>Ga0207707_10002497_pt1 | contig 16559 bp, 16 predicted proteins | sample KBSC83BmetaG_FD_184336 | JGI IMG/M metagenome (GOLD analysis project Ga0207707, IMG submission 184336) | Corn rhizosphere microbial communities from Kellogg Biological Station, Michigan, USA - KBS C8-3B metaG (SPAdes) (version 2) | ecosystem: Host-associated > Plants > Roots > Rhizosphere ...
TCTTGGCGCCGAGCTAACCGCCGAGAACACCCGCACCGACCAGTCCCGTCTGGCTTTCCTGACCGAACTGACACCAAACATTAGCGCCATTTCGGAAGACGACAACTTCTACCAAGCGGCCGGCAACAACAAGGTGCACGACGACGCCGTCATAAAGGGCGAGGTGGCCACACTCGTTAGCACTGTCACCAAAGACGCCAAGCCTATGGAAACCCGAGAGCTGACCCGTGCCGCCGACATGCCGAACGACGCCTACACCACGGCACTAGCTTCCATCTCTAAGCAGCTAGCCACTTTGAACGGCCGCTGGGGCCTCGTTAAGTGGCCGACGGTCAACCCCAAGAATATCCGGGACAAGATTTACGTCATCCTCTCTGAGCACGGCAAGCACATGCACTTCAACGAGATTGCCGAGGCTATCAAGGGCAGTGACTTCAAGCGTAAGGACGTCACCACCCAGGCCATCCACAACGAACTGATCAAAGACAAGCGCTTCGTACTCATCGGCCGCGGCATCTACGCGCTGCGCGAGTGGGGCTACAAGAAGGGCACAGTGGCCGACATCATCGCCCAAGTCCTACGTGAAGCCGGCGAGCCACTGCACCGCGATGAAATCGTCAAGCGGGTGCTCAAGAGCCGCTTCGTCAAGGAAACCACCATTCTCTTGAACCTCCAGAGCAAACCCCAGTTTAAGCGTGTCGCCAAAGCAACTTACGAATTATCGGAATAGCTTCAGGCACCCAGCCAATAAAAAAACCCGGAGCTCGCCTTCGGGTTTTTCTATTGGCAGCCTACGCCCACTCCAGCTCCGACGGGAGAGAGAAGATCCCGCCTCGGCTGGTTTTTTAGCGCCGGCACTAACTAAAATCAAACAACTTATGCTATAAAGGTTATAGACTAGATGTAGTCCGTGAGCTTCGTTCCCAAGATACCAGCATTAAACTAGGGGAAATTATGGCAAAATCTCAAAAGAAATCAGCATCGAAAAATAATAACGATCGAGCGTACACCATCGTCACGACCACTCTGGCGGTACTTCTAGCCGCCACCTCTGTGTTCTTATACGCGTCTATGCGCAACTTGAACTCCAAGTATGAGTCACTCTCCAGCGACGTCAACCAAAACGCTTACAACGATACCTCGCAGCGCGAAGACTCCATTTTCTAACCGCCCCACCCTTGTCAGGGCCGGTTCTCTGGCAACGTGCCAGAGCAGAGAAGGGGCAACCTCTCGGTTACCTCTGTTAGTTGGCGGTGCCCTAGTTGCCGGTATCTAGCCCTCGTCCACACCAGCAGGCTCCAGAGGCATATTTGCTTTCTTAATTATTTTATTGTACAATATAGTTTATGGTTAATCCTCAGTTACCTCTGGACTCCGCCCGCTACGAGCAGCTCACCACGCTTCCGCAAGAAGTGGTTGAAGATATTTTACTGGCCGCCCACCAAGCCTATACGGCGGTCGTTGAGTCTTCCGGTGGCCAGGCGAGGGGTCTACGTTATGATGACGTAAAAAGCTCGCCGTCGTGCCTCACCGTTGCCAACCACATCACGGAAAACCTTGACCAGGGAAACACCGGTTACGGGGCGACGACGATGGGCACTACCTTTCCGCCGCGGGGCACCGTGCACTTCCTGTCTCGACTAGCAGTTCCGGATGTAACTCCAGAGCCGATCGTCGTAGACGCGACTTGGCAACAGTTCCTTCCGATGCGGCCCTGGCGGCAGCGCCTAGTGGACGGGTTCAGGGGCGAGCCACTGCCGGTCTTGATTGGCACGCCACGGGAGCTGGGAGGCCTGGCACTACGCCTTGGCTTCAGCCCAGAACAGGCAGCGGTCTGGGAGCTTACAGACGTTTAGCGCCAAGCTAGGACAGGAAATCCGCACCGTCTGCGCCGCAAAGTACTGTGGCCGTCATACGGGCAAAGCAGTGTGAAAACTTTTTACGAACATTCTGCGAACATGCGCGGTAAGAAGTTGATGGAGTGACATGAGCTGGAATTTTTACGAACAGCGCCCGAGAAGTTTGGGCCAGACTTAGAAACTCTGGGAATTAGTCCATAGGCCAGACAAGCGTCTCGGCCGACTAAGCAGCGGGGGAATTGAGAAATTAGCCCAGCAGCTGGTCAACATGGACGGACGGGAAGCTAAAAACCCCAGCCAAAGACATAGAGACTAAACGTCGCACAATGTATATTTTGCGACTCTAATATACGGGAAATAGCTGATAGCGCGTACCTCTTCTGTAGGGGAGTTTTGGGGCGTAACCCCATACATGGTACATATTTTGATTTTCAGTGCATGTGTAGCGCTACACTATGACTATTCTATACACCTGACGACGTACCGGCCCCAGCGTCTGCTTGCTGTTAAGCCAGTAACTCTCTATGTGACCATTCTCACACGAGACGCTAGAGACTTATCCACAAGTCATGGGCGTGAAAATTTGCATTATTTGCTTTTTCACGACATTGATATGTTTTTATGCTAATTCCCTCCCTGCCCACCCCACTACCCTAAAATTTGACATTACTGCCCTATTATAGTTTTTATATGTTTTTTCGCAGCTTTGGGTCACTCCATGAATTCAGAACAAAATACGAACGCCAATAGGGGTGTGGGGAGGTCGTTCACCTTCGCGCTTACTTGTAGTACACCCGGCCGGGCACTCGCACATCCAGGTAGTTCCCCGGATCAGATGCAAACTGCTGAATGGTAGCGACGACTGCCCCGCTCTGCGTAAGAGCATCGGCAGCAAGGTTCATGCGCACCAAGTACGCCTTGCCTTCCAGCCGGATATCGAGCTCGTAGGGACTCTGAGGAGGCAGCACGAACGTGCTCACCGTCAGGTGTGCAGCTTTCAACTGGTAGGCGACCGTTTGGACGAAGCGTACCGTGCTACTGGGCAGGTACTGTTTGCCGGGCTGCGGCATAGCTGTCGATTGATCCGATAGGAGCGGCACATCGCCGGGCAGGGTCTGCACCCTGGCCAGGACGAGGCCCGAGGAGTTAAGTGCATAGTTACCGCGAGCGGTCTGCAGCACCACGCTCGGCTGAGCGACCTGCACGTAGACGATAGGTCGGCTGCCTATAAGTGGCACGCCGACGGATACGGTCTGCAACTCTGGGAATTGCTGTTCTAGCGACCGGGCAGTGCCGCCAAGATTCACAGTCAGTTTAGTGCGATTGGTAATGCTGCCGGCCAGCAGCCGGTGAGCCGCAGCAGCGTAGACATCACTGGATTGCAGGTAGATAGACGAGACGGCCGTCTTACCGACTACCACGATCTTCGGCGTTGTGCTGAGGCTGAGCACTTTCGCGGCACATACTGCCACCACGATCATCAAAAGCCAGAAGGGGGCGCCAGCAAGCGTTATACGGGGCAGACGCCTGCCCTTCCCCTGCTTCGATGGTTCAGGACGCTGCACTGATTGGCGCTGCCGAGCAACTTCCGGCGCTCGACTGGAGTAGTACGAAAAAGCTGGCGAGGACGAAGGCAGGCCACTGTCACGCACGGCCGGGCGGCGCACCCTCCCCCGCTCCGGCTCTGGGTTGCTAGGCGCGCGGCGCATCTGTCTCTGTTTCTCCAGTCGCTACCGTGATAATAAGTTCGGCCAAGTCTTGGGCGGCGCGCGGCCGAGCATAAGCCGCTAATCGGGTCGCGAGCGCCTGTCGCCGAACATCATCACCAAACAGCTCGCCCACAGCCCGGCCGAGCCGCTCCGGCTGATCGGCCTGGTCTTCGCTCAAGGAGATAATGGCGCCTTCGCGAGCCAAAATGGCTGCGTTTTGCACATTCCACCCCAGTTGCTTGCTGGGCACAATTACGCAGGCCTGCCCTTGCAGCGCAAATTCTGCCAGGTTAGTGGCGCCGCCACGGGCAATCACCACGTCTGCTGCGCCGCTCTGGCGGTACAGATCGGCTACGAAGCCATGTACCCGCACTCGCTTGCGGGCTGCGCCAAGACCAAGGGCATCATACGCCCGGTTAGTTTCCGTCTCTAGCGCTCTGCCGGCAACATGTACGATAGCCAGGTCCGGGTAGGTCCCCAGGAGATAGCGGGCATTTGCCACTAAGGCCTGATTAAGCACTCGTGCGCCATTGCCACCACCGGTCAACAGCAGCACCTGTTCATAGGCATCAAGCTGCAGTTCGTGTCGGTATTGTTTGCGCAAGGCAGCCGTCACTGGTTGATACTGGCTGCTCACCGGCACACCAACCATGACGGTTTTGCTCGTTGAATACGGATACAGCTCCACCGGCATGGCCACGGCGTGCTTGGCCGCCCAGCGGGCGATAAGACGATTAGCCAAGCTCGGAAGGGCATCGGAGTCGTGCGTCAGGTACGGCACGTCGTTTAACCGGCCACCGAGGGCCACCGGCACACTGACGAAGCCGCCACGAGTAAAAATCACATCCGGCTTCAACCGGCGCAGCAGCCAAAAACTCTGCCAGGTGCCGTACAGCACCCGCAAAACGTCCCGGGCGTTCAGGGCGATGGTGCGCACATCGGTCAATCGCCGCAACCAGCTTTCGTCGGCGTAGCGACGTAGCTTACCAGCCCAAACGGCATAGACGTGGTCGATGTTCGGGTCCCGAGCCGGTACGTCAGCCAGCGCATCGCCCCTTTGGCCGATGTAGATAACCTCCGCATGCGGACTTAGCCGCTTTAGCTCATGCGCGACCGCTAAGATCGGGGTGATATGCCCGCCGGATCCGCCGCCCGTCACTACTATCTTCATTACGTATCCTTTGCCCGTTGCCCTTTACGACGTTACGCGCGTTAAAACTAGTATAATGCGAAATTTGAAAAACAAGGCCCAGGGCCGCACCCACGAACAGCACGCTGGTACCGCCATAGCTGACGAACGGCAGTGTAATACCCTTCAGCGGCAACAATCCGATCATGGCGCCGACATTTATAAACAGCTGCGTGCTCAGCCACGCCAAGATGGCTGCCACCAGCAACCGGCTCGCCGTGTCAGTGGTACGCTCCACGATAAGTCTCAGGCGCGCAAACAAGGCTACGAACAGCCCGAGCAGTGCCATACAGCCCAGGAAGCCGAACTTCTCGGCGTAGATAGCAAAGATGGAGTCGTTCTGCGCCTCCGGCAAGTAGCCGTAGGCCTGGACGCTGCGACCCAGACCCAAACCGTTCATACCACCCGAGCCGACCGCGATCAGTGCCTGGCAGGTTTGATAGCCCGTCGTCAGACAATTGGTTGCCGGGTGAAAGAACGTCATCATACGCTGGCGGCGGTACGGGGTGGTCGAGATGGCCAAGATAGCTCCGATCGCTAAAATCCCGCCGATCATCAGCAGGCGTTTCATCGGCATACCGACCATAAATGTCATGGCGCCAAGCATCGCCATAATGACCACCGTCGAGCCAAAATCGCTCTGCACACCGGTCACGAAGACACCGATGACGAGGACCGCGTAGAGCAGCGGCTGCAATGTCTTCTTGGTATGAGTGAGACTGCCTTCACGTGCCCGAGCCGCCAGGAAGCTGCTCAGCCAGATAAGCAGCGCGAACTTCAGGACTTCTACCGATTGCAACGACAAGCCCCCAAGTTGGATCCAGCGGTGCGCCGGGTACTGCGGCGGCGCCGGCATAATAAGCGCGATCAGCGTACCGAGCGCCGCGATAACCAGCAGTGGTGTCTGCCAGCGCTGCCAGGTTTTAAGGGGTATGCGAGCCGTCACCAAAAAAGCTACCGCACTCATGAGGATGGCAATCAGCTGGCGTGACACGTAGTGCGTGGCCGAACCGCCTGATGTCGCGCTCAGCGCCGGACCAATCGCATAAACGACCGTCAGGCCGATGGTCACCAAAAGCAGCGCCAGCACAACCAGCCAATAGTCCGGCCGATGACGACGCACGCTTTCACTATCTACGGCCGCCCCCCGTCCAGCCGCTACATTCACGCGTACCACCCCAAGACATATAAGACTAGTCCGAGGATGCCGACGATCTGGCCGATCACCCAGAAGCGCATGGTCACCTTGGTTTCCGGCCAACCGATGGCTTCAAAGTGGTGGTGTACCGGCGATACCCGGAAGATTTTCTTACCATTGCGTAGTTTCTTGGACAGTACCTGCAAGATGACCGAACCGGCCTCAGCCACGAATACCAAGCCGATTACCGGTAGCAATAGTACCGTATCGGTCTGCATAGCCACCACGCCCAGCGCCGTACCCAGCGCGAACGACCCAACGTCACCCATAAAGAAGCGGGCCGGGAAGACATTGAACCAGGTGTAACTCAGCAGCGCACCAACCAGCGTCAAACAAAAGCCCGCGATACCGTAGCGGTGTTCAAGTGTGGCGATCAGGGCGTAAATACCGAATGCAGTCGCCGTCAGACCGCCGGCCAGGCCGTCTAAGCCATCGCTGATGTTGACCGCGTTAGCCGTTGCTACGACCACGAAGACAAACAATGGGATAATCAGCCAGCCGATGTGGATGCTGGCGTGGACGCCTGGCCAGTGGATGCTACTGACGCCTAATTTCGAATAAAAGAACCAGCCACCCACCAACGCCACTACCGTGATAAGCAGCAGCTTGAGTTTTGACGGCAGCCCGGCGACACCACGGCCGCCGCTCTGGATGTTAATGATATCGTCCACCAGGCCGACTAACGCCGCGCCGGTAAATGCCGCCAGTGGCAGCCAGGTCTGCGAACGGCTTAAGTTTGCCGCCAAGGTAATGATGCCGACCGTGACGATAAAAATCACCCCTGCCATCGTCGGAATATGACGTTTATGCTTTTCGGCATGCAGCTGGTTAAAAACCGTAGCCGTCTCGCCGGTCACCGCCACCGCCCGTGGCCGTTTCCATAGCCGCCAGCGATACGCCAGCGTGGTATACAGCGGCGTCAGGAACATCGACAGGACAAACCCGACGACGCTCAGGACCAGCATCTTAAGCAGTGAGTGAGAACTAAGGGTTATCTGGAGCGCATGATTCATATGATGTTTGTTCGATTACGTCTTCTCAAGTATACGCTACCGCCGTTTAGGCGTCACCCCGAAATCATTGACAACCATGTGGGCGATGTTACCGAATACAGACTGACCAGTGGCCGCACCGGCAAAGCCGGCGTAGTGGGACGGCTCCATATTGTAAACCACGATGGCGTACTGCGGGTTATCGCCGCCTACGAAGCCAACGTAGGTACCATTGTTCTTGTTCACATAGTAGCCGCCGGCCGGGTCGGCGATCTCGGCCGTACCCGTCTTACCGCCCACTACGTAATTCGGGCCAAAATCGAGGTACCTGAAGCCTTCACGGATGTGGTTGGCGTTATTCTGTTCCAGCAGCGAGACCATCTCATCGCTCACCTGCTTGGAGATCACCCCGCTGCGCTCTGCCTTGGGCGCCACCGTCGTTACCTTGCCGTCGGCGCTCTTATATTGGTCAATGAGGTACGGCTGGTAGTAGGTGCCGCCGTTTACTAGCGAGCTAAAGCCACTAATCATCTGCAGGGCCGTTGCCGTGTACGCTTGCCCGAAAGACATCTCTCCGTACGTCAGGTTGATGGCCGCACCATTGTCGGCCGGCTTCGGCACGTAGCCGCCCGCTTCATAGCCCTGCTCTACACCGGTAGCCTGCCCCAAACCGAAGTGCTTGGTGAAGTAGTCGTACAGCGTGTTACGGGCCTGGGAGTTCACATCCCCACCGCCGATCTGCTTCAGCATCCAGAAAGCACCGGTGTTCAAGGACTTATCGAGCGTTGAAAGCACTGTCTGCTGACCGGTGCTGTGGTCTTCTTCGACATCACTGATCTTCGCGCCGTCTACCGTCCAAGAACCCGGATCATAGAAACTGGAGGTCGGCGTAATAGCCCCCTTCTGCAGCGCTGTGGCCGTTGTGAACAGCTTGGTAATCGAGCCTGGCTCAATCGGCGTCGCGACACTGTCGTTCTGGAACAAGCTGGCGTCATCGACCTGCTGGTAGTTAGCCGGGTCATAGGTTGGATAATTAGCCATGGCTTTGATGGCACCGCTGTGCACGTCCATGATGATGGCGCTGACATCCTTGGACTTGTGCTGCTCCTGCTCAGCCTTCAGGATCTTTTCCAAGTTCGATTGCAGCCCGACATCGATGGTCAGGTTGACGTTATCTCCAGGAACCGGCGGAGTCGAGATATTATTAGGACTGGCCGCCAACGGCACACCGTTAATATCCGTCACAGCCTTGAGCTGACCAGGAGTGCCCTGCAGCCGTGTATTCAACGCCTGTTCCACGCCATACTCGCCCTTGCCGTCATTATCCACGAAGCCGAGCAGCTGAGCCGCCAGCGTGCCCTGCGGGTAGGTGCGGTAGTCCTGCTCCTCGGTGCCGATGCCGGGAGATTTGAGAGCCACGATCTTATTGCTCTGATCCTCACTCAGCCGCTTCTTTAAGATAACGTAGCGCGTGTCCTTGGTCTTAAGCAGCGCCGTGTAGTCGTCGGTATTGCCACCTATAAGCGACTGCAGCTTGGCTGCCACTTCCTCGGGGTGCTTGACGATGGTCGGGTCGGCGTACAGCGTGTACAGCTTTTGGTTCATAACGATCGGCACCGTGCTCTCGCCGAGATGAGCGGTAATAACTCCTCGCTCGGCTGCGACCGTATACTGCTTGAGCTGATCCGAGCGGGCAGCTTGCTTGTAGTAGTCATAGCGGATTATCTGCAGATAAAACAGCCGGACAGCAAACAGGCCGAAGACCAGCAAAATAAGCGCGTACCAGACGCGCACACGCTGCACCGGATTGACAGTCGTAGGGGCCGGCTGCTGATTCATTAGTTTAATTATACCGTAAGCAAGATTAGAAACGCCGTTGAAGCATAAGAAAGTCCGCCTACTGGACGCTACCGCTCGGCGTCGTCTGGCTCATGTCGGCAGCCTGCGCGCTCGAACTCACCCGGTCCATGGACTGCAGCCGTGCCGATGCCACCGCCAGGTCTTCGTGCTGCTGCTGCAGTTTTGACTGCTGGTGCTGGAGGCCATTGATTTGATAGCCGTAGGCGTTCGTCTTGGTCACCTGTGTCAGATATAAGAGGCCTAGCAAACAAGCTAGCACGATCAGCACGATGGTGTTGCTGATTGGCCCCAGCCGTTTGTCGGTTACTTTGAAGCTGACCGAATTGGCGCCGCGCGATAGGCTGCTACTTTGGGTAGCGCCCCGTGATAAACTCTGCTGTCGGCCCATGGCCAGCGTACTTGAATATGTCATAACGTATTTTTGTTTTAAGTATTTGGTTTTAAGGCTTTGGGTTGCCAGCCCCGGGAGGTTAATCCCAGGGCTGGACCTGCATTCCTACTAGCGAACCTTGACGGTTACTTTGTAGGCGCGGGAGTTGCTTTTGATGCGGATTGGCATGTGCTCTCCCTTTCTTTGTTATTTATTTTTTCACTACGACGCGTAGCTTTGCGCTACGGGCACGCGGGTTAAAAACTAATTCAGTGTCGTCGGCCACGACGGGACCTTTGGTTACGTTACCGAGTTCAGCGTCATAACGGTCCCCTGCTATCTCGGCAAAGGCCTGCTTCACGATTCGGTCTTCGAGGCTGTGGAAGCTGATGACGCCGAGCCGGCCACCGGGGTTCAGTAATTCCGCCCAGAGCGGCAGCGCCTGGCGCAGGAGTTCCAGCTCGTCGTTGACGGCAATACGGAGCGCCTGAAAAGTGCGAGTGGCGGGGTGGGTCTTACTACCCTTCGGCATAACCGAACGAACAATTTCTGCAAGCTCCTGAGTAGTCTCGAGCGGCCTCGCGGCAATGATAGCCCGGGCAATCGTTCGAGCCCGTGGCTCTTCCCCATACTGTTTGAGTATCCTGGTGAGGTCGTCAAAGCTATAGGTGTTCACCACTTGGGACGCATCGAGCGACTGACTTTGATCCATCCGCATATCGAGTGGACCGTCTTGCCCGAATGCAAACCCACGGCTTGCGTTATCAAGGTGCGGCGATGATACGCCCAGGTCGGCGAGAATTATATCGAACCGCTTGCCTTCACTCACCAGTTTCCGGGTTGCCCCTAAGAAATCTTGATGTATGAGACGAACGCCTTGGCTCTCAAAACGCGATAGCGTCGCGAGCGCCTGTGCGTCACGGTCTACTAGTACCGCCGCCTTAAAAGCGTCGGTCAGTTCCAGTATCTTACCAGCGTGGCCACCGTATCCGGCCGTCAAGTCCAGGTACGATTGACCTGGCTGCGGATTTAGATAGTGAAGCGTCGGCTCGAGCAATACTGGGATGTGCTCATTCCGTTCCTGTGTAGCGTGCATATCGCACTATTATATATTTGTTTTTGTTTTGGTGTTTGCTTTTTTGTTTTCTACCCTCGCATGCGAGGGCCATCTACGAAAATGACAAGGTCACCTATTCAGCAGCCAACTGTTTGTTTTGTACATGTTTTTGTTTTTGTGGTTCGCTTGGGAGCGTCTAATGAAGTAAAGGTGTTTACGAGTTGGTTAAACGAGATCTTTTGCGAGATCTACAGGTACTTCTGACTTCTCCTAGCTAATTGAGAGACTTATGTGTGAGGTGGAGTTTTGGGAGGTGTTTTAATAGAAAGTACGAAGGGTTTTGATGCGTGGTTACCCTTCTCTGCTCCACGCGTTGACTGCCGAATAGCTGACTTTGTCGAGGTAATGAGACACCCGGAGGGTTTCTCATCGCGCCAGGTTTGAAATGAATTCAAACCGGGGCTGCTCTTCCTTTGGGATTACCGCAGGATTGCTGTCTTCTAATTGTTAAGGGGCTTCTCTAGTGACTTATTGCGTTACTCTGCCATAAGCCGCCAGTACTTTCCGACTCGGACGCAAGCAACGCTTTTATCGATGCCGGCGTAATCAATGAGGTGTTGCTCGAGGGTGATGCGCCCCTGCTTGGTATCTAGCTCGACCTCTGTCTTGCCCATGCGGAATTGCACGTTCAGATCAGCGATGCGTTCGTCCAGGATGTCGCCTTTGAGCCGTTGCTCAACGTCGTCATCCCACACATGCTTGGGATACACATGCAGGTACTTTTGGAACCCGCGGGTGACAACTACACCGCCAGAGAATTCGCTTCGAAGTTCGGTCGGTATGGTTAGCCGCCGTTTGTCATCGAGTTTCCGTTGGAAGTAGTCCACCTGTGCCATTGATAGTTGGTTTAAGTTGCAGTGAGTTTTTTATTTTTGTGTTTTGCTGAGTAGTTTGGATTCTTCCGGGCTACCCACGATTACCCACTAACAAGAGTGTACTACCCACGATTACCCACTGGCAAGTACTTTTACAAAGAAAAACGGCGTTTATAACGCCGTTATCCACAGAAGCTTCAGGTTTTAGGCAGGTTCCGCTACATGTGGGGTGTGCTGCCCTGTCTTGTCACGCTACGGTTACTGACCGGCTTCGTGCTCCGGCACGAGCTGGCCAAGCCGCGAGTCGGCTGGTAGCGGTACTGCTTCGCCGACGTGCAGGGTTTCCGCTTGGGCACGGTCCACGTCATCGCGGCCCTCAATAGTCACGATAATCCGTTCGGTCACTTGCCGGGGATCCTGATCGGGCTCAGCGCGCTCGGCAATGCCAAACAGCGTATCGTTCAAACGAGCTGTGTAGACGCGGTGCGTGTGGCTTAAGTCATAGGGGTCAGCACTATTGCCTGACCCTTCGGCCCCCGCAAAAATCGCCAGACCGCTTAAAGATACCACCGCGACCGGACCGATAACCCGGCGCAGCAGCCGTTCCCGGCGGGTCATACCCCTGCCACGATCGGCTTCGTTCTGACCATCTAACCACTGCTCAAAACTGTTCATAGAACAGTATTTTATACTATTTTTTAATAAATCGCAATGTTACTGCTTAACGGCCACTGAAGGTGGCGCGGCGAAGACCGCTACTTAAGACAATCGGCATGTGCCCTGTTTCGGCGTCGCGCAGGTATATCGAGCTCAAGGCGTCGCCTGGTACTGGCAGGGCCTGCAGGGCGCGCAACATTTCACCGCTACACTTCACGCTGGTCAGCAGCAGTGCGGCAATCGCCACGATCATGCTGCCATGCCAGTGTATGGGGTGCAGGTGCCGGTGCAAGGTCTTCTTTTTCATGTTTGTTTTACTATAGTTTTAGGAATAGTAAAGACATAGTAACAAAACATTAGCATTTTGTCAATGTTGTGGTAATGCTTCTCTCACCTAGCGCTGGCGGCAGCGTGTGCCGTTCCGGGACATATCCCGGATCATCCAGGCCCAGGAGCCGACAAACGGCAGAACAATAATCAAGGGAATAGGCTGACGAACATAATTCTTACCTCATATCCGCCTAGACGTCCAGGACAAAGGGCACGCCGTTGATCGCCTCAACGAAGGTGATGCCGGCCTGCTCAAACCGTTGCTCAAGTTTGTCATAGCTGCTGGTCCGGGCGGCGTCGCTCCAGTGCCAATCGTGAATCGGAATGATGTAGGTCGGCTTCAGCTCCAGGGCCAGGCTCACGGCCTGCACCGTCGAACCCCACGGCGCCTGCACCGGCAGCGCTAAGATCTCTTTAGTCTCCGTAAAACTGTGGCTGTCGCCGGGATGGCTTAAGCGGTCCAGATAGTGCACCCCAAGCTCCGACGGCGGGTCGGCATCGAAGAAGGGCCGGATAGCTTCGTGTGGGCTGTCAAAGAACTCGACCCCCTGGCTGGCGGCGCTGGTAGCCGCGATGCTCTCCCTATTCAGCAGTTCCACGACATCGATTGGCGCCGTGATGTGTACTTCCGGGAACTTCTGCGCCAGTCGCTTCACCAGGTCTAAATCAAAGTGGTCATTGTGGCCATGGGTAATGATAATATCGTCGAGAAACTCCAAGGCATCCACCTCGACCGTGCTGTACACGCCAGGATCGAACAGCGCGGTGCGGGCCTCCGGTTCGGGCATTTCCACTAACAGGCACGAGTGCCCGAGCTTGGTGATTTTCATGGGTACCTCCTATAAGGTTAGCTACGTGTAGTATAGCGAACCGCAGCTGAGCGGCACTGTGAAAATTCCGCGCTGTCCTTAGGCTTGCTTGGGCTTGCGCAAGAAACGGCGGTCGCGGTACGCCAACTCTTTGCGGTGGCCGTCGAGTCCTTCGATATAGTCGTCGAACTCTTTAAGTAAGGTGGAGTAACGTTGGTTGGGAGTGAGCAGCTTGAGCAGCTTGTTTTGCTGAGCCAAGTACTCGACCAGCCCGAAAAAGTCGCCGTCGCCGCTGACGATGACCGCTTTATCGTAGTTCGGGAACTCTTTCATCGCGTAGAGCACCAGATCGGCGTCGATGTTGCCTTTGACCACTGGCTTCTGCTCTTCCCCATCTTTGCCGGCTTCTTCGTCTGGCTTGGCCTTTACTTCCAGGGTTGGTTTCAGCGCTATCAGGTAGCCGTGTTCGTGCATCAGCTCGTATAACGATTCGTTCTCAGCCATGTAGCCGATGAACATGAAGGCGTGTGTCACGCCGTACTTCTCTTCCAGCCAGATACGGAATTTGCGCCAATCCATTTTCCAACCGATCTTCTGGACACCGAGATTCAAGTTTTGGCTGTCGATGAAGGCGTAGTTGTTCGGTCGCGCAGACGGTTTCGGGGATTTGGGTTTGCGGCTAGGTCGGTTCATAGGCTCCATCATACCACTGTTTAGTCAGAGAGGTGGCATGCGAGCCGGCGGCGCCGGCGTATCGCAACGATATTAATTGAACAATTTTATGATTCAGTCAAGATTATGGTTTCGCTTGTAAAACGTCCAGTAGCTCCACGCCGTACTTATCGATTTTACCCTTGCCGAGGCCCTTGACGCCGAGCAGCGCTTGCAAGCTTTGCGGCTTACGGCGGGCCAGCTCCTCGAGCATGGTGTTGTGCGCGATAATGTAGGCCGAGACCTTGTCGGCTCGGGCCCGCTCGGCCCGCCAAGTTTTCAGACGCTCAAACACTTCTAGGTCGTAGGGCGCCGGCAGATCGATGCTGCCCGCTGCTTCGGGAGCCTCTGGTTCTACATCGGCAGTGATGTTGGCCAGCGACTCGGAGGCAGTGCGTAGCTCCTGGTCGAATTCAAAGATGAGCGGGTGCATAGACAGCGCCATTTGGTTGATGCCGTTTAAGAATACGCCGTCCATACTGCGCACACGGCTAAGTGCCACATAGCCCATGCCGGGCGTAAAGCTGCGACTGAGATCAATCTCGGCGGCGTCCAGGCTCATGCCCTGCGATTTGTGGATGGTGATGGCCCAGGCCAGGCGGAGTGGCAGCTGCGCGACTTCGGCTTTTGTCTTGCCGTCTTCCTCGAGCTTCCAGCTGTGGCGCTCGACCTTGATTTCCCGCCCGCTCGGCAGCTCCACCACCGGCAGACCGTCCGCAAAATCGATCACCCGGCCGCGGGTACCATTCACAAACCCAAGGGCAAAGTTATTAGCCACGAACATCACTTCGGCACCGATTTTCAGCATCAGCTCCTCCGGTGCCAGCACGCTTTTTACCAAAGACTCGATCTTCGGCGCCTGGCCGGCACTCTGCATACGGTACAAGTGGCCGGTCTCGTTAATATCGCCCAGGTGCCGTTGGTTGATGCTGTCGACATCTAAGTTATGGCTGTAGAGCCGGGTCACCACCAGTTCCGCCGGCCGCTGCTGCTGCAGGCGTTCTTGCAGCGCCGACTCGTGCAGCTCGTTGACATCACCGCGGCGCATGGCATTGAGCAGGTCCAGCAAGCCATCGTTCACCTGGCGGTGCTGCTCGCTGAGGTAGCAGACTTTGGGGCTCAGTTCGGCCCAGGCGTTCGAAAGGTGCGCAAAGTCGACCATCTCGCCGCCACGGGAAATCGGTGGCAACTGGAAAAGGTCGCCTACCAGCACTACCTGCAGGCCGCCGAACGGCTTATCGCTACGGCGCAGCAGCTTGGCGACTTCATTGACCATGTCGAGCCGCTTGCCGTGCAACATCGACACCTCATCGATCACCAGCACGTCGGTGCCGTTGTAGCGCTTCACCAGCCGCTCAGTCGTACTGAGCCGTTCGCGGTCCCAATCGGTTAAGCTGTCTTTGATGCCCAGCCCAGACCAGGAGTGAATGGTGGTGCCGCCGATATGCGTCGCCGCGATACCGGTACTGGCGGTGACCGCGACGCTCTTCCCTGCCCGGGTGGCCCGGCGGATAAACTCATTTAAAACATACGTCTTGCCGGCGCCGGGCGCGCCTGTTAAGAACACGGAGTGTCCTTCGAGCATGACGGTAAGTGCCTGTGCCTGCCTCATATATTCCTATTGTACCGCTTATTTCAGCGCGTCGGCCGGTATGATAGCCATGGTGTCCTCATTGTCTTCCGGCTTCAGTAAACGCTTCTTGATGATTTCGTAACGCTCACCGGTGACCGGGCTTTCCATGTAGTCATCGTTCATGAGGTTGATGAAATTGGTGATGTCCTTGTCATCCATGATGATGATGGCGCCGCTGTCATCTGGCATAAGGTTCAGGTCCATGTCCTCAGCTTGAGTCAGTAGCTGCTCCTGGGTCACCTTGCCCACTTCCAGCTTCTGCAGTTTCTTGACCAAAGCTTTCTTGTCCTTCACGAGGTTCTGGATGTTCATGCCCTCGGTGAAACTGAGGCGGTAGTTCTCCTCGATCTCACGGATCTTGCTTTCGGCTACGGCTTGTTCTTTGGCGTCGTAACCAAACAAGCTCTTGAGCTTCGGCTGGCTAAAGACATACAGGTCCTGCTCGAGCACCAACAGCTGTGGGTCGGTTGGCAGACGCAAAGCAGCGTCAGCGTCAAAGGGGATAATTTTGCCATCGCGGATCATCCAGCCCACCCGGCCCTTCATGACCTGACTTTTGGGCAGTACCTTAGCCAGATAGAACGGCTTATCGAGATCGGGGTGGCTGACGCGGGCCAGCACGCCCTTCATGTGATTGATATCGTGCTCGTCGTCTTTGAACTGGACGATTTCGTGCTCCTGAGTCTTCAGCCAGCCAAGCGTTTCGCGCAGTTTGTCCACCTTATGGACCTGGGTGCGTTGCAGCACGTGCTCTTCCGCCTCGGCATCTTCAAAGCCACGGACAATCAACCCCTTATCGATGCCTTCCAGGATAAATTCCAGCATCTCGTCGATAAAAATCGGCTCCAGCTGCTTCTTCAACCCTTCGGCCAAGTTGGTCTTGTAGAGCATGTAGTTCTTACTGATGAAGAACAGCTCGACCTTGAGTTCGTCCTTGTATTGCACCAGGTTATTAGCCCACGCAAAGACATCGGTTTCCACGTAGCCCTCCGGCTCAAAGCCATCTTTTGGTAGCACGTCGACCGGCTGTTCCGGCTGCACTACTTCATCATTAGACACTGCATCTGTATCCATAATTTGTTCAAATTCCAAACTTAAGTTTAAATATTTACCAGTATTTTAGCGTGCGTAAGCGTTTTACGCTGCTGTAAAATTTGCTTTTATCCTCGGCTCACGTCGCGCTCAAGAAGCCGTTGCCGTACTGGGCGCCACTCTGGTAGTGCTCCACGTCGCGGATAAGCAGCTCGACGTCACCGACCGTCATCTGGCGCAGCTCGGCCTCAGCTCCCCAGAGAATTGCCGCGTCACCG
>Ga0207707_10002499_pt1 | contig 16555 bp, 16 predicted proteins | sample KBSC83BmetaG_FD_184336 | JGI IMG/M metagenome (GOLD analysis project Ga0207707, IMG submission 184336) | Corn rhizosphere microbial communities from Kellogg Biological Station, Michigan, USA - KBS C8-3B metaG (SPAdes) (version 2) | ecosystem: Host-associated > Plants > Roots > Rhizosphere ...
AGGATCCGATGGTGTCGCAGGATTGGGCCAAGCAGCGACTGGCGAAGTCGCCGCGTCACCAGGAGTGGGTGAAAGTTAAAAACGGCGCGCGCGAAGTTAACAGCTTCGTGGTCTATCCGGAAGTTAGGAACAAAGCGACGGCTGTGATCGTGATTCACGAGATCTTCGGCATGAGCGATTGGGTTCAAAGTTTGACCGACCAACTCGCCGAAGCAGGTTACATCGCGATCGCGCCGGACCTGCTTTCGGGAATGGGACCAAACGGTGGTGGCACCAGCTCTCTCGATCGGAATGGAGTGGGCCAGGCGATTCAAAATCTGCCGCCCGATCAGATCACGGCGGATTTGAATGCGGTGGCTGACTATGTTTCGAAGTTGCCGGCAGCGAATGGAAAAATAGTGGTGACGGGATATTGCTGGGGTGGTGGGCAGTCGTTCCGCTACGCGACGAACAATCCGAAGATCAAGGCGGCGTTTGTGTTTTATGGCCCACCGCCGGCAGCAGCTGACGGCACGCCGGACAAGGCCGCGCTCGCGAAGATCACGGCGCCGGTTTACGGGTTTTACGCCGGCAACGACGCGCGCATCGACGCAACGTTGCCAAAGACGATCGAAGCGATGAAGGAGTTGAACAAGACGTTCGAGCCAGTGACGTATGAAGGGGCGGGGCACGGCTTCATGCGCGCGGGTGAGGCGCCGGAACCAACCGATAAAACGGCTGCGGATTATGAGAAGAACCTGACCGCTTGGCAGGCAAACAAGAAAGCACGCGACGAAGCATGGGCCAGGTGGAAGAAGATCTTAGCTTCAATATAGAACGAAACAAATAGGTCCTATATGACATATCGGATCTATTTTCTTTAAGACCTATTCTTGTTTCATCAGCACTTCCTTGAAGAATTCCACGGCGCGCGGATCGCCTGATTCGCCAAGCGAGCGAATCGCCTGCTTGCGGACCATTTGATTCGGATGCGTCTTCGCGATTTTGATCAAGAGCGGCACTGATTCTTCCGCGTGCCGCTCGCCGATGGCTCGCACCGCCTGCACCTGCACTTCCGCATTCGCATCCGTGCTCTGCGCGGTCGTGCTCAGAAAATCGAAGCTCCGCTTACCGACCCGCTCACCAAGTAGTCGAATCGCCTGGCGGCGCAACTCCATCGACTCGTCACCACGCGCTACTTCGAACAGTTTGTCTTCGACGCGCGCACTCTTCGTTTCACCAAGCGCACGCAACGCCGCACGCTTCACCTCGACGTTCGCGTCGTTCTTGTAGATCTTCATCAACTCATCAACAGCATCTTCGCGTTGGAAATGTCCGAGCTGTCGCACGGCAGCGGCGCGCGATTCCCAGTCAGCATCGTTCTTCGCGACACCGAGAACAAACGTAAACGCCTGTTGCTCCTCGACACTGTTGCCGGCCGCCGAGATCACACTACGACGAACCTCGACATCCTTCACACTTCCATAAAGATCCTGGAGCGTGGCAATCGCGCCGCGGTCGTGGCTCTGCCCGATCGCGTGTGCCGCAGCGCGCCGCAGTTTAATGTCTTCCGTTTCGTTTCGCACGAGTGAAGCGAGAAACGTTTGCTCGCCGCCAACCAGGCCCAACCAGTAAACGGAACTCGAGCGAATGTGTTGGTTCGGAGAAGTGCTGATGAAGGTTTTCAGCATGCCGCCGACTCTCGAGTCGTCGTGAAGGGCGATGCCGAGAACGGCGCGTTCGCTCAGCATGTCGAGTGGCGCAGCGGCAACGATGGCGCGCAGGTAGTTCAGGCTCTCTTCGTTGTTTGCGCGGCCGAGCCAGTAAACGGGATAACCGCTGTACTCGCGTTTGCGCTCGAGGTTGTAAATCTCCATGCGCGTGATCTGGTTGCTCGCCGAATCGCGCAGCAGGAAGATCGCGAGATTGCGTGTTTCCACTGTCACGCCGCCGGGGGTAGTACCGATGAACACGGTCGTGTCGCCCATCGTGTTGATCGAGCCATTGAAATCACGAATGGCAGGATCGACTCCGACTCCCGGCCGCACGTCGAACGTATACGCGGACCAGTACGGCGTTTGACGCGCGCGCGCTTTCGCTTGAGCAGCGTCGAGCCGGGCCATGAGGTCCGCGCCCTCGACAGCCGTAAAACTCTGAATGGTCGTGGTTGGAGATTGAGTCTTCAGATCGTCGTCGGCAGCAGCGACTGTCGTGGGCGTTCCACTGGCGCATGCGATTCCGACCAGCGCGAAAATGAGGAGCAACGAATGGCGCATGATTCCTCCGTTTACTTCAAGAGTTCTTCGAGAAACTTCAGTGCTTCGGGATCTTTGCTTTCGCCCAAATACCTGACGGCTAGCTTTCGCAATTCAACTGACGGATCGTTCTTCGCAATGTTCATCAACTTGTGCACGGCGCTCTTCTGTTTCGAATCACCAAACGCGCGCATCAGAAACACTCTGAGTTGCTGGTCCTTTTCGGAGTCGTACATCGCGACGAGTTGATCGACTGTTTGCTCGTCATCTTTTTCGCCCAACTGTCGAATCGCAAAGGCACGCAACTCGATCGCATCGTTGCCGCGGGCAATCTCAACTAGCTTGGCGCGTGCGCGCGGATCGTTGTTTTCTCCAAAAGCGCGCAGCAGGCCCATTTTGATCTGCATGTTTGTTTCGCTGGTGTAGAGCTGAAGCAGATCATCGAGCGCGATGTGCCCGTGCTCGCCGAGACGTCGAATCGCCTCGATTCGTATTTCCGGAGTGTCACCCTGCTTCGCGATCTCGATCAGTTTTGCACGCGCCTTGGCGTCGTCGCGTTCGGCGAGTGCCCGCAGGATCTGATACCGAATCTCTTTCGTCTTGTCTGCGTCGTAAATCCGGATCAACTCGTCCAGCGAAGCAGCATTTTCTGTTTCGCCAATGAAGCGAATCGCGTATTGCCTGATTGCGAGGTCATCGCCTGAACGCGCAATTTCGAGCACTTTTGCGGCGCCCCGCGGCGTGCGGCCCTCAACCAGGGCGCGCAGGATCTGGATACGAACGTCCTTGCTCTTATCGGCATCGTAGAGCTTGATGAACTCGTCGGTAATTTGATCGCTGCGTTGCTCACCGAGACGTTTGATCGCGGTGAGACGAAGTTTCACGTCGGGATTGCTGCGCGCGATGTCGAGCAGTAGCGGAACTGCACGTGCACCGCCTTGTGAACCGAGCATCGATACGGCAGCAGCCGGAAATCCGGGGCACTGAGTTGGATTAGCGCGGAGTGCTTCGGTGGCGATGGCGATGGCGCGATCCTGGTCCGCCTGAAAAAGACTCTGCAATGCAAGCATTTTGATCTCGCAGTTATCGCGTTGCAGCGCCTGTTCGACCTGGGCTTTAAAACCCATTACGACTAACAAGGCCTGAGCATCGCTGCGCCAGCTCGAGTTCGGAAATCTATCGATCAAGCGCAGCAGTGGAACGGAGGCATCTTCATTGCGGTTCTGTTTTTGTAGCGCGTAGCCATACCAGTAAAGTGCGGCGTCGAGATCTTTGTCTTTGGGATAACCCTTTATGAAGTCGTTAAATTTCTCGGCTGCTTTTTGCCAGTTCTGCGCTTCGATAAAGTCGCGGCCTTCGCGGAAGATCTGCATCGACGCCGTGTTGCCTTTGTTCTGCATAAAGCGGTTCAGCTTGGCGACGTCCTGATCGTATCCGTAGGTTCGTTGCGCGCAGATCGTGAAAATGGCGACGACTGCGGCGACAACCAACAGGGCGATGCCGGCTCTGATTTGGGGGCGATTGGTAACTAGGTGCTTCATGATTTCGTTTCGGTCCTTGTGGCTTTAATCAATCGAGCGCGCGCGCGAGAGCTGTTGAGTTCACTCGCAGGAGCCCGACTATGTTTTTGCGTTCCACGCGTTCGCGGATTGCGCGGACAGTGTTTTCATCCGGCTGGTCCGGAAGATTGGCGATGTCGATCAATATCGGTTCCAGGTTTTCGAGCAACGACGAGATCTGAACGTCGCCGGCAGCGTCAGCCTCGCGCTTGAGCAACATGTTTTGATAGACGAGCTGCTTTGCGCGCTTTCGTTCGTAACCAACTTCTTCAGCCGCCGATGGCTGGTCGAGACGAACGTTCTTGAACGCTAGCAGCAATCTTTCCGAAGTCTCGAAGTGCATGGCGGTCATTGTTTCCGCATCCGCGGAACGCACGCGCTCCGGAACCGCAGCGAACTGTTCGCCCGGTTTTGGCTCACGCACGATTGGTCGCTTGTTTGGCGCCTGTCGTGGTGACTTGTCTCCGCTGTTCTTGCTCGGAGCGGGTTGTGGTTCGGGCGATTCTTTCACGTCCGGTTGCTTGCCTGGCTCAACTGTGGCAGCGGGTGCAGGCGACGGAGTTTGGACCACGAGCGCCACGTCTTTCTGTCCGCGCTGATTATTCGATTTTTGATACGCAACGAAACCGATGATCGCGGCGACGATCACCAGCATCGCAAACGCGATTGCCTGCGTTCCGAAATTCCACTGCAATCCGCGAGTGCGACCTGGCCTCGCGAGGATCTTCTGCAACGCACGATTCTGAACTTCCGGTTGCAGTGACGTTTCAAAGCCAATGATCTGGCTGCGCAGGCTTAGAAAGTCAGCACGCAGTTGTTCACACTCGCTGCACGTCAGCAGGTGTCTTTCGACTTCGCGTGCTTCCGCAGGTACGAGTTCGCCGTCGATTAGCGAAGAGATTTTTTCACTAAACCTACAGTTCATTTCAATTTCCCATTCGCGCAACTCTTGAAATTCCCGACAACCTGGTCCAACGCTCTCGCAGCGATGCACGCGCGCGAAAGATGTCAACCTTTACTTTGCTCTCAGAGACGTTCAGCACTCGTCCAATCTCGCGATAACTCAACTGTTCCTGCTCTCGCAGCAGGAGCGCGGCCCGTTGGTCTTCCGGTAACGTTTGCAGCATCTCGAGGACCATTGCGTTGCGCTCCTGGACCTCGTATTCCTGTTCCGGATTGCGTGCTCGCGGCCTCATGGCTTCCACCACTCGATCAAACAGCCGGTAGCGCGTGTTTGACTTGCGAAACTCATTGATTGCCATGTTGCGCGCGACGCGGTAGAGCCAGAAGCGCGCTTCACCTGCCGGCAGAGTTCCCCATGCCGTCCGATGTAGTTGCAGGAAACTTTCCTGTGCCAGATCCTGCGCCAGCGGCGCGCGGCCTCCCAATAAACACTCCAGAAAGCGGCATAGGCTCGGGTAGAAATCCTGAAACAGCATGGTGAACTCTTCGTCTTCGCTCGCCATAAGCTGCGCTACGTCTCCTAAAACACCTGGGTTCAGCAAAAGTTACAGAAATTTTTAGCCACAAAAAGGCAAAAAGCACAAAGAGATTGCTCTTAAAAACATTTTGTGCATTATGTGCCTCTTTGTGGCTAAGGATTCAATCATGAAAGGCTGTCGAGTTGTTTTCGTGCTCGGGAATCTTGAACTCGGCGGCGCGGAACGTCAGGCGCTCATACTCGCACGATACCTGAGCGAACACGAGCTGGCTGACGTCGAGGTTTGGGGATTCAACCGCTCTGGTCCAGTTGCTGACATCTGCGAACAACATGGTCTTCGGTGGCGCGTCGTTCCTTTGCAACGACCGTTTGACCTGCGAAACTTCGCGCGGCTCTTGCGCGAGATTCATCCCGACATTCTTCTTCCTTACACGTTAATCCCAAACGTTGTTTGCGGACTCGTATGGCAGCGAACCGGTGCGCGTCTCTGCATCTGGAACCAGCGGGACGAAGGCATATTCACTCTCAATCCACAGTGGCAACTACGTGCCGCGCAACAAACCACGCAATTCATTTCCAACTCGCAAGCAGGCGCGCGCTACCTGATCGAGAACTTGAATGTCGATCCCGCAAAAGTGTGCGTGATTCCGAATGGCATCGAAGTCTCGCCACCGCAATCGGACCGGTGTACGTGGCGAGCGCGTCTCGAAATTGACGAAACGGCTTTCGTCGCCTGCATGGTCGCAAACCTGCACGCGAACAAAGATCACCAGACACTCTTGAAAGCATGGCGCCTCGTAGTCGATGCGCTCAAGCGCGATGCTGTTCTTGTCCTGGCAGGTCGACACTATGGCGCGTACGAGTCGCTGGTTGAGTTGACCAACGAGTTGGGCCTGAGCAACAGCGTTCGTTTTGCGGGGCAGGTAAGCGATGTCGCGGGACTATTGAGCGCGGTAGATCTCGGTGTGTTCAGTTCGCGCTCTGAAGGGTGTCCGAATGGTGTTCTCGAATGCATGGCTGCGGGACTGGCAGTCGTGGGAACCGACATCGAAGCAATTAGGGAGCTTGTGGACGAGAAATTCCTGGCACCCTCGGGTGACGCCCAACGCTTCGCGCAAATCATTCTCGAGCTCGCGGATGATCCCGACTTACGTGCGACAATCGGCTCCGCGAATGAGAGTAAGATCAAAGAGCAATACAATGCGCAGCGTATGTGTGAAGCCATAGTCTCCCTGCTCTCATCATGACCACGAACGAATCAGTCTCACTCCGAAAACTCATCGGTTCGTTCTTTTATCTATTGATCTTTCCGGTCATCCTGTTCTCCCTTGGCGGCGACTTGCGTTGGACCGAAGGCTGGGTGTACTCGATCATCTTCTACGTGATGTGTTCTGCCCAACTTCTTTACCTGCACTTCAAAGATCCGGCATTACTAAAAGAGCGCTTCGGCTCGCCGGTTCAGAAAGAACAGAAGCCGTGGGACAAGGTGCTCCTGATACTATTCTTTATCGAGTTCCTCGTATGTTTTGCGATTATGCCGCTCGATGCGCGGCGCTTTCACTGGAGCCCGGAGTTTCCTCTATGGACCAGGATCACGGGCGCACTGCTGCTGATACTCGCCATGCTGATGTTGTTTGAAGCGCTCAGGGAAAACACTTTCGCCGCGCCCGTAGTGAAGATGCAAAAGGAACGTGGGCAGAAAGTGATCTCAACCGGAATGTACGGAGTCATTCGTCATCCGATGTACGCGGGCGCCGTGCTCCTCTTTATTTCCACACCTCTGTTGCTCGGCTCCGTCTACGGTCTCCTGCTCGGGTTGTTGTTAATCATCACGATTGCGGTTCGCAGTGTCGGCGAGGAAGCGATGCTCAAGCAGGAGCTCGAGGGTTACAGCGACTACATGAAGAGGGTAAAGTGGCGCATCATACCGTTTGTTTTTTAGGAGGCTCCCCATGTATATCAAACAACGCGTGTTCGCGCTGCTGCTGATAGCTGTATGTGCGGCGATGATCTATTACGGCTGGTACGTGCTGCGCACGGAAGGTGTTTACTACATGAAGATGGCGACGTTTGCGCCGCTCGGAGTTGTTGGTGGCATCTTTCTGTTACTCTTCCCGACGATGGGTGGCAAGCCAAACTCGACGAAGCAAAAAGTGATCGTGCTTGCGGTGTTTGCGATCGGGATCGTCGCCGGGTTGATCAACTGGTTCCTGATGGATCCCGGTTTCTTTGGTTTTGAGACGCGATAATGGAGCTTCTGTTTCAGGAGTTGACTGGCGGACTGCCTGATCGCCGGCGGCTCGCGATCATCGTCATCCGCCTGTTGGCGGCAACTATCCTCGGTGCGCTCGTGGGCCTGCAACGCGAACGAGCCCACAAACCTGCCGGACTGCGTACACACATGCTCGTTTGCATCGGCACAGCCCTCGTTGTTTTGGCGGGGTCGGGAGCCGGCATGACGACTGACGGTTTGTCGAGAATTATTCAAGGCATCGTCACCGGGATCGGTTTCGTCGGCGCTGGAGCGATATTGAAGTTGAGCCACGAGCGCGAGATCAGAGGACTGACAACTGCGGCGGGGCTTTTCATGACTGCGGTGATTGGAGTGTCGGCGGGAGTTGGTGCGGTGGGTCTGGCGATAATCGGAACGATACTGACTATCATTGTCCTCGCACTCGAGGGTGTGGAAGAGTCGTGGCACAAGAACCGTAAAACTCAGGATTGATTCGCAACGTTTTAAGTTAAGGCGGCAACAAAACAGCATGTGTCGAAATATCAAAACACTTCATAACTTCAAACCTCCGGCAACCGAGGAGGAGATTCGTGCGTCGTCGGTGCAATTTGTGCGGAAACTGAGCGGCTTCACCAAGCCGTCGAAGGCTAACGAAGCGGCATTCAACCGGGCCGTCGATGAAGTGGCCAGGGCAGCAACCGAGCTGCTCGATTCACTCGTTACCACTGCACCACCGCGCGACCGCGAAGTCGAGGCAGCCAAAGCGCGCGCCCGCTCGGCAGAACGATTTGGCTCGGCCGTGAGTTAAGTAAAGGTCAGACACACATGGCAAGCTGGCCCGAGCTCTTCGTAGTCAGACAATTCTTCGAGCCAGACATATGTGCGGCGATCCTCGCTGAACTAAAATCAATTGAAGGTGTCGCCGCGACTATTTATGGCCGAACCACCACTGGATCGATCGACGAGCGTACACGGAGGACGGTTCGTCTCAACCCTGCGGAAGAAACCGACAAGCTCGTGACCAACCGGCTCTGGGAATGTAAAGACGCGGTCGAGAAATATTTTGGCGTGACGCTCAAGGAGTGTGAACAGCCGCAGTTTCTTCGTTACCGCGAGGGCGATTTCTTCGTGGCCCATCAGGATGGGAATACAGGCATGCTTAACCTGGACGCTGAGCAACGGTTGATCTCGACGGTAATCTTTCTCAGTCGTCAATCGGAACAACCGGAAGCAGAAGCGTACTGTGGGGGCTCGCTGGTTTTCAGCAGTATGACCGACCGGGTCCCCATACCTTCCGAACCGAACATGCTGGTAGCCTTTCGTTCAGAAATGACTCACGAAGTGACGCCGGTGACGCATGGCGAACGCTATTCGATCGCATCATGGTACAGGTGACTGTTCATGCCCAGCATTCAAAGCAAGGCGATCAACGTTATGCTTCATCTCACTCGCATGAAGCGAACCGTCAATCGCATGCGCCAGCGCGTTGAAAGCGGCGAACGGACCTACACCGAACCCTCACAACGTCACCATCGCCAACACCAGATCTCGAAACGAGAAATCAACGGCCATCTGGTTTGGACTATCGCGCCGCGTGAGAAGCCCAGCGGCAAACATGTCATCTACCTGCACGGCGGCGCGTACGTTAACAGCTTCGCCTCGCAGCACTGGGACTTGATGTCGAAGCTGGTCCAGGGTTCGAATTGCACTGTCACTGCTCCGAACTATCCGCACGCGCCCGAGCATAATGTCCACGATGTATTCGCGTTGTTGCTGCCGCTTTACAACGAGCTTGCCGCAGTCGCCGGTAGCTCGAACATTACGGTCATGGGTGATTCTTCGGGAGGCGGGATCAGTTTGGCCCTCGCGCAGCGACTGCGCGAGGATGGTTTGGACCAGCCCGGCCGCGTCATTTTGTTGTCGCCGTGGCTTGATGCGACGCTCTCGAATCCGGAGATTGCTGAGTTTGATAAGATCGATCCCTTTCTCGGAGTCGAAGGTTTGCAGTATGGTGGTGCGGCTTACGCGCGCGACGTTGATCCGAAGAATTATCTCGTGAGTCCTGTGTATGGAAGTCTGAGAGACCTCGCTCCGATTTCATTGTTCATCGGCACGCGCGACATTCTGTTTCCCGATTGTCGCAAGCTCAGGGAACGAGCGGCAGACGAAGGCGTCGATATCGACTATCGTGAATATGACGAGATGGTCCACGATTGGACGCTTGGACCAATGCCAGAGGCGAAACACGCAATTATCGAGATCGTGGAGTTGATTCAACATGACGGGAGAAGCGTTCTGCCATGAACATGCAGCCAATCTTTTGGGGCGGACTAATTGCCGGAACTCTCGACATCTGTGCAGCGTTCCTGACCGCATGGTTGCGAGCGGGCATTGGTCCATATCGCCTTTTGCAGTTTGTCGCGAGCGGCTTACTCGGGCCGGCCTCCTTTGAAGGCGCCGCTAAAACCGCGCTCGTTGGTCTCGCGCTTCATTATCTGATCGCCACGATCTGGACCATCGTCTTTTATCTCGCCAGTCGTAAGTGGCTTTCTCTCATCGAACGTCCGGTAATGTTTGGTCTGCTGTACGGTATCGCCGTCTACACGTTCATGAACTTCGTAGTGCTGCCACTCTCGTTGGTGGCGCGACGGCCAATCACGGCTGTCGGCACCACCATCGGACTGCTAACGATCATGTTTTGCATCGGACTGCCGATCGCATTAATCGTGCGGCGTTTTTCGCGATAGACGGGTTCACGCAAAAGGCGCCAAGAGAACCTGAATTCTCTTTGCGCCTTTGCGTGAACTTTGCGCCTTTGCCTGAAACCTCTTATTAGATCCGCCTGCAACTGCCGTTGAGCTGTGCGCCCGCCTCGACGGTCAGCGCCGGGGCCGCCACTTGGCCTTTGACGTTCGCAGTCCGCCCTAGCACCACTTCCTTGCTGGCGCGAATATCGCCCTCGACCGTTCCGTTGATCTTCGCGACCGCGACCTTGATGACAGCTTTTGTCACTTGTGCTCCAGTGCTGATGATCAGTGTCCCGTCAGGTGAAGTGACGTTGCCGGAGAAGTGGCCGTCGATCCGAAGCATCGATTTGAAGCAGACTTCGCCCGTGAAATTCACGACGTCGCCCACGAAACCCAGCCAGTTATCTTTATTCGTGTTGGACCGATTACCATTAACGAGTGTAGGCTGGCCGCGTTCATCTCTGCTCGAAAGAGCTTGAGTAGTCATTAGATTTTTGGGTGGGTTGGAAGCCGCCGGGTTGCCGCCGCCGCTGCTGAAGAGAAGTTTCCTTTACCAAGTCAGACTATAGCATTTCACTTCGTGCCGGGAATGTTACGATTACGTTGCTGTTCGGAGACGAATACATTCTAGGGCCAGGACTAAATATGAAACTGATAACCCGTTGTGGCGTTGACTTTGCGACCGTGGAGAAGAGATGAAGTTCGATCTTCACACACACTTTTACACCGAAGCATTTTTTCAAACTATTCGAGATCTGCCGTCAGAGTTTTCGTTCGGCACCAGTTCGACCGGACAAACAATCATCACTCATCGCGGCGCGCGTTTCTTTGGCGTTACACCAGCGATGACCGACGTCTCGAAACGACTCGAAGACATGGATCGCGTCGGGATCGACGTTGAAGTAGTTTCACTATCGACGCCGAACGTCTTCTTCGCTGACGCGGACCATCAGCCGGCCGTGGCGCGCATGATCAACGACTCGTACGCTGAACTGATCGCACAGCATCCGGCACGATTCAAGGGCTTCGCTTCGATTCCGATGGACGCGCCTGACGCAGCGCTCCACGAACTACATCGCGCGATCGACGAGCTGAAGTTAAACGGCGTGATCCTGCTCAGCAACATCGGTGGACGGCCGTTGACGTCGCCTGACTATCGTCCGTTTTTTGAAGAAGCAAACCGGATGAAGCTGTGTATTTTTCTTCATCCGATGATCCCCGCAAACTCGGACGCGTTTCGCGAGTACGTGCTTGGTCCAATCGTCGGGTTTCCGTTTGACACGACGCTCGCAGTCGCGCGGATGTGTTATGACGGGATGTTTGCGGAGTTGCCGGACATACGTTGGATCATCGGACATCTCGGCGGCGCGGTGCCTTACTTGATGGAGCGGATGGACAACGGTTTCCGCGATTTTGCGGATTGCCGTGTGAAGATCGATCAGTTACCGAGTGTTTATCTGAAGCGACTTTATTACGACACGGTGGCGTTCAGTCCACACACGTTGAAGATGGTGCGCGAGATGGTTGGCGCGGATCACATGGTGATGGGCAGCGACTATCCACACCTGCTCGGTTCGATCGATCGCGCGGTCAGCTCAATCGAGAGCTTAGAGATCTCAGAGACAGAGAAGCAGCAGATGTTCTCCGGCACTGCTTTGAGTATTCTGAATAATATTTAGCCGCAGATAAACGCGGACTTATTTCACGATTGAAGCCAGCGAGTTGGTTGGCACTCGTGCCTGCCAGGCTGTCGGTCACCGTCACTTTCAGGTCGTACTTGCCGCGCGCGAGGGTCTTTAAGGCCAGTCCAATACGAATTACAGGACCTATTTACTTGACGATCGCTTGCCCCACACGGGCGGTGGCGGCTCTTTGGGAAGACGTTCCACCGGGTGTTCTTTCAACAAGCGCATAGCTTCCTGGACTGCCCGTTCGAGTTGTGGATCCCTGCCGGCGATGACGTCCTTGGGCCAGTTTTCGACGTCGACATCGGGAGCAACGCCTTCATTCTCGACGGCCCATCGACCGTCACGCGCGAAGAAGCCGCCGCGCGGCGCGATCATCGAGCCGCCGTCGATGAATGTCGGTGTGTCGGCGGTATGGACCAGGCCGCCCCACGTGCGTTTGCCAACCAACGTTCCAATCTTCCGGCGCTTGAACATGTACGGCATCAGATCGCCGCCCGAGCCGGCCATTTCGTTAATGATCATCACCTTCGGTCCCCAGATACCGGCCGAAGGACTCGTGAACGGATAACGCTCGCCGGCGACGTTGTTGAAGTAACCGTCGAAATCACGCTCGAGCACCTCGATAATGTAGTCAGCCGCGGAGCCGCCGCCGTTAAAGCGCTCGTCGACGACCACGCCTTTTTTGTCCTGTTGCGAAAAGTAGTAACGATTGAAACTGTTGTAACCAGGCTGGCCGGTGTTAGGGAGATAAACGTAGGCTAGCTGACCATCGGAAAGTTTTTCAACCAGGCGACGGTTCGACTCGACCCACGCTCGCGTGCGCAACGCCTGTTCGTTTGCAACCGGCACGACCGTGACCGTGCGCGCGCCTTCCATCGTTGGCGTGCTGTTTACAGTCAGCGTTGTTTGCCTATTCGCAGTGCCGTCGAGTAGTCGATAGATGTTATCGGGCGCTCTCAGCTCGACGCCGTTGATCGCGAGAATGTAGTCGCCGGTGTTGACGTTCGCGCCGGGTGTTGCGAGTGGTGAACGCAGATCCGGATTCCAACTCTCGTTATCGTAAATGCGCGTTACTTTGTAGCGACCGTTTTCGATCGCGAAATCCGCACCGAGCAGGCCGCCGACTGGCTGCGGCACGCTCGGCATGTCGCCGCCACGAACGTACGAGTGTCCGATGGCAATCTCAGCGCCCATCATGTCGAGCAGGTAGTTGAGATCGGCGCGGTGCATCACGTACGGCAGCAACTGCCCGTACATCTCTCGCATCTTGGGCCAGTCGGCTCCGTGCATGTTTGGCACGTAGAGATAGTCGCGCTGGTTGCGCCAGCCTTCGTTGAAGATCTGTTTGAACTCTTCCCGCGGATCCAGGTACATGCGCAAGGTGTAGTTCAAACGTCCGGCGCCGGGTTGAGGCGGTGTTCGATCGGCATCGACGAGAAACAACTGCGGAGCCGGAGCGTTTGCGCCGCCGCCGAATGGACCACCACCCTGACCGCCGCCGCCAGTCGCAGCGCGATAAACAAGCTTGCGATGATCGGCGCTGATCTCGTACGCGTTGACATTGCTCACGAACGTGTTTGCACGTCGATCGCAGAGGCGATAGCGCCACAGCTCACTGCCACCGCCGCCTTGTCCGCCCCCACCGCCGCCGGCTGTGACCCGTGCTTCGAGAAAGAACACCTGACCATCGAGGCCCGCTTGCAGATCCGAATAAGGCCGCTCGGGCACACCCGGAACCGAGATGATTCGTTGTTGCAGTCCATCAAAATCGATCTGGACCGTGACTGGACCACGTGGTCCACGTTGAGCACCAGCTTCACCGCCACCGCCACCCCCTTCACCGCCGAGAGCATCGCCCGGGCATGCACCGGGTTGCAGTCTGCGCGTTCCGGTGCCGACACCACGATCTTCATCACTCTCCGGCAGCAGCGGGCTGGGATCACTCTTGTGCAGCACGGCGAAGTAGAGTCCGAAGGTCGGTATGTGATCGTACGAAGTCATGTCGAGCCATTGCGAACGCAAGCCAAAATCAGTCGACGCGAGAAACCAGAGATACTTGCCGCTCGCGTCCCAGGCGGGCCAAACCGCGTCCGCAAGACCATCGGTTACCTGCTTCGTCTCGCCCGTCTCAACGTTGCTCGCGAAGATTGCGTGATACAACGAACGCAGGCGACTCGAATACGCGACCCACTTCGAATCAGGACTCCACACCGGATTCAACGTGCGCGCCGGAACCATCCACGGATCCTCACCGACAATCTTTGCCTGTCCGGTACCGACGTCGAGGACCCAAACTTTCAGATTCGTGTCCGTGAAGAGAAGCTTCTTCGAATCCGGCGACCACGACGGCGTGTAGTAATGCGTCGGCTTCGTAAGCGCGATCTCGCGCGGCGGCGTGAGTCCATCCTGGGCTTCGATAACGAGTTTGTACTCACCGGACTTATCGCTGAAGTACGAAACAAACTTGCCATCGGGCGACCACGCGGGATCGCGTTCGGCTGAGCCACTCGAGTTTGTCAGGTTGCGAACGTCGCCTTTATCGACCGGAATCGTGAAGATCTCACCGCGCGCTTCGACCGCGACTCGTTTGCCGGTCGGCGAGAGAGCCATGTTGGTGAGACGATTCGAAACGTCTTCCCAGTTTGCCATCATCCACGGGAAGTCGCCGGTCGCGACGATGTTGACGATCTTCTCCTTGCCGCTCTTGGGATCGAGCTCGTGAACGTAACCTGCTTGTTCGAACACGACGGTGCCCGCGCCCGAATCCATCGACTTCACGTCGAAGTCAGTGAACTTCGTGATCTGCGTGAGCTTCTTCGTTTTCGTTTGATACTCCCAGACGTTCGCCACGCCGTCGCGATCGGAGATGAAGAAAACTGAATCGTCGACCCAAACCGGGCAGACGTCTTTTGAATCGGTCCACGGCGGCGAGACGAGATCGTAAGTCTTGAGATCGACGATCCAGATCGGACGATTTTGTCCGCCTCGATAGTTGCGACGCTCTTCGTCCCACGAGTTGTTCATGCGATAAGCGACGTGGGTGCCGTCAGGCGAGATCTTGCCCTGGTACGCGCGCGGCAGAATCATCGGCTCTTCGACGCCGCCGTCAACCGGCACAGTCCAGAAGCGCGGCGCGCCGCTCGGTGTCCAGGTGGCGCGAGTCGACGAAAAGAGAACTGATTTCCCGTCGGGCGTCCAGCCTTCGACCATGTCAGCGCCCGGATGCCAGGTCAATCGCTTCGGCTCGCCGCCGTCCGCGGGCACGATGTAGACATCGAAGTTGCCGGCATATTCGCCGCTGAATGCGATCCATCTTCCGTCGGGAGAGAAATGCGGGTTTGCTGTTTGCCCCTGAAAACTGGTCAGGCGTCGTGCGCTGCCGCCGGCGCGCGGCACAACCCAAATGTTGTTGGCGTAGGCGAAACCGATCTGAGTTGAGCTAACTGTGGGCGTGCGAAGCAGTCGGGTTTGACCTTCGTGGCCGTTCTGCGCCCCGATTTTTGGAGCGAAAACCAAAAAACAGAAGACAAGGACAAACGAAACACCAGTACGGCGAGACATGAATGGGATCCTCCGAGAAAATGCGGGTCGAAAGCGGGAGCATTATAGGTCAAATAGATGATATAGGTCTTATATTCATCGGGCGATTCGGTGTATGATTCGTCCAAACCACCATCACGAGGAGAAAGATCATGAGTTCCCTTAAGCGTAGTTCTGTTTCCTTCTTCGCTGTCATGTTTTTCTTAAGCTGCGCCGTCGCTGCTGTCGCGCAAGTCACGTTGCCGCGACCAAGCCAAAAGGCGAGCGTCATGCAGAGAATCGGCGTCACCGACGTCACGGTCACCTACAGCCGTCCGGGTGTCAAAGGACGAAAGATCTGGGGCGATCCATTGCCAGGGCAAACCGCACAAGGTGAAGCCACGCTCGACAATCAAAACACGCGACCCAAGGACGCGGTGATTGTTCCGTATGGACACGTCTGGCGCACCGGCGCTAATGAAGCAACGCAGTTCGTTGTGACTGACGATGTTTTGATCAACGGTCAAAAACTTCCGGCCGGCAGTTACAGCCTGCACACCATACCGACCAAAGATGAATGGACGATTGTCTTCAACGGCACCGCGAATCAGTGGGGTAGTTTTGATTACGATCCGGCCAAGGACACATTGCGCGTGAAAGTGAAGCCGCAATGGGTCAAAGAAAATCAGGAATGGCTCGAATACACTTTCGATCCTGTTACGGATGATTCGGCGCAGGTGAACATCCGCTGGGAGAAAGTCAACGTTCCTTTTACTGTTAAAGTTGATGTTCCGACGACCACGTTGACGAGACTCAAGGCGGCTGTCGCGAGCGCAAAGGCGGATGACTGGCGCACGCCGCTCCAGGCGGGAAACTACCTGCTCAACAATGACAACCCGGCTGATGATCAGCAGGGGATGGAGTGGTTGGACCAGTCCATCAAGGTGAAGGAGACTTTCCAAAACCTTTCGGCGAAGGCGAACGCGTTGTACAAGGCGGGCAAGAAAGCAGAAGCGGTTGCACTCGGCGATCAAGCCGTCCAGCGCGGCAAGTCTGACAAGGTCGATACTACGAACTTTGAAAAGCGACTTGCCGACATGAAGGCCGGAAAGATCTAGAAAACTTTTCAGCCGC
>Ga0207707_10002501_pt1 | contig 16546 bp, 16 predicted proteins | sample KBSC83BmetaG_FD_184336 | JGI IMG/M metagenome (GOLD analysis project Ga0207707, IMG submission 184336) | Corn rhizosphere microbial communities from Kellogg Biological Station, Michigan, USA - KBS C8-3B metaG (SPAdes) (version 2) | ecosystem: Host-associated > Plants > Roots > Rhizosphere ...
CGGCCGCTCGAGGTGACGGCGCGAGAAACGCTCGCGTGGTGCAAGACGCGGCCCGCGGCGGAGCTCGAGGCACTCTCGCAGGGCAAGCTTGCTGGCATGTCGGCTCAGCGTGAAGCCGAGCTGCTCAAGCTCTGGCACAGCAAGGCCGGCTTCTAAGACGTGAAAGTAGGTCCTTCGCTTCGCTCAGGATGACGGCCAGGCCGCACGACGAAACGGATTCGCCGTTGTACAAGCTGCTCCGGCGTGCCGTGGACATCCGCCCGGAAGAAGTTCGGGCGGTGATGTCATCGTTCGCGTTCTTCTTCTTCCTGCTCAGCAGCTATTTCGTGCTGCGGCCGATCCGCGATGCGGTCGCGGCGGCATCGGGCGCCAACAAGCTGTCCTGGCTTTTTACAGCGACGCTCACGACCACGCTGCTGCTCAATCCATTCTTCGCGTGGCTCGTGGTGCGCTTTCCCGTGCGACGCGTCATTGCCATTTCATACCACTTCTTCGTCGCAAATATCCTCATCTTCTACGCCATCCTTCGGTTCGTTTCGACCGGCGAAGGATCGGCGACCGACGTCTGGATGGGGCGCGTGTTTTTCGTCTGGACGACGGTGTTCGCGCTCTTCAACACGTCGATCTTCTGGTGCTTGATGGCCGACAGCTATCGGAGCGAGCAGGCGAAGCGGCTGTTCGGATTCATCGGCGTGGGTGGGACGCTCGGCTCGATCATCGGATCGGCGACGACCGCGTCTCTCGCGAATTCGATCGGTGCCGTCAACGTGCTGCTCGTTTCCGCCGTGCTGATCGAGATCGCGGTGTTCACGATCGTGAAATTCCCGCTGACGAGCCAGGGCGCGGCGACTCCCAAGCTCGGGAAACGAGCGCGATACGACGATGACGATGAGGTGATCGGCGGCAGTATCTGGGCCGGGTTCAGTGCGGTCCTGAAGTCGCCGTATCTGCTCGGCATCTGCGCCTTCATGGTCCTCTATACCGTCGGTTCGACGTTTCTCTATTTCGAGCAGGCGGACATCGTCGGCCGATATTACGCGACTGCCACCGCCCGGACGGCTATTCTCGCCAAACTCGAGCTGGCGGCGCAGGTCCTGACGGTGGTCACGCAGATTTTTTTGACCGGCCGCCTGATTCGTTGGGTTGGATTAGCGATGGCGCTGGCGCTGCAGCCCTTCGTGAGCATCGCCGGCTTTGGAATGCTCGGTGCGGTCCCGGTGTTCGGAACGCTTGCGTGGTTCACCGTCGCCCGTCGCGGATCGAACTTCGCGGTGACGAATCCGGCGATGGAAGTCCTGTTCACGGTCGTTCCGCGCGAAGACAAGTACAAGGCGAAGAACATCATCGAGACGTTCGTCTATCGTGGTGGGGATCAGGTTGGAGCCTGGGCCTATCGAGGATTGCTGGCGGCCGGGCTCAGCATGGCAGGCATATCGTTCGTGGCTGTCCCGCTGTCGGCGGTGTGGCTCGCGTTGGGACTTTGGCTGGGATGGAAACAGGTGGCGCTGGCGAAGGCATTGACAGCCCAGCGCCCGAACCAGTTATCTCACATGGATCCGCTGCCGGAAGCACCCTTGGCCACTCCCTTAGGCGCCGCAAAATGACCGCGACCACCGCCATCAACATCGCTCGGCCCGAACCCGACGAGTTCTTCGAGTACTATGACCGGTACATCGCACAGGTCCCCGATGGCAACCTGATCTCGCTGCTGCGTGAACAGGCAGTCGAGACCGTGACGATGCTTCAGGACCTGACGCCGCAGCAGGCGAACTACGCGTACGCGCCAGGAAAGTGGACCGTGAAAGAAGTCATCGGCCACATCAGCGACGCCGAGCGGATTTTTGCGTATCGCGCGCTCCGCATCTCGCGTCGTGATGAGACACCGCTCGCGTCGTTCGACGAGAACGCCTACGTCAAGAACGCGAACTTCGGAAGCCGCAGTCTGCCGGACCTGCTCGAGGAGTTTCAGGTGGTACGCGCATCGTCGATCCATCTCGCAAAGAGCATGGACGCCGAGACGCTCGCGCTGCGTGGCTCGGCGAGCGGGCATCCCATCAGTGTTCGCGCGTTGTTTTACATCATCGCTGGACACGAACGTCACCACGCTGGTTTACTCCGCGAACGGTATCTGTCGCACTAGATCCGGGTCGCGGTTCGCGCATCGCCGAAACAAGGGGGGCTTATGATGCGCTTGTGGTTTCAGTCCTATGTTCGACGGTCGTCGACGCTGCCCGAGACGACCTTCAGTAGCGTATTCCACATCGTCGTCATCGCGCTGTGGGTGATTGCTACGCTGCCTTCGTCGCAGGTCGCCGAGAATAGCATCTCGAATCGGCTCGTCTACATCCCTCCGCCGGACAAGGTGCCCGGCGGACCGGCGGCCGTGCACGAAGTCGTTCACTTCGTCGCCTTCACGGGCAAGGGGCTTGGCGACGAAGCAGGTCAGGGACCGCGCTCACAGGGCAACGCCCAACCTTCGCTGGCAGACAAGAACACGGGCCGCGTGGAGCGCGACACGGTGCTCGATCCGGCGCCGGTGACCGCGCCTCCGCCGCCGCCCGGCCGCGAGGATTCGATCTTCACCGTCATCGATGTCGACACAGCCGTCGTGCGCTCGGCGAACAGCGCCGCGCCAGCGTACCCACTCAAGCTCCTCGAGGCGCACGTGACCGGCGCGGTCTCGGCACAGTACGTCGTGGACACCACCGGGTTCGCCGATACATCGTCGTTCAAGGTCGTAAAGGCGAGCAACCCTGGATTTGTGGATGCGGTGCGAGAGGCCCTACCGTACATGCGCTTTCGGCCGGCGAAGATCGGCGCGACAAAAGTGCGGCAGCTGGTCGAGCAGACGTTCACGTTCAAGATCGCGGATACGGTCGTCGCGGCGCCTAAGGCGAAGAAACCCTAGGGAGCGGCGTGACGGAGCGGGAGCGGCGTTGGCGTGCGGCGTCGAGACGTTTCCGTTGGCTGAGCTTTCGCCGCACGCGTTCGCATCACGCGTTCCGTCGCGCCGCCCGCCGTTCCCCTCTCGCCGCTCCCGCAGACATGACGGCGCCGAGACGCCTCTCAGTTAGTTTGCCCTCATGCGCCACACTGTTCGTCTGCATGGGGTGATCGTCGGCCACTCCGAGCTCGAGAACATCGAGCCGGGCGTTGGACGCGCATGGGGAGATTTTCGGCCAGGAATCGGCTACGAGCTCATACAGCCGGTGTTCCGCCTGTTCGCGCAAGCCGTGCCGCTCGACGGCGCGAAGGACAACGCGCTGCTCGAGCGCTACTACGCCGCGCGCGACAAGCTCGACCTCGAGCTCGTCGACGCCAGCGGCCGCGCGATTCGCACCAGTGCGATCCACATCGCCGACTACACCGTCGAGGAAGGACCGAAAGCGATCTCGCTCGACGTTCTCATTCCGGACGAGAGATACTGGGAACAGCGGATTTGAAGTGCGGATCCCTCCCGCGAGGGATGACGGCTTAGCCGAGTTTCGGACGCTCCAGATGCCAGGTGGTATTGATCTGGTACTTGTGAGCGACCGAGAGAATCACGTCGTCGTTGTAGAGGTTTCCGGCGATCTGCGTGCAGATCGGCTGTGGATTGAGCGGCGGAGCCGGTGCCGCCGCAGCGGCTGTCGAGTCGCCGCCGCCGCGCCCGCCGCGCCCGCCGCGACCGCCGCGTCCAGCTGGGCGAATTCCGAACGCCATCTGCACGACCACGACCGGATGGCCGGTCTGCGCGTGGACACCCGTGTCGGCAGCGCCGATGTACAGATCAGTGTTCTTTAAATACTCCTGCCACGCCGTGATGAGCATCTGCCGCCGGCGCTGCGACTGAACGAACTCCATTGCCGTGGGCACGCGACCGGGCACCCACCGATTGAGCTGACCGTTGTTGGCGGGTGGTATTGCAGCGCGACCGGCAGGAGCGACTGCAGCGCTGTCGGGTGCAGCGCCTCCACCACGTCCGCCTCGACCGCCGCCACCTCCGCGACCACTACGGCCATACGCGGCGAGCACGGCATCCATGTCCATGCCAAGCTGCTTGGCCTTGAACTGCACATACGAGTCGAACGCGGCGGCTGATTCGACGTCGAGACCGCCCTGGCTGCCGGCGACTGTCGGCGGATCACCGATGTCGGCCGGCTTCGCGCCGAGCGCTTTGAGCTTGTCGACGAATGCCGTGAAGTTCGCGTCTACGTTCTGCTGCTTGCGAACGCCAATGCGCAGGTGGGAGAGATCGATGTTCGAGTTGAAGCGAAAGGGCATCGTGATCGAGCCCGGATCCTTCTCGTCGGATCCGTGGATCACGTTGAATACCATTGCGGCGTCTTCGGCTGTCCGAGTGAGCGGGCCGACGCGGTCCTGCGACCATGCGAGCACCATTCCGCCGTAGCGGCTCACGCGGCCGAACGTCGGTCGGAGCGCGCTGATACCACACGTGCTCGCTGGTCCAACGATCGAACCGGACGTCTCCGTCCCGATGCCGAATGCGACGCAACCGCCGCCCGTCGCCGAACCTGGACCAGCCGACGATCCGCCCGACGGCTGCGATGTGTTCCACGGATTCTTGGTCGTGCCGCGGAACCAGTTTGCGCCCTGTGCGAACTGCCCGCTCGACAGCTTGGCGATCAACACCGCGCCCGCGTTTCGCAGCCGCACCACGACTTCAGCGTCGTCGTCGATGACGCGATTCTCGAAATCGGCGGCGCCCCACGTCGTCGGCGTGCCTCTCACCGCGAAGAGATCCTTTACGCCCCAGGGAATGCCGTGCAACAGCCCGCGGTATTTCCCCGCTTTGATCTCTTCGTCTGCTTTCGCCGCGTCGGCGAGACCTTGCTCCTCCATGATCGTGACGGCGCAGAGAAGCGTCGGGTTGAGCCGCTTCAGCCGCTCGAGATAGATCTTCGTGATGCGCGTCGAGGTGAGCTTGCCGGCCTTGATCGCAGCGGCGAGTCGATGCGCTGGAAGGAAAGCGATCTCCTCGTCCGTCGCGGGAAGGGGTGCGTTACCCCACGGCGCAACGTGAAAGGCGCCGGGCGCGGTGCTGTTCCACGCGAACGGCTGTCGAGCGAACGCGGCAACGCCCTTCTCGCGATATGTCTTCTCCAATAGCGCGCCTGTGCCGCCTGGATAGGGCTGGAATGTCCAGGACACGGCTTCCATGTTGTCGAGCGGCACGGGTGGCGAAGACGAACCCTGCGCGCCGCGCTGGGCGCTACCGCCGCCGGTGCCTTGAGCGAGCACCTTCGCGCCGAATCCGAACGTCGTCGCGGCCGCGGTGACGAGAGACATGAAGACAAAGCGCCGGCGATCGAGATCGCTCGTGAACGTGATCTCGTCAGCGATGCGCTCGGCATCGGCCTCGGCCTGATCCAGCAGGTCCAGCTCGTCGAACAGCGGCATGAGCGCCTCCGAAAATTTCGCGTTGAACCGCGACCAGAATTACGAGAGTTCGCTGCCGGTCGCAACCGGGCGGGTCAGCTCATCGCGGCGGGCTTCGTTCGAAGCGGTCGAAATCCCGCTCCAACTCCGATTGCAATCGCTTCTTGGTCGTGTCGTCGGCAAACGAGTACGCGATGGAATTGCGCGCCATCGTCTTGAGCGCCACGTACCCGAGGTGCTGATCACTCACCGCTCGCGTGTACTCGAGCGTCATGTCGGAGACGGACACGCCTTCGTCGTCGGTCGCCAGCGCAACGGGGACGCCGTGCGCGAGATATGCCGCCAGCGGATGCGCCGGCCCGCGCACGCCAAGAATGACGTCGTTGCTCGCCAACGCGATCTCGACGAGTACGTGACGGCGCGCCATCTCGCCGAGCAGGGAGTCGGCGGAGTCCTCCTGAAGCACGTCGACGCCGTGGCCGATCCGGCTCGCATGCCCAAGCTGAATCGACTGTCGGATGTGCGAGCGCATCGTCGCAGGCGACGCCACCGCTCGAGACAGCTCCCCCGCGTGCAGCGTAATCGGAATGTTGGGATGACTCGCGCGAAGAAAGTCGATCATCCGCATGTGGAGCTCGAAATCTCGAGCTGCGACGCCGCTGTGCTCCGGCGCCACGAGATTGAAGCTCACATATCGCCGATCGATCGACGGTAGCGTGAAACCGGCCAGGATCTGGGCGAACACCACCTGTGGCGCGCGATTGCGCACGATCTGATAGATGTAGCGAACGGTGACTCCGCAGCCCGGGTCCGCGGTCTTCGTCCCGCAGCGCAGCAGTTCGCGCTGGCGTTGCTCGGCGTCATTCAACGCACTGGTGACGTGGCGCAGGGCTGCCTCGAGTCCGTCGCGCTCGAGCTCCGCGCGCATCGCGGAGAAGTCTTTGGCGCCGATCTGTGCGCCAAGCCGCGCAGCCGAACCATCGTCGGCGTTGACCATCAGCTCGATGTACGACACGTGGTCGCGAGCGGCGCGCGACATGACTTCCGCGAGCATCTCGCCCAAGTGCGCGTTGCCGACCGCCGCGGTCTTGCCGAACGTGGCGAAGAAGTGATCGGCGCCCGACTCGGAACCCGCGTGAAAGTTGTGCATCGACCACGCTTCGACCGCGCTCTCCATCAGTCTGGAGTCGGCCAGGAGTCGTGTGGCCGGAATGCGGTCTCGTCCATCGCAGGGTGGGCGCGAGAGAGCCGCTGTCGAAACGACGAAGCACAATCCGTCTGCCGCAGCCCATCCCGCCCAACTCACGGGAGAGATGGCCCCGGAAACGTGATTGTGCAGATCGCCGCCTTTCGGCATGGCGCGGAGAAACGCGGCGAGGCGCGCCGAGTCGCCGCGAAGCGCCTCGAGCCGCGCTGCGGCCGCGGTTTCGTTCGAATTCTGTCCGCGCGCCGGCTGCGCACTCGCTGTGCAGATGGCCGACAGCATGAACGCGACGACCAGCGGAGCACCTCGAAGCTTCATTCGGAGATCGCCTCAGATCGAGTCGCTGAGCCGTTCGAGGAGAGCGACTTGCGCCGGATTGATTCGCCGCGCGGCTTCGCCGAGCGAAAACCACGCGCAGCGGTCGACCTCGGGGAACGTGATGACGCGTCCTGATCCGCGCGGCCACTCGGCGTGTGTGTCGTTGCTCGTGATGGTCGACGGATCGGCGTCGCTCTCGCACGCCCACGCGTGGACCGTTTTGCCGCTCTTCTGCTTGATCGATCCGAGTGCGATGAAGGGACCACTCGGCGTGAGGCCAGTTTCTTCGCGAAGCTCGCGGCGCGCGCCGTCGAGCAGGTCTTCTCCTTCATCGACGACGCCTTTCGGGATCGTCCAAGCGCCGGCATCGCGCTTGGCCCAGAATGGCCCACCGGGATGCGCGAGAAACACCTCGAGCCCCGACGCGGCTCGTCGGAAGACAAGAATTCCGGCGCTCGTCGCCGAACGGGTCATGATCGATCGTGCGCCGCGGCGGCGGCGCGAGGGTGATCGAGAACGCGCGCGGTAGAGAGGATCGTGATCGTTGCCGGCGCGCGGAACAGTTTGTCGAGCTGCCGCAGATAGCTGATGCCCACGTTTACGCCCCGAGAAAGACGACGAGAGCCATGCCGGCTCAACTTCGCGCTCCACCGCTGCTTCGGCTAGACGGAGTGGGTCATTGCTGCGCCGGCCTGCGTTTCCGTTTACCTTGGCTTTCGCCCGTTCATTACTTCGTCAGGGATTCGTATGGCATTTACCGCAACCGTCCTCCGGCTCATGATCGCCTCGCCCGGCGACGTGCAGAACGAACGCGCCATCGTTCGCGAAGTCGTCAGCGAATGGAACTCGGCGAATGGCGCGCACCGGCGCATGATGCTGCTCGCCGTCGGCTGGGAGACCGATGTCGCACCCGAGATGGGCGCGCCCGCGCAGAGCATCATCGACAAGCAAATCCTGAAGGATGCCGACCTTCTCGTCGGCATGTTCTGGACGCGACTCGGAACGCCAACGGCCTCGTACGCGAGTGGCGCGGTCGAAGAGATCGAGGAGCATCTCAAGATGGGCCGTCCGGCGATGTTGTACTTCTCTTCGGCGCCGGCGGCGCTCGACTCAGTCGATACCGAGCAGTATCGCGCGCTCAAGACGTTCCAGGATTCGTGCAAACCGCGCGGGCTCTTCTCGACGTATGCTGATGCGGAGGATTTTCGACGAAAGTTCTCGAGGGACCTTCAGCTCGTGATGAACTCCGATCGATTCGCGACGCCGAGCGACCAGCCTGCGACGGCGACGGGCGTTTCGGGAGCAGCGCCCGCGCTGTCGACCGAAGCCAAAGCCCTGCTCGCGGCGGCAGCCAAGGACGGCGGCGGCACGATCCTCTTCGAGCGATTCGGAGGCGGTGCCGAGATCAGCTCGAACGACACCACGTTCAATGGCGACATGAGTCCGCGGACGATCGCGCTCTGGGAAGGCGCGATCGAAGAACTGGAGAAGCGCGGCTACGTCAAAGCGGCAAGTGACGCGCGCGAGGTCTTTGAGCTGACGAGAGATGGATACACGGCCGCCGACGGACAGGCACAAGCGTGAGCTGACCTGACCGTCGGCACGTCGCTCGCGAGGACCTACAAACCAAGCAGTCGCGAAAAGTCGAAGCTCATCGTACCTCCCGTTCGGCGCGCGGCGGAGCGATCGGCGTCCGCTGGACTCGTTCACCGTCGATTCCGGCTGTTCGACCGCTTGATACCGGAACGTCGCGTTCGACGGCGCGACTCACTGGCCGGTCGGCGACGACCTCGTTTGGCTGGAGCAGGTCTTCGAACATCTCGCGGTAGAAGACCATGGCGCGGCGAAGCTCTTCAGTCGTCGCCAAGCTTTGCCGATGCCGTTCTGCGACGTCGCGCGCCGCGCGGTAATTCTGGACGAATGAGGCGTGGTGGACAGAGAGGTCCGATGCGCGCTGCTTGAAATCCGCAATGGGATAACCTCGCTCACGCATCACTTCCACGACGAGCGCGTCTGCCTTGATCACGGCGCGGCCGCGGCCATCGACGAACGCCGCTTGCAGATCGTGCCATTGTTGGCTGAACACGTCGCGCATCTCGTCGGAGAGCGGACGAATCTTGAATTGCTCGACGCGGTCCTGGCGTCTTACGAAATCGGCTTCCGCGGCGCGCTTGCTCGTCAGACGAGCAAGCGTCCGATCATACTTGCTGCCATACCGCCCATGCAACGATTGCGTTCGATGGCGGCGCGCGACGGCGTACCAAGCGGCGACGCTGACGACAGCGAGCGCGACGACAATGAGTCCTAACACAGTTGTTGCACTCATAGGCGATTCCAGCGGCACACTGCCGCGCAAACGATAGTCAGTTGGCGCTTCAATGTTGCATCTCCGGTGCCATTGTCAGCGATGCCGCTGGCGACGCTAGCCTTTCAGTGGCAAGTAGACGTCGGTAATCATCTCGTCGTCTTGATTTCCGGGCCGACGTTCACGTAATGGAAAATGATCGGGAAATCGCCGAGCGATTCGCCGCTTTGCGGCAGCCACTCACGATAGAGGTAGACCGTCGCGAGATTGTGCGCGCGCGATCCGCGATGTTGGGCCAACGCACAGCGATTCCGCGGAAAGTTCCCGTCGCACGGTTCGCCAGCCGGTTTTACGCGCTCGGAAAGGCCAGCGCCAGCGTCTCACCTGGCGGGAGTGCGCGCCATTTCGCGAACAGATCTTCTCGCACGGATCGGATGTGGCTGAGCGAATCGTCCGTCATTCGGAAGGACGGCACCGGAGCTTTGGCGTTCTCGAAGAACGTCTGAATCTTCCAATTGAAGTCGTCGGCTGATCCGATGACGCCCGTTGCTCGCTCGACGTCAAAGAAGCCGACGATCACTTCCGCGAGCAGTGCTTCCTCGGGGATTTCATTCGTGATGCCGGGCTCCCCGAAGCGTGAGATGTCCCAGCCGAGCGCGACGAGCCCGTAGAAGGCGCGCTGGAATCCGAGCACCGTCTCGACCGAGTAGTGCGTGAGATCGTGCAGCGGAAAGAACGCACCCGAGGAGCCTTCCTGACGCTGCCAGGTGACGCTGCCGTCGGCACGCGTGCAGCTCAATGCCGCATTGCCGTCGGTCTTCTTCTTGATGCGGACCGTGAGATCAGGCATGGCTTGCACGACTCGCCATTCGTCGGCGACGATGGCGAGTTTCCCAGACGTGACCCGCCGCGAGTCCAACCACCGCGCCGACCACGCCGCCGGTGATCGCGCCCGCGAGCGCCGATACCTCGAAATCGACGAGCCCTCGCGTCATCACGCCGCGGCGCATGCCGCCGAGGATGACTGACCACGTCGCGAGTCCCCAGAAAAAAGCGCAGAACACAGCGCCGGTGACCGCGAATCCATTGCTGAAGATCGCTCGGCGCGGCTCGTAGAAGTTGTTGGCCAGTGTGCCGAGCTCGCCCTGTGCTTGCGACCACTTGTTGTCGCGCCCCCATCCCGAGCGGAGCACGAACACACCGATGATCACCGCGATCTCCGCGGCCCAGAGAAGCGGCGTCTGCTTCGCGGGCAGCATCGCCTGCTTGGTCTTCTGCAGCACGACGATGGCCGTCATCGTGATCAGTGCGAGAGACAGTTTCCAGTCGAAACGACGCATGGACGCCATGAGATGATATGCGACGCGGTCATCCTGGTCGCCAGGATGACCGCGCGAAGAGCGGAAGGTGCAGATCCCTCGCCGGTGGCTCGGGATGACAAGAGAGTGCTCGGGGATGACTAATGCTTCTCCTTGCTGCTCGACGTCATCACCGGCGGCGTCTGCTTGTCCCAGACGAAACGGTGCAGGAACTCGCTCGATCGGCTGAAGATGTCGATCCAACGCTTGTGCACGAGCGACTCGTGCACGTCGTCAGGAATTACAGTGAGCTCGTAGTACACACCCTTCGCGCGCAGCAGGTCGACCAAACCGACCATCTGCGCGAAGTCGACGTTGCGATCGTCGTCGCCCTGCTCGAGGAACACCGGCGACTTCCAGCCATCGATGGCGCCAACCGCCGACGAGCGGAACGCGAGACTCGTCGTATCCTGCGCATTGCCGTAGATGTGCACACCGGCGAGGTCGACGCCCGCGACGAACACATCCGAATTGCGTGCGAGCGCTTCGGCCGTGAGCAAGCCGCCGTATGAAAGCCCCCAAATACCGACGCGCGCCGGATCCACGTCCGCGCGGCTCTGGAGATACTTCCCGCCGGCGATGACGTCCTGATACTCGGAGTTACCGCGGCCCTCGGTGTTCGGCGCGCGACGGAACGAGTTGCCGTAGCCGATGCCGCTGCGATAGTTGATCGACATCACGACATAGCCCTGCGACGCGAGCCACTGGTTGTACGCGTACGCCCAGTGGTAGAACTGCATGTAGTGGTACGCGGGCAGCATCTGTCGCGACGGGCCGCCGTGCACGAACACGATCGCGGGACGCTTCTCGCCCGGCTTGAGATCCTTCGGCAGGAAGAGCTGGTTGTGCACTTCCATCCCGTCAGCCGCGTGTGTGATCACGATCTCCGGCACGACGTGCGCATTCGTCGGGAAGTCCTTCAGCATCGCGGCGGTCGGGAACACGACCTTCGTGTCCCCGCCCGCGACCGGCACAATGCCGATGGACGCCGGCGTGCGCGGTCCGAAGTACAGAACCGCGATACTCTTTCCCGACGCGAGCGGCGTCGGCGAAACTTCGACGCCGTCGTCGGTCGAGAGGCGCACCGGCGTTCCGCCGGCCACCGGCACCGCCCAGATGTGCCGCTTCTCGATGTCCTTCGCGTTCGTGGAGTAGAAGAGCGTCTTTCCGTCGCGCGAGACGGCAGTCGTCGTGAAGGTGCGATCCGCGACGCCGTCATTGATCAAGCCATCGGTCGTCGTGAGCAACGTCGGCTCGTTCTGCGGATGGTCGATGCTGACCGAGTAGTACCGATCCCACTCGTCGTTCGGAACGTTCGCCGTGAAGACGACGTGCTCGCCGGCCCACGTGATGTTGTTGATCGCGCCGAACACGCGATCGTTGGGCTGACTGTGCCAGAATGCCTGCGCTTTGCCGGTCGCAATGTCCGCAACCATGAGCTCGAGCGTGTACCCGCCGGGGAACGCGGCGCGGCACAAACCGTCTATATGAGCTGGCGTCGAATCGACGCCAGCTGCTCCTCGGCCGCCGCCGCCGAATCCACCGCGGCCACCGCCGCCGACGTTCGCCGGACATCCGCTCGGCGCACTCTGCTGCGCGACCGTGCCGGCGCCGCCACCGCCGCCATTACGGCCGCCGCGTCCACCGCGGCCACCCGGCGCGGCTGCTCCACCGGGAGCCGGAGCCGGAGTCTGACCGAACGCCGCTCCGTTCGCGACCTGCTGTCCGAACGGCGTTCCAGGACGACGCGTGAACGCGATCCGCTTGCCATCCGGCGACCACGTTGGGCTGCCGTCGATGTCAGTGCTTGGCGCGATGTAATCGACCTTTCGAGTTTTCATATCATACAACCCGATGAACGCGTGATTCTCACGCGTGCTCACGAATGCGAGCTTCGATCCATCGGGCGACCACGTAGGATTGCTCTGGCGTCCCCACGCCTTGATGAACGGCACACCTGCCGTGTCCATCCGTGCCGCGGCGCCGCGTGCCGTGCTCGCACGATACAGCTGGCCGTCGCGCGGAAACACGATGTACTTGCCGTCGGGCGAAAGCTCAGGCGAACCGCCACCGCGTCCACCACCGGCGGCGACTTCGGTGTTCGAGATGACGGCCAGCCGCCAGGCGCCGGATCCGTCCGTCTTCGCGGCCCACACGGCGCGCTCGCCGCCGTCCGGATCGTGCGACGGGTTGGCGACCCAGCCGACGCGATTCTGACCCGATCCGCGAATGAACGTCGCGATCGTGCCGTCGTCCGACAGCCGCACCGAGCCCACGTCGATGCCGTTGTCGTCCATGAATTTCGTGATCCGCACGGCCTTGAAGTCCGGCGCGGAAGCGACGTAGACGTTGCGCAGTCCCTTCTCATACGAGACCCAGGCGACCTTGTCGGCCTTTTTCGCCGCGCTGACCTCGAGCGGCGATGACGGGGACAGAAATTCGTCGATCGTGTAGCCACCGGGTGCCTTCGTCGCCACGCTCCGCTTCGTGATCGCTGGAGTGGTCTTGGACGGAATGACCTTCGGCGGACCAAGCGGCGCGTCGGCGGCGCGAACCTGCGCAGCCGCCGGCACCGCGAGAACAGAAAGCGCGGCGAGGGACAGGCGGAGCTGTGACATGACCAGAGGCCTCAGAGGGGGGACGAGGGGACGTCAGTGTCGCCGTTCAGGCAACGGCCTGCGACGCCTCGACGTTGTGGTAACCCATGATTCTGAGGGCCGGCGCCGGCCGACGCTAGTCGGGCGGGGCTTACTGCTTGCCTCGGAGGATGTGCCAGGCGAATGCGCGAAGGGCTTCGACTCGAGCTGCGTCTTCCGGCGTGTCCGCCGGGCACTCGTCGGGAATGATCACGCGGCGGCTGTTCGAGCCGGAGAACTCCGTGATCCACATGCCGCTCGAGTCCGCCCAGCGAACCCGACAGAGCGACGGGATGCCGGTCGAGTCCGAGGTCATGGACGCGAAGCCGAACCCAGAGAGCGCTTGCAGGGTGCTCGACACGGATTCACTGGTGGAGAGCACTCGCCGTTTCGTGAGCGGAATGTGATTCGGTCGCGTGGCGATGAATCGCTGAACGGCGATGCTGTCGACCTGCGAGCGCTCCTGAGCGGCCGCCCGTCCGGCCAAAAGGCTCAGCAGTCCGCCGAGGACGAATCGAGATTCCTTTGCGAAATTCACGACTGCTCAGCGGGCAGGATTCACGCCCCATCGCGCTCAATTCGGCGGCGGTCCACCGCGACGCCCGCCGTGCGGACCGCCATGCCGGCCTCCGAAGGGAGGGCCACCCCGTCCGAATCCTGGACCCCCGCGCCCGAATGGCGGCGGGCCGCGCTCCACCTCGTGCGTGAGGCGTTCGCGCTGATCCGGGTCGAGCATCGGCGACAAGCTCACGCTCATGGAGTCGAGCTCCGCTCGCAGATGCTCGCGCGTCGCCCGCATGATCGTGTCATTGCGCGCGGCCTGTTGCTCGAGGATGCTGCGAATCGAGTCGCGCTGTGCGTCGCTGTGAGGTCGAATGATCTCCTCCATGTGCGCGACGAATCCCGGTGGACGCTGAATGTCGCGAAGGCTTTCGCGGCGGCTGCGCACCAATGTTGCATCGGCGAACAGACCCAATGCGAAGCCGACGACGAGCGTGGCCGCCAAGAGGATGAGAGACTTGATGCCCGCGCTCACGGCGACCCACTCCGCGTGGCAGTGGTGTCGAAGAGCGAAGCTGCCGAATAGGCTGCCGCGACACTGACCTGCGGCAGATTGAGCGCGGCGTCGAGCGTCGACTTCGCCGTTCCTCGTGCGTCCCACCAGTTGAAGGCGGCAAGCAGCAGCGCGGCAGCGGCGGCTAGCGGCACAATACGAACGAAATGGTGCTCGAGCGCGCGCGGCAGCGTCTGGCCTCGCGCTTCGATCAACCGCGCCTGAACGCGCCCGGCGAATCGGGCGTCGAACGCCGTCGGCGCGGCATCATGGAGGAGCGATGCCAATCGATCGTCGGGCCGGCGCGTGTGGTGCTCGTTCATCGTGCGGTCTCCGGGACCGGGGCCTCGGCTCCTTGCTTCACATATGGCGCGAGATGCCGCTCCAGTTCCTGGAGCGCGCGCGATAATCGCGACAGCACCGTTCCTTCCGGTACGCCGAGGATCGCCGCGGTCTCGCGCGTGGAGCACTCCTGGAACATGCGCAGCACGACGACCGCGCGATGCTTCTCGTTCAGTCGTCCGACGGCCGCGCGAATGAACGCTCGGAGCTCGCTGGCGTCCACCTCACCGTCCGGTCCAAGGCTCGGCGACGGGGCATCGATCTCCGTCTCGTCGCGGCTCACGAATCTCGCGAAGACTCGCCGGCGGCGACGGAGTGCATTCAGCGAAAGATTCATGGCGATGTGAACGAGAAACGTCTTGAGCGACGAATCGCCTCGATAGGTGCCAATGGCGCGGTGAAAGCGAATGAAGGTCTCCTGACCGACATCGTCGGCCTCGTCGCTATCGCCGAGCATGCCGATGGCAGTCGCGGCGACAGCCCCCTCATATCGCTCCACGATCTCGCCGAACGCCCGATCGTCGCCCGCGCGGGCGCGAGCGATCAACTCGGCGTCAGAGGTCGAGAGCGACATAAAGGGATGCTACGAGGAATGGACACCTGAAGGGGTCGGGAGATTCCACATCTGTGGCATCCAGCATGATGCGTGGCGTCGGCCCCTGACTGATGGACCCTGGCAGATCGGGAACGTTAAGGAGCTCAGTCATCCCGAGCCGCAGGCGAGGGATCTGCACTTGGATAGGTCGGAACTGCGGATCTCTTGTCCCGCAGCGTACGCCGCTGGACGCCGCTCAGCCGGTGCGCATCAACGAAAAGATTACATCAGACCAAAACGATTCCATCGAACCGTAGTTCTTCGATTGGCAGCGCGCCACGACGCTAGTCGAACGAAAGCGGTTGGATGTGATTGTTTTGGTTTGATGAAAATCTTCGGTTGTGACTGTCCCGGTCTCGTAGCTTCGGCGGCGCAACTACGGCACGACGGGAAGTGCAGATCCCTCGCTACGCTCGGGATGACATAGAAGGGTGCTCGGGATGACCTTAACTCGGGATCACAGCCTTTACGGCTGCACTCTCGTCGAGGTCTGACTGAGCCGGTACATGACGATCGCCGCACGCTTCGTCTGCGATGGCAGCGTTCGAAGATCCGCGGTCTCCTTCTCTGTGTGATCGTCGTGGCCCATGAGGCCGATGCCGTCGATGATCATCGGGACTTCCTTCGCGACGAAGGACACGTCCGCCGCGCCCGCGCGCGACGGGTCGACCGCGACCACCGGGCCGGTGCCGAGATCGCGGCTCGCCTTGTCGTACATCGCAAGCAAGCGACGGTTGCCGGCCGTCGGCGCCATTGGCGGATAGCCGTCGTCGAACGTGATCTCGGCCGTCGTCTTCGGCAGATGCTTGCTCACGATCTGAGTCATCGTCGCCTTTGCTTTCGCGAGCTGCTCGGGCGAAAGCGTGCGGAGGTCGCCTGTTACCGTCATATGTTCGGCGACGACATTGCGCTTGCCCGATGCGGAGCCGTCGGTGCCGGTCGTATCGGTCTTCACCAACGTGCCGCCGAGCGCGAGACCTGGATTGAACGTCAGGTACGTCTCGGTGTGCAGTTGCGTGTAGAACTGATTCAGGATGCGCGACGCCTCGTACACGGCGCCCGCGCCGAATTCCGGTTTAAAGATCTGTGATGAGTGCGCCGGCATGCCGGTCGTCACCAGCGTCCAGGCTCCCGCGCCTCGGCGCGAGATGACGGCCGTGCGCGGATCGGCCGCACCGTCCTCGAATCCGAGGGCCGCGATGGAGCCCTGCGCCTGGGCAACCAATGCCGCCCGCGCGATGTCGCGCGGCATTCCGGATTCTTCCTCGTCACCGGTCATCACGACGGACACGTTCATCTTGTCCAACAGTCCGGCGTCCTTCAGCGCCGTGAGCGCGTGCAAGATGATGACGTCG
>Ga0207707_10002502_pt1 | contig 16546 bp, 6 predicted proteins | sample KBSC83BmetaG_FD_184336 | JGI IMG/M metagenome (GOLD analysis project Ga0207707, IMG submission 184336) | Corn rhizosphere microbial communities from Kellogg Biological Station, Michigan, USA - KBS C8-3B metaG (SPAdes) (version 2) | ecosystem: Host-associated > Plants > Roots > Rhizosphere ...
ACGCCCATGGCCAGGAACAGCAGGAAGAGGTAGAGCAGCGAGTACTTGTACATCCGCCAGGCCGTGGGTGTGACGCCGGTCTCGCGTAGTAGTTGCACACAGTACCACAACAGCCTCATCCCCAGCAGGAAGGCGGCGATGAGATAAATCAGGCCTAACGCACCGAAGAACGACGGCATGATGGTAAGTGGAAGCAGGAACAGGGTATAGAGCAGCATTTCCATCTTGGTCCGTCGCTCACCGCGCACCACCGGCATCATGGGGACACCGGCGTTGGCATATTCCCGCTGCTTGATGAGCGCCAGGGCCCAGAAGTGGGGCGGCGTCCAGTAGAAGATGATCGCAAAGAGGTAGATGGCCGCGAGGTCAATCCGCCCGGTCATGGCGGCCCAGCCGACCAGCGGCGGGAACGCGCCGGCAGCGCCCCCAACCACGATGTTCTGGGTGGTGGTCCGCTTGAGCCACATGGTGTAGATCAGCACATAGAACAGCAGGCCACTGAGCGCCAGCCAGGCCGACAGCGGGTTGACGAAGCGATAGAAGATGAAAAAGGCCAGAACTCCGAGCCCAACTCCAAAGGCCAGCCCCGCACCTGGCGACAGCCGACCGGCCGGAATGGGCCGGAGCTTGGTGCGGGCCATCCGGGTGTCAATGTCACGGTCAAACCACATGTTGATCGCGTTGGCTCCCCCAGCCATCAGGTAGCCGCCGACCAGCACCAGCAGCACCAGCCGGAGCGACGGGAGCCCGGCATCGGTGATGAACATCGGCGCGATGGTGGTCACCAGGAGCAGGGAAATGATCCGGGGTTTGGTAAGCGTCACCAGATCCCGGATCAGGGATGGATGGCCGGCTTCGGCACCGGATCCTGTAGGGGCCGCCCGCAGGCGGCCCACATCCTCGACCGGATCCAGAACCGTAGGCGCCGCCTGCAGGCGGCCCATATCCGCCGAAACGACGGCTATTTCCCTGCCAAGGCGGCGGGAGCGGAAGATCATTATCACAACCGCCGTCCAGATCAGGCTGCCAACCAGCAAGTGGGCAGCCCGGAGTGCGGTCGGCAGGTTCATGAGAACCATGGTTGCCGCGACGATCACCTGCAGGACCGTGAGGCCCAGAACAGCGTTGGTTGCGCTCCGGAGTGGGCCGACATCATCGTCCCGCCGCCGTGAAACCCTGATGGAAAGCAACGCCACCAGCGGCAGGAAGAGATAGGCCAGAATGCGGTGAACCCAGTGGATGACCCCCAACGTGCTTGGCGGTGGCCCCAGGCCGAATCCGCTGCAGAACGGGAAGCCGCGACAGGTCCAGCCGGCATTCAGGTTGGCCACATGGGCGCCGAGCAGAATCAGGATGAACGCATAACCAGCGGCAAACAGCGCGAGCCGATGGTCGGGATGTCGCTCCGTGCGGACCAGCGCCGGCCCCTGGGTTCCTGCGCGCATGGCCGTCACCAGCAGGGTGGCCAGCAGCAGCATGGCATTGGCCAGATGCACAATGACCACCGACGGCGGGAGTTCCAGCTTGACCGTCACCGCCCCCAGCAGCACTTGGACAACGAGCAGCCCCACTGCGAGCGTCGCCGGGTTCCGAAGGCGAGGCTCCTGCCGGTGTCGCCGCCAGGCCTGCACGCCGACTGCAACAATGAGGACGCTGAGCAGGGCCGCCACCCAGCGATGGCTGATTTCGATGGCTGTCTTGAGATCGAGAGGCGGAAACCACTGGCCATCGCAGCGGGGCCAGTGATCGCCGCACCCCATGCCCGAGCCGGTGATGCGGACAACCCCTCCCAGTGCAATGAGTCCGATTGCCAGAACAGCTCCGGCCCAGGCAAGCCGGCGGAGCGTCCGGGTGGAATCGGGCTGTGTATGGTGCATTACGGATCTCCAGAGGGGACTCGCGGCCCTGCGGGGGCCCTGCGGCGAGGGAAAGAATGACCCCGGTTCCCCCCTTGTCAAGCATCGCTGTCCGAACAATCTTATGACTGATCCCCCCGGTCATTCCGAGTACGTTTCCGGCACGGCGCCATCGCCGTGCAGCAGCATTCCCGAACCACGTTACATGACCCAACAACGCGATGCCTGGGGTGAGCGACTCCCCCGACACCTGGGCCTGTGGAGTGCCGTCGCCGTGCTGGTCGGTTCGACCATCGGCAGTGGCATCTTCCGCGTGCCCGCGACGGTCGCTGGGCAGCTGGGCGATCCCGGCCCCGTGCTGCTCGCCTGGGTGCTCGGCGGCCTCATTGCTCTCTTCGGTGCGCTCACCTATGCCGAGCTCGCCGCGGCGCTGCCGCGCTCGGGCGGTGTCTTTGCCTATATCCTCGAGGCGTTCGGTCCGCTGCCGGCCTTTCTGTTTGGCTGGTCGGAACTCTGTGTCATCCGTGCATCGGCACTGGGCGCCATTGCGACCATCTTCGCCGAATACCTGGGTCACTTCATCGAGCTGACCCCGATGCAGGTGCGCTGGGTGGCGGCGGCAGGAATCGTGGTGGTGGGGCTCTTCAACTGGGTGGGCGTGAACGTCGCGGCCATCATCATGAACCTGACCACGGTGGTCAAGTATCTGGCCCTCGCCGCCCTGGCCATCCTGGCGTTTGCGGTGGGTCACGGCAGCGGTGCCAACTTCGTGCCGGCCTGGCCGCACGGGCTGGACCTGTCGCTGCTGGGCACGGCGCTCATCACCATCATGTGGACCTACGATGGCTGGGCCGATCTGTCGTTCATGGGTGGCGAGGTCAAGAACCCGGGCAAGACGCTGCCGCTGGCGCTCATCATCGGCACCGCGGCCATCGTGGTCGTCTATTTCCTGATCAATGCCGCGTACATCTACCTCGTGCCGCTTCCGGAGATGGCGGGCAGCGCCCTGATCGCTTCCACCGCGGCGGAGCGAATTCCGGCCCTGGGCGCCGCTGGCGCCTCCATTGTGGCGGCGATCGTGATGATTTCGTGCTTCGGGACGCTCAATGGCTCGATGATGACCGGGCCGCGGATCTTTTTTGCCATGGCCGACCGCGGCCTCTTTTTCCAGGGTATCGCGCGGGTTTCGCCCCGCTACCAGAGCCCGTCAGTGGCCATCTGGCTGGCAACCACGCTGGGCGTGGTCTATGTGCTGCTCAACAACTTCCAGCAGCTGGCCGAGAAGTTCATTCTCGGCATCTGGCCATTCTACGCCCTGGCCGTGGCCGCAGTCTACGTGCTGAGGCGCAAGCGGCCAGACCTCGAGCGGCCCTACCGGGCATGGGGCTATCCCGTCATCCCGGCGCTCTTTCTACTGGCGTCGCTGGCCATGGTGCTGAACGCGCTCTGGACCCAGCCGGTGGATACCGGCATCACCTTTTCCATTATTCTGGCAGGAGTTCCCGCTTATCTGCTGTGGCGGCGGTTCGGACGTAAAGGTCCGGTCACGGCCGACCCGGCTGCTTGACCGGTCGCAGGGCGGCGGTAAGTTTCTGCGCGCTTCAACATTTTCCTCTTCGGAGAGGTGTGTCGGTATGAAAGCATGGTCGGGTAGGGCGAGCGCGGCCTTGGTGGCGCTCGCGCTGGCCACTGGCATGGCAAGCCAGGCGGCGGCGCAAGGCGTAACTTCGGCCGCGATTGTCGGAACGGTGATGGCGGAAGGCGGCGCGCCGGTCTCAGGGGCCGACGTCACACTGACCAAGCCGGCCACCGGTGAAGCTCACGTTGTGACCACGCGGTCCAACGGTCGCTACACCGTGGATAATGCCTCCGCTGGCGGGCCATACACGTTGACGGTCCGCGCCATCGGTTTCCAGCCCATCAAGGTGGAAGGCCTGAACCTGACCCTGGGACAGCGGCTGTCCCACGACGTCCAGCTCACCCGCACCACGGTGCAGCTGCAGGACATCACGGTGATTACCCGCCCGTCGGTGCTGGCCGATGTCTCGCGCACCGGACCCTCGACCGTCGTCTCCGACACGGCCATCCAGCGTTATCCGCTGCAGGGCCGGAATTTCACCGACCTGATCCAGACCTCACCCCAGGTCAACGGCAACTCGATTGCCGGCCAGAACAACCGGTTCAACAACATCCAGGTTGACGGCGGCGTGAACAACGACCTCTTCGGTCTTGCCGGCAGCGGCACGCCGGGCGGCCAGGCCAACGCCAACGTGATCTCCCTGGAAGCGATCCAGGAATTCCAGGTGCAGGTGGCGCCCTTCGACGTGCGGCAGGGCAATTTCACCGGTGGTCTCGTCAATGCGGTGACCAAGTCCGGCACCAATGAATATCACGGCTCGCTGTTCGGCTATTACCGCGGCAAGAGCCTGGCCGGCCAGCGCAGCGATCCTACCTTCAGTTCCTTCAATGTTTACCAGTACGGCGGCACCTTCAGCGGCCCGATCATGCGGGACAAGCTGCAGTTCTTCCTCTCGGCAGACCTGCAGAAGAGCAGCAGCTCATTCTCCAGCGCCAACCAGCTGACCGGTGATGATGCAGTTGATCTTGCCAATGTGGGCTTTACCATGGCGGATGCGCAGGCGTTCCATGACGTGCTGGTCAACCAGTACAACTTTGGCGACCCGGGCACTGGCATCGCGCCGCCGATCGAGAATCCGGACAAGAACCTCTTCGGCAAGCTGTCATGGCAGATTGCGCCGAACAGCCGGCTGGAGCTCTCCCACAACTGGGTGGACGCCAGCCAGGACCAGCTGATCCGCAGCCCCACCAGCCCGACCTTCTCGTCACGGCTGCGTGACGGATACCAGCTCTCCAACAGTGGCTACGGGCAGGCCAACAAGACCAACACCACCCGGCTCAAGTGGACTACCACCTTTGGCCAGAACATGGCCAACGAATTCCTGGCCGGTGGGCAGTGGGTGCGCGACCATCGCGCCCTCGCCAACGAGGCGCCGCTCATCCTGCTGCGGGCGGGAGTCAGCGGGGCATTCGACTCCTGGCTGGCGGCCGGCGCGGACCGCTTCTCGCAGGGCAACCTGCTGGACCAGAACATCTATTCGATCGCCGACAACCTCAGCTTCAACGTGGCCAACAACCACCGGCTGACGGTGGGTACCAGCGATGAGTTCTTCAAGTTCCACAACGTCTTCACCCAGGGCTCGTTCGGCAACTGGATGTTTGCATCGCTCGCTGACCTGCAAGCAGGCAACGCCGAGGCCTTCGAGATCACCCTGCCGGGCGATCCAGTCCTGGCCCCGAATGGCGCCGTGGCCGATTTCTCGGTCAAGCAGCTGGGTGCGTTCATCCAGGACCAGTGGAGCCTGAGCGATCGCGCTACCGTGACCGCGGGCATCCGTGCGGATGTGCCGTACTTCAAGTCGCCAGTGAGCAACCCGAATCTGATCAGCAATCCGGGCGACGCCGCCCTGCACATTGATACCGGCGTCTTCCCCAGTGGCAATGTGCTCTGGTCACCGCGGCTTGGCTTCAATGTGGACGCGGACGGCAAGGGAACTACGGTGGTCCGCGGCGGCGTCGGCATCTTCACCGGCCGCCCGGCGTACGTCTGGCTCTCCAACGCGTATGTCGGCACCGGCCTTGAGACGGTGACGCTGACCTGCACCGGCGCCAACGTGCCGGCCTTCCCGGGTGCGGCCCTGGCCGACCAGCCGACTGCCTGCACTGGCGGCGGCGCGCCAACTCTGCCCCGCGCCAATCCGGTGTACTTCGACAAGGATTTCAAGTTCCCGCAGACCTTCCGGGTAGCGCTGGGCCTGGACCGCCAGCTGCCCCAGGGTATCATCGGGACGCTGGACTTCCTGTACTCCGCCAATCGCAACAACCTCTACATCCAGGACAACAACCTGGTCGAGGATGCGGCGACGTCGGGTGAAGGGCGCTACCTGTACGGCACCTTCAACACGACCACGGGCCGGGCCACCAAGAACCTGGTCAGGAGCGACATCGGCAATGCGCTGTTCCACCGCAACTCCAACGGCGGCAACAGCGTCTCGCTCACGGCACAGCTGTCCAAGTCGTTCGCGAACGGGCTCGCCTTCAATGCGGGCTACACCTATTCGCGCACCCGGGACATCATCTCGCTGACCAGCAGCATCGCCTTCTCGAACTACCAGTTTGCGACGGTGGACGGGTCGCTGTTCGATCGTAACGTGACCCGGTCGGCGTTTGATGTACCGCACAAGCTCACCCTGAGCGGCACGGCCAACCTGCCGTACCACAGCCAGTTCTCGCTCATCTACCAGGGCTTCTCCGGCACGCCCTACGCCTGGATGGTGGGCAGCGACGTGAACGCCGACGGCATCAGCGGCAACGACCTGCCGTTCATTCCGGCGGATGTGTCGCAGATCAGTCTGGCCGATCCGACCCAGTTCACGGCGCTGAATGATTTCATCGGAGGGCAGTCGTGTCTGGCCGCCAGCCGTGGCAAGCTGCTGGAGCGGAACGCCTGCCGGAACCCGTGGTCCAATCTGTTCAATACCCGGCTGGCCACCTCCGTGCCGCTCATGGGCGGCCAGAGCATCCAGCTCTCGTGGGATATCTTCAATGTGCTGAACATGTTCGACAGGGACTGGGGCGCCTTCAAGCAGGTGAGCGCGTTCGAGGAAGGCCCGTCGTTCCTCAAGGCCGTCGGCTATGACGTGGTCAACAACCGGCCAGTGTACAACTTCGCACCGCCGACCACGATCGAGCGAACCGTTCTCGGTCCCAACTCCTCGCGCTGGCGGATGCAGTTCGGCGCGAAGTATGCTTTCTAGGGGTTAGGGGCTAGGGGTTAGGGTTGAGGGAAGGGGGTCGGGACTCGCGATGAGCTCCGGCCCCTTTTCCCTAATCCCTAACCCCTATGACCTTACCCGATCCAGCAACACCATCGCCGCCAGCAGGAACAGCAGGTTGGGTAGCCAGGCCAGCATGGCGGGGCTCATCATGTTGCTATCGCCCATGGCGGTGGCGATCTGGGCCAGCAGGATATAAATGACAGTTGCCGCGAGGCTGACGCCGATGCCGAAGGCAGTGCCGGAGCGGGGTGCGGCCATGGCGAGCGGCGCACCGAACAGCGCTATGATCAGGCAGGCCATGGGAATGGCGATCCGCTGTGCGCGCTGGACCTGGAGATCGCCGGTGGTGTTGCCTGCGCGGCGCATGGCGTCAATGTACCGGCCCAGCTCGCCGTAGCGCATGGCCTTGGGCGCCTTGTCCTGCAGCAGCAGTTGCTCCGGTGCCTGCGAGAACGCCGCGAGCTGCATCCGGCTGAAGTCAAAAGTTGATAGATGGTCGGCCGAGCCGAGCACCCGGCTCTGGCCGTTCCAGAGGGTCCAGGTCGTGGTCGAGTCGTTCCAGGTGGCGCTATCGGCGCGCACCACCAGGGTGGGATAGTCGTCGCCGGTGCCGGCGCGCTCGAAGACCAGGTCACGCAACGTACGTGAAGCGACATCGAGTGAGCGGATGGTGTAGGTCCATCCCTCATCCGCCCGATACACGAAATTGTACCTGCCGCCTGCGTTGATGGATGACGGATCCTTCTGCAGCTGGGCCTGGCGGGCGCTCGAGGTCACGGCCAATTCACCAACCAGGATGGCGAGCCCCGATGCGGCGAGCGCAGCCAGGAACAGCGGGAGCACCAGCCGCCGGAAGCTGGCCCCGCCCGCCTTGGCGGCGGTCAGCTCCGAATGACGCGCCATGTTGCCCACGGTGAAGATGGTGGCGAACAGTACGGCGGCTGGCATCACCAATGAGGCCCATGCGGGGATGCCAAAGATGTAGCTCACCGCGATCTGTCTGACGCTCAGGCCCTTGGCCAGCAGGTCGTGGAGCTCCTGGATCATCTCGGTCACCACTGCCACGATGGGAAACCCGATCGCGGTGACGATGAAGAGCTTGATCCATGACTTGAGGACATAGCGATCCAGCAGCCGGATCATCGCAGCATCCGCCGGCGCACTTTCCGCCACCGCTCCGCCACCCATTCGGTCACTTCCTGCCAGTCGCCGCCGCGGGTGGAGCCCATTTCCCTGCTCACCAGCAGCAAGCCCAGCAAGCCCAGCAGCGACAGGATGATATCGGGGGCCCACATGCTGACCCAAGGCGAGAGAATGCCCTTGTCGGCCAGGGCTTCTCCGGCGGTGAGCCCCACCCAGAAGATGGCGAACACGCCCATGGCGCCGCCGATGACGAGGCCCATGCCCCCGCGCGGGAACCGCAGCGCCACCACGATGCCGACCAGAGCGAACGGGATGCAGGCAAACGCGATCGCCCACTTCTTGTGCACTTCGACCAGATAGCGGTGCCGCTGGTACTCGGCTTGATCCAGGCGGGTGGCGGTGCTGCGGATTTCGCTGTAGCCCGACAGCCTGGTCGGGGGCGCACCTCGCGAAGTGATCGCAGGCGGCTGTGCGCTCTGTTGCGCCTCTGCCGTCTCCGGTAAGACGAGATCGCGAATGTCCCGGGCCCAGGCGCAGTAGCCTCGGGCGGGGTGCTCCTCGACCGGAGTGGGCGGCGGACTCGCCGGCAGACTCAGCAGGTAGCGCAGGTCACGATCAAGCAGCGCAGCCCGGTCCACATCGGCCTGGCCCTCGTCCCGTTCAGCCGATCGCACCACGCCGAGCAGCTCGCAGGTGCTCTGCTCCCGGTCGCCGCGGACAACGGTGCCCTCGTTGCGCTGGAACTGGTCATACACATTGCGGAGCACCACCGCATTCTGGTGAAACTGCACCAGCCGGAAATCCGCGGGCGCGGCCGCGGGGAATTCATGCACCGCGCCGTCATACAGGGTGAGGAGCAGGTCACTGCCCGACGGTCCAGCCACCGCCATGGTCCCGCTGTCCGCATAGATGACACGCCGGCTCCACTGGCCGCCCATGTCGTAGATAGTCACGTTCTGCATGCGTCCGTGGATCTGGTCAATGCTGGCCGCGCGCAGGAAGTACTGAGAGGACGGAATGGTGTTGATGACCTGCTCGTGGAGCTCGAAGGTGGGCTTCTTCCGCGCAATATCGAAGAACAGGGTGCGGAGCCGGGCATTGCTCCGGGGCAGGACCTGATCCACAAAACCGAAGGTGGCGACCCCGATGAGCAGGGCCACCAGCAGCACCGGCCGCAGCAGCTGGCCCACGCTCACGCCGCTGCTTCGCATGGCGGTGATTTCGTTTTCGGCGGCGAGCTGGCTGAAGCCGTAGAGGGTGGCAACCAGCACCGCCATCGGCAGTGTCAGCGCCAGGATGAACGGAATCGCCAGGAGGAATACCTCAGCGATCACGCTCCACTCCAGTCCCTTGCCGGCGAGCTTGTCGAACTGCCGGGCAACCTGGTTGAGCAGCATGAATCCGGTGAGCGCCGCCAGCGCAAAGCCGAAGGGCGCCACCAATCTGCCGAGCACGTAGCGTGTCAGTCGTCGCAAGGTCTAAGTAGTGTGGTTGTAAGGGTTTCGACCCATCATTATATTCTGCCGCGACCTTCCTTGATACCCCGGTCCCGATTCCGAGTTCGCGTGGCCCGTTCCCGTCTTGCCGCCATTCTGGGTCTTCTGGCGCTCGCGCTGCCGCGAGCGGCGCTGGCGCAGGTTCCCGACACGACGCTGCCGCTGCCACCGGTGCGGTTCAACGTCGAGCGGCCCAGCCTGGTCCAGCCGCCCGCGCTGCGCGCGCCCTGGCTGGGCGGGCACGGCGGGCTGGTCTCCTTCGACAGCGCGGTCAGCTCGGCGCTGGACTCGGCCCGCGCGGCTTCGTTCAATGCCCACCGGGCCCTGATGATCTATGGGCGGCGCCTGGCGGACACCACACGGGCGCCGGAACAGCGCAAGGGTATCCTGGGACTGGATGAAAAGTACGCCGATCTGTCCATTGATGGCGAAGCCAGCCTGGATATCCAGACCGAGCGGGTCAAGAACGAGCGCTGTACGCCGGCACAGCTGAACGATCCGACCGCGGGTTGTGGCGGCAACATCAAGGCACCCAGACTGGAGAACAACATTGATGTGCGCTCCTCCGGACTGCTCGGCCGGCGGGTACACGTCAATGTGGACTACCAGTCGGCTCGCGACTTCAGCGCCAACAACAACATCCAGGTGTATTACGAAGGCCTGAGCGACGAGATCGTGCGCCGGGTGGAGGTGGGCACGGTCACCTTCCAGCCACCCCCCTCCCGGTTTCTTACCGCCGCCGTTCCGCGCAGCAATTTTGGCATCAACGGGCTCTTTGAAGTGGGCCCCATGCAGTTTCAGGCGCTCTTCGCCACCCAGAAGGGCAGTTCGCTCAACCAGCGCACCTTTCAGATCGGCACCGGCACCACCACCACACCGCAGGACCGGCTCCTTCGCGACCTGGACTTCGAGTCGGGGCGGTTCTACTGGGTGGTGGACCCCACCAAGGTCGCCGGCTACCCCGCGCTTGATATTCTGAACCTGGACCCGGCTGCGGTTCCTGACCCGGCTCGTCCGGTCCAGGTGCGGGTCTACCGCTACCGCGCGGCTACAGCGGGTAACAACATCAATCCGACGCTGGGCGGCGTGAAGGCCTTTGCGGTGAATTCGGACGATCCGACCCAGCGGCTCGGCCGGATCGCCACCGATGAGGGCGTACAGTGGGAGCTCCTGCTGCAGGGGCGGGACTATTACCTGGACCCGTCCGGGCTGTGGTTCGTGCTTTCATCGAAGCTGGATCCCAACGACTATCTCGCGGTCAGTTATACGACGGCGTCAGGCGGCCGGGTTGGCACATTCCCCAGCGGAGACCAGCCGGCGGTCGTGGACTCTTTGGAGCTGATCGTCGAGCCGCGGCGCGGACCGGACGCCGGGACCTTCCGGCATGAGATGCGGCAGGTCTATCGAGTGGCTGGGAGCGACCTCCAGCGCGCCAGTCTCAAGGTGGCGGTGACCCTCAATCAGAGCGAGCGGCCGCAGGGTGGTGCGCCCACCTTCCTGGCACAGCTGGGGTTGGCCGTGCCATCGGACCCGGCCTCCTTCGATGTGCAGAACCGGCTTTTCCCCCGCGACCGCGACTCTGCGAGCACCAGTGGTGTGGTCCGGGAATCGTACATCATCTTTCCCGACCTGGCGCCGTTCGCCGATCCGGCCCGGCTGTCGCCCGCGGAAGTGAACGACTCGCTCTACCGGACGCCCCTGTACCTGATGCTGTCCGCCCAGGGGCCGCCCTCGCGGTTCCAGTTCCGGCTGCAGTACAACGCGGCGTCGGGCGGCGATCGCTCCCAGCTCAGCCTCAATGCGCTGCAGCTGAAGGAGGGGTCCGAACAGATCGAGGTGAACAGCCGGCTGCTGCAGCGCGGGGTGGATTACTCGATTGACTATGGCACCGGCCTGGTCACGTTCAACGACCCCGACGCGCTTTTCGGAGGCGGCACCGCCAACGTCACCGCGCGCTTCGAGCAGCAAGACCTCTTTGCGATCGCTCCGACGTCCATCATTGGCCTGACGTCCCGCTACTCGCTGGGCGAAGTCGGCTCCATCAACCTGATCGGGGTGTTCCAGCGGGAAGCCAGCGCGTTCAACCGGCCGCAGCTGGGCTTTGAAGCCAAGGCCAACATGGTCGGTGGCGCCAGCGCCGACCTGCACTTCCGCTCCGATGGCCTGACCAACTTCATGAACAAGCTGGTCTCCACGCCGTCGTCGGCGCCATCCCGGATCGACCTGAACGGCGAGGTGGCTTTCTCCAAGCCGGATCCCAACCGGTCGGGGGCGGCGTATCTGGAGGAGTTCGAGCGCGAAGTCGGCACCCCGATTTCCCTGCGGGAGCAGGTATGGGAGTTCGGCAGCGCACCCCAGCGCACCGACGGCGTGAATCCACTCTTCGGCTTTGGCCCGACCTTCGATCTGCAGGACGCGGTCCAGCTCACCTGGCAGAACCTGATTCCCGACGCCGCGCAGCGGCCACTGCAGCTGCGCCCCCAGGACATTGATTCCACGATCGTGCTGGCGGGCAAGGGTGATCAGTTCGAGACGCTCATGTGGCTCACGCTCCATGCCGATACCGCCGGCGGGATGGTGAAGTTCAATAACGCCGCCGCCTGGACACTCGAGCCGCGGCCCTTCCGGCCGCGCTGGCGCTCGATTGTCACCCCGCTCAGTTCCACCGGGCTGGATCTGTCGCGTTCCGAATACCTCGAGTTCTACGTGTATCAGAACTCGCTCCGTGCCGCCGACTCCGCCGGCATGCAGATGGTCATTGACCTGGGCAATGTGGAGGAGGATGCGGTGGGGCTGGCCCCGGACAGCATGGTGGTGACCGGGACCGACACCCTGTTCTTCGGCCGGCACTTCACCGGCCGGGGGCGACTCGACTCCGAGCGTGGTTCCGACGGCATCTTCAACGCCGCCACCGATGACATCGGTATCTTGAACGATCGCGTGGACTCGATCAAGGTGGACGGCGGCTACGTGCACGATGTTTCGCTCTGCCGCCAGACCCTGGGATCGGTGGTGCAGGTGTTTCCCTGGGGCGATCTCAGTTCGCGCTGCACCAACGGCAACGGCCACCTGGACACCGAGGACCTCAACGGCGACAACCTGCTGGACGCGAGCGGAGCCAACGAGAACGTGTTCCGCTACGTGGTGGACCTGCGGGACAGCACCTACATCGTGAAGGGGCGGGGCCAGAAGTCGCTGGACTCGAGCGGCAAGCCGGACGGCTGGACGCTGTACCGCGTTCCGCTCCGCGGGGCCAACGCCGTGGAGATCGGCGCTCCCAACCTCCGGCTGGTCCAGCAGATGCGCATCACGTTCATCGCGCCGCCGGACGACGGCGGCGGCGATATCGTCGCCAAGATGGCACTGGCCCGCATGCGCTTTGTCGGTGCGCCCTGGAATCGCCGGGCGGAGTCGCCGATTGCCGGGCTGAGCGGATCCACCGGCCAGCCCCACGGCGACGTGGTGGCGGCAACCGTCTCCACCGAAAACGTGGAGCTGGGCTACACCCCGCCGCCCGGCGCGGTCAATTCCCTGAACGACCGTAACGTCGGTTCGGGACAGCTGACCGAGCAGATCAACGAGAAGTCCCTCCGGGTCATCGGTACCGACCTGGCGGTGAACGAGCGGGCCGAGGCCTATCTCCGGTTTGCCACCGGCGCGCAGAACCTGCTCAACTACAGCGAGCTGCGGGTCTGGGCCCGCGGCCACGGCATCGGCTGGGAACGGGGCGACCTCGAAGCGTTCATCAAGCTGGGAAGCGATGACCGCAACTTCTACCTGTACCACGCCCCGGCCAACACCACGTCATGGGAACCGGAGATGGTCATTGATCTCGAGGTGTGGCGCACCCTGCGCGCCGAGATCGAGACCCGGTGGCTCCGCGGGGATGCCCCGTCCGGTGCAGCCGAGTGTGGCGGTGACCCGGCCGCCTATGTAGCCTGCCAGGGGCCGTACATGGTGCAGGTGGGCAGTCCGGGCATCAATCCGCCCAACCTCGCCGCTATCCAGGAAATCTCCGCGGGCGTATATCGCGCGGCCGACAACGGACCCCTGCCCGAAGCGGAAGTCTGGATTGACGACATCCGGGCTTCGGTACCGGTCTCCAAGCTTGGCAGGGCCTACGCGCTCGACGCGCGGCTTTCCGCCTCGGATGTTGGCGACGTGAGCCTGTCGCTCATCGGCCAGGACGGACAGTTCCGCCAGATCGGACAGTCGCCCACCTTCCAGACGACCAATACCCTGAGACTGGCGGCCAACTGGCGGCTGGACCGGTTCCTGCCGGCGTCGCTCGGCCTGGCCATCCCGGCCAGCGTCTCGTTCGCCAACAGCGGGGTGGACCCCCAGCTCATCAGCGGCACCGACATCCGGGGTGCGGCGCTCGAAGGCCTCCGCAAGCCCAATTCGTGGTCGCGAGCGTACAATTTTTCGGTGCGTCGCTCCACTCGCGGAAAATCCTGGCTGGTGCGCGGGCTGGTTGATCCGTTCTCGCTCTCCGCGTCGTTCGCCAAGGGCCAGGCGCAGTCCGAGCTGAGCCAGTCGGCCAACAGCAACAGCAACCTGCAGGCAAACTATGGCCTGGTACTGGGGCGGACCGGCCCCACGCTCGATCTGAGCGGCCTGGTGCCCGGCTTCGCGCGCAAGTCCGAGGCGGGCAAGGCACTCGCCACGGCGCGATTCAACCTGGTCCCCAGCAACATCCGGCTGGCCAGCGGCCTGTCGGAGGACCGCGGCCAGCTCACGGCCTATCAGGTTCCCATTGTTCGCGAGCTGGACACGCTGCTGCTGCCAACCACATCGCTCAACCAGGTCTGGCGCAACAGTGCGGGCCTCAGCTGGGAACCGGTCGGCATGCTCACGCTGGGCGGTGACCTCAGCAGCACCCGGGACCTGCGGCACTATTCGGACTCGACCGACATCGGACGCCTGGCCGGACTGTCGCGACGTCAGTTCCTGGGCATTGACGCAGGCGTCGAGCGCGACCGCCAGCTGGCGACATCGCTGGCCCTCACGCCCAGAATCAACAGCTGGTTCCGGCCGCGATTCATCAATAGGACCGGCTTCACACTGTCCCGCTTTCTCACCAGTCGTCCGCCGGTGCAGATCGGTGGCGATACGCTCGGCGCCTTCGTGCTGCCACAGACGCTGAATAACAGCCGCAGCGGTGAACTGGGCGCGTCCATAGATGTCTCCCGGCTGATGCGCGGGATTGCCGGTGATACCAGCAGCCTGGCCAAGGCCCTCTCGCGGATCCGGCCCGTGGACCTCAGTTCCAGGCACGTCCTCTCCTCGACCTTTGACCTCGCCGCCTTCGAGCCGACCCTCAGCTACCAGCTGGCGATGGGCGGGCTGCAGGACTTCCTGACCCAGTACGGCGCCCAGACGATCGGCGCCACCGACCAGACTACCCGCACGCTCACCAGCGGCGCCGATCTTCCCGCCGGTGTCTCGTTCTCGCTGAGCTACAGCCAGACCGACGCGACCCGGTATCAGCGGATTGGCAGCGGCCTCCAGCAACTCATTTCCAACCAGACCGAATGGCCGTCCGGCTCGCTGCGCTGGACTCAGACCTTTGCCAGCGGGCCCGTGACGCTGATGGCGGTGGGGACCAGCTTCCGGCGCCGGAGTGGAGTGACTTCACAACCGTCGGGTGAGGGTGCCACCGCGACCAGCGCCATCCGGTCATCGTCGCTATCACCGGACCTGCAGGTGGGGTTCCGGAACGGCATGAGCCTGACCGCGCGCTACTCCGACCTGAACCAGCGCAACGAGAACAACGGCACCGCGACCCTGCTGGACCAGAGCAACTTCATGGGTACGCTGAGCTACAACTTCCGGCTGCCGGAGATGGTGAGCCGGTCGCGGAAACGGATCAGCTCGACCGTGACTGCCCGGGTGGACCATGGGGGCACCTGCCTGCAGTCCCAGGCGGACTCGGAGTGCGTGTCGGTCAGCGACAACAAGAGCCAGGAGTTTGCCGCCGACTTCACGGCCGACCTGGCCAACCTGCTGCGCGGCGCCCTGAAATTCGGCTACCTTGTGAACGAAGCTGCGCACCTCAACCAGCGCATTTCCACACTCTACATGACAGTGACCTTCAGTCTGTCGCTCTTTGCCGGAGACCTGCGATGACCGCACTGCGGAGGAGCGTATCCATGCTTCCCCTTGTCATGCTGCTGCTGGCTGCCTGCAACCAGGACCGTGCGCCGGAGCCTCGGCCTTTCGATGGCAACGCCGCGCTGGCGTACGCAGCGGCGCAGGTGGGCTTCGGGCCCCGCATTCCGGGCAGCCCCGGGCACGCGGCCGAGGCGCGCTGGCTCGACAGTCTCCTCACCGCGCGGGCGGATACCGTGGTGGTGCAGCGCTGGACCCATGTGGATGTGCGGGGCGACTCCCTGGCGCTTTCCAATTTTGTCGCACGCTTCAATCCGGCGGCCACCAAGCGAGTGCTTTTCCTGGCGCACTGGGATACCCGTCCACGCTCCGATGGCACCCATGTCGAGCCGGGTGACAGTGCCAAGCCGGTGCCGGGCGCCAACGACGGGGCGTCGGGCGTCGCCATGCTGCTGGGCGTGGCAGATGCGCTCAAGGCGGCGGCGCCCGGTGTCGGAGTGGACCTGCTATTCGTGGACGGAGAGGACTACGGCGACTTTTTTACCGAGCGCAACGATGTGCTGATCGGCAGTCGCTACTATGGTGCCCATCAGGTGGGGCCCAAGCCGCTCTATGCCGTGCTGTTTGACATGGTGGGCGACAAGAACCTCCGCATCTCGCAGGAGGGGAACTCGATGATCGGCGCGGGCGAAGTGGTGGACCTGGTGTGGGACACCGCCCGGAAGCTGGGCTACGGTGCCATCTTTGTGCCCTACGAAAACGTGACACTCACTGATGATCACGTCGAGCTGCAGCAGGCCGGCATCCGCGCCATTGACGTGGTGGATTTCGATTATCCCTGGTGGCATACCCCGCACGATACCATGGACAAGATCAGCGCGCAGAGCCTTGAGATCGTCGGGCGGGTGGCGCTGGGGCTGGTGGCACGGGAAGAATAGGGCAGGTCGCGGGTCGTCGGTCGTCGGTCGTCGGTCGAGGGTCTAGAGTCGAGGGTCTAGAGTCGAGGGTCTAGAGTCGAGGGGCGAAGCTCACCTGATCGTCACCCCGGTGTAAACCGGGGTCCAGAGCGAGATCTAGCCTTGGC
>Ga0207707_10002503_pt1 | contig 16541 bp, 12 predicted proteins | sample KBSC83BmetaG_FD_184336 | JGI IMG/M metagenome (GOLD analysis project Ga0207707, IMG submission 184336) | Corn rhizosphere microbial communities from Kellogg Biological Station, Michigan, USA - KBS C8-3B metaG (SPAdes) (version 2) | ecosystem: Host-associated > Plants > Roots > Rhizosphere ...
CGGACGCGTGCGCGTGGTGTCGGTGCTGCAGGTCACCGAGGGCGGCGCCGATGCCTGCGCGCTGATGATGGCGGACTCCGGCACCCAGCGCGCGCAGGAACTGCTGGCCGAGCTCACCGCGATCGTGCCGGATGCGGCCAGCCTGGTGGACGTGGAATTGACCCACGGCAGCCCCGGCGACGTGCTGCTCAGCCAGGTCGAGCAGCACGGCGTCGATCACATCGTGATCGGCCACACCGAGCGCGGCGCGCTGGCGCGCTGGCTGCTCGGTTCGGTCTCGGGCAACGTGCTGGCGCGCGCCCACGTGCCGGTCACGGTGGTGCGCTGAAGGCGACCGGCCTCACTCGTCTGCGGCGGCGGGTTGCTCGCGCGGTTCCGCATTGATCTTGCGCTGCGCCTCCTGCGCGATCCGCAACTGCTTCAGGTCGACCGGCCGGATCTGCATGATCGTGCAGGGGAAGTAACGCCGCCCGGTCAGCACCTTGTCGAAGCGGGTGGATACGTCGCCGCTGCTGGAGGTGAGCCCGATGGCCTGGGTGAACTCCAGGTTCTGGCAGGTTCCGTCGAGATCCAGCAGCCACGCCTGGTTCGGCCGGGTGTAGACGACCAGCTGGCTGTCGCTCAGCGGCTCCCACGACCACAGGCTGAAGAAATGGAAACTCCGCACCGGCGCACCGGCCGCGCCGGCGTAGGCCGCCTGGCGCTGCTGCTGGCGCTGGGCATACGGCACGCTGGAGCAGGCAGCAAGCAGGCCGGCCAGCGCGAGGGTGATCCACATACCGGGTCTGGACATGGCGAATCCTCCGTTTGCAATGCATGGTGGACAACGCATCACTGGGCCACGTCGTGCACGCGGATGGCCAGTCACCCATGCGCGTCGATGCACCAGCCGGTGCCCTGGTTGAGACCGGCCAGGCCGGGCTTAGTTCTTGCCGGCCCTGCCTTTGGGCTTGTCCAGCGGCTGCCATCTGGCCGCATCGAAACCGCCGACTTCGTAAACCAGCACCTGCTTTTCCTTGCCGTTCAGCCAGGTGACATCCAGATCCAGCTTGCCGGTTTTCCTGAGTAGGGCGATGAAGGCCTTGTCGTCCACGATCATCAGCGCCGGCTCGCCGCCATCGGGGGTAAACGCCTTGATCCGCACCGGCTTGCCATCGGCCGTGCCGCTGACGATGCAGGTGGCGCGACACAGGAAACCGGGCTTGCTGCCGTACAGGAAGGCGCTCTGGCCCCAGCTGGTATGCCGGCGCAACACCAGCCGAACCTGCTCGTCGTCGCCGTGCCGGCTGCTGTAGATGCTGGCGGTCGATTGCATGCCGCCGGCCATCGGCGCGACCTGGTAAGTCCACAACGCGGCCAGGCGGTTCTTCTCGCGGTTGGCCTCGTAGCGCTTCTCGATCGCCGGCAGGGTCTGGTTCACCTCCTTCGCCGCGTCGCTGTCGGGAAAGCGGCTCAGGATATCCTTGCCCATCGTCACCACCATCTCGTCGTTGTTGAGCTTCAACAGCTGGCGATAGGTCCCCAGATTGCGTGCAGCGGTCGCGGCATCGGCCTGCGCCTTCTGCTGCTCGGCGGTGGGCGCCGGTGCACCGGATTGCGGCGAACATGCAGCCAGCAGCATGCCGGCACAGGCTGCACCCAGCAGGCCAAGACGAAGTGGCTTGTTCATCCGCGTCCTTCCGCTCGATTCGGGGCTGCCAGCTTGGAGCGCGCGGCGCTACAGCGCAACTGCCCGCAGGTGCGGGCCGCGCTCAGCTTTCGCCGCCCATGCCCGAATCGAGGTGCTCCACCCGCACGATCTGGTCGAGCTAGATGCGCTGACGCCACGCCGGCGCATCGGGACGTTCCAACTGCACCTCGGCATTGATGCCTTCGCGCTCGTCGCGATCGCGAAACACCTGCATGCTCGGCCGCACGGTAACCACGCCGTCGCAACTGCTGCCGTCGCGCAGCAGCAGCACGACGTGGCCATTGGCCGGCAACTGGGGCACGAGCGCCTCAAGCCGGCGAATACTGTCGTCATCGGCGCAAACGCGTGGTGCCGTTCTACCCATGAAACCGTACCCGATCATCGCGCGGGCATGGAATGCTACGCGCCCGCATGCCAAGAGCGCGTCAAAAGCGCCCGCGGCGCAGACAGCGGATAAACTGGCCACCCTCCCGGAGCGCGCCCGTGATCGTCACCTCCCCCGCCGAATTTCTCGATGCCTTTGCCACGCTGACACCGCGACCGGAGATGGCAGCTACCGCACGGGCAGCGTTTCTGGTGGCGCCGGCCGGGTTCACGCTGGCCGCGGAATCCGCCCGCGACAACCTTTACATGGACATGAACCGCGCGGTCGATCCATTGAAGGCGCTGGCCCAGCACGGCGCGCTGGCGCAGGCCTTGCGCGCGGACGTGCCGGTGATCACCTTCCCCGGCGACCCGGCCACGCCTGATGCGGTGTTTCCCAACAACGTATTCGCCACCGCGCCGGGCCGGCTGATCGTCGGGCGCATGCGCCACGCGGTGCGCCGGCGCGAAACCGAACGCAGCGACATCCGCGGGTTCTTCGGCGAGGTACTGGGCTACGGCGAGATCGACCTGTCCGGCTGTGACGACCTGGTCGCCGAGCTGACCGGCGCGCTGGTCATCGATCGCGCCCGCGGCGTAGGCTACTGCGGCCTCAGCGAGCGCTGCGACATGGCCGGCGCCGAGGCAATGCACAAAGCGTTCGACCTGCGCCTGACGTACTGCTTCGAGCTGACCGCGTCCGAATACCACACCAACGTGGTGCTGACTTTGCTGGCCAGCCGCGCCGCCATCATCGCCGCCGACGGCTTCCGCGATCCGGCCGCCGCGCAGGCGATCGCCAGGGCTTGCGGCGAGCGCGCGATCTGGCTCACCCCGGCGCAGAAACGGGCCTTTGCCGGCAACGCGATCACGCTGTCCGACGAGCGCGTGTGGATGAGCGCTGGCGCCGCCGACTCGTTGACCGAGGCGCAACGTGCCGCACTGGCCGACTACGGTTTCGCCATCGGCACGGTCGACCTGAGCGAGATCGAGAAGGCTGGCGGCAGCCTGCGCTGCTGTGTCGGCGAGATCTACTGATTCCGCTTCGGCGTTGCGCACACCGAACCGGGAGTGCATGCTCGACCGATGTCATCGTCGACACCCGCTACCCGGCTGCTCCGGCTGGTCGCGCTCGCCGCCACCCTCATCGCACCCTGCGCGATGTCGGCAACTGCGGTCGGCGGCCACACTTGGGCCAACCCGCTCGACATCGACTACCGCTACAACTACGAGCAGATGAACGCGGGCATCTCGTACCGCACCGGCGCGGATCCCGCGATCGTGCGCTACGGCGACGCCTACTACCTGTTCCTGACTCTGGCCGACGGCTACTGGCGCTCGGACGACCTGGTGCACTGGCAGTTCGTCCGGCCGGATAGATGGCCATTCAACGGCCCGGTGGCACCGGCCACCCTGGCCGCCGACGGCAAGCTGTTCCTGATGCAGTCGGCGATGGAACCGCGGCCGCTGCTGTACTCCACCGATCCGGCGCACGGCCATTGGCAATTCTGGACGCGCCTGCTGCCGGCGGTGCCGGGCGCGGTGTGGGCCGGCCACGAGAGCGACATGAAACCGGGCGACTTGCCGCCGGGGCCGTGGGATCCTGGCTTGTTTCGCGACGAGGACGGCAAGACCTATTTGTACTGGGATTCGTCCAATGTCTTTCCGCTGTACGGCGCACAGATCGACCTGGCGCTGGATCACGCCGACGAGGGCGAAGGCAAGCGCATGCGCTTCGTCACGAAGCCGAAGGCGCTGCTGCGCGCGCACCCCGACCAGCACGGCTGGGAACGCTTCGGCCGGGATCACACCGACACCAGCATCGCACCTTATGTCGAGGGTGCCTGGATGAACCGCCACGGCGACCGCTACTACTTGCAGTACGCCGCACCGGGCACCGAGTACAACGTCTACGCCACCGGGGTCTACGTCGGCAGCGATCCGCTGGGGCCGTTCACCTATGCGCCATACAACCCGGTCGGCTACAAGCCCGGCGGTTTCGCCACCGGTGCCGGCCACGGCTCCACCTTCCAGGACGCGCACGGCAACTGGTGGAACAGCGGCACCATGTGGGTTGGACTGAACTGGAAGTTCGAGCGGCGCGTCGAGCTGTTTCCCGCCGGCTTCCATGCGGACGGCCAGATGTGGGTCGACACCCGCTTCGGCGATTTCCCCCAGCGCATGCCCGACCATCCGCTGCGCGAGGGCGAGAGCACCTTCACCGGCTGGATGCTGCTGTCGTACCGCAAGGCCGCCCGGGCTTCGTCGCAGCGGCCGGGTCATCCACCATCCGAGGTGACCGACGAGAACCCGCGCACGTTCTGGGTCGCCGCGAACAACACCGTGGGACAGACGCTCACGCTCGACCTCGGCGGTCTGCGTACGGTGCGCGCGGTGCAGGTGAACTACGCCGACTACCAGTCCGGCCGCTACGGCGACGCGCCCGACATCGTCACGCAGTTCCGCCTCGAGGGTTCGGCCGACGGCAAGCACTGGATCACCCTGGCCGACCTCTCGCACGAGACCCGCGACCGCCCGAACGCCTACCTCGAACTCGACTACCCGGCGCGCATCCGCTACGTACGCTACGTGCACGGCCACGTCGGCGCGCACACCCTGGCGATCTCCGACCTGCGCGTGTTTGGCAATGCCGACGGCCCGCCGCCACCCGCGCCGGTACTGGTCTCCGCGCGCCGCCTGGCCGACGCCCGCGACGCCGAGATCGTATGGAAACCGGTACCCGGCGCGGTGGGCTACAACGTGCGCTGGGGTCTGTCTGCTGATCGCCTGCACGAGACCTACCAGCGCTTCGCCGACCAGCCGACCCGGCTGGAACTGCACTCGCTCAACAAGGGCGTGTCGTACGTCGTGGCGGTGGAGGCATTCGACGAGCGTGGCGTGTCGACGCTGTCGCGTATCGCCACGCTGAAGCCCTGAGGGCCTGAAAAACCGGCTTTGCTCCCCCCGCAGCGGGAGAAGGAGCACTGGTGTTCACGCCAGTGCGGCGGATCTTCCACAAGCCCGTGCTTGCGCCGCAGTGCGCATTACGTTCTGATCCGTGGATGATCGTCGTCCATCATCTCAACGACTCGCGCTCGCAGCGCATCCTGTGGCTGCTGGAGGAACTCGGCCTGCCGTACGAGATCAAGCGCTACCAGCGCGATCCGCAAACCATGCTGGCGCCACCGGAACTGCGCGCGATCCACCCGCTGGGCAAATCGCCGGTGATCTGCGACGGCGAACTCACCCTGGCCGAGTCCGGCGCGATCGTCGAGTACCTCGCCGACCGCTACGGCGCAGGTACGCTGATTCCCGCGCACGGCACGCCCGAGCGGCTGCGCTGCAACTACTGGCTGCACTACGCCGAGGGTTCGGCGATGTCGCCGCTGCTGCTGAAGCTGGTGTTTCGGCGGGTCGAAAACGCACCGATGCCGTTCTTCGTGAAGCCGGTGGCGAAAGGTATCGCGCGCAAGGTGCAGCGCGATTTCGTCGATCCGCAGCTGAGGCTGCATCTGGATTACCTGGAAGGTGAACTGGGCAAGAGCGCGTGGTTCGGCGGCGACCACTTCAGCGTGGCCGACATCCAGCTGAGCTTCCCGCTGGAGGCCTTCGCTGCGCGCGGTGGGCTGGACGAACATTACCCGCGGCTGTTCGCCTTCCTGCAGCGTATCCACGCACGACCGGCGTACCAACGCGCGCTGCAACAGGGCGGCGAGTATCGACTCGGCTGAACGGAACATACCGTCGGGCGGCGCTGTTTACGCCTCGGTCACGGCGACGCTGGCAGCCTGCAAATCCACCGACTGCTGACACCCGAGGATTCACGCCATGCGCCAACGCGAGATCGAACGGCACCTCCGCGACGCTGCCGCACACGCCGACGACGCCGCCCGCGACTACGCCGATGGCATCGGCGAAGGGGCGCGAAGCCTGCTCGAACGCGGGCGCCGGCGCATCCGTGAACGTTTCGGCGGGCGCGACCGCGATTACGGCCGGCAGCTGTCGCACGCGGCCGAGGATCTGGCCGACGAGGCGAACTACCACTATCGGCGGCTGCGTCGCCAGGTGCGTCGCCACCCGGCCGCCACGGCGGCCATCATCGCCGGCACCATCGGCGCCTTCCTGTTGCTGCGCCAGGCGTTTCGTCGCGACGACGAGTGAGCATCCTCCGGCAAAGCCGGAGCGTTCAAGTGAGCCCCTCAAAGGAACCGATCAAACCATGTGCCATATGAAGATGGCAGATGCACGCCCTTCTCCCTCCGGCGACTGAAAGAAGTCCCCTCGCGGGTGAGAAGAGCCTGCCCCGGACTTGATCCGGGGTGGCCCGTAGAGCCTGCCCCCGAATGCTTTAGTCGGGGGGCCGGATGAGGGTTCGATCGGAGCCGGGTCCCTCGTTCTCGCCGAACCCTCACCCCAGCCCCTCTCCCGAGGGGAGAGGGGCTTCAAAGTCGGCCGCTGTAAAAGTCGAACTTGGGGAGGTCCCCCGGCAGAGCCGGGGGTTTCCCTCATGGACAATGAGTCCGCGCCGAAAGCGACGGCCACGCCCATCGGCCGATCGCCGGCCCGCCAGGCGTGCGCTTGTCAGGCCAACCGAAGGGAGCGCGGCGAAGGCGTGAGGCACTGCTAAGCTGCGGCCTTGCCTCTCCCGGCTCGTCGCCGCATGCCTTCCAGGGATCTCACCTTCCATCACCCGGTCGCGTTCTGGCTTGGCTGCACCGCGGTGGTCGCCGGCGTGCTGGCGCATCTGCCGATGCTGGCGATGGCGGCGCCGATGCACTACCGCCTCGCCGGCATGCCGATGGATCAGCTGATGCTGGCCGGCATGGCGCTGGTGCCGCTGGGCGTGCTGCTGGCCGGCTACGGCCTGATGCCTCGGCTGGAACAGATGCGCCGCACCGCGCATCCGGATCGCGCGCCGCTGTCCTTTCACGTCGCCGACCACGTGCCGCTCAATCGCGAGCACTGGAAGCTGGTCGCCGTGCTGACGGTTGCGTTGGCAGTGGACGTGATGAAACCTGCCACGATCGGCTTCGCGATGCCCGGCATGGCGGCCGAGTACGGCATCAGCGGTTCCACCGCGGGATTCCTGGCGTTGTCGGCGCTGACCGGCACCGTGGTCGGCTCGGTGGCGTGGGGCCGGCTGGGCGACCTGTTCGGTCGGCGCGCCGCGATTCTGCTGTCGGCGCTGATGTTCATGGGCACGGCGATCTGCGGCGCGATGCCGGCGTTCGGCGGCAACCTGGTGATGTGCTTCATGATGGGCGCGGCCGCCGGCGGCATGCTGCCGATCACTTTCACCCTGATGGCCGAGACCATCCCGACCCGGCACCGCGGCTGGCTGCTGGTGGCGCTGGGCGGTGTCGGCACCTCGGCCGGCTATCTGCTGGCCTCGGGCGCGGCGACGCTGTTCGAACCAACCTGGAGCTGGCGCTCGCTGTGGCTGCTCAACCTGCCCACCGGCGCGCTGATCGTGCTGCTCAACCGCTACATCCCCGAATCGCCGCGCTTCCTCGCGCTGAGCGGGCTGGAGGATCAGGCACGCGCGGTGCTGCAACGCTTCTCGGGCGGCGCGACGCCGGCCGATCACGCCAACGCCGCGCCCGCTCTCACGACGCAGCGCGCGGACGCCCGCGTCGGCATGCGCCAGCTGCTGCGCGGCCGGCATGCTGCAATCACCTGGGGATTGCTGATGTGCGCCGTCGCCTGGGGCCTGGCCAACTTCGGCTTCCTGCTGTGGCTGCCGACGAACCTGGTCAAGCTCGGCGTCGATGCCCAGGCCAGCGCGGCACTGCTGGCGCGCTCGGCGGTTCTCGCCCTGCCCGGCATCGCCGTGGTGGTGTGGTGCTACCAACGCTGGAGCAGCATCCGCAGCCTGGTGCTGTTCATCGGCCTGGCCGCACTCGCCTTGCTGTGCTTCTTCGCGATCGATCTGTCCAATCTGCGCTCGGCGGCGCTCACCACCGCCGGTACGGTGATCCTGCTGCTGAGCATCAGCGGCGTGATCGCCACGCTGATCCCCTATGCGGCGGAGATCTATCCGGCACACCTGCGCAGTACCGGCGCGGGGCTGATCGCCGGCGGTTCGAAATTCGGTGGCATCCTCGGCGCGCTGCTCGGCGTGCTCGGCCTGTTCGAGCATCTCATGCTGTCGGCACTGCTGATCGCGCTGCCGATGGCGGCAGCCGGCTGGTTGTTGGCGCGCAGCGGCATCGAGACCCGCGGCCGCGGCCTGGAGGCGATCCAGGACGCGTTGTCGCGCTGACCGCCGCCGCGCGCGAGCGCGGCGGCGGCAGTGTCACACCGTCAGCGGATTCGGCTTGTCCTGGTCGAGCTTGTACTCCTTGATCGCGCGGCTGACGTCCTTGGCGTTGACCTTGCCGTCTTTCGCCAGCGCCGCCAGCGCGGCATGCGCGATCCAGTAGCGGTCGACCTCGAAGAAGCCGCGCAGGTGCTCGCGCGTGTCCGAGCGGCCGAAGCCATCGGTGCCCAGCACGGTGTAGCGCATGCCGTCGGGCATGAAGGCACGGATCTGGTCGGCGAATTCGCGCACGTAATCGGTGGCGGCGATCGCCGGACCGGAACGTCCGTCGAGCAGGCCGGTGACATACGGCACACGCTGCTCCGCTTCCGGATGCAAGCGGTTCCAGCGCTCCGCGTCGAAACCGTCGCGGCGCAACTCGCTGAAGCTGGTGCACGACCAGATGTCGGATTTCACGCCGAAATCCTTCTCCAGCAACTCGGCGGCGGCAATCACCTCGCGCAGAATCGTGCCCGAGCCCAGCAACTGCACGCACGGCGCAGTCGCCTTGCTCTTGCCCTTACCCGAATCCCGAATCCCCCGTCCTGAGCCCGTCGAAGGGCCGAGTCCCGAGTCCCGCAACAGATACATCCCCTTGATGACGCCTTCCTCGCAGCCCTTGGGCATGTCCGGATGGGCGTAGTTCTCGTTCATCACGGTGATGTAGTAGTAGTGATCCTCCTGCTCCTGCAGCATGCTGCGCACGCCGTCCTGCAGGATCACCGCCACTTCGTACGAGAAAGTGGGGTCGTACGACTTCACGTTCGGGATGGCGCCGGCCAGCAGGTGCGAATGGCCGTCCTCGTGCTGCAGGCCTTCGCCGTTGAGCGTGGTGCGGCCGGAGGTGCCGCCGACCAGAAAGCCGCGCGCGCGCATGTCGCCGGCCGCCCAGCATAGGTCGCCGATGCGCTGAAAGCCGAACATCGAGTAGTAGATGAAGAACGGCAGCATCGCCTCGTTGCTGATCGAATAGCTGGTCGCCGCCGCCATCCACGAGGCCATGCCGCCGGCTTCGCTGATGCCCTGCTGCAACACCTGGCCCTTCTGATCCTCGCGGTAGTACAAGAGCTGATCCGAATCCTGCGGCTTGTATTTCTGGCCGAACGGCGCGTAGATGCCGATCTGGCGGAACATGCCCTCCATGCCGAACGTGCGCGCCTCGTCGGCGACGATCGGCACCACGCGCTCGCCCAGTTGCTTGTCGCGCAACAGCAGGTTGATGCCGCGCACCAGCGCCATGGTGGTGGAGATCTCGCGCTCGCCGGTGCCCTTGGTGATCTGCTCGAACGCCGCAAGCTCCGGCGCCTTCAGTTTGGCCTCAGCCTTGCGCCGGCGATGCGGCAGAAAACCGCCCAGCGCCTGGCGGCGTTCCAGCATGTACTGCACTTCCGGCGAATCCTTGCCCGGGTGGTAATACGGCACCTCATGCAGCTTGTCGTCCGGCATCGGGATCTGGAAGCGGTCGCGGAACACGCGCACCGACTCGTCGTCCAGTTTCTTCTGCTGGTGGGTGGGGTTCTGCGATTCGCCGGTGCCCAGGCCCATGCCGTAGCCCTTGACCGTCTTGGCCAGGATCACCGTGGGCATGCCCTTGGTGCGCACCGCGGCGTGATAGGCGGCGTAGACCTTGTGCGGGTCGTGGCCGCCGCGGTTCAGCCGCCAGACGTCGTCGTCGCTGAGACTGGAGACCATCTCGCGTGTCTGCGGATACTTGCCGAAGAAGTGCTCGCGCGTGTACGCGCCGCCAAACGCCTTGCACGCCTGGTACTCGCCGTCGAGGGTTTCCATCATCAGCTTGCGCAAGGTGCCGTCCTTGTCCCGCGCCAGCAGCGGATCCCAATAGCTGCCCCAGACCAGCTTGATCGCATTCCAGCCGGCACCGCGGAACACGCCTTCCAGCTCCTGGATGATCTTGCCGTTGCCACGTACCGGGCCGTCCAGCCGCTGCAGGTTGCAGTTGATCACGAAGATCAGGTTGTCCAGGCCTTCGCGTCCAGCCAGCGAAATCGCACCCAGCGACTCCGGCTCGTCGCACTCGCCGTCGCCCATGAAGCACCACACCTTGCGGTCGCTCTTGGGCACCAGGCCGCGGTTCTCCAGGTACTTGAAGAACTGCGCCTGGTAGATCGCCTGGATCGGCCCCAGGCCCATCGACACCGTGGGCACCTGCCAGTAATCCGGCATCAGCCACGGATGCGGGTACGAGGACAGCGCGCGGCCGTGCCCCATCACCTCCATGCGGAACAGGTCGAGCTGGTCTTCGGCCAGCCGGCCCTCGAGGAACGAGCGCGCATAGATGCCCGGGCTGGAATGGCCCTGGTGCAGGATCAGGTCGCCCGGATGGTCGGCGCCGGGCGCGCGCCAGAAGTGGTTGAAGCCGACGTCGTACAAGGTCGCCGACGAGGCGAAGCTGGCAATGTGCCCGCCCAGTTCGCCCGGCTTGCGGTTGGCGCGCACCACCATCGCCATCGCGTTCCAGCGGATCAGGCAGCGGATGCGCCACTCCATCGCCGCGTCGCCGGGGCTTTTTGCCTCCTGGCTGGGCGGGATCGTGTTGACGTATTCGGTGGTCGGGTTGAACGGCAGGTAGCCGCCGGAGCGGCGGGTGGTATCGACCATCCGCTCCAGCAGGTAGTGCGCGCGCTCGGTACCGTCGTGCTGGATCACCGCATCGAGCGAATCGATCCACTCGCGGGTTTCGGTGGGGTCTAGATCCTGGTCGAGGATTTCGTCGATTTGATCCATGAGATTCTCCACGGCACCGTCGGGCGGGCCGGCAAGGGGTTCGCACCGCCGGGGGCGCGGTGCGGCAACACGTGAGTTTAGCCGCTAAGCCCGCGCAGCCGCCAATGACGAATCCGTGCGCCGACGCATGGATCGCATCGAAACCGGTCAGCCGCGCCGGTTGCCCTGCGCGGCGCGGATCTGCGCATCGACCGCCGCCACGGCAGTCATGTTGACGATGCGACGGACGGTCGAGGCCGGTGTGAGGATGTGCGCCGAGCGGTTCACGCCCATCAGGATCGGGCCGATCGAGACGCCGTCGGTCATCACCCGCACGATGTTGTAGGCGATGTTGGCGGCATCCAGGTTGGGCATCACGAACAGGTTGGCGCGGCCGCTGAGCGTGGTGTGCGGGAACATGCGCAGGCGCAGCGCCTCGTCCCAGGCGGTGTCGGCCTGCATCTCGCCGTCCATCTCCAGCTTCGGTGCGCGCACCTTCAGGATCTGCCACGCCTTGCGCATCTTGGCCGCACTGGGATTGTCGTGGCTGCCATAGTTGGAATGCGACAGCAGGGCCACCTTGGGTTCGATGCCGAAGCTTTTCAGCCGGTAGCTGGCCTGCAGCGTTGCCTCGGCGATCTGCTCGGCGGTGGGATCGACCTGCACATGGGTGTCGAGGAAGAACCAGGCGCCCTTGTCGTTGATCACACCGCTCATCGCCGACGTGCACGACACGCCCGGATCGAGCCCGAACACGCTGCGCAGGTAGCCGAGTTTCTTGTGGTAGCGGCCGACGATGCCGCAGATCAGCGCATCCGCCTCGCCGCGTTCGACCATCAGCGCGGCGATCAGGGTGGGCCGCGAGCGCAGCAGGTTCTTCGCCGCGGCCGGGCTGACCCCGCGCCGCTCGGTCATCGCGTGGTACTGCTGCCAGTAGTCGTTGAAGCGCGGGTCGTCGTGGATGTTGGTCATCTCGAAATCCACGCCGGCGCGCATGCGCAGGCCGAGTCGCTCGATGCGCGTCTGGATCACGTCCGGACGGCCGATCAGGATCGGCAATGCGATGCGCTCGTCGATCACCGTCTGCACCGCGCGCAGCACGATCTCCTCCTCGCCTTCGGCGTACACGACCCGCTTGAGGTCAGCGCGGGCGCGCTCGTACACCGGCTTCATCAGCAATCCGGTGCGGTAGATGAACTGGCCGAGCTTCTCCCTGTACGCATCCATGTCGGCGATCGGCCGGGTGGCCACGCCCGAATCCATCGCGGCCTGCGCCACCGCCGGCGCCAGCATCACCAGCAGGCGCCGGTCGAACGGGCGCGGGATCAGGTAATCCGGGCCGAAACAGGGAATCTCGCCGCCGTAGGCGCTGCCCAGGTCGGAGGCTTCCATTCGTGCCAGCGCGGCGATCGCGCGCACGCAGGCAGTCTTCATCGCCTCGTTGATGACGGTGGCGCCGACATCCAGCGCACCGCGGAAGATGTACGGGAAACACAGCGCGTTGTTGACCTGGTTCGGGTAGTCCGAACGCCCGGTGGCGATGATGCAGTCCGGGCGCACCGCCTTGGCGTCTTCCGGGGTGATCTCCGGGTTCGGGTTGGCCAGCGCCAGGATCACCGGCCGCTCGGCCATGGTGGCGACCATCTCGGGCTTGAGGATGCCCCCGGCGGACAGGCCGAGGAACACGTCCGCCCCCGCCACGATCTCAGCCAGGCTGCGCTTGGGCGTGTCGCGGGCGTAGCGCGCCTTGTCCGGGTCGAGGTTGCCGCGGCCGGTGTGGATCACCCCTTCGCGATCGAACGCGACGATGTTCTCCGGCTTCACGCCCAGCGCCACCAGCATGTCGAGGCAGGCAATGCCGGCCGCGCCGGCACCGGTGGTGGCGATCTTCACCTCGTCGAACTTCTTGCCGACCACTTCCAGCGCATTGAGCACCGCGGCGCCGACGATGATCGCGGTGCCGTGCTGGTCGTCGTGGAACACCGGGATCTTCATCCGCTCGCGCAGCTTGCGCTCGACGATGAAGCACTCCGGCGCCTTGATGTCCTCCAGGTTGATGCCGCCGAAGGTGGGCTCCAGGCTGGCGATGATCTCCACCAGCTTGTCCGGGTCGTTCTCGTCGATCTCGATGTCGAACACGTCGATGCCGGCGAACTTCTGGAACAGGATGCCCTTGCCTTCCATCACCGGCTTGGCCGCCAGCGGCCCGATGTTGCCCAGCCCCAGCACCGCGGTGCCGTTGGTGATCACGGCCACCAGGTTGGAGCGCACGGTGTAGTCCGCCGCCGCCGCGGGATCCTCGACGATCGCGTCGCAGGCCGCCGCCACGCCCGGCGAATACGCCAGCGACAGGTCGCGCTGGGTCAGCAGGGCGGTGGTCGGGGTGATCTTGATCTTGCCCGGCCGCGGATGACGGTGATACTCCAGCGCGGCAAGGCGCAGTTCTTCGGGGAGGGCCATGGGAAGCGCTTTTTCCAGTGAGTGGGCGCCATCAGCCAGCACAGATGGCTGGCAACGATGTTAGCACTTGGGCCCGCCCTTCTGGCCGGCCAAAAGGGGCTCAGGCGCCCGGCAGCAGGTCGTCCTCGCGCACCCGATCCATGTGGATGCCGTTGATGAAGACCGAGAACGCCAGCTTGCCGGCCAGTCCGTGCACGTGCTGCATCCACGGCGGCAGCCATCGCGGCGGCACGATCGCGCCGGAGGCAAAATGCGGCTGCAGGCTGATCACGTCGCGCAGGGCCAGCTTGCCGGCGAACAGGTAGCGCAGCAGATCCAACCGGCGCTGCTTCAGCGCCCAGCGGAAGAACGTGTGCACGGTGAGCAGGCCGGACAGGTAGACGTTGTCCTTGGCAAACACCGCGCCGCCACCCGGCGGCACACCGCGGAACACGCGCTGGGCCGAGTGGAAACTGTCGGCGACGCTCTGCCCGCGGGCATGGAAGTAGCGGTAGACCTCGACGAAATTCGCGCCGTCCAGCACCATGTCGATCGCCACGATGCGCAGGCTGATCCGCTTGAGCCGGGCAATGTCGATGGCGCCGGACATCAGCTCGGCGAATACCGCCAGCCCCTCCTGGGTCGCGGTGACCCGCGGCGAGGTGCGTCCCAGCGAAGCCAGCAGGGGCTGGCGGCGACCGTTCAGCGCGGTCAGCGAGTGCACGAAGGCCTCGTGCGCCAGCAGTTGATGGTGGTCGTACTGGTTGAAGCTGGCGCCGCCGCGCAGACGGATGCGGGTGGCTCCGGCGGCGGCCTTGGCGGTGAGTTCCGGATCGACCTCGACGCGGATCGTGCCGTCGCCGAAAAAGGCATCCAGCGTGTCCGTCAACGCCTCGCGCAAAGCTTCGGCGGTGACGCCGCTGCCGATGTCGTCGGCGAGCAGGTCGGCGCCCAGCTCGTCGGACAGCTCGACGAAATAGCGCGCCGCATCCAGGTTGCTGCGCTGGCTGCCGGGTATCCGGTCGCCGGGCTTGCCGTACAGCGCGATCGATGGTGCGCTGACACCCGCCGTGCCGACCGCTTCGAGCATCTGCGCGGCGATCTGCCAGGACTCGGCGGTGCGCCGCAGATATTCGCCCAGCGGATCATCCGTGCCGGCATCCAGCTCGCCCGCGGCAGCCTCGATCGCGGCCAGCTCGGCGCGCGCCTCGGTCAGATCGGGCACCTGGTAGGCGACCTCGGGCAGGCTGTAGCGTCCCTGGCCGTAGGCCGCGATCATGCGATTTTCCAGCGACGCCGGCCACGCCACCGTGGGCAGCACGTGGATGCCGCGCACCGCCGCCAGCAGGCGCTGGTCGAGCGCGGCGTAACGCTGCAGCGACGGATCAAGCGGCGGGTTCACGGCATCGTCCCGAGCTTCACGCGTCGCGCCCGCCACGCGGCAAGCACGTTCATCAGCTGCTTCGACAGATCAAACCGGATGTCGCTGCGGCGCCCGCCGACCGGCCTGGCATTGCCGTTCCACGCAATCATCACCGATGACCTCCTTCCGTCTGCCCCACCCACATTCGGCCCACTCAACGATCGACGAAAACCTCCGGCGGCAGGCGCGCGGCGAGCCACGCGCGGGCCTCCTCCAGCGGTTCCGCGTAGCGACGCCAGGCACCGATGGAGCGCGAGTGGAGTTGCTCGCGCACTTGCGAGCTGCTGGCGGTCGCGGACGGTGCCTGGTTGCGCAGGAGATCCACGCACTCCGGCTCAAAGGGCAGGCCGCAATGCTCCATCACGCGACGTGCCACTGGCAGCGGGTCGCGCACCATGTCTTCATAGCGCACGGTCAGCACCACGCCTGGCAGAACCTCGTCCCAATACTGCAGCAATTGCCGGAAACGCAGATGTTGCGCGGCCGCTTCCAGCGGATCGTAGCTGTATGGATAGGCATTCCCCGCGAACAGCTCCTTCAAATGGGAAAAGCATGTATCGAGCGGATCACGCACGAGGCAGACGATGCGTGCATCCGGCATCGCCTTGTGAATCAAGCCGGCATACCAGAAATTGACGGGCATCTTGTCGATCAGAAAACGCCGGCCCTGCGCGCGCCAGGCGGTGCGTTGCCGATAACCACGCCCGATCGCGCCGAAGTCGAGGTTCGGGCACGCCCGCAACAAGACAGGATCGACATGTTCGACGAGCAGGTCGGCTTGCCAGCAGAGTTGCAGATGGAAATCGTTGAGTTCACCGGCCGAGCCGACCTGGCTGTGGTTCCCCAGGATGCGCTCGAGTACAGTCGTGCCGGTGCGCGGCTGGCCCATGATGAAGATCGGTACGTGTCCGGCATCGCGGGTGGCCGGAACCGGATCGAGGAAGGGGCCCTGGCACACGGCACGGATCGCGGCAACACGTTCCTCTTCGCGCTCGGGCTGCCACGCCAGGCTGCGGCGCTTGATCGCTGCGCCGTGCATCAGCGCTTCCCAGGCACTTGCGGCGTCTCCAGCCGCATCGAGATGGATGAACAAGGCGTAGTTGAGCATCGCCGTATTCAGATGATCCTGCGGCGAGGTCTGTTGCAGCGTCCGGCGGACACGCGCGAGTTGCGCTTGCGGGTCGGCTGAGCGGTCGTGCTGGGCCAGCATCAGCATCGCCGCGGCGTAGCCGGGTGCAAGCTGCAGACAGCGCTGGTACTCGACTGTTGCCTCCGCCTTGCGGCCAAGATGGCGCAAGGTGGTTGCCCGCATGTAGGAAAGCGCAAGCGTCGGCGCGCTCCGAGCCAGCGCGGCATCGAGGACGCGGAGCGCGTCTTCGTGGAAACTGGCCTGGCCGAGACACTGGGCGATCCGGTCGGCCGACGCCATCACCTCCGGATGATCTTGATCAGCTGCCTGAGTGAGCCGCACCGCAAGGAGTGACTCGCCCAGGCCTTCCAACAGCAGGGCAACATCGGCCAACCAGCGCCACTGGCCCGATTCGCGCACCGCCGCCGCGGCATTGCGCGCATACCCGACGGCGGCACGGCAACGTTGTTCGTCG
>Ga0207707_10002505_pt1 | contig 16535 bp, 15 predicted proteins | sample KBSC83BmetaG_FD_184336 | JGI IMG/M metagenome (GOLD analysis project Ga0207707, IMG submission 184336) | Corn rhizosphere microbial communities from Kellogg Biological Station, Michigan, USA - KBS C8-3B metaG (SPAdes) (version 2) | ecosystem: Host-associated > Plants > Roots > Rhizosphere ...
TTCCAGTTAACGCCATCTGAACGAACAAGGGAGGAAAAAGCTTGGCGATTAATGATCCCGAAGACATCCGCAAAATACTCGACGAGTGTCACAGCATCGCAGTCGTCGGACTTTCGTCTGATACTTTTCGCCCTTCGAACAGCGTCTCTGCTTACATGCGTAAGAATGGTTACAAGATCATTCCGGTTAACCCAAACGAAGCTGCAGTGTTTGGAGAAAAATCTTATCCGGATTTGACCTCCGTTCCGGAGAGCTTCGATCTGGTAAATATATTTCGACGATCTGATGAAGCAGGCACCGCGGTTGATGAAGCAATTAGCCTTGGGGCCAGGGCGGTCTGGCTGCAGGAAGGTGTAATTGATAGCGCTGCTGCTCAACGTGCGTTGGACGCCGGCCTCATGGTTGTTATGGACCGGTGTATTTTGAAAGAACATCTTCGTGCTAACAGGTAAATCTTGCGATGGCTGTAGAGATCCGTGCAGTTGTCATTACAGCGAGCGACGCATGTGCGAGTGGTCATCGTGCAGATGAGTCGGGCGACACCCTGGTTCGTCTGCTTGGGGAGAGTAACGCGGTTGTGGTTGAGAAGTTGATCTTGTCGGATGATCTCGAGCCGCTGGTTGAGGCGTTGATGAAGTTTTCGGAGCGCGGTGACGTAAACTTGATTATCACGACTGGTGGAACGGGACTTGGACCACGTGACAATACGCCTGAAGCTACTTTGCGCGTCATTGAGCGTGAAGTTCCGGGAGTTGCTGAGGCGATGAGAGCTGAGAGTTTGAAAGTGACAAAGATGGCAATGATTTCACGTGGAGTTTGTGGGGTTCGTTCGGGAACGTTGATTATTAACCTTCCCGGCTCACCTAAAGCTGTCACTGAAAGCTTTGCCGTCGTCAAACCCGTGCTGGCCCACGCCGTCGATCTCCTCGGCGGCCACACCCGCCACTAACCGTCTCTGCGACTCCGCGCCTCTGCGTTGGCTTTGCACAAAACTCTAATCTTGGTGAGTGTCGAGCGATCAGTACAGTACCGCGAGCGAAGCGACCGGATGGCACACTCAACATTACGCCTAAATTCTGATGTTTGGTTCGTTGAGTGTGCCATCCGGTCGCTTCGCTCGCGGTACTGTACTGTTGGCATGTTACTTTTTCTGCAAAGCTGCGTTGAGCTTCTTCACCGCCGAGACGCCGAGACGCAGACTATTTTGACGGAGCGGTTGAAGGCGCTCTCGAATAGTTGCAGGCGGCGGGTAGCTTCCTCAATCTCAACATCACACTCCAAAGAGCTCAACAATTTCACATTCAATACATCCCCAACTCGCCTGACCTGGAGATCTTTCACCCTTTGGTCATGCCGGCGATCAAATGCATCCGCCAGTCGTAGAATCCCCGCTAGCTGGCGCACCGCCTCCTGATCAGTTGGACTCAACGCACTGAAGTTCGAATGTCGTTCCTTGGGCCCTGAGCCCCGGTGGTAGCGGGCGACATTTGCTATCAGCGCCCGTTCTGATTCCGAAAAACCGGTCAACTCCGAATTTGCAATCAAATAAAACGAATGTTTATGGTGCGACTCGTGTGCGATGTGATACCCGACGTCGTGCAGCAACGCCGCCGCCGACAAAAGCAAGCGATGATGTCGCGTCAGGCCAATACTCTGAGCAATCGCATCAAAAAGCTTTTCTGCCAACCGGGCTACTTGATGAGAGTGTGCCTCCTCGTAACCAAACCGCTTGCCGACCGCGTGAACCCCACGCAGCTTAGGATCAGTTATATCAGGCATCACCGGCCGCGACTGCTCTTCCCAATCGCGCAAACGATCGATGATCACTCCCTCTCGTAACGCCCAATCGCAAGTCCTCAGCGACTTAATGCCCAGCGACCGCATTACGCCTTCTAAAATCTGGCCTCCTGCGATGATGATCTCTGCTCGTTGCGGACTGAGACCGGCATGATCCTGCCTTTGCGAAAGACTGATTTTCGCCAGGGCTGTGTTGAGTTCGATAAGCTGAGCGAACTCAACCTTCTTTTCGGATGGTTGCGCAGCTTCTGTCTTTTCTGAAGCTGCATCAAGAGAGTTCGCGATCGCGAGGATGGTGCCCGAGGTGCCGGTTGCGTCTTTCCATTGCTGCTCGCGTAACTCGCGCGCTGGCCGTTGCATCGCAGCGCGAATTTCGGCACGCAGCTCCGAGAGTTGATTCGCTGTTGGCGGATCGTCGCGGAGGTGGCGTTCAGTCAATCCTACCGCTCCGATCTTTACGGACAATAATGCCGCCGGTGCACTATCTTTGAATACCGAAAGCTCAGTTGAACCACCACCAATATCAATATTGATTGAGCTGGTCCCAGGCTTTGCACATCCCGATGATGCGGCGAGGCCTATCAGCCGTGCTTCCTCGATTCCTGAGAGTACTTCGACCTGGAGTCCAGTTCGTTGAGCTATGGCTTTTATGAAGTTTGCAGAATTGTTCGCTTCTCGAACTGAGGCCGTGGCAATGGTGACAATTCTTTCGGCGCCGCGAGCTTCAGCAATCGAACGGAACCTCTTGATACATTCAGTCGAGCGTTCAATTGCTGTTCGGCTAATATACCCTTTAACAAGAGTGTCGTGACCGAGACGGACAACTTCGCGTTCCCTGGACAGAACTGCGAATGAGTTGCTTGCTGCTGCATCTACGACGATGAGTTTTATTGAATTTGAGCCGATATCAATGGCAGCGATTTTCACATGATGACCTTTTTGCTCTCGGTCGGACCAGGAAAAGGGGACACCGAGCCGGCCGTCTGGGTGGAAGATGTATCGGCGTTCGGTTTGAGGGGCGTGACAGTCTCGCGCGACGTTTTAGGTTCATCGATGAGTTTAGCGACCGCTCGTCTTAAATCCGATGCGACTGTGCGCACCGATCGTGAAGCATTAACAACGTGAAACTGATACTCGTTAGTCATGCGGTCAAACACAGTCAACAAACGCTTTTGATACTCCACGAAACTATCGTACAAGTCTTCACCAAGATACAGGTCCATACCCGATTCCCAGTAATCAAACCCTCGACCCGAACTCAACACTCGCTCAACTAATTCCTGTGGGGATTGAATTCGAAGGTAGAAGACGGCATCAGGTACGAGAGCCATTCCATAGATCGAACGTATCCATGCGGAGTCGACTCCACGAACTTCAGCTCGAGCCATCGCTGAATAGATATAGCGATCGGTCAATACAACGAATCCCGATCTCAACGCCGGCAACATCTCATTTTCAAGTCTGTCAATAAAGTCAGTCGCATAAAAGAGTTGCATTGTGATGCGACCGAGGGTATGTCCGCTCTTGGCTTCCTTAATACCTCGTCCAGCGAGGACCGACCGGGTCATTCCTGTATCCAGCACGGCATGGCCCCGGGATTCGAGCCAGGTCCGGAGCAGCGCGATGTGCGTCGAACGACCTACGCCATCGGTGCCTTCAATGACAATTAGCTTCCCGCTGTAGTCTTCGTGTTCGACGCCCGGTAAAGGTGTGCCGTAAAAGTGTCGCGTATTAATTTGACCTGGACCGCCTTTTCTTAAGGTGTTGTGTAATCAGCATTCGCATTTCTCGTTGTTGACGTTCGATGGAGCGACTCGCGTCGATAACAGTTAGACCATACTCGGAGACCATCCGGTCATACTCTTCAAGAATCTTCCCCTGGAAGATCGTAAAACTTTCTTCGGCATCGTCGGCCCAACCAAGATCCATACCAGCCTCGTAGTACTTCAAATTGGGCCGTCCCGAGATGATCCGGTCGATTGCGATGTCTAAAGGAGCACGAAAAAAGAATGCAACGGTTGGTTTCACCGCAAAAGAGTAGACCTCTCGAACCCAATCCCGGTTACAGCCACGCGCGACATCGCGAGCAAAAGCTGTGTAGATATAACGGTCGGCAAGCACAATGGCGCCGGCTTTCAGCGGCGGAATGATGTCGCGTTCAGTGCGATCAGCGAAATCTGTAGCGTGGAGCAAAGAAAAAGTTGCCGGGGTGAACAGGTGGCGTTTCTTGGCGCGTCTTGTTGTATCCTTCACGAGTGGGGACGAATTCCATTCGGAAAAGAAAACCGGATAGCCTTCTGCCTTCAACCACTGGTAAAGAAGGGCGAGTTGAGTAGACTTACCGCTGCCGTCGGTACCTTCGACGACAAAAAGTTTGCCAGGAAATCGGTGTTTGCCGTAGGAGATCATCGGCGGAGAGCCTAGGTTATCGGTGTTACAGGAATGTAAACGGTCATTGGACCAATCAGGGGAATATGAGAAGTTTGTACCTCTTAAGACACGCCAAATCAAGTTGGAAGGACAATTCTCTTCCAGACTTCGATCGTCCGTTGAAAAAACGGGGTCGCGAGGCTGCGGAGGGGGTCGGCAAAACTCTTGCAGGAGAGCGACTTTCGAGTCCCGTAATAGTTAGTTCGCCCGCATTGAGAACTCGCGAAACTACTGAAATTGTAATCAAGACAGGTAATTTGAAGGCAAACGTCTCCTACGACGAGCGTATTTACGAAGCAGATCTTTCGCGACTCCTACGAGTTCTCGCGGATGTGACAGCCACTGTGACAGAACTCATTGTGGTTGGTCATAATCCGGGTATGGAATACCTGGTTGAGTTTTTGACGGGATCGGAGCAGCGAATGCCGACGGCGGCGCTGGCGAAGATTAGTTTGGAGGCCGAGTCCTGGGGTGCAATTGGAAGAGTAGAGGGAAGACTGGAATGGTTAATAACGCCTGATGACCTCGAAGACTGATCTCACCGTTCGCTGACAAACTCGCCGGATGGCGTTCGTTTTTGACTTGCGAGGTGTTTGCTCAAGCTCTGATAAAAACATGTGAGGCACTCTGCGTTGTCGTGCGGTTGTTTTGTCTCGCGAATCTTAGAACCACACCAGGCGCAAAGAACTGAAAACTTTCTTCTTCTGACTTCTGACCTTTTCAAATCACTTACCTCCTTTCCTTAGAGAACTTCTTACCGCGCCAATGTGCCACCCGCGTTAACGGCAATTAACGTTCAAATTAAATTTTTTCGTAGGGGCGTCCCTCCGTGGGCGCCCCTGTTGGATCGTCGAATCTAACCTTTGTTCCTCTGATCAGGTCGCATTCTAATTACCTCTCAAACGCCCGGTCCCACCAGAGGGACGCCCACTGAGGGACGCCCCAACAGTTTAGTTCAGATGAAGTTCAGGTGATGTTTAGTTGTGACGCAAAATAAAACTTTTTGATTTCCGGTCTGTTAACACTTTGGTAACATGGCGTCAGTTCGCGCTACCCCTGTTAGCGCTTGTTAGTCTCGAACCGACGCCACAACGACTACGCCGGTCCAGTATCTGGGAGGAATTTGAAATGCAGCCCAGTTCAAGGACTCTTCGTCCTCTTAATTTTCATTTTGCGAGTGTGGTGCTCGTCAGTTTGTCCTGCCTGCTGATCAACTCTCAAGCCCAAACTAAATACAGTCAGGTTTTAATCAAAGACACAGTTTCCGCAGGACACAAGACGGAACTCATCGACAAACTAAGAACGATCAGTGGCTTCTCTAAAATGACGTTTGCTGAGAATGGGTCTCTTAAACTTAATGGTCTGGTGGTTAATGGATCAGAACATGCGCGCGAGTTACTGGAGCGCGCGATAACGGGTCCGGCCATAATTGTCCTGGAAGATGCGAGTGGCCGCGCGGATGTTGCGTTTTGCAGGGTAGTTCCAGCGAGAGTTAAGGGAACCAATAGACAGTTGTTACCAGCTTATGTGGTGTTGGTTGATTTCAATGATTTTCGCCAGCTTACTGGCGATGCTGAAGCTCTGGCCGCGTTTGATGTCGGTTGGGGCGTCTTGCATGAGTTGGACCACATTGTTTCCGATTCTGAGGACGCGAGAAACCCGGGTGAGATAGGAAAGTGTGAGGACCATATAAACGCAATGCGTTCGGAGATTGGTCTGCCGTCTCGCTCAGAGTATTTCTTCACGCCGGTCTCTTCACGCTCTGATGCGAACTTTGCAATTCGATATGTACGCCTTCCATTTGAGAGTCGGGCCGCCGGCTTTCATGAGACTAAGCGTTACTGGCTGGTTTGGGACGCAATCACAGTTGGTGGTCTCAACATCGACACCCAGCGAGCCCTCGTGCGGTAGCTTTGAGACCAACAAATTCGCCGCGCTGTAGATCCGTTGCTACCAGCCCGCATTCAAAATCTTCTCGACAGCACGCGGCTGAGACTCTGTGATAACCATCCTCTCATTCTCCCCAAGCTTCAGCTTGGGGTCAGAGCGTTCCGACCGTATTCAGCAACCGTTTTAACGGTTTCTCGTCAAATTGCTCAAGGTTTTAACGCCGAGGTAAACCGTTAAAACGGTTGATTGGTCTGAAATGATTTTGCATGATCCCAAGCTAAAGCCTTGGGGAGAATGAGAGGGCGGAGTTTGCGGCCAGTCTTTGAAGTCGGTGGTATTGCCTTACCAGCCCGCATTCAAAATCTTCTCGACAGCACGCGGCTGAGACTCTGTGATAACCATCCTCTCATTCTCCCCAAGCTTCAGCTTGGGGTCCGAGCGTTCCTACCGTATTCAGGAACCGTTTTAACGGTTTTCTCGTCAAATTGCTCAAGGTTTAAATTCCCAGGTAAACCGTTAAAATGGTTGATTGGTCTGAAATGATTTTACGTGACCCCAAGCTAAAGCCTTGGGGAGAATGAGAGGGATGAGTTTTCGGCCAGTCTTTGAAGTCGGTGGTATTGCCGGTTAACGAGCTGCTATATCAGTTGCTCGCGAACTTGCTCGGCTTGCCACAAGTGGCGGCGTTGATGTGCGCTAATAATCTCGAAGCACGAGTAAAGGTTGTAACTTATACGAGTCGAGACAGGCGATCTGACTTTGATCGTATTCAGATCCAGCCCTTCAGCGTCGTAGACGGTGCTAATCAATTGATTCTGCAGTTCAAGAAATGTCGGGAGAATTTCTTCCAGCGGCTCCGTCAGCAGTGGTTCAAAGCGTTGTGCAGTTACTGATTTCAATTTTGGCGGTGGCTCTAGCGAAAACTTAATAACGCGGCCCATTAAGTCCATCTTGAACGGCGAACTTGATCGGGGCGCGCCCTTTTTGCAGGCATCTTGAATGATCGGCACGAAGGCCTGGGAGAAGAGATTTAGATGGACCAGGCATTCTGCTATGGACCATGAGTCAGGATCAGGCCGCAGCGTCAGTTGGTGCGCATGAATTCCCTCGAACAACCGCAATACTCGCGTCGAGTTGTCATCTAATTCCTGACAAACTGCTTGCAGTTGTGGGTTAACTGTCGTTTTTTCTTCCAGTAATACCAAAGCAAACGTTGTCTAATTCTTCGTGGTTGACCCGCTGGAGAGTCTGGCGGCAGGTTGCACTATTCGCTCGTCATGTCTTCGTGCCCGCGCTTCGGCTGACATTTGCTGTAACGTGGAATGGACTTCGAGAACCACGTCTTTTAATCGACGTAGTTCCTGGGGAGAGTTTTGATTCGCCAGGATTGCGGCAGCAATGTCGCTGCTGAGTTCGTTCGAGATAGCCATAAGACTGATGGATTCCCAAAAGATATTACCGAGGCTTTTTTTGAAGAGTGCCCATCCTAGTTGCCTGGTGTTACGTTGATGTTAATTCGATGTTAATTAATCACTCGCCCTCATTAACCACCAAATCAACCTCTCTGCTTCGCCGCTCCTTAACAAACATTTAAGGCGCTATTCACAGCCCTTTAACCGCGGCTCGATACCGTTCGCACTGAAAACAAAGTCGTTCAGATGAGTTTCATTTGAGAGTTCGCTGAGTCAGTTGAACGAGCGAGCACTTGAAACACAAAAACAATTCACGCACAGGAGAGATTTCCATGTATCACAATGCCCCCCAAGGCCGCCGTCTAATACTATTTGTTCTTGCGATCGCAGCGTGTTGGCTCTTGCAACCGCCGACATTTGCGCAAACAGACCAGGGCCGGATAAGTGGAACAGTCACTGACGCTCATGGCGGACTTCTCCCGGGTGCTACGGTCGTAGTCAAAAACGAGCGTACGGGCGAAGAAAGAACCGTCACCACAAGTGACTCCGGTTACTACATTGTTTCAGCACTTAGACCATCATCCTACACAGTCACCGCTTCCGCGCAGAACCTGACAGTGCGACTGACGAGTGTGCAGCTGCTCGTGGGCCAGGAGTTGAATCTTGGTCTAACTCTGCAGGCAACAGGCGTCGAAGAGAAGGTTGACGTCGTGGCTACACCCGACCTCGCTATCGATACCAACTCGGCGTCGATGGGCGTTAACGTTAATCCTCGAGAGGTTGAGGCGTTGCCACTGAATGGCCGGCAACTCTCGCAACTCTATCTGCAAGCGCCCGGTTCGGTAAACAGTGGTTCGGGCACTTTCGGCGATATCCGCTTCAGTGGACGCGCGGTTCAGCAAAATGTAATTCGCTACGACGGCATCGAAGGTTCTGCCGTCATTGATGCTTCGCCGGGGAATTTGAATGGCGAAGTGCCTACTCCGTTTCGACTCCAATCGAGCCTTGAAAACGTGCAGGAGTTCCGGGTCGATTCAAATAACTTCCCGGCAGAGTTTGGGACTGGAACGGGAGGCCAGGTCAGTGTCGTTACAAAATCGGGCAGCAACGCGTTCCACGGCTCGGTGTTTGAATACTTTCGAAATGACGCGCTGGATGCGGCGAATTTCTTCGACAATATCATCGGTCAGAAATCACCATTGCGGCTCAACCAGTTCGGCGGCTCGCTTGGTGGTCCAATCGTGCAAAACAAATTGTTCTTCTTCTTTAGTTATGAAGGCTACCGTCTGCGCGCGGGAATTAACTCGATCGAGGCTGTTCCGGGGTCAGTCAACCGGCTTTGTGCCGCCCCCTTCGGCAGCGGGACAATCGCTTGTAACCCAACCAGTGTTTCGCTGCTCCCGGCATTTCGCTCGCCGGACGCACAAATAATTTCAACGGGCTCTGGTACAAATCTGTTCGACGTGGCCCAACTTCAGGCAAACTCGTCAGTAAATGAAAACTCGGCGGCGCTTCGGCTCGACTATAAACTAAACAATAAACATTCAGCCTATTTCAGATTCTTCAGGGACCAGGGAAGTAACGATCAACCTGAGGGCGTTACCGGACGTCGCGTAGCGATCAAGGCAGTTCCCCAGAATGGAGTGCTTGCAGTCCAATCATTGCTCAGTCCGAGCTTACTTAATGAGGTCAAGTTTGGTTATAACGGCGCGTACACGAGAATAAACGGCATCGCTCCAACGGTAGCAGGTTTCGATCTCTCCTCACTCGTAATCAACGTCTCTGGTAACACAGCGAACTTCGCTTTGCCCGGCCAGGGAAGCTCGGCTGGTACCGCATCGCCGGGAGGATTGGTCCGAGCGAACAGCGCGACCAATGGACGCGGCCAACCGTACACACCATACACACTCTCTTTCGTCGATAATCTGAATTGGACCAAGGGCGATCATAACTTTAAGTTCGGCGGAGAGGTGCGGTTAGTTCGGTTGTATACGGATCGCCTCGGGGGAACTACTTACACTTATTCGAATCTCAACAGCTTTCTCATCAACACGCCGCAGTCAATTCAGTTTCTTGGTGACGTGAGTGCTCCGAGTCCTTTTAACAATGGAGCTACTGGACAACGATACGCGAAGCAGGAGTACTACATCGGCTACGCAGAAGACGAGTGGAAGATCAAAAGCAACATAACACTCAACTTCGGGTTGCGTTACGAGTACTACTCACCATTAAGGGAAGACAGGCACTTGCAGGTGCTGTTCGATATAACCAACGGCACCTTGCGCAACCCGACGGAAAAAGCCTACCAGTCTTCAAAGGGCAACGTTGGACCTCGTATTTCTATGACGTGGTCGCCAAATGAGAAGGGAACTGGCTTCTTCGGTGGCGGGCGCACGGTGTTACGCGGTGGCTTTGGAATTTTCTATGGACCCGGCCAAACTGAGGACCAGATCCAGCCAATCGAGAGCGACCGTGTAAGCTCGACATTTTCCAGCAATCCGATTTTCGCAGGTGGACCAGCGCTGGCATTTCCGCTGGACCAAAATGCCGCAGTTGCTTTTTTCAATAATCCCGCGAACGTCAACATTCGCTCGTATCAGCCACGTGCCTACGCGCCTGACTACAAGATCCCCGAGCGCGTCTATCAATACACATTCTCGGTTCAGCAGGAATTATTCGCCGGAACGGTGCTGACCGCTGCCTATGTTGGAAGCAAGGGACGGAATTTGTTCTTGCGAAGCGTTGCTAACAAGATATTGCCCGGTCAAACAACTGTTGCGAGCAACGTGGCTGCGCTTCCCGGAGGCGTTGGAGTTGTGAACCTGGCAGATCCGGACAGCGGTCGAATCACCGCAGTTAGAACTGTGCGTGAGTTCTCAATAATCTCGGGCAACAACGTTCAGAATCCTTTTGCAGAAGTTGATTACAAAACAAGTGGCGGCGAGGACAGCTACAACGCTTTGCAAATGACACTGGCAAGGAGAATCACTTCCGGACTCACCTTGAATTCGCAGTACACATTCTCTCGAAGTTTTGGAAACACGGCGGGTTCAAACGAGGCACGTACAGCTGCCGTGCCTGATGATTTCAATGCAGATTTTGGTTACAACAATTTCGACGTTCGTCACACCTTCAACGTCAGCGCGCTCTACCGATTACCAATTGGACCAGGCACAAACCATGATCTGGGCTCAATCGGGAATGCTTTCCTGGGCGATTGGGAGATTGGTGGAATTGTCAACGCTCGCAGCGGTTTGCCTCTCGAGATTGGTATCACTCGCCCGGACGTAGTGATTCAATGTACGCAGGCAACTTGTCCGGTAACCATAAATGGGGTCGCGACTACAGTGCCAAATGGTTTTGTAGCTCAGCTTCCAGGCACGGTAAACGCTGCGAACCCGTTGCCGGTTGGATTCATCGGTGTAGTTAACACCCCGGGTGGGGGCGCTTCGAGAAACGTCAGGCGTCCAAATCTTATTCCCGGCGTTGACCCTTATCTAAACAATGATCGGAACATCATCAATCCGGCCGCATTCTCAATACCGGTTCCGGGAGCATTTGGTGACTTACCGAGGAATGCGCTGCGTGGTCCAAACTTCAAACAGTTCGACCTGGTTCTCAACAAGCGATTCAAGTTGACTGAAACCGCTAACATCGAGTTTCGCACTGAGCTTTTCAATATCTTCAACTTTGCGAACTTTGCGGTACCAGCTACAACACTTAACAACTCTCTCCCGACAATAACTGCTTCAGGAGTCCTTTCTGCCGGTCTTCAGCCGGGTAACGGCTTTTCTCAATCACAGGCTGGCGGAACGTTTGGTCTGTTACGACAGACGGTCGAGCGAACCGTGGGACTCGGAACGAATCGACAGATCCAGTTTGCTCTCCGTTTCAACTTCTAACTTACCAGCGGCGAGGCCCGCGCGTTCGACACGTGGACCTCGCCTTCCTATTTCTCGTTCTAAAAAGCAGGTGTATATGTCGCTACAAGAGATGCAAAGAGCTGATCTAAGCAACCTGAGTCGCGTGACCGAAGACGTTTATGACGATGGTTTCCTTCGCGTGGAGCATAAGAACTATTACGTTTCGTGTGGCGGCACGCCAGTTAAGCTCCCGCGCACCGAGTTCTTGATCTTCTCGCGCCTGGCGAGAACTCCCGACCGAATCGTGCCGGCAGAAGAGCTGTGGTCCTCAGTATGGGGCAGTGGTAAGCCTCTGAATTCAGAGAGCTTACACGTCTATATTTATCGGCTGCGAACAAAGTTAGGCGGTTTTGGAATGCAGATTGAAACCATGGTGAACGTCGGGTACAGGCTGGTGATTTCGCTCCATAGTTAACCAAGAATTCAGGTGGAGTTCAGTTCGATGTAACACTCGGTTCCTAGATTAAACCTGCCGTGTAAATCCAATTCATAAGCCATCGGTCCAGGAGATGCTCAAATGCCGCTTCCGAAGAGAAGTCTTCAATTACTATCTTTAATTACCCTAGTAAGTTTTGCATTTGGTTTTGCAGCTTGTAACCCGGGTGGTACAGGGTCTAATACAGGCGCAGTAAGCTTAACGGGTGCCGGTGCAACCTTCCCAAATCCTCTTTATCAAAAGTGGTTGAGTGAATATGGAAAGCTCCATCCGAGCATCAGGATCGATTATCAGTCCATAGGTTCAGGCGGCGGGATCAAGCAAATACAAGCCCAAACTGTTGATTTTGGCGCGTCAGACAGTCCGATGAAGGATGAGGATCTGAAGGGGGCTCCGGGCGAGATAGTCCACATTCCCACTGTTCTTGGAGCAGTTGTAATTACATACAACCTGCCCGCGCTCGGCCAACCTTTGAACTTCTCGCCGGATGTCATCGCCGACATTTTTCTCGGCAAGATTACCAAGTGGAATGATCCAAGAATCGCGGCAGACAACAAAGGAATCAACCTGCCGACCTCCGAGATAACAGTGGTCCATCGTTCAGACGGTAGTGGTACCTCAGCAGTCTTTACTGACTATCTCTCAAAAGTAAGCGCAGAATGGAAAGATAAGGTTGGAACCGGAACATCGCCAAGCTGGCCCATGGGAATCGGTGGGAAAGGGAACGAAGGTGTTACGGGACAGGTCAAGAACACACCCAACACCATCGGTTACGTCGAACTCGCATATGCCGTCCAGAACAAATTGCCCGTGGCCAAAGTAAAGAATGCGAGTGGTAATTTCATCGAGCCTTCAATCGACGCGGTCACTGCCGCTGCTGCGGCGTCGGCAGCAACCACGCCGGACGATTTGCGCGTCTCGATCACAAACGCTCAAGGAGCGCAAGCCTATCCAATCTCAAGTTATACCTACCTCCTGATCTACAAGGAGCAAAAGGACGCAGCAAAAGGTAAGGCACTGGTCGACTACGTGTGGTGGGGAATTCATGACGGCGAGAACTACGCTAAAGAATTGCTGTACGCCCCTCTACCTGCCGACATCGTTAAGCGAGCGGAAGTAAAGATCAATTCAATTACTTCAGGAGGCAAACCCTTACGATAGATTTACTCTAAGATCAAGAAGAAATGAGCGTAGCAACTAACAAGCTAAGAATTGACGTCCGTGATTGGCGCCGGATTCTTTCTCCAACAGGCAATCCGGGAGACGCGGTCTTTCGAGTTTTGATGACGGCTATCACTTTCTTTGTAGTGGCTATTGTGATCGGCATGGTCCTTACGCTCGGCGCAGACTCCATGCAGTCAATTCGTCACTTTGGCTGGGGATTTTTAACTGGCCGCGAGTGGAATCCTGTGCGAGGTAACTTTGGCGCGCTGCCATTCATTTACGGTACGTTAATGTCGTCTCTGATTGCCTTGTTGATTAGCGTTCCTTTTTCACTGGGTATTGCAATTTTTCTCGTCGAACAGGCGCCCCACTACCTCGCAAAACCAGTCGGCTTTGTAGTTGAGTTGTTGGCGGCGATCCCATCCGTCGTATACGGCGTTTGGGGAATATTCGTGCTCGCACCATTTCTTCGCGTTCACATCGAGCCCAAGCTGGCGGCATTGCTTGGATGGACTCCTTTTTTCCAGGGTCAAATTACGGGGATTGGACTGCTTACTGGTGGGATCATTCTTGCAATCATGGTTACGCCGATCATCTCAGCGGTAGTGCGTGATGTGCTTTCGGCAGTTCCTGGATCGCAACGCGAGGCTGCACTCGCACTTGGCGCTACTAAATGGGAAATGATTCGAGTTGTACTAGTCAACGGTGCTCCGGGGATCGCCGGGGCCGTGATACTCGGCCTGGGCAGAGCTTTAGGCGAGACGATGGCAGTCACGATGGTTATCGGCAATCGCCCTGAGATCAGCCTCTCGCTTTTTGCTCCGTCGTACACAATTGCATCGGCGATAGCTAACGAGTTCACGGAGGCCACTGACGATCTCTATCTCAGTGCCCTGGTTGAACTCGGCCTGATCCTCTTTCTGGTTACCTTTGTCGTGAACGGATTGGCTCGCATTTTGGTTTGGAATGTCACTCGTAAGACAGGCGGTTTGAGCAGAGCAGCATGATCACCTATGCCGGACGAGCTGATCGAAGTCGACGCATCAGTAGTGCGCTGATGACCAGCCTCACTGCGTTGTGCACCTTACTAGCCGTAGGTGCGCTATTCATTATTCTTGCGTACATAGCGGTCCAGGGTATTGGGTCTCTTAACCTTCAATTTTTGATCGATAGTCCTCGCCCCGTCGGCGAAGGCGGAGGAATTGGGAATGCCATTCTCGGTTCACTAGTGTTGCTTGGAATTTCCTCCGCCTTTGGTCTGCCGATTGGCATTTGCGTCGGTGTTTACCTGTCCGAAGTGGGTAAAGGTCGGTTGGCTTCAATTGTTCGTTTTATCGTGGACACTTTGACAGGGATACCTTCGATTGTTACCGGAGTTTTTGTCTACGCGATTTTGGTTTTGCCGATGAAACACTTTTCGGCATTTGCAGGTGGAGTCGCGCTGGCTCTGATCATGGTGCCGATTGTCGCCCGCACCACCGAAGAGATGTTGAAGTTGGTCCCGCATAGTCTGCGCGAAGGTGCGTTAGCGCTCGGCGCGCCGCAATGGAGAGTAACCCTCGGAGTGATCTTACCCGCTGCGGCGTCTGGAATAGCAACTGGAGCGATGCTCGCAATAGCGCGGGTCTCAGGAGAAACAGCTCCTCTCCTATTCACAGCTTTTGGTAGCCGTTTCTTCCCAACGTCATTGAATGAGCCGATTGCGTCTCTGACAGTTCAAATATACAACTATGCGCTTTCTCCTTATGACGAATGGCACGCACTGGCCTGGGCCGCAACGCTGGTCCTCATGACGTTGATACTTGGAATAAACATCATTGTGAGAGTGCTCACTCGAAGAAAGTTTTAATGCAACTAAAGAGTATGCCGGTGCAAACGATGGCCCCAAGAGTTGAGGTTCCCGAGCGTCGGGATACGCGCGTACCTTCTGAGACTCCATCGACTCAACCAAAAGTATCGGTGCGAGATCTCGATTTCTTCTATGGTCGAACTCAGGCGCTTCATGCTATTTCGGTAGATATTCCCGAACGAGTCGTGATGGCTTTCATTGGCCCGTCGGGCTGCGGTAAGTCGACATTTCTGCGAACTTTAAATCGCATGAATGACGTGATACCCGCAACACGTCTTTCAGGTAAGGTGATGATTGATGGTCATGACATTTATGCGCCAGGGACTGATGTTGTAGCGCTGCGGCGTAAGGTGGGAATGGTTTTTCAGAAATCGAATCCTTTTCCAAAATCGATCTTTGAGAATGTCGCCTACGGCTTACGCATCAATCGAATAACGAGTAGCAAGAGTGAGTTAGCTGGACGAGTTGAACAAGCGCTACAGGATGCGGCGCTCTGGAACGAGGTCAAGGATCGCCTTAAAACATCAGCACTAAGCTTGTCGGGCGGGCAACAACAAAGGCTTTGCATTGCTCGAGCGCTCGCCATTCGTCCGGAGATCCTTCTGATGGACGAACCGGCGTCGGCACTCGATCCGATAGCCACTTCAAAGATTGAAGAGTTAATTTTTGATCTCAAAAAGCAGTACACCATCGTGATCGTCACGCACAACATGCAGCAGGCAGCGCGCGTGTCCGATACCACAGCGTTCTTTTTATTAGGTAAACTAATCGAAGTTAATGCGACTGAGAAGATGTTTACTGCTCCGAACGAAAAATTGACTGAGGATTACATCACTGGCAGATTTGGCTGAGAACGCCGAACTTTCACCTGGTAACTAGACTTTATGGATTTACACCGTCATTTGGACGATGAACTTAGTTCTCTTCGGGACCGCGTATTGCTACTCGGTGGCGAGGCAGAGTTGGCGCTCGAAAGAGCCATGTACGCGCTGAGCGAGCGTGATAGCGAGGTGGCTCGTGAAGTCTTGGAGCACGACGATCGCGTGGACCACCTCGAAGTCGAGATTGATCGGCAGTGCATCGATATCATCGCACTACGGCAACCGGCTGCTCGTGACCTGAGATTCGTTATCTCAGTGGCAAAGATGGCGCCGGTGCTCGAGCGCATTGCCGACCATGCCTGCAACATTGCGCGCGCCGCCATTGATCTCAATAACGAACCGGAACTTAAACTGGCATTCGACCTGGGGAAGATGGCAGATCACGCGTTGACTATGTTACGCGCAGCGCTTGACGCTTTTACCTCAAGTGATGCGCAAAGCGCTCGCGAAATCATCAAGAGCGATAGCGCAATAAACGACCTCTACAACCACATCTTTCACAGGTTGATTGAACTGATGGTTACTGAGCCCGCCACGGCCACTCGCGATGCCCGATTGTTGTTTGTTGCGAAGCACCTGGAAAGAATTGGTGACTATGTTACGGACATCTGTGAGCTGACTGTCTACATGGCGGAGGCTGCGTTTATTAAACACACTAATTAGCATGACTCGCCCCATACTGATCATAGAAGACGACGCGGATATTGCGGAGAGCCTCAAATACAATTTTGAGCGAGAGGGCCTCGTCGCGAT
>Ga0207707_10002506_pt1 | contig 16532 bp, 30 predicted proteins | sample KBSC83BmetaG_FD_184336 | JGI IMG/M metagenome (GOLD analysis project Ga0207707, IMG submission 184336) | Corn rhizosphere microbial communities from Kellogg Biological Station, Michigan, USA - KBS C8-3B metaG (SPAdes) (version 2) | ecosystem: Host-associated > Plants > Roots > Rhizosphere ...
CCCGCCGATTCCCTTATTTCTCAAATAGTGATACACTGAATAGATATAACGAGAATAGCCAACGAGAAATGTGGCGCAAGAAAATGCGACGAGAAAAGCCGCCCGGAAATGTGGCAGAATACAATCCAGGCGGCTTTTCGGAGGCTTACACGCCGAGTGAATTTATCGATACTTGTTGCCCTTCCTATTTCGCATTGCGAACACATCTTGCTTAGTCACAGCACCTAAATCGCGGCTGATACGACGTCGCACACTTTCCGCGTGTTTCTTAGAGTCAAATGCACGCCGAGCGCCATTATCATCTAAGACATAACGGGATGGCAACGTTAAAAACCTAATGTGCCACATTCCACAGTTACGACAACGTTCACTAACACAGCCATTCACTTAACCGACTCCCAACCGTCAATGTCTTTGATATTATCGTCAGTTAACAATCGACGCATAGACATTTGTTCTGCCACGCGGATAATACGCTCAGCAACTCTCTGCGCGCTATCGATCGTCTCATGCGTAGACTCATGCACCTTAGCGCCAGACCGATAAATGCACAGAATGAAAGGCGTCGTTATATGCTCACCCTGATACGGCGTAACCGAAATGCTACGCGCAATTTCGATAGCATACTGTGGCGAAATAGCAATCCAACGCTCAGTTTTCGCATACGACCAACGCACAGCCATTAGAAGTCAGATTCCAGGAAGTGTGCTCTAACATGAGTTGTCAACAACGAATCAGGCGTAATCGAACCTGCCAAGAGCGCAACCTCGGAAATGCCATGCGATTCTGCCAAATGCACGATTAGTTTATAGACTGCATCCATGTACGTATCCTCATACTGACGAATATGTAATGCCCATTCTGTAACGTGCGCGCTGTCACCATTCATGGCGCCACATACTTTCCGCAGTAAGGGCAGACCGTAGGCCCGTCCGCTAGAAACAACATAGGAACAATACAGCCACAGTCATGCGTGATATGCGAGTCGGTCGCGTCAATGAACACACTAGGGACGGGAGGCTTCATTCCCGCATACACAAACGTAATGCCACCGACGCGACTAAGCATCTTCAATTCAGACCACGTTAAACGTAGAACAGTACCCTTACCCGTGTCTACATTCCAGTAATCGCCGTCTTTAGGATCGACCCTAATAGTGTACGTCTTATTCATGGCTTTTCTCCCTCACAAAGCCGTAAAGAGAAATGGCCCCTACCATCATGCGACGATGATAGGGACCATTTCTCAACAGAAAATCTAGGACGCCATCGGCTGTGAATCGTTCTTCTTCTTGTCGTACTTGCGCCGATTCTGGCCGAGGAATCGAACGCGCACCCGACCATTCTCGACAATGTAACGATTGGTCTTGCCATCCTTAGACTTGTCGTAATCGACGACGATACGCACGCCGATACCATGCGCGTCAGCAGCCTTACGCAACAGGTAAAGCGCTTCACCTACATTGTCGTGATGCTGCCAGCGAATTTCCTTGTCACCCTTGCCAGTTTTCTTGAACGAAAACTCAGAAGGGTTGACAGGAACGCGAACAGCCAACGGCTCACCCGTACGGTACGTTTCCATCACAGCATCCATAAAAGGGTTAGGACGCTGCGACCGTTGCCGGGTGATAGACGGCAGAGGCTCCGCCTTTTCGATTACGATGCCTGAGAACGCATCTGCACTCTCAGCCGCCTTGCTTGCTACTGCTGTGGTCATGCCCTTTCCTTTCCTGGCTGTTGCCATGGTTGACGCTCCCTCTGCGTCCGGGCATCCGGCCGATCCGGAATGCCAACCCTGCCACCCTATCCGAATCGGGACAGGGTGGCAAGGCAAGCACGCCGACTTTTAGTCGTTAGCAAGCCTGCGTAACTCCCACAAAGCCTCTAGATCATCCATTGTTACTCGTCCTTCCCTTTCCAACGTTCGATCTCGACGTACTCTTCAAAATTGCCGAACACGTACTTTGTCGGGTGAACGCGCGCGCCACCATATGCCAGACCTTCCGGCTTCCACCCTGACAACTCTACACCATTCAAATTCAGAACAACAGCCGCCACAACAAAATCGCGATCTAGCAGCAAGTCACCCGGGCGAATGTACCTAGCCTTAGTGCGTAATGTAATCGTGTTTTCAGACATCATATCATTCGTCACCCCATGCAGCCGTGAAGATGGAGTCGAGCCGCTCGTAGATGCGCCTTGCCGCGTCCTCGATGCTGGTGTCGCCCGCGTGGGCGAGGCGCATATCCCAGACCATTATGGGCAGCGCCCGGACAACCTCCGCGATCGGCAATGCGTACTCGCCGATGTTCCAGCGCTCCTGCCAGTGTTCGGCGCTCACTTGACCACATTCCCAGGGACGATTGCTCCCTGCACTTCCGCCTGTGTAGCCATTCTGATGTAGAATGCGCGGGCATTAGGCGACAGTGAATAGCCGCCGAGCAGAATTGTAGAAGCGTTGTCGTATGCGTTCTGCGGATTGACGAAACGCATTGCGCGAACAGTCTTAGAAGTTTTGACGTTCTTAGCCATTGTTACTCTCCCTCAGAGTAAAATTCACGTGTAATGCATTACATTTGGTCGGTTGCTCTGACGCTCTGCTACTTCTTGGGACTCTCTGCCATCCTACTAGAAGTAGGTTCTTCCTGGACCGTCCCTCATGGTTTCACGGCTGTCAGTCACGCCGACCCAATCCGCTGTGAAGTTGTAACACTAGTATCGGCGCAGTTCCTTCGCTTGTGTATAGCCCAAACGGGTGATGTTCCCGCGTCGAGACTACGCGCCAAGAATATCAGACGAATCCATTAGCGCTAGTTGTGCATGGAAAGGATCGTCCATCGTAGTGATGTGGCGACGATCTCCCTCTAAACCCCACTTCCACACATACACGCGATGCCTGCCAGCAGTACGCCGAACATGCGTCAGAGCCGTACGGATAGCAGCATCCTCTGTTTGACGCTGTGCCCTGTACCCACAATTTTCGCACCTAGTAGTCCACGGTCCGCCTACATATTCCACTCTACGTTCAGAGTCGCAGCGGAAACAGAAAACGATTTCTCCCCGATGTGGCGCGTGCGTGTACGATTTCCAAACGCGCGTATGGTGACAGGGAGATAGAAGAGCCGTATAGATAATCACGCTGCGCTCCAAACATCGTATTTCATTTCCAACGCTATTTTCCTGAACGGGTCGCGTTCATTTTTGACAAGCCATGGCAAGTCGTGTGGCTGTGAAATTCCGCCGCGAGTCATGACACAAGTAGGATGCAAAGACTGAGCAGCACTAATGCCCTTCGCGCACATTGGGCATACCTGTGGCAGATGCATCCTTTTACCCGTACAGCCCGGCCGAATCTCTTTAGACTCTGTAAGCCACATTCGATGAATAGGCGTACCCAATCCGCGGCCCGAACCGATAAAACGAGTAGTCCAGCCCACGATAGGACTTTGCCAGTCGCCATCGTTCAGCCACGCCATAGCAGTTTCGTACGTCATAGAATCAGAATCTAGACCACGGTATTTAGACTTGACGCCAGAATCTTTACACTTTTCACAACCTACGCCGTCACAGGTAGGACATTCTGTGAAGTAGGTACCCGACTGCAAATAGGTAATGAATTTGTGCTCTGTCAAATCCCATTGACCTAAGCGCTTACCCACAGGAAGAGGTAACGGCTTGGTTGAGAAAATGGCGTCAGTCTCCACAGCGATGCAATGTGGTCCGGCAAGGTTCATGGCCTTGAACAGCATTGCGCGTGTATAGGAAGTTACGTACCCGGCCCATTCTAGTTGGTGGAAACGTGGCAACGGTTTAGATTCTTGCCACCCTGCACGCTGAGCCATCTTGCCATACAAAGAGTTGAGCGCAAGTTTCAATGCCTTTTCGGCAGGGTTACCCTGCGCTTTCCACGCCTTACGCTGAGCGTACATTTCTTCGACAAACGCGAATGGACGGAAGTCACCGTCAGGCATGAAAATGTGCGCTTCTACGATCTCGGCATAATTGCTGTTGGACACAAGCGAAGCCTCTGGCGTCCAATACCAACCGTCCACGGTCAGCGGATAAGAGACTAGTCGTCGCTCGTCTCTGTAGAATAACGGGAAAGCAAAAGACATTCTTTCAGGCGACCAACAGTCAAACTTGATGTGCCACAATGCGAACAAATCGTTTCGGAATTCAGGATTGGCTTGATGTATCCATTCACCCCTAGCGAGATCAGGCAGTTTGGAAATGGCGTTTGGATACGCCGAGTTGATGTCATATTGCCAGACCGGTCCATTGTAGTGACCTACTTTCAGCATTTCAAAACGACCGCCTGCATATGCGATACGCGCAGCATCGTTAACAGATTCCGGCAAACCTTCTATCTCATAATCTCGCTTGTCTTTACAGTCTCGCCCTGTTCTCGACATAGCATCGTGCACATTATGTTTACGGTAGATAGTAGATGCCACGGCACCCGGACCATGCCACTGTGACGGGCAGATATCAGCAGACGTAAGCCTTTCCCTCAGCCTGTCTACCAACAAGACCAACAGGCGTAATTCAGCCTGCCAATACGGGACTACATACGAATTCAAATCTTCCCAAACAAAATTGCCACGTTCTTTCTTGCCAGCTTCGATTCTGTCAATCTCTACTAACTCGTCTGCATCTAGCCAGTTACGAAGCGCGACGACAAACGACGATTGAAAGAATCCCCACACATCATAAATAGTTGCTGTGGTTCTTTGTCCGTCCACAGTCTGCGCGACAGTGAAACGTTTACCGGGGTGATATGTGAGTCGATAGTTTTTCCAACGTACCGTACCCTTGTCACGCAGACGATACCAATTCCTTACGGGTAGGTCGGCAAGAATCATTTCAACATCATACTTGAACGCAAATCCTACATGGATGACGTCAGGATTCTTGCGCTCAACATTAAGAATTAGGTTAAGACAATCTTCTGTTGAAAGAACAGGCGACTTTAAATGCTGCCCCGTAGAACAGCCAAACAAAACGTAGGACTGCGCCGTACCTTTACGGTAGGTGATTCCCTCGCCATCCCACGCGACAAAAGGCAACGGCTCTCCCGTGCCGTGCCTTTGCAAGCCATCCTTGCCGGGTTTGCCGGAACGCAGACGTCCCGTACCGTAGAACGCATCATCTAATGCAGTAGTCGAAATATCATCCGCCAACTCTGCCGTTATGCTGCGTCGTACCATTCCCGCCACTCGTCCCAATCAAAATCGGAAATGTCGTATCCCAATTCTTCTAGGTACAGGAAGAATCCCAAACGACCGGCTTCTCTTTGATCTGGGTCAGCATCCTCCTGAATCCAACCCACATCGAACATGTATTTGAAATCGTCAAGCGTTACGCCAAATGGTTCTAGATCCTCGTTTGTAATTCCGGCCGCGGCCGATTCATAAATATGTTCGACCGTTTGATCTTCGTCATTTTCCCACCAAAAAGCCATGGTCCCTACCTATCGTGAGGGAGACAATAGGCAGGGACCATGGCATGATTCATTTGGTCTATGTGTTACTTCGATGTGTCGATATAGTAAGTCTTTGCAGGGTGAATAGAAGTTGAGCCGCAGGCGTGGCACGCAGGCGCACCCTTGGCACTTGTGCTCTTGCAATCCTCGCAGAAACGGAATTCACTGGCACGCAAGCCATGCTTGCAGTAATAGCCTGCAAGAGACTTGCCAGTCTTGTTATAGAAAATTTCTGTTTGGTCGTAGATTCCCGTAGACCCGTCATTTACAACAAGTTTGCGTCCATCCTTTGTGATAATTTGCAGGCTGACAAAGGGACCGTAGTCGCCCATCGGATTGTGCCGGACGTTCAGAATGATAAACGGCATTCCGATTAGTTGGTCTTTATCTTCGAGAACTTCGAAGCCATCGCCCAATTCGTCGGCGACATCGGTAATTGCAATGTTGGCATCGGTAAGTGCTTGAATTGCCGCATCGAAAGAATCAATAGTTGCCAGTTGCTCAGCGCTTACAATTCTTTCGGTTGAAATATCTGTCGAGATATTTTCTTCGACATTTTTCTGGTTGGGCTCTTCTAGTTGACCCGTGCCCTTGACTACCATGGTGCTAGCCTCCCTAGGCTGCCAGAATAAGGAAGTGGTTATCATGTAACCGTTTGCAAGGGTGCTCCCTCCACCCTCACACAGCCCATCCTCTCAGGAGCGCCTGTGGACTCGCTACGGGAAAAGCCTGTGGATATTCTGTGCATAACTTATCCTCACTGTGGATAACTTATGTGGATACCGAAAGGGGAAATTTGTGTCAGAAACAACGACAGAAACAACGACGGAAACAACAAACACAGACACTAATATTCACTTGGCAGAAACGGTCGGGAATCTCTGCGCTCGAATGGACGCAATCGAACAACGACTACAAGAGACGCAGCAGACGGCAGAAAATGCTGAGGATCAGGCAGAACATGCTAGCGACTCGGCAATCCGCGCAGAAGTTTCGGCAATTGAAGCCGAACAGACCGCAGAAATGGCGGCTGCTGTAGCAGTCGAAGCGATCGAAGTTGCAGCAGAAGCCGAGGAAACAGCCGAACAGGTAGAGGAAGAAATAGAGGAAGTTGCAGAGCCGGAAGCCGAGGAAGAGAAAGTTGAAGCGGAACAGGTAGAAGAGGAAAAAGCCGCAGTTGCCGAAATAGAAGATTCGACGGAACGGGAACAGCAATCCTCTACTCGTTCACGTAGACGCAAGTCTATTTACGGGAAGCGCCGATAAAATGGCTGGCAGCGTTGATTGGGACAATGTTATCCGCGTCGATGATTCGGAGCAAAGCCCAGAAGTAGAATTCTTAGAAGTGCCGGAGTTGACTGACGAGATAATCGACTCTATAGAGCGCACGGAAGAGCCCGCAGAGGAAACGCCAAAATATGAGCCTGGCACACAACAGGAATGTCCAACATGCGGGAAGTCCGTACGTGTTCGCAAGGATGGCACGTTAGGACTTCACAAGTGCGAGCCTAAGCCCAATCGTGGCGAACGGTTCTTAGGCATTTCCAATACGCGCCCTGTGACGCCTAAAAAGGTAAGGCAGTTTTCTATCGCTATTGTGGCGACAGGCGTAGAATCGGGAACTGCCTATCTTCTGGCTCGCCCTTTCGGCGTAGAGCCGGAACAAGTGCCGACCGATCTTCCCGACGCGGAGGAAATGATCGGCCCACTTATGGACGTTGTTTGGCCGCAAATTCCTAAGGGTGCGCAGAATTTCCTCTCCACTTGTGCTGATAACTCAGACCTGATCGCATGTTTCTTGGCGTGGGCGGATTGGGCAAAAACTCTTAACAGTTGGGTGCAAGAGCAAAGAGCATTTCAGAAGAGGCTACTAAACGAGAGGAATTCTAGTGGCACGTTTGACGCTACGGGCACGGCTGACGGATTCTCCGGAAGAGTCGTCCCTTTCAGTCCAGCATGAGTTAACGCCATTAGCCTCACGGCTGTGTATGGCACTTCGCCATATCGGTGCGCAGGATGAACGACTCTCTATGGTGGCCAGAGGATTTGAAAAGCATTTGCGAAAGCACCCGTTAGAAGATGAAGATATAGTGCAGGGCCTTTCTATGGTTCGCGCAATGGTTGACGCAATTCTCGCAGACACAGTTACGGAAGGTGCATAATGTCTTGGTCTATTAATGCTAGAGCCAAGTCTGCAGAGTTGGACGATGCACTTAACGCGGCATTTGAGGAACATGCTAAGCGCGTACTTGTTGCCGACGAAACACGGCACCAGTTTGAAGTCGCACGCAATTGTGCGCTGAATATCGCTTGGTATGGCGCTGTTGGTGATGCCACTAAGAATTTGATTGTCACTCTCAGTGGACACGCGAATCCGGACCACGAGCCAGCATCAGGATATGCCAACGACCAAATTACGGTTTCCGTGTTGCAGGACAATGACTGACGTTTCGGACCTGAAACTACGGGTGACCGTCGCACCCGAAAAGCCGTTTGCAGACAGGGCATCACTCATAGGCGCAAACGGTACGGGCAAAAGCACGCTTGCAAACTTCCTGATTCACCATTTCAGGAATGACTATGGTGAGAAACATCGCCCACGTATTCTAGTGCTCGACACTAAACCTAGGTGGCGCGCACAGTATCTGGCCGATGGTACTAATGCGAAACGGCGTTATAAGAAAATGACTGAGGGAGATATCATCCCTGGCAGCATGGCTCTAGAGCGCCTTTCGGATTGGGATTTAGTTTGGGATACTGACGTAAATCCTTCACAGATTGTCATTGTTCAGCGTATCGACGGGACACAGGCGGGCAACGTCGTTTTCAGCACGATAGCCTCCGAAAAGTTTTTCAAGTCTCAGGATGCGCGCCGTCCAGCCCTAATCTATTTTGATGAGGGTATGGACTTTTTCCATGCGTCGGCATCGGCGCGTGGAGGTACCGACATTATTCAACGCTGCTACAGAGCGGGAAGGGAGAAACGACTAGCGACGATGTTAGGAGCGCAAAGGCCCGTAGGAATCAACTTGCAGATTCTGACGGAAATGTCTTACTGCGCATTGTTCAGAATTAATTTCCAAAAAGATGTCCGCCGACTTTATGAAATGGGATGGCCTATAGGAACGATGCCACCAGGATACAACGATCCTCCCGGAACATTCAGACTATGGCGAGATATTACAGGTTATGAAGCACCTAAATACAGACTAGCGAAGGAAGTTGCGTAATGTACGCGATGCAGGGTGGCGCAGAATCTGCGCCGTCAAAGAGCAGGCCTGCGTGGCTCGCACCCGTAATCATTCTTCTAATCATCATCGGACTTGCCGTAGTCGGCAAGAAGAAGGAAGAGGCTGTCGAAAATCCCATTGTGGACCTTGCAATTATCACTGTCGGCGTTTTTGCCTTTGCGGCTCTTTTCCGCGTAGGAGCATCAAAGATGGGAGCACCAGGATTGGCAACATTTTTCGGCGCACCAGTCCAGCCTAAGACCAACGCAGCGTAAGAAAAGGGAATAAACAAATGGCAAATCAAATGCAGGCTATCGGCGGGACTCCCGGCGGACCGGGCACGAATCAGGCTGCACAGCCCGGACCGGGAAGTCTTTTCCGCGTTCCTAAGTTTTCTACCCGTCGGCGTTTCGTTTCCGATCAGGCTAACCGTACGGTAGGAATTACTCCCCTTCAAGGATCACAGTCTGTTGTTGGTCTTACCAAACTAGACCAACTTGACATTGTTACAGGGTGGAAGTTTTACCTTACGGGCCTTACTTCTACGTGGACGACTGGAACGGGTACTCTCACTACTTCGCCTTGGTTCCCGTCGAATGTCGTCCAGCAACTTACTGTGAAGTTGCAGGCGGCTTACAACACGTTCAATCTGACTGGTCCGCTCGCGGCAATTGCGCAGGCGTTCCGTCCTATGTGGGGTTCGCGTGGCGCGGGTCTTGTGAATCCGAATGCGTTTGCAAAGCCTAGTGTTGTGACGCATCCAACTTTCGGTACTCCTTACAACATGCCCACTCTCAACATTGACGTTCCTGCAAGTATCCGTTTTGACGAATACTATGACCTGGACGTTAAGGGCAATCCTCTGCGCAAGATTTACGATGCCATTGTTTCGCCGCAGTTTATGGCTGCACAGGCTAGGAACGTCACGCCTACTCTTACCCTTTCGCCTGGCATTACATCGTCTGATCTGCTCGGCGGTCCTGTTAGTGCCAATCCTTTGGGTACGGCATCGTTTGCTGTTGGTACGCCTGGCAGTCTGCTTGTCAAGCGTGATGCATTTTGGACTGCCAACAATCCAGCCGCAAACCCGCCACAGTTCCCATGGATGTATACGCGAGACTACTTCACACAGCCCACTAGTGGGCAGAATGAGGTAAGCGTCCTGATTCAGAACACAGGCGTTTCTGTTGGTCAGGTTATGGCGCTCTTCGGTTTTATTTGGGATCCGCAGGCGAACAGTGGAAACGGTGCTGTTGTTTCTCTGCTCAATGCCATTGATCATATCGAACTTGTTACGGGCGGTTCGCTTCAGAATATTTCTACTGAGCCGGCTGGACTTATCGACAGAATGAATTCCCTCTATCCGAATCTTGTTACCGACTTCCCGGATGGCGTTTTTGTTTGGGACTTCGCTATGAGTGAGGATGGTTCCTACCTTACTAACGAGTCGTGCATTAATACTTATCTTGTTAACGGCGTTGCCCTTAACATCTATTTCAAGAATGGACAGGTTCCGTCAGCGACCTCGACCGTTTACCTTGGGGTCGAAGCGCTTAAGATGGCTACTTCCTAGAAGGTAGGGAAAATGTCTCGCGCCGCACAAGGGACGGCAGTATTTGCGCCTGTCGGCCCACCACTTGAAAATGGTTATGACGCAGGAGGTGCGCGCATTTATCCGATGTCTACGGGACTTGCGATTATGCCGCCTGCGTATTATTCGGATTATTTGGGTCCGGCAACAGGGTTGCCCACATCGCCTCCGGTCGGTTCTATGACTGATACCGTGGGCAGTAACGGCACATCGGATAGTGCAATTCTTGAAGCCGTGGCTAATCCGTTTGGCAGAACGTCTCCTTTGCCGTGGGTTATCGGTGGCATTTTCGTTGCCGTCGGTGCGCTCTATGCGGTTCACTATCACGAGCGTAGGGAGTGATGGCTAATGCCTATTGTTATCGGTGCTCTTGGAATCATTTTTGTTGTTATCGGATTCAAGGGCAACGGAGATAATCTCATTGCGGCAATCACTGGCAAGAAATACAGAAACAGTACGCTGCAATGACGCCAGAGCAGACATTAGTGGCCGTGCTCGGCCTAGTGCTAATCATCCTTAGCATACGGGAAAATTGGAAGTCAGAGTTAGGTGCTTTGATATGATGGCTCAGAGTCTTTATGTCGTGCATCCTCCCGTTATGCCTGCGCCTGCACAGCAGAATGCAACGCCTGCTACGCAGGATTCGGGTACGCCTAAGCCGACCACGGTAAGCGCGAAAAATGCTCACGATATGCTGTTCGCTATTGCAATTGAATCGGTGGCTGTCTTTGCGCTTGTTCTTATCGCGGGTACGGGACGCGGCGCGGCTCGGTTTGCTGTTGGCCTAATGTTGCTCTTCCTGTTCATGCAGGGAATTGGGCACGTTAATCCTGTGGTGTCGTTCATTGGTAAGCATCCTCTCACCCGGAAGGGAGGGTAAACACAAAATGCCTGATAACATGCGGCCGCATCGGCCTACGTTTATGACGGTTCTTATCGTCGTTGTGTTCCTGTTTGTTCTCTATCATTTCACGTTGGGACGGAGGAAGTAAAGTGAGCACAGTTTCAAAGTGGGTTATGGCTTTCTTCCTCCTGATCGGCGTAATGCTTATCCTTAAGAATGCACCTTCGTTTGTTGGCATCACGCTTGCAGGCGAACAGTTCACTACCGGACTGGTAGGCGCATTCGGTGGAAATAAGGCTCCACAAAAGGGCAGCGTACGTTTCAGTGGCGGACAGCAAGTTAATTTTGGGTGAGTGAATAATGCCGCCTATGAGAGAAAATCCTGTGCTACGTCAGTTGACGTACGCGCCATTGCCTTATGAAACTCACCCGATAGATTTGTATGATGGTCCGCAGGGTTGGGGACCGTTTAATGGGCCGTGGACACCTTGGGATTTCCTCGACCCGGCCGCGAGTGTTTCAGACGGTTATGATGGCGATAATGAATGGCGTTTTGCGCCGCCATATGAGTTGCTCACTGTGTTTGGTGACAGGTCAATAGATTTTGTTAACAACACTTCCTACGATGTTAATGCACAGCAGATGATGGCACAGGAAGAGCAGTCTTACACTTCTACGATTGCTAACGTGATTCCTAATCCTAATCGCGGGAATTTCCTTAAGGCGTTGAAGTCTGCACTTTCGGGAAGTGATAACAATGGCTGAGGAAGTTACGGGCGAGCGTAGCAAGTCTGGCAAGGAGACGCCTAAACAAAAGCGACGTGCGCAAATCCTAGTTGCTGCGGCAGTTTTAGGCGTTATTCTTACTGCTATTCTTGTCATGCGTAGAGGTAGTAATACTAGCGCTTCTTCTTCTGCACTTCCTAGTGGAATGTCACCCGACTATGGCGGAGGTATTCCACAGCAGGGTTACGGCGGGTCGTATGGCGGTTCTCCGCAGACGATCCCTATTTCTACAGGCGTGGGCTCTGGCACATTACCTAGTGATGTTGCGCCACAGTATACGGCGCAGGAAGTACGTGACTTGGCTACGCAGATGGGAGCGCCTTTGGCATATGGTGGCGAGTCTGCCACAGATAGGGTTAACCGTATTGTCAGGCAGTTGAATGCGCAGGATTCTTCGCAGCGTTCGTGGGATTCTGTGGTGCAGGGTTTCCAGTACGATATTGGGCATCCTATGACGCAGGCGCATCCTCAGACGTTGGCTCAGCCAATGAATGTAACCGTACATGCGCCACATTTGGCAACGACTACAACGCATCCACCACTTCACTAGGAGTCGCTTTATGACGCTAAAGAATTGGTTTTCGGATTGGGCAAATCTCACCCTGTCGGGTATTAGTGCGCCGCATACGGAAACTAACGTAGAGTTTCTCGCATGTTGGGCCGAACGTGAGGGAGGTAATGCAGAGTTTAATCCTCTCAACACAGAATATCGTCTTTCGGGTTCTAGCAGTTACAACAGCGCAGGCGTGCAAAATTTCCCGACTGTGCAGGAGGGTGCCACCGCAACGGTACGCACTTTGCTTAACGGTATGTATTCGGATATTGTCGATGCCTTGCGCTCGGGCAATGCAGAGCGTACCGCTACGTATCGCGGCTTGGCTACGTGGTCAGGCGGCGGTTATTCATCGCTTAACGGTATTCCTGTTCCTCATATTCCTAGCCCGGTTTCTCAGCCTGTGCCTAGCGAAAATGCAAACGATTGGAGTGTTATTGTGTCGGCAATTCCTACCCTGCGTGACGGTTCCAGTGGTCCCGATGTAAAGCGGCTGCAAGCGCTTCTTTACGCAGATGGGCATAGTATCAGTATTGATGGGGACTTTGGCCCTGCTACGGATGATGCTGTGCGTGCGTTCCAGCGTGAAAACAGCGTGCCCAATTCGGTCAAGGATGGCAATGGCGATGGCATTGTTGGTCCGCAGACGTGGCGTGCTCTTCTGACGTTTCAGGGATGATGCAATGACTCAGCCCATTAATCCGTCGCAACCAACTACACACCAATCGCCTGGGACTATTGACATTCCTATTTCTTTGCGCGGCATTATTTCGTTGGCCGAAAGTGCGTGTTTCATTGTCGCACTTATTCTTACGATCCTGAATGGCAACATTGATCCAACAGCGCTTTATACGTTGTTGGGTGGCTTTGTTGCTCATGGTGTGAATCACCCGGCCGGAGGAAGTCCGATTTAAAATGGCTGATAATGGGCGGACTACAAACGACGCAATAAATGCAATTTTAGATAAGGTGTTTGCTCAGGGCAACGATCCGGCCGCCCAACATATCGGCTTAGCAATGTTTACGGGTGCTAATCTCGAATCCAATATGAACCCTACGGCCGTACAAAAGGGTGGCAAAGGTAGGGGTTTGTTTCAGATTGATTTGGGCGCGCATCCGGACGTAACACAAGCACAGGCATTTGATCCCAAATTCTCTGTTGACTATATGTATCAGCGTTACGTACAAGGAGTTGCAAAGACCACTGAGCAATATGGTGCAAACATTTGGAATGTTAACCCTCAGTTGGCAGCAGAAAAATCGGCGTTTTATGCGGAAGCGCCTGCGCAAGATTACTATGCGTCGCAGGGTAATTATCGCGTCAGCCAAGCGTTTTCGCGTGCATCAAAGGAAGTGCAGATAGGTCCGCCTGTTAATGTTGAAGGGACAGGCGGACAGATTATGGATGCTGTCGGTGCTGTTGGTGGAGCAATGTATAACGGCAGTAAAAACGTTGCAGGCGCCATTTCCAATCCTTTAGATTTCTTGAATCGGATTAGCAAGGATATCTCTGACCCATCATTTTGGATTCGGGTAGGTTTTATACTGCTCGGTTTCATTATGATTGTTATTTCGGTTAAGGCTATGGCGGGCGAACGTCCAGAAGAGGAAGAGGAAGTAGGGGGAGAGGAATCGCCGCACAGGGCAGAGCATGTTACCGAACATATGGCGGAAATGGGAGCGTAGGATAAATGACAATCTTTTTAGGCTCTGTGACACAACAGGGTAACAGGCTTGGCATTAGTCCGCCTGCAGCGCTTTCGTCTGTTAAGGCTGTGAGAGTTGCCAACATTACTAGCGATGTTCTTATCCTTAACAACATTGCTGGAAATGGACAATCGCAAGAGTATCTTTTGCCGTTACAGCAAGCCGTTTTCAAAACCGAAGGTGTGCAGCAGATTCCGACCATTTATGGGCAGGCGTTAGGCGACGCTTTGCCATTGTCGCAAATTTTCGTTGAATGGTCGGATGATCCGCTGGCGGACTTCCCTGGTACCTACCCAACTACGTTAAGCGCTTTGTCTGCTACAGCACCATCCTTCATTAACGGCGTTATAGCATTAACTAATGCCAATCAAACATATTCAATTCCTGCCAATCCGTTGCGCACTTCGCTTAGTTTTACTAATAGTTCTGCTGCCGGTAATGTAATGTGGTTGCCTGCGGATAAGGCTTCGCCGTGGACGGGTACTAATCCTACTCTCACTCCTGGCAATGGCGTTACTATTGACACTTCCGCCGCTGTTTATCTGCAATCGACGACGGCTGGAACGCAGGTAACGTATTGGGGTGAAACTCTGTGAGTGGTGTTATTGTCGCACCTACTAGCGTAGGGTGGCAAAATCAACAGCTGTTAAGTGGACAGGTTAATATGGTTCCCGGCAACGGCGTTGTCGGTAGGACCATGGGAACTCCCGCACAATTATACATAGATTCCCAATTTGCCGATCCGGTAGATGTTTTTCCTTTGTTTGTGCCCGGACAAATCGCAGCGCAAACTATCGGGGTGTGGAAAAATACGCGGGCGAAACAGACTGCTCAGTTACTTGTCATGGAAGCAAATTTCCTCACAGCGCAAACTACTTCCGATGCTGCTAACTATTACGAATTGAAAGCGTCAGATTCAAGCGGCAAGACTGCTGTATTGCCGTTTACGGCAGTCGCGTCGCATTTCTATTTGAATCAAAATTACGGTGCGTTAATCGCTACAAATATGACTGATCCTGGCGCGACACAAGGTAACAATTATACGTCAATGGCTACAGGTTTTGTGCCGTCGCAAAATCTTACCGTTAGTGGCCTACAAATGCGCACGGCAATTTCAGGTGGGAGTTTAACTTTCATCCCGTGGCCCGGCGGCGTTATTCGTGCCACTATTCTTACTGCTGATATGAAAACAATTCTAGCGTCAGCATTGTGGACAATGCCGTCTGGCGCTGGCTCGTCTAATCTGGCAGATTTTGTTTTTGCTGTTAGCGTCGCATTGTCGCAGGGAACGACTTACGTTCTCATGTTTGACACAGAATTATCCGGACCGTTAAGTGGGCATACGCTTCCGATGATATGGAGTCCTAGTCCTGTAGCGTCTGGCGTTCTTACGGGTTTGACGTCCGTTGACGTGACCATTTCCAAATGGTTACAGACGGCTCCTGTTGGGAATTCAATTCAACAAGCGATAGCGGCGTTACAAGCATCGCCTAATTCGCACCCGATTTTGGGCAATGGTGGCCCCGCCTATGCCGGATTCATGGGCTCACCGGGCGGAACTATTTTCGGTGGTGATATTACACTTTCAATTTCTTCTGTCGGAGCGCCTGTATCTACTGCCGCTGGCAGTAATCTTAACTGTCGGCTTTTATTGGCATGAATGAACATTGGCAGAATTTTTGGCTGGCTTTGCCGTCAACTATTGTTGCCTTTGTTGCAATTATCGCTGGCGTACGTCGCTACATTGTTAATCCTATCATTAATACTTTTGATTCATGGCGTGAGCGGTTAGACGATATTCCGGCGTTAATTCGCGTGGTTATTGGGCATATTGCCGATGCTGACGCGCATCCTCATTATTGGGGTATGGCTGCTAATGAGCGTAGGCAAACGGAAGTGTCTGCGATTAATGCCGAGCATCTTAATCGTATGGATGAATTGTTGTCTGAGTTGCGTAGGTTGTCTGCGCGTGAAAGCGATTTTGATGCGTTTTCTCGTCTAGAAGAAAGGCAGAAAAAGGATGGTGGCAAGTCAGGGAAGGGAAAGCATCGATGATTGTACGCACATTGATCATTGTCCGGAGCATTGCGAAGCGTGCAGACTCTCGCGTGAGATTGAACGTGTAAAGAGGCTCAATTCTCGTCTTTCATTGTTATTGTTCGTGTTTTATCTCGCATCACTATTTCTCTTTCTTAGGGTGCTCGTGTATTCGGCAGAAATGGACGAACTTTAACGATTTTGCTCCGAAAAGCCGCCTGGATTGTATTCTGCCACATTTCCGGGCGGCTTTTCTCGTCGCATTTTCTTGCGCCACATTTCTCGTTGGCTATTCTCGTTATA
>Ga0207707_10002507_pt1 | contig 16527 bp, 14 predicted proteins | sample KBSC83BmetaG_FD_184336 | JGI IMG/M metagenome (GOLD analysis project Ga0207707, IMG submission 184336) | Corn rhizosphere microbial communities from Kellogg Biological Station, Michigan, USA - KBS C8-3B metaG (SPAdes) (version 2) | ecosystem: Host-associated > Plants > Roots > Rhizosphere ...
TGACATGTGCCATCAGTCGAAGCTCCTCAACGCGAGGCCGACCGCAATCATCAGTGCCGGCGCATCCTGCGCCAACACCTGCGCCTGCACGCGCGGCGCCAGCGTCATCCGCGCCAGCGGGTTGGCAACGATGCACGGTACGCCAAGCTGTTCCTCGAGCATCGGGCAAAGGCCATCAATGGATGCACAACCGCCGGCCAGCACCACCTGATCAACCTTGCTGTACTCGCTGCCGGCAAAGAAGAATTGCAGCAGGCGGCCAATTTGTTGCACCAGCGATTCCTTGAACGGTTCCAGCGCCTCGCTCGCGTACGACTCGGGCAAGCCGCCCTTGCGTTTGGCCCGGCCGGCTTCTTCGTAAGACAGGCCATAGCGACGCATGATTTCATCGGTCAGCTGCTTGCCGCCAAACACCTGCTCGCGTGAGTAGATGGTGCGTTGGTTGCGCAGTACCGACAGCGTGGTCATGGTCGCGCCAACGTCGACGACCGCCACCAGGGCGTCACGGCCGACATTGAGCTGGTCGGCCATGATGGCGAAAGCGTTCTCCAGAGCGAACGCCTCGACATCAATCACGCCGGCAGTGAGGCCACCCAGATCGAGTGCCGCCACCCGCATGTCGACGTTTTCAGTGCGCGAAGCGGCAAGCAGCACATTGTTCATGTCTGCGTTGTCGCGCACCGGACCAACCACCTCGTAATCGAGACTGATCTCGTCGATCGGATACGGGATGTACTGGTTGGCCTCTACCTGGATCTGACCCTCAAGGTCGTCCTCGGAGAGTTCGCTGGACATCGGGATGATCCGCGTGATCACCGCCGACCCGGCTACCGCCGCCACCGCGTGTTTGAGCTTGGACCCCGAGCGGGCCAGTGCGCGACGGATGGCGTCGCCCACGGCGTCAACCTCGACGATATTTTTCTCGACCACGGCGTTCGGTGGCAACGGCTCCACGGCGTAATGCTCTACGCGGTAGCGCCCGCCAGCCTGGCTGAGCTGCAACAGCTTGACAGCGGTCGAGCTGATGTCGACACCAATCAATGCCGGCTTCTTCGGTGTAAAGAGCCCCACGATATGTCTCCCCTTTGCCACTAGCGCCCGGAACCATCGTCTGGCGGGGTGCGCAGGGGCATTAAATCGAAAATTTAACGCAATAGCAACGGTCTATGGAAACTTTCTCAAGTAAAGGCGTGATGTCCACCACATTATCAGCGTCACGCCCTTGGCATGGTTGCCGGACGCACCTGCCGGCCGCCGAATACTGCGCCCCGTATACTCAGCCCTGCTTGGACTCAGGTCTCACTATCCCCACACTATGCGCATTTTCAAACGTTTCCTGCGTTGGGCGTCGATTCTGGCGCTCTCCGGTCTGTTGCTGGCAGTCGTTGCCGTTGGTGTGGCGTACTGGCTGATAGCTCCACGGCTCCCGGATGTGGCCGAGCTCAAGGACTATCACATGCAGGTACCGCTGCGCGTCCTGAGCGCTGACGGCAAGTTGATCGCCACCTTTGGCGAGACCCGGCGCATACCGGTAGCCATCGCCAATGTGCCCAAGCGGCTAAAGGATGCCGTACTGGCCGCCGAGGACGCTGATTTCTACCGCCATCCCGGCGTCGACTGGCACGGCATCGTGCGCGCCGGCTGGCATGTCCTGATCACTGGCGGTGACAAAGGACCGGGTGGCTCGACGATCACCCAGCAGGTCGCGCGCAATTTCTTCCTCAGCCCGGAAAAACTCTACTCGCGCAAGCTCACCGAAATCTTCATCGCACTGAGCATCGAGCAGGAGCTGGACAAGGATCAGATTCTCGAGCTTTACCTCAACAAGATGTTCCTCGGCCACCGTTCCTACGGTGTTGGCGCGGCTGCCGCGTACTACTACGGCAAGCCGCTGGACCAGCTGACCGTAGCCGAATGCGCACTGATCGCCGCCACATTCCAGCTGCCGTCAGTGGTCAATCCAATCAACAGCCCGCGCCGGGCGATCGCGCGCCGCGACTGGGTGCTGGGGGAGATGTACCGCCACAGATACATCACCCAAGCCGCCTACCAGCAGGCGCTGGCCGAACCCAATCGTGCCTTCCCGCACGAGCAGCCGATCGAGGTGGATGCACCGTATCTGGCAGAAATGGTGCGCCGACAGGTGCTTGACCGGTTTGGCAACGAAGCGCTGACCGAGGGCTATGTGGTGCATACCACGGTGCAGAGCGCACGTCAGCAGGCCGCGGTGAGTGCGTTGCGCGATGGACTGATGGCCTACGACCATCGCCATGGCTGGCGCGGGCCGGAGGCACACATCGACCTGGCGGCGAATGCCGACACTGCAGCCTACGCGCGAGCATTGGCCAACTACATGCCAGTCTCCGGCCTGCGGCCAGGTCTCGTCACCAGTAGCGACGCGAAACAGGCAAACGTGTATCTCGCCACCGGCGACAGCGTGGTGCTGAATCTCGCCGCCATGAGCTGGGCGCGCCCGTATTTGAGTGCGGATCGTGTGGGTGCGGCGCCGACGAACGTCGGCAAGGTCCTTGCGCGCGGCGACATCATCCGCGTGCTGCGCGACAAGGATGGCGCGTGGCAACTTGGGCAGATTCCAGCTGCCCAGGGTGCACTGACCTCGATCAACCCGGAGGACGGTTCGATCCAGGCCCTGGTCGGCGGCTTCAATTTCAGCCGCAGCAAATTCAATCGCGCAGTGATGGCGGCACGCCAGCCGGGTTCCAGCTTCAAGCCTTACCTGTACTCGGCCGCGTTCGAGCGCGGCTTCACCCCGGTGTCGATCGTCAACGACGCACCGCTGGCGCTGCCTGATCCGTCACGCCCCGACGGCCTGTGGACACCGTCCAACGACGACGGGAAATTTGCCGGCCCGATGCGCTTGCGCGAAGCACTGGTGCAGTCGAAGAATCTGGTGTCGGTGCGCCTGCTCGACGCCATTGGCGTGCGCTACACACGCGACTACGTGACCCGCTTCGGCTTTGCCAAGGATGCGATACCCGCGAACCTCTCGATGGCGCTGGGCACTGCGTCGGTATCGCCGATGGGCATGGCACGGGGTTATGCCGTGTTCGCCAACGGCGGCTATTTGATCACGCCCTATTTCATCAGCGAGATCGATAATCGCAGTGGCGCTTCGGTATATGTGGCCAACCCCGCACGTGCATGCGGCGACTGCCAGGAACGCCTGCTGGATACCACGCCACCCGGCCCGCCGCCGGCGGAGATGAACGCGACTCCGGCGAACCAGGTCGCCCGTACGGGCAGCGCCCCGGCGGTGCCCGGTAGCGTCGACGGCGTAGGCGACGCCGTGCTGCCGGCTGACGTACACGCCGACAGCCAGCACCCGCCGGTGCTGGCGCCACGCGTCATTGACACCCGCAACGATTACCTGATCACCTCACTGCTGAAGGATGTGATCCTGCGCGGTACCGGCTCCGCTGCGCGCGCGCTGGATCGCGCTGATCTGGCCGGCAAGACCGGTTCCACCAACGATCATCGCGATGCCTGGTTCGTCGGTTTCAATGGTGACCTGGCCACCGCGGCGTGGGTCGGTTTTGACGACTACGGCTCACTCGGCCACGGGGAGTTTGGCGCCAAGGCCGCGTTGCCGATCTGGATGGATTTCATGCGCAGCGCGCTGCAGGGCCTGCCACTGAAAGCGCTGCCCATGCCGCCGGGCATCAGCACGCTGCTGGTCAATCGCGACAGCGGACTGCCCGCTGCTGCTGGTGACCCGAACGCCATGAATGAGATACTCAAGGTGGAAGACGTCGATCGCCTGCGCACTCGAGCCGCCCAGCAGCAACAGGAGCAGCAACACGCTTACGATATCTTCTGATGGTGGACGACCACGGCACTGCCGCCGCACGTGACCAGGAGCGAGCCATGTCCCGAAGCCAGGACCATGCCATGTACGTGGTGGACAAGGCGCGGCGCAACCGCTTGCGCATTGCCCAGGAAGCCGCGCGGCTGATGAGTGAACACGGCATCCGCGACTTCCACCACGCCAAGCGCAAGGCTGCCGAGCGGCTTGGCATCGCCGACACCCAATCATTGCCGCGCAATGCCGAGATCGAGCAGGCGCTGCGCGAACACCAACGGCTGTTCTTGGCGGACAGCCAGCCGCAGTGGCTACGCGAACGCCGCGAAGCAGCGGCGGCGGCCATGACCTTTCTCGCCGCCTACGACCCGCGTCTGGTCGGTGCCGTACTGGACGGCACGGCGGACGTCCACTCGGCCGTATGCCTGCACGTGTTCAGCGATGATGCGGATGCGTTGAGCCGGTTTCTGCGCGAGCACGGCGTTCCGCTGGAGGTGCAGAGCCGCCGCGTGCGTGACAGCCACAGCACGCAGAACGACTATCCCGTGCTGTTGTTCAGTGCCGACGGACTTGCATTCGATGTGACCGTGCTGCCGCGCAGGTCGCTACGCCAGGCACCGCTGGACCGAACCGGGGAGCGGCCGATGCGCCGCGCCTCGCTTGCGCAGTTGCAAGCACTGCTGCGCGAAACAGATGCGGCGGCGATACTCCCGACACCGCTATCAGCCGCACGCTGAGCGCACTTCCTGTGCGCCCGAGCAAATACGGCGTTGCACCACATCAGTTCAACGCGCAGACGCCGGCTTGTAATCGCGCTGCGCCGCACCGGTATACACCTGCCGCGGACGGCCGATGCGCGATCCCGGAGTTTCATGCTGCTCGATCCAGTTCGCGATCCAGCCCGTGGTGCGCGCAATGGCAAACATCACGGTGAACATCTCGGTGGGAATTCCGAGCGCCTTGTAGATCAGGCCGGAATAGAAGTCGACGTTCGGGTACAACTTGTGGCTGATGAAGTAGTCGTCCTTGAGCGCGGCCTCCTCCAGCTTCAACGCCACTTCCAGCAGCGGGTCGTTGACGCCGAGCTCGTCCAGCACGGCATGACACATCTTGCGGATGATCTGCGCCCGCGGATCGAAGTTCTTGTACACGCGATGGCCAAAGCCCATCAGGCGGAAGCTGTCGTTCTTGTCCTTGGCCCGCAGCACGGCAGACTCGACATTGTCGGGCGTGCCGATCTCGGTCAGCTGCTTGAGCACTGCTTCGTTTGCGCCACCGTGGGCCGGGCCCCACAGCGCGGTGATTCCGGCGGCGATGGAGGCGTAGGGGTTGGCACCGGTGGAACCGACCAGCCGCACCGTGGAGGTGGACGCGTTCTGCTCGTGATCGGCGTGCAGGATGAACAGCAGATCCAGCGCCTTGGCCGCGACCGGGTTCAACTCCAGCGGCTCGCTGGGTACTTCGAACATCATGTGCAGGAAGCGATCGACGTAACCCAGATTGTTGCGCGGATAGCGCAGCGGCCAGCCAATCGAGTAGCGATAACAGGCTGCGGCGATCGTCGGCATCTTGGCAATCAGGCGTATTGCCGCAAGCTTGCGATCGGCCGGATCTTCCACGCTCAAATCGTCGTGGTAGAACGCTGACAGCGAAGCCACCGACGCGGCCAGCATGGCCATCGGATGCGCGTCGTGGTGGAAGCCCTGGAAGAAGTTCTTCAGTGACTCATGCATCATCGTGTGATGCGAAACCTGATCCTCGAACACGGCAAATTCCGCCGGTTTCGGCAGCTCGCCGTTAAGCAGCAGGTACGCGACCTCGAGAAAACTGGAATTGGCGGCGAGCTGCTCGATCGGATAGCCGCGATACAACAACACGCCCTTGTTGCCATCGATGAACGTGATCGCGCTCCTGGTGCTTGCCGTGCTCGCAAAACCTGGATCGAACGTGAAATGCCCGGTGTTCTTGTACAAAGTGCTGATGTCGATGCACGCGGGCCCCAGCGTGCCACTGATCAGCGGCAGTTCGGCACTTTGCTGGTTCGACTCATCCACCAGCTTGACAATCTTGGATTCGGACACGGAAAACTCCTTGCATGTAGGGCAGCGCCAGCGACACCAATCCGGCGTCAGCCAGCGCACAATGGCGTCGGGCTCGGGGAAGCGGCGGCGCGAGGGGCGCCGCGGGCGCCTTCCACCGCACATTATCGCACAAGGCCACAGCTACATCTGACCGCCCATGGTCTAATTGCACGCACGAAAAAACACGCGGCTGACCTGCATCAGCCACGTGTCGGATGTTGCGGGTGCAAACAGGCAATCGCCCGTATGCGCGCAGGCTCACTCCTTGACGGAGTCAGCCTCCTTGACCGAGCCGGCGTAACGGCGGCGGAATTTGTCCACGCGACCACCGACGTCAAGCGTCTTTTGCTTGCCGGTGTAGAACGGGTGCGAATGGCTGGAAATATCCACCTTGATCAGCGGGTACTCCTTGCCGTCTTCCCACTTGATGGTTTCCTGGCTGGACATGGTCGACTTGGTCAGGAACGAGAAGTCGGACGACATGTCCTGGAACACCACCGGTCGGTAACTGGGATGGATATCAGGCTTCATGGCTGGCTCTAAAGCGGCGGTGAAAAGAGCGGCATTGTAGCGGCGAACCGGCCGCACCCGCAAGCTGCGCGGCCTGCGCGCACCGGGCACGGGGTTTTGGCCACAACCGACATGGCCCCAAAAACGTGCTCCGGCCCGACCGCAGCCGCCCTCAAGCCGGCACGCCCAGCGCGCGCTGCACCACGCGCGCAAAGCGTGCCTCGTCGACCTCCAGCACGATATTGGCCTGGACAGGTTGCCCGAGGCGATTCGCCCAATCCACCACGGTCGCACCACGGGTCAGGCGTCCATCCAGCTCCACCGCCACCGCGTGTCGTTCGCTGCGGGTAATGATCGACGAATCGAGCGCAACGGCCATGGCCAACGCGTCGGCGGCAATCACTCCGCGTCGTGCGTGGTGCACGTTGTACTCACGCGACGTGCCGGCAATCTGCGCATAGAACTGTGCGCGCCGGTCCCCGGCATGCAGCCACGCATCGAACGCTGTCGTATCGAAGGCATGGCGCACGGCGGCCTCCCAATCCACCAGATCGAATTGCGGAAATGCCGCAAACACGATGTGCGCAGCCTCCGGATCAAAACCGATATTGAACTCGGCTGGCACATTACCCGTGTTGCCGTGCGCGGTTACCGCGCCACCCATGACCACCAGGCGCGCGACGCGCGCCGGCAGCGTGGGATCCAGCCGCAACGCCAGCGCCAGATTGGTCAACGGCGCCAGCGCGACCAGGGTCAGCGCACCCGGCCGCTCGCGAGTCAACCGCAACAGCGCCAGCGCAGCCGGCCCAGCGGCCAGGGCGGCGACTGGTTCGGGAAAGCCGATATCGCCGAAACCGTCAAGTCCATGCACGAACGCGGCATCCTCGTGCTGCGTGCGCACCAGCGGCGTCGCGCAGCCAGCGAAAATCGGTACCCGGGCACCCAGCAGATCAACCAGCACGCGTGCATTGCGCAAGGTATGGGTCAGGCCGACATTGCCAGCAGCAATGCTCAGCCCCGCGATGTCGGCGCAGGCATGCGCCATGAGAATGGCCAGCGCATCGTCGACGCCTGGATCGGTATCAATCAGCAGTTGGGGTCTGGTCATGGCGTCATGGCTGGATGAAGCGACGCCCCAGCTTAATGGGGAACAGCCAAAGCAGCATGACGCCGTATGCACTGACCATGTTTCCGGCCTGCCTCACGCGTTCACGTAGCGCACGGCGCTGCCCAGCCAACGCTCGATGAGCTGCGTGGTCTGCTGCGGATACTCCAGCAGCATGTGTTCGCCCACCTGCTGCACGGCCGGCAACAGGTGGGCATCGCGGGCCAGGTCGGCGATGCGGAACGCGAGCTGGCCAGTCTGCCGCGTGCCGAGCACTTCGCCGGGGCCGCGCAACTGCAGATCCTTTTCGGCGATGCGAAAGCCGTCACTGGTCGCGCGCATCACTTGCAAGCGCTCGCGTGCGAGTTGGCCCAGGGGCGGCTGATACAACAGCACGCAATTGGATGCGACCGCCCCGCGACCCACGCGGCCACGCAGTTGATGCAATTGCGCCAAGCCCAGACGTTCGCTGTTCTCGATCACCATCAAGCTGGCGTTGGGCACATCCACGCCCACCTCAATGACCGTGGTCGCCACCAGCACGGCCAGGTCTCCGGCCGTGAACGCGTCCATCACCGCCTGCTTTTCCTTCGGCTTCATGCGGCCATGGATCAGCCCGACGTGAAAGCCGCTCAACGCCGCGGTCAACTCGGCGTGGGCAACTTCGGCAGCCTGCGCGCGCAGCTGCTCGGATTCCTCGATCAGCGTGCATACCCAGTACGTTTGCCGGCCAGCGGCACACGCGACGCGGATGCGTTCGACCACCTCCAGCCGGCGCGCGTTGGACACCGCCACGGTTTGCACCGGCGTGCGTCCGGGCGGCAATTCGTCAATGGAGGAGACGTCCAGATCGGCATACGCGCTCATCGCCAGCGTCCGCGGGATCGGCGTGGCGGTGAGTACCAGTTGATGCGGCACCTGTGCGCCGGCTTCGCCCTTGTCGCGCAGCGCGAGGCGTTGTTGCACGCCAAAACGGTGCTGCTCATCGACAATGACCAGTCCGAGTCGGGCAAACGTCACGCCCTCCTGCATCAGCGCATGCGTGCCGATCACCACCGGGGCACCACTGGCCACACGCTGCAGCGCACGTTCGCGCGCCTTGCCCTGCTGTTTGCCGGCGAGCCACTCCACGTCGATGCCGAGTGGCTGCAACCACTGGCGAAAGTTGCGCAAGTGCTGTTCGGCCAGCAACTCGGTGGGCGCCATCAACGCGACCTGATAACCCGACTCCACCGCCGCGAGTGCCGCTAGCGCGGCGACGACAGTCTTGCCCGAGCCGACATCGCCTTGCACCAGCCGCAACATCGGCTGCCGCTGCCCGAGATCCCGCGCGACCTCGGCACTCACGCGTTGTTGCGCAGCAGTCAAATGGAAGGCCAGTTGTGCCAGCAGTTGCCGGCGCAAGACCCCATCGCCACCGAGCGCGGGCGCCCGCCGACGCCGCACCGCCTCGCGCATGCGACGCAAACTCAAATGCCGGGTCAGCAGCTCTTCGAACGCCAGCCGTTGCTGCGCGGGATGGCAGCCGAGCATGAGTTGGGCGAGATACGCGTCTGGTGGCGGCCGATGCACATACAGCAACGCATCGCGCAAGGAAGTCAGGCCGTGCTGCGCGCACAGCTCCAATGGAATCAACTCCAACTGTACTGCCGGCGGCAACAGGGCCAGCGCCTTCGCGATCACGCCGCCCAGCCGTCGCTGCCCCAGTCCTTCGGTGGTGGGATAGACCGGGCTGAGGGCGGCATCCACCCCGATCACCGCGTCGGCGTCCACGCGCTGATATTGCGGGTGCACCATCTCCAGACCCTGCGCCCCCTGGCGCACGTCGCCGTAGCACAGCACGCGTACGCCAGGGCGCAACTGTTCAGCCTGGGCGCGATTGAAGTGGAAAAAGCGCAGCAGCAGAGTGTACCCGTCCGCGCCCAGCGCCACCTTCAATTGCGGGCGATAGCGAAAGCCACGCTCCACCGCCTCGACCACGCCGACCACTTGCGCGCGTTCACCAGCACGCAGGTCAGCCAGCGGAGTAATGCGCGTCTTGTCTTCGTAGCGCAAAGGCAAGTGAAACCACAGGTCCTGCACCTGCTCCAGTCCCAGTCTGGCCAGCGCGGCGGCCAATGCCGGACCGACACCCACGAGTGTTCCGACCGGTGCCAGGCCCGGTCGGTCGGCAGCCACTGCAACAGGATGGTTGGCACGCGCAGTCATTGCTTCAAGCGTAACCGAGACCGTCGCCTTGCCGTAGGCGTGAGCTCGACAAAGCGTGTCGGTGCACGCCGGTTACGGCGTTCAGTCGAGCACCATCACCACATCGACTTCAACCTGCGCCGCCTTGGGCAGTGCAGATACCTGGATGGTGGAGCGCGCGGGATACGGCTGCTGGAAATACTCGGCCATTACCGCGTTGACCGCCGCAAAGTTCGCCAGATCGGTGACGTAGATGCCCACGCGCACCACCTGCGCCAGCGATCCGCCCGCCGCCTTGGCCACGGCCGTCAGATTGTCAAAAACGCGGCGGGTCTGCAGCGTGATGTCGCCATCGACCATGGCGCCGGTGACCGGATCAAGTGGAATCTGGCCGGAAAAATACACGGTGTTGCCGGCCCGCACGGCTTGCGAATACGGACCGATTGCCGCCGGGGCGGCAGGCGTAGCGATGATGTCGAGGGACATGGAATTTCCTGGTGGAAGGGGAGCCAACTGCGGCGACGGTACGCGCCACGCCAATCACCCATGATAACCCGGTGCCAACGCCATCCTCCGCGCACTGGCCTGCAACCGCCACCGGTTTTTCCGGCGACTGCACGGATCCCGCGCGGACCACACGTTCACAGCGGGTAGCGATACACCCCGCTGGCCACGCCCGTGCGTCGCACGCGACGGATCACGTCGGCCAGATGCTTGCGGTTCTTCACTTCCATCGCAAACAACAGCGTCGCCGCGGCAGCATCACGCTCGACATACTCGACGTTCTCGATGTTGGAATCGGCGGCTGCGATCGCTGCGGCCACCGTGGCCAGCACACCAGGGTGGTTGGCCACCTCGATGCGTAACTCGGCCCGATAATCGCCCTGCACGTCGCGCGCCCACTCGATGCCCACCCGGCGCTCGGACGCCCTGCGCAACTCGATCACGTTCGGGCATTCCTGCCGGTGCACGACGACACCCTTGCCCGGCGAGAGGTAACCGACGATGGTGTCGCCAGGCAACGGGTGGCAGCAGTTGGCGAAACTGAGCACGCCGCGTTCGGCGCCGGTGATGCGGATGTTTTCATCCGCGTGTGGCGCCTGCGGGACGTCCCCGGGCCGGCTGCCGCGCGAACGCAACAATTGCGCGGCCACCCGGTCCGGCATGCGATTGCCCAGCGCGATATCGGAGAGCAATTCCTCCAGGCGGCGCAACTTGACGCTGGCCAGGAACCGATCCAGCACCGCCGGCGAAATTCCATCCAGGCTGTAGCCACGCGCATCCAGCGCCCGATCCAGCATGCGATGGCCAAAATCCACGGCATCCTCGTGCTGCAAATGTTTCAGATGCTGACGAATTGCCGTACGCGCCTTGCCGGTCACCACCGCTTCGAGCCACGCCGGATTGGGCGTGGCCGATGGCGCGGTGATGATCTCCACCAGCTGTCCGGATTCGAGTCGGGCGCGCAGCGGCAGCAACTTCTTGTCCACGCGGGCGGCCACGGCGTGGTCGCCGACGTCCGTATGCACGGCGTAGGCAAAATCCAGCACGGTGGCGTTGCGTGGCAGCGAAAGAATGTCGCCGTGCGGGGTGAACACGTAGACCTCGTCCGGGAACAGGTCAATCTTGACGTTTTCGATGAACTCGGCCGACGAGGTGGTGTTGACCTGGCTGTCCACCAGCGAGGACAACCACTCGCGCGCGCGCGCCTGCGCGCTGTTCGCCGGGCCACTGTCGGTCTTGTACGCCCAATGCGCCGCGATGCCGCTTTCGGCCACCGAGTTCATTTCCGCCGTGCGGATCTGCACTTCGATCGGCGCCCCGAACGGCCCCAGCAACACAGTGTGCAGCGACTGGTAACCATTGGCCTTGGGAATGGCGATGAAATCCTTGAAGCGGCGATCCACCGGCTTGTACAAACCGTGCACGATGCCCAGGGCGACATAACAGCTCATCGCGCTGTCGACGATGACGCGGAAACCGTACACGTCCATCAACTGCGCAAAACTCTTGTGCTCGCTGCGCATCTTGGAATAGATGCTCCACGCCGACTTGATGCGTCCCACGACGCGGCATTGCAGATGATTGGCATCGAGTCGCTCGGCCAGCGCCGTCTCGATTTTCGCCATCGCCTCGCGCCGATTGCCGAGCGCGGCACGGATCCGTTCGCTGATCACGCGGTAGCGATCCGGATACAGCGCGCGGAACCCCAGATCCTGCAACTCGGCCTTGAACTTGTTCATCCCCAGGCGTTGCGCGATGGGACCGAAGATCTCCAGCGTTTCGCGGGCAATGCGCCGGCGTGCCGGCAAGTCCTTGGCGCCCAGCGTGCGCATGTTGTGCAGGCGATCAGCCAGCTTGATGAGGATGACGCGGATGTCCCGCGCCATCGCCAGCAGCATCTTGCGGAAGCTCTCGGCATCGGCTTCCTGCCGCGAGCCAAACCGCATCTTGTCGAGTTTGGTGACCCCATCGACCAACTCGGCGACCACCTCGCCGAACTCGCCGGCCAGCACCTCACGGGTGAGTGCGGTATCTTCCAGCGTGTCGTGCAGGAGTGCGGCGATGATGGTTTCCGCGTCCATGCCCAGCTCGGTCAGGACGCGCGCCACCGCCACCGGATGGGTAATGTATGGCTCGCCGCTCTTGCGCTCCTGACCAGCATGTGCGCTGGCGCCGACGCCAAACGCGTGCATCACCAGCTCGACCTGCTCCACCGGCAGATACGCGACGCTTTCCTTCAGTGCCAGCGCGTACGGCGGCAGCGTGGACAGATCAGCACAAGCGGGATGAGTGGCCGCGGACATGCTGTCGGTGCCTGCTCAAACCTGCACCTTGCCGCACCAGCACCAGCCACCGACGTGGCCACCAATCACCGGGGGGTGGCCATGGGCGACTCCGGCCATGCAGCTGGCGAATGTTGCGTGCGCGTAACGCCAGGCACCGGCACCATCGGCCCGGGACACGCGCTGACTACAGCCGCCACCGTCCATCAGTCGTCACCGCCCTTGGACAGGTCGTCGTCAACCTCCGCTGCAGCCCATTCCAATGCTTCGCGCTCGGCCCGCTCGCGCTCGGCCTTGTCAATCTGGTCGATCGTGGTCTGGTCAATCCGGCGCTCGGCGATCTCCCGGAGCGCGATCACGGTCGGCTTGTCATGCTCCGGGTTGACTGCCGGTTCGGCACCCTTCTCCAGCTGGCGCGCGCGCTTGGTCGCCATCAGCACCAGTTCAAAGCGGTTGTCGACCACCTCGAGGCAGTCTTCCACGGTAATGCGGGCCATGCGAAATCCTCACAGAATAATGACCTATACGGTAGATCAGTGTAGAGCGCAGGTGCTTTGCTGGCAATGCGCGCTCGCGTATGATGGCCGGCTGCACCAATGCGGCGCGGAACCGCGCGGCGCGCCCGCGCATCAAACCATACGAATCAGTACACTTATCCGCCGCCTTCCCTCCGAATCTTCTTCACCATGCCTTTTTCGTTCCGTCGTCTGCCGCTGCGCCACTGGTCAACGATAGCCGCAGTGCTGTTGCTGGCGGGCTGCGCAGTCGCCAAGCCGCGCACGGATGATCCGCTGGAGAAATACAATCGCGCGGCGTACCAGTTCAACGACAGCGTGGACAAGGTCGTGGTGCGCCCGGTGGCTTTGGGCTATCGCCGGGTGACCAACGCGCCCGTGCGCCGCTCGGTCAGCGATTTCTTCACCAACATCCGGATGCCGGTGACCGTTGCCAACGACCTGCTGCAGGCGCGCCCGAAGCACGCACTGGAAAACACCGGCCGGTTCCTGATCAACCTCACACTTGGCGTCGGCGGCTTCTTCGACCCGGCGAGCCAGCTCGGCCTGCCGCTGGAAGACAACGATTTCGGCATCACCCTGGCCCGTTGGGGCGTGCCGGAAGGCGACTACCTGGTACTGCCGCTGCTCGGCCCGAACACGGTGCGTGACGTCTGGCGCTTTCCGGTAGACAGTTATTTCTTTGACCCGCTTAGCATCTACGCCAGCAACCACCGTTACCACGGCCTACAGTACGCGCCACAAGCGCTGTACCTCGTCACCATCCGTTCCCGCGCGATCGACGCGGAAAGCTTCCTGCAGTCGGCATACGATCCGTACGTGTTCATACGTGACGCCTATCGCCAACGGCGGCTTTACCAGATTTACGATGGCAATCCACCGGCCGCCATCATCCAGGAGATGCAGGGGCTGGATGACAAGGGCTTTGATCCGGAGGAACTGCTGGACCAGCAGCACCAGTGGGAGAAAAACCAACCGGCCCAAGGCACGCCGCAACATTGAAGTCTGGCAAGCACAAAAAAAGGAGCCTCGGCTCCTTTTTTTGTGCCTGACGCGGCCGGCGTCGCGGTAGACGAAACCCGCTCAGCGCAGCAAGCGCTCGACGCCGCATACCCCGGCCAGGGTCTGCATGCCTTCGGGCAAATGCACCAGCCGCACCGGCCGCCCCCGCGCGGACGCATCAGCCATTACCGCCAGCAGGCAGGACAACCCGGCACTATCGCCGTGGGTCACGCCGGACAGATCAAGCACCGTCACCGCGGCCGTCGCCAACGTCGCCTGCAGTGCCTGCAGCGCGTGTGCTGCCGTGGCGAAACTCAACACGCCGCGCAGCGCCAACGTACCGGGCGTGTCTGCCGCAAACTGGAACACCGTTGGCGTGGACCGAGTGTTCACTTGGTCGGCTTGCCGTCCGCGTCCATGACCGTAAGCGCCTTCGCGCCCTGCGTCTCGAGATTGGCGATCAACTGGTCAATACCCACTTTGCGAATCTCCGCATCCACCTGATTGCGATAGTTGGTGATATAGGAAATACCCTCGATGATCACATCGTAGGCTTTCCAGTCGCCGTTGCGGCTCTTGCGAAACGCGTAATCGACCGACACCAGCTTGCCATCATCCAGCACCACCTGCGTACGCACTATCGTGCGCTTGTCGTTGAGATCGCCACTGAACGGCAACACCTTGACGCTGCCGCGGGTGTAATTGAGCAGGCCTTCGGCATAGCGATGCGTAATCGAGTTGTAGAACGCCTTGGCAAAGCGCTCGCGCTGGGCCGGCGGCGTATCCCGCGCATGTTGGCCAAGCACCAGGATCGACGCGTAATCGATATCAAAGTGTGGCAGGAATACCCCATCGATGACCTTGATGAGTTTTTCCTGGTTCTGCTTCAACTCATCGCGATGACCTTCGATGGCGTCTCCAAGCTGGCCGACGATGGTCTGCACCACCTGCAGGGGAGTCTGCTGCGTCGCCGCCGCAGCGGTTGGTGGCGCACTCTGCGCCGGCAGCGCACAGCTCAAGAATGCGGCAAAGACAACAGTGGTGGCTATAACCAATTGGCGCAACATGGACGTTCCTCGAAGATGGCGGACCCGGCTCAGTGTTTGCCGGCCGTTGAACTTGACGCCGGGACACTGCCGGCAGCCTGCTTGTCGGCGGATGAGCCGTTGACCAGGAACTTGCCGATCAAATCCTCCAGTTGCATCGCCGACTGGGTGAGGATCAGCTCGTCACCCTGCTTGAGTGCATCCGGCGAACCACCCGGTTGAATCGCAACATACTGGGTGCCGATCAAACCGCTGGTGAACACCGCCGCGGCAGAATCGTCCGGAATCTGGTTGTAGCGTTTGTCGATCGCCAGCGTCACGTCCGCATCCAGCTTGAGCGGATCGGCATGCACGGACTGCACGCTGCCAATGGGCACCCCAGCCATCTTCACCGGGGCACCGGCAGCCAGCGTCCCGACATTGGTGAAACGTGCGGTGACCGTGTAGGTACCGCCGAGATTGTCGGCAATGCCGCCGGCACCGAAGAATTTGCCGAGCATCTCCTCCAGCTGCTGCGCCGGTTTGGTGAACACCAGCGTGCCGCCAGCAGCCACCGTTTGTTTCGCCGTACCGTACTGGATACCAATGTACTGATCGCCGAGCAGGCCGCTGGTGAAGATGGTTGCCACCGAATCTTGCGGAATCTTGTCGTAGCGCTGGTCAATCGCCAGTTTCACATCCGCCACTTCCTGCCCCGGCAGCAGCGTGATCGACTGCACCTGGCCGACGCGCACGCCGGCGATCTTGACCGGTGCACGTTCCTTGAGTTGGCCAATATTTGCGAAGCGTGCGTCGAGCGTGTAGCTGGCGCCCTGATGCACATTCGCCACCGACGTGGTTTGCGTCGCCAGATACGCCAGCGCGGCAAAGCCGAGCACGATGAACAGGCCGGTGCCAATGGCGTAGGAACTGCGGGGTTGGCTCACGGCACGATCCTCAAGATGGACGGTTGATCAGTGGAACAATGATGGCGGGCTGGCGCATGCGGCGCGGTCACATCAGGAACGCGGTAAGCACGAAATCCAGCGCCAGGATGGCGATGGACGAGGCCACCACCGTGCGCGTAGTGGCATGGGCCACGCCCTCGCTGGTCGCGGCGGTGGCAAACCCTTGATACACCGCAATCAATGTCACCACCGCGCCAAACGCCAGACTCTTCAGCAGCACGCCGTTGATGATATCGGTGCGTAAGTCCACTTGGGCGGTCATGTTGGACCAGAACGTGCCGTTGTCGATGCCGAGCCAGGTGACGCCTACCAGGTGCCCGCCAAACACGGCCAGCGCGCAGAACACGCAACACAGCAGTGGCATCGCGATCACCCCGGCCAGAAAGCGCGGCGTGGCGACATAGGCAATCGGATCGACCGCCATCATCTCCATCGCGGCAATCTGGTCGGTGGCGCGCATCAGCCCGATCTCGGCGGTGATCGCGGTACCTGCACGCCCGGCGAACAACAGGGCCGTCACTACCGGCC
>Ga0207707_10002508_pt1 | contig 16519 bp, 9 predicted proteins | sample KBSC83BmetaG_FD_184336 | JGI IMG/M metagenome (GOLD analysis project Ga0207707, IMG submission 184336) | Corn rhizosphere microbial communities from Kellogg Biological Station, Michigan, USA - KBS C8-3B metaG (SPAdes) (version 2) | ecosystem: Host-associated > Plants > Roots > Rhizosphere ...
TTCGTCATCCCTGCAACGGAACATGACCTCACACAGCGCGTGAAAGGTGTGGCCACGCCCGGCGTTTCCCGAATAAAGGACAACAAACCGGTTTTCAAGATTGTTATTGGCCAGAAACCAGTTGAATTCGGGAGGTATCGGGCGGATTGCCTCCTCGTCCGCCCAGTTATGAATGGCTAATATTTTGTCTGCTGCCGCACCATCTTGGACCAGTCTTTGAACCATTTGCGATCCGAGACCCACCACCAGATTGCACTCGCGCAATAACCGTCGGGCAAGCATGGACAGCAGCTTGTACGCAGTGCCGCGTTCGTTGAGAACGCCAAGTCGCGCAGCAAGAGTGGGATAGACGTCCTGAGCCCAATAACAGACGGCGGCTCCGCGAAGCCGCGCGGCGATGACGGCCGACAACAGAATGAATGGAGGGTCACTCATCGCGACGATGATTCGCGACTGCGGCATTCTTAGGAGCGCCAGGAAAGAAAAAATCGTGTAGGAGAGATAGTCCAGCACTCGCCCGGTCATGCGGCTTCGACCGAATCGAGTTCCGCCTACTCTCTGGACGTGGACCCCTTCACGTAACTCCTCGGTCTCCAGGGCTCCGGTCTCGCCATCGTACGAGGTCCGGCTGGTAATGACGGTCACAGTCCATCCGATCGCCGCCAACCCCTCGGCGAGGTCGGAGAGCATTTGAGCAGTTGCGGCAACATCGGGGACGTAGAACCGATTGAGGAAGACGACTGTCGAAACGCCAAGATCTCCGTTCGCCGGCTTGGGTGCGGTTTGGCCGCTGATGGCAGTAATCTCTAGACCCCTTAGGTTATGATGGGTTAGGGGCTATTTATGGCGCGAAATGTAAAGATCCTGATATTTTCCCGGGCCGCCACGGCCGCTCCTGACGACCAGATTCCCCTCCGCCTTGCTCGCGGTGTCGCCAAGCGTCAGGGCGACTCCATAACCACCACTATCGCTGACACGATTTTTGTTGATAGTGCTCTTGGTTGCGTTGGACAGGACGATACCCGGCGATATTCCTTTCGTGGCGGAAACGGTATTGTCGACAATCATGATTTCAGATTGTGGGTGATCTGTGTAGCTGCCGATGCCACCGTCGGTATCGGTCACTGTGTTTCCGGATACTGCTATGTCTTCGAGTATTCCGCGCAAATGGATACCCATCCCGCCCGTGTGTTCAATGGTGTTACGCTTGACTTCTACGTGGCCGACGTTCGCACGATTCGAGGCGATCGAAATGCCGGCCCGTCCAACTCGTGTTATCCGGTTTTCGGCAATCACGACATGCTGGCTTTGGTTGAGAGCGACGCCCGCTACGGGAAGCGTTTCATCAGCCTGGACGCTAGCGACATCTTCAATCACGTTGGCTAACACACGCGAGCGATTTGATTGTTGGAGATAGATCCCAGCGCCCTGTGTATTTGAAACGTGGTTGTGTGCGACAGTGTTGTCGAAGCACGAACCAGGACTTCCCGCCGTCTGATAGATCATTATCCCATAGCCATTGTTGTTGTTGGGACCAGTTTTGGCACCTGAGCAGGCGTTACCGGTGATATCCGACTCCCGTATGTCGTATGCCGAGATACAACATTGGGTCGCCGTCGACTCGCAGTGATTACGACGAATCCGAATAGCATTTGAAGACACGTTGGTACCGAAACCGTTGATCAAAATATCGGAAGAGAGAATGCCCTGCTTAATCTGCCCGTTGCCCCTCAATTCATTGTCCTCAATAGCCACGTCGTGCGATTGAGTGACGAACACTCCGCCGCAAAAACCGCTCGTTAGCCATCGCTCTTGACCCCCGCTGATAACACAGCGCGTAACCGTTATCGAGGAAGACTGCTCCACTAACAACCCAAATGCGAATTGGCCGAGGATTGCCAAATTGTGCACACCGGCGTCTCGCACACCAACACACACGAGGACGATCGGCTCTCCGCTATCATGATGGATCACGCTCTGCTTCCCGATGCCTTGGAGAATCACCCCGTCACGTAGATGCAGGGACCTCTTGATTGGAAATCGTCCCGATGGAACGAGGACCGTACCTCCTCTCGTACCGGCGCTCGCGAGCGCCCGTTCAAATGCGGTGGTATCGTCGGCGAAACCATTTCCCAACGCGCCGAACTCTCTAACATTGTAGCGATCGGCTCCATCGGAAGCGGTTAAATGCAGCTGGGCCGCGCCGAACTCACGGTTTGTGCTATATCCGGCCAGCAAAGTTGTCACCGATTTTGCAAATTCGCGGCGGTTCATCTAGGATAAGCTAAGAGGAGATTTAGAGTCTTGACATGTCACTCTTCTCTTCCGACTGACATGACTGTTATTCACAATGACGAAACCCAATTTCAAGAGCTGTTTGGCTAATGGCGCAATAGCACTGTGAAGACGCGCGCCTGGCATCCACCTCACTTGTCCCGTTCGCGACTCATCCTAATCGTGTGCGTCGCGATCTACGTCGCGATATTCAACGTTACGTACGACGCGTTAGTAGTGCCTGTGTTTGGCGCATGGGGGTTCGGGACTTGGTCGGATCCGATCGTCTATTTTTGGGTCTCAGTCCTCTTCTGCCTCGCACCGGCGTGCTGGATGCCGATCCAGTTTTCGCGTCCATCGCTCCTGCTGTTTTACGTCCAGTATTTTCTTATATACATCCCGGCCTCGTTCATCGTCTACACTTCGGTGCGACCGGAGCTGTCGGCATACGACGGCCTGCGAATCGTACTCGCGATGTTTGTGGGCCTCAGCCTTATCCAAGCGAGTTATTTGATCCCGGTGCGCGCCGTTCGTGTCCTTCGAATCACTCCTGACGCCTTTTGGATCTGCTTCACGACTGTAGCCGGGCTCATGCTTGTGTATTTAGTCATCGTTTTCGGAGGAAGCTTCCAACTCGTATCTTTTCAGGACGTCTACACTCTGCGAACCGCCATGAGCGAAGCCATAGCCGCAACGGGCTCTCGGTTCGGGCTCTACGCCCAATCGTTATTGTCGGCGGTCGCGTTCCCCCTCTTATTCGCTATCGGCGTGGTATATCGTAAACGATGGGTAATCCTGCCGGTCGCCGCCGGTTACGTATTTCTTTTTGGAATCGGTGGGGCGAAGTCGGCAGCCCTCGCAATTATCTATCTCCCCCTCACGGCGATCTTGTTGTCTCGACCACCGCGCCAAATTCCCAATTATTTCGTTCTAGGGCTGACACTCGCCCTTTCCGTAGGATTTCTATCCAAGGTGCTCCTCCCACAGCAGATGCATCTTACTTATACCGCAGTTGTGCACTTCCGATTCTTTACGGTGCCTCCGCTAACAATTCCGCAGTATTTCGAGTTCTTCCAAGACCATCCGGTCACGCATTTGTCGCACGTCACCGGTTTCAATTGGCTCATCAGGTATCCATATGATTTGGACATTCCTTACACCATTGGGATGTATTTTTACAATGCGTCCGTTGGACTGAACAGCGCTTTTTGGGCCGGCGACGGAATCGCTGCATTCGGACTCTGGGGTATTCCTCTGTTGTCCGTGCTCTGTGCTCTCGTGTTCTGGGTGCTTGACTGTGTGACCGCAGAGTTCGACCCGACCTTCGTGGGCATTGCGCTAAGCTTTTGCACGGTCTTTTTTGGAAACGTTTCCCTTTTCACAACTCTCATCACCGGCGGTTTGGCGGGAATGATGTTGTTGTTTCTCGTCGCTCCCAGGGATAGCCGAGGGCACATCCGGCTGCCACGCCTTCTTTACTTGCGCCCGATCGTTCGTAAGGAAGCGTCAGGATAACAAACAGCCCGGCGGCTTCCAGCTCCTGATTCTTAAGTAGCGTGGAAAGAACTGCGGATGCATCCGCTGATCACTGCGGTAGAAGGGGCCTCACCTCCCGGGGACGCGTTTCGTGCCCGCCGGAATGACGCACGAGTATGAACTCGGACCCCACTCCAAGAGAGTCATAGACGTTGCGAATGCGGGCGACTGATTCAAGCGGTGATCTCTCGTACCCGTTTGCATCGCGAAGCCCATTCTCCCGTACGAAACGCCGCGGCGCAATCAGGTATGCCTGCACAGCGTCAACTGTGTGACATATCTCTGGCCACCAAGCGACTAGGCTGGATGAAGTTAGCGTTCCGAACAGAACGTCTGCCGTAACGACTGGATCTGAGAAGACTACCGACCCAAATCGAGTGTCTATTGCTGCGGTATAAAGCGCGGCAACCCCAGCGAAAGAAATGCCCCAAATTCCGATTTTGGTGCTATCAACCTCGGGCAGTGACAACAGAAAATCTGCCGCTGCTGAAAACAGTGGAACCGTATAAGTGAAGCTCGTTTGCCCACCGTTCGTTCGAGCGGCCGTCTCGGCAGCCGCGATTTCTGGAAACTCGAAGGGGTAGTAAGGAACAAACACAACCGTACCAGCTGAGGCGAGCGCATCTGCGTATGCATTCAAATATGGAACGCGCTCGCGACCGAAGAGACCAAACGGCGTCCCGAGTCCGGCGTCTCCATCCGCGCTTACCACGGCAGGCAAGCCCTTCTTTGGGCCTCCGTCCGGTACCGCAAGGAGGCCACTGATGGGCATATTCGTTCGGCTCGATCGAATCTGGACAAAATCAAGCGAGTAGCCTGAACGCCTCGCGACTGGAGTTCGTCGCAGCACGCTCACGCTGGCTACGCCCGATTGAGTTGGGATTCCGAGATCCCTAGCCAGTCCACGACGAAATGGTTCGACCGAACGTAGGAAGGCCGAAACGGACCCAAGGTCGGGACGAGGAGACCGCGCCACACAGGTCCCAAGTCTGGCCGCATAACCCTGCCGGCCAACCCGCGTCGAATCGATCCAAGCTGCATCTGAAGGCGTAGAAGTCGGCTGTCGCACCTCAATGGTGTCCGTTACCAAGCGAGGTTGGAACCGTAGCGCTGCGTCTACCCAGGTTCGGACTCGCCGGCTATCCCCACTTGACCAACTCGTGTCAGCTTGCAACCGATAGTTACTGGCTACTCCCAACGCGGCGTACAGCTCTCGTATTCCCGAAGCAATTTTCAATGAGACGAATCGCGCGAGGCGGGCAACGCTCTCATCCTTCGTGGAATAAGCATAGAGCAGCGGACGCGGAGCGATGAGCGCCGCCATCTCTCTATCACCTAACGCGCAGTCAATGTGAGTAAGATGGGCCAGCATCAAAACACCATCCGCTGCCTCCCGCAATGCTTGTCGATCGATGGGGGGAGAAAGCCTCACCACCGCGGCGAATCGCTGATCTAGCGCGCCACTCATCGCCGCAATCTGCGAACCCTCTCCCCACCCTACGATGGCCAATTTGCTAGCGTCGACATCCGGCAGACTCGACAAATAGTCGACGCCTGCAGAGACTTCATTTACAAGAAATGTAAGAGGCCCCAGTCCCTTGATTCGTGGGCGCAGCGCCGCGCCATTACGCTCAAGTGTGGCCCATGGCAACTCTTGCCAAGCCGGTGAATCCGCGTTGTCCGCCATCCATGGGACATAAACGGTATACCCAGCCTCCGCGAATTCCAAAGCGGCGGCGATAAACGCCGCATTCTTTGAGCGTTCGTTGGCATGATATGAGTTGTTGACGTCCCAGCCGAATGCTTCCACAGGTTGCATACCGGAGCCGTGCAAAAGTATGATGGCTGCAGTCTTCCTCGCGATGGGCGTAATGCCTTGGCGCACGACATACGCGAAAGACGTCGCGCCAGGAACTCGACTTGTGATGAGAACGCGTTCGACTGTGTATCGAGGCCCTCGAAACACTGTGACTCTTTCCAAGATGGATCCAGCTGAGGGCATGGGAGGACCAACCGCCTGCCGGAGTCGTTTCAACAGAGGTGCGGTGGAAGCAGCCAAAGCCGAAGGGCTAGAAGCCTGAAGGCTCCAGTTGGGAGAAGCGCATGGCATCTCCGAAAGCGCTCGCCAAAACGGACGCGCTAGCGAGTCTTTGAAGGCCTCGCTGTCAAGCTCGATGCCGTAGACTAAGAGCTTCGGGTTCTGTTGTTGCGCGCCGACGGGACGGAAAGAAAGCGCCAATGCCAGAGCGACGTGTCCGGGCTTCAAGAATCGAAACGGATTGAGCCCGCTCATGGGCGAATTAGCGTCGCACCGCGAGGTAGCCTATGAGCAGGGACATAAGGGTGGATACTACCTGCACCGTTCGAGTCAGCACCTCGCCTGTATTTGCTCCCTTTCCCTCCGCCTTCTGACCGACCGTTATCGTCGACCCCGAGATTACCGGAAGATTGGACGCAGGCATGAGAAAATGGCGGCTCCGTTTGCTCCGAATCTCCCCCGATGGGTACTCGACCACAATGTTGTTCTTCTCGGCATCGTCAGAGAATCCGCCAGCCGCCGAGATATAGTCGTTAATCTGCCATCCGGGATGAAACGGCACGATGACTTGCCTTTCTACCGCGCCAGCAACGTAGACAACCGAGGGATCCGGTCCGACCTCCAGACGGTCGCCCTGAGACAAGTAGATATCGTTTTCCCGATCTCCATGCAGCGCCTTAGTCAGGTCGATCGCGACGGGTCTTCCGTCGCGGATTAGACGTGCACCAGCCGGGTATGCCGGCGGCAGAAGGCCCGATGCCCGTCTCACCACATCACTCAGTTTCTCAGCATCGCTTCGCAGCACGTAGACACCCGGATAAGTGAAGAGACCGACGAGTGTGACAGTGCGCGGATCGCTTCGAAACCCGGGGAACCCTCGGACATTGATGCGGTCTTCGCTTTCCAGTACGATGCCAGCAGCGTCAGGCGAGAGTCGGCCACCCGGTTCAATTGGGTAGGTATGAATTACAGCCGACGTATCGCTGTATCGAGCGCCTAGCTTTCGACGTGCCAGTTCGACGACCGCCGCTTCGGGCTTGAATCCACCCGACAAATCGATGAAGTCCTTGAGCGTCATCTTTTCGGCATATGGGCGCTGGCCCGGATTTACAATTGATCCGCTGATCGCGACAGTCCCGATCGGGAACGCCCTTCTAGCGTCGAGAACCGTCACATCGTCGAATTCCTGCAAAACCACCTTATCGAGCGAACTGTCCTGTGCATTTACGGATAACAGTTCCGAACGCCCGGTGTGAGGAATTTGACGCTCGATCTTGATTCGATCTGTTAAAGCCCACGGAAGAAATCCTTGCGCTTTGCTCATAAGCTGCGCGAGGGTAAGATTGGGCGTCCATTCGTACATGCCCGGTTCAAATACTTCCCCTGTTAGCGCGACCCGATTCCGACGGACATCGCCCACCGAAAAAATGGTGACGACATCGCCATCGTAGAGATTAAGAGTATCGAGAGTGGCCGCCTGCCCGTTAAGGGGCACGTCAATCAGAGCTCGCTCTTTTCCTGGAGCGCGCTCGGCTGGCGGAAGAACCCGGTCAATGAGCAACCTATCCGTGGCCGCGGTCGAAAGTGTGCCGCCACCAAACTCAAGTAGTCGTGATATTTTTTCCCCATCACGAAGCTCGTAAACACCGGGGCGGCGCACGGCGCCTTGAAGAGTGACGAGCCGTGTACTGAGGCCTACGAAAACAATATCGCCTTGTTCGGTTCTGACATCGTTTGACGCATCCCCGCGAAGCAGATAGTCATAAAGGTCGACGTGAGCAACAACAGCACCCGCCCTCCTTACTTCAACGTTGCGGAATGTTCCTCGGTCGGTCGGGCCGCCAGCCGCATTTAGGGCACGAAACACAGTTCCCAACGCGTTGACCTGGTAGGAGCCTGGCCGCTCAACTTCCCCAACAACAAAAACCTGGTTGGTGCGCACTCGGGATACGGTCAGGTCGACGCGGGCGCGACCTTCATCGATCACATTGTAGACGCGTCCAGCCCGCTGTTTGATAATTGCGCGCGCTGCCTCCAGTGTAAGGCCCGCGATTGAAACCTGCCCGATTTGGGGAACGAGCACGGTGCCATCGCGACGAACGTCAAGACCATAGGCTAACTCCATGTCCCCAGTGATAACCAGCTGCACTTGATCGCCAACGCCGAGGCGATAAGACGCATCAACGGGTCCCGCTGTGACCGCGTCAAACGCGCTTGTAGCACTCGAGAAAAAAGCTTTGCCAAACGGCCCACCAGTCCTTGACGACTGGCCGGCTAGTACTGAGACGTTTCGCGCCGATCGAACCGTATCGTCTGACAGCTTACGTGCACCGCCGATGTCTACCGTATCGATAATTCCGAGCGCTCTTAGGGCGTTTACAAAGCCGAGATCAACCGCTCCGTGAGGGTCAGCTTGAGCTTTGAGATCACCGGCTACACCGTTCTGAAAGAAGGGATCGGCTAGTTTGGGGTCGAACCCCGCGGCTTGAAGACGCGCGCGAACCTGCTCCGCGGACAATCCGGAATTTCTAATTGCCTCAGCCAATTCGGCATTGGACATCATCTTCCCAACCGTGTCGATCCGTTGTGCCGGTAGGGGAGTTTGGCCAAGGACCAACGCAGGTACAAAAACCGCCACGCAACTGACGAGGAAGATTCTTCGCATTCTCCGCTGTCTTTATGGGGAACCGGCCGAGCGCCGGTCAGGTAAGCTTGCCACGCCAGCAATCACATGTATTATAAATCAAAGTACGGACTCCATCGAGTCTATGGGTTTTCGCTCGATCCGTCGAATCCCCTGGCCGTTATGGTGTAGTGCGGAGTTCCCGTTCCAGCCCCTACCGCTCTGGCGATGGCCATAGACAACCGACAAAACGCACCACTCGAAAATGGAAGCGGAACGGTCAACTCCGCCGATGAAGTAAGCCTGATTAACATCGCCAACGTCCTTCTTCGGCAGCGCTGGCTGATTCTTGCAATAGCCGGCAGTGTGGTTGCGGCGACCGTATTAGCTGCTCTTATCGCGCCGAAGATTTATTCTGTAGAATCGTCTTTCATAATTCAGAAGCGTGACCAGCCTCCTGCGGCCGGCCTGGCAGCACAGCTTGGCGTAGACGTCAACAGCGTGGATGCCACGCAGTCCCCTGCGTTCTACGCTAACCTAATAAAAACTCCGGATGTCCTCGACCGCCTCGTCGATACTGTGTTTACCACGTCAGCGGAACCAAAGCCGCGCCCACTTGCTACGATCTGGAATATCTCAGACAGGAATACGGATGCGCGGCGTCGCGCCGTCATAGATAAACTCCAGAAGGTTGTGTCGAGCAGTGTCTCGCAAAAGCTCGATCTCGTGGTCGTAAGGGTCACCACGGAAGACCCCGGTCTTTCGACTCAGATTGCCGATGCAATTCTTCGCCAGATAAATTGGTTTAATCTCCAAACACGACAAACGCGGGCCGCTGCAGAACGACAATTTGACGAGCGGCTGGTCGAAGAAGTAGGTGCCGACCTTCGACGCGCGGAAGACGAGACACAGCAATTCTACCAACGAAACCAGCAGCCCCGCATGTCCGCGGAACTTGAAATGGATAAGCAGCGTCTGACCCGGCGCCTCGAAATACTCAACGCTCGCTACGTGAGCGTGGTCACAGCCTACGATCGGGCACGGATCGATGAGGTTCGCGATACGCCGGTGATAACCGTTATTCAGCGCCCTCGAATGCCGGTGAGAGCGGATCCCAGAGGCATCCCGAAAAAGGCGCTATTGATGTTTGTTTTGGGATTGGTTGCCGGCTCAATCGTCGCTCTTGTACGACACGGACTCGCGAGCATGCGCAGTTCCGTTGATGAAGACGCGCAAGAGTTCCATCATCTGCTCGGCGAGACTTCTGGCGATGTTCGCCGCCTATGGACGATAGTAGGCCATCGGTCCAGTCGTAGGCGTGTATCGAACGTGGCTGGTCGCTGAACGCATCGGCTTCCTTAACTGATCGCGCCCGACCGCCCGGTGCTCGAGCGCGGGCCGTGTTGCTGCTTTGTATGCACGACCGCGGGCCTCTGTTGAGTCGGCGTCAGTAATTATCGTGGTCAACTGGCTTCGGAAATCGTCTCGCGTGCTTCTTGCGAGCCCCTTCGCAAGAAACTTGGCACAGTTGTCTGGCGCCACGACTGTAGGCGGAATAATCGCGCTCGGCGCAAGTCCGCTGATTGCTCGACTTTATCCCCCGTCGCAATTTGGCGTTCTTGGCGTATTTGCAACAACGCTGACACTGGCAATGGCAGTCGCGTCCCTGCGATACGATTTTGCGATCCCATACCCCAAGGACGAGCGCGAAGCAGAATCCGTCTTGGCTCTTGCTCTGCTCACTATTCTCGCGATGACCTCGGCATTCGCTCTCCTAATCCTAGCTGGAGTGCCATCTCTCTTCCCCGCTGTGAGAAATACGCTATCAGGCGGCTTGGTTTGGTGGCTGCCGATAGGCATGTGGGCGTCAGCTACTTATGCGGCGCTGTCCATCTGGATGATTCGCCAGCGTGATTTTGCTACAATCGGCACGACGAAAATTACGCAGGGAGCACTTCAGGCTGGATCTCAAATTGTACTTGGAGTTCTGGGGCTCGGTTCATCCGGCTTGATCGTTGGCCAGATCGTCGGATCGAGCAGCGGACTCTTGCGGTTATCGCAAAGGATTTCGCAGCGCAACCCGCACGTCTTGGACGGCATCTCACGATCCAAGTTGGTGGCGATCGCGCGAACCTATCGGCGATTCCCGCTCTATTCAGCGCCTGCGGTGCTTCTTGATTCTCTCGCCGGTGCAATGCCATTGTTTTTCATTGCAGCCCGCTTTGGCCCAGCGGCGGCAGGACTGTACACTCTTGTCCAACGCGTTATTACGATGCCGTTCTCACTGTTGACGGTTAATCTTGGCCAAGTTCTATTCGGAGACTTCGCCCAGATCCGGCGTTCCGATCCAGCATCGCTAATGCTGGTATTCCGCCGGCGCGTTCTTCAGGTCGGAGTTTTAGGGCTAATCCTGATTCTACCCCTCCTTTTCATCGTCCCTATTCTCCTCCCTCGAATCTTCGGAGAACGATGGGGCGGGGCGAGCTTGTATTTCCTCATTCTGGCGCCGATGACATTTGCCAGTTTCGTATCATCCCCTTTTGGCTTTGCGATCGACGTGCTGCGCCGGCAGGATCTCCAACTGCTCCGCGACTCAATTCGGGCTTTGATTATGGGTTCAGCCATTGCCATTTCGGTATGTCTTCATGCGGGTTGGCGCTCGACGCTTGTATTAATTGCCGCCGCTGGCGCAGTTAATGGTATTCTCTACTTATTGGTGTCATGGCGAGCAATCTCATCGTACGAGAGAACCAACGCGGGAGTGTCGGGGACCGCAGACGGGCCGTCACCCACGGGCCTAGATGCAGAGGCATTCGTTGAATTGAACTAAGAAATAGTCCCGGCGATCAAACTTTCCTCGTTGGAAGGCCTGGATGCGCGCCTTGCTTCAAAATGAACTGAGATTGTCAACGTGACTGGGCAGGCGGATCAGACCGCATTTATCTCGAAGGCTTCCGCCCAAAGCACAGTGCTGATCATTCTCCACAAGCGATGCGAGATATCCGCTCTGTTTCCTGGTCCCCGTTCAAGCTCATTGAGAAACCTGTCTATCCGCAAAAAAGGCAAACGAGGTGATTCCTCATGTAGCTTTTTCAAGAGCCAAGGCTTGAGTGCGGCAAACCATACACGATCGGGCGTGTTAAACCCTACCTTTGTGCGATCGATAATCTCATCGGGAACTAGCCCGCGAAAGGCACCCTTCAGCGGCGCCTTCGTTTGGCCCAGGCTCGTCACGAGAAGACTCGTTGGTATGGATGCGACGGCCTCCGCAAAATCGACATCGCAGAACGGCACGCGGCTTTCGATCCCGAATGCCATTGAGTTCCGGTCTTCATAGCGAAGCAACTGTGGGAGGCTGAGTTCCTCTGTGAAAAGGCGAAGCTCCTGATCAACTGCATCTCGTCCGCGACCCTGGGCTCGAACGGCCATTCGAACCCCGCGATCTGCAAACCAGTCTGGGTCGAGCCACTTCGGACATAGTGGCTCATTTACCACCCGCATCAAGAGCGGTGCAATAGAGGGAGGAACGAATCGCCCCAGCGCAGCGAGCATCGTTCTTCTATAGGCCCCTTCCCCGATTGGGTTAAAGGCGCGCACAAGAGACACGGCCGCCGCCAATCGACCATTGGCCAGCCGCTCAGCAACGGCCGCTGAAATTGCGGTGTTATACCCCCCGAGAAGTTCATCACTCCCCTGACCATCCAACATGACTGTCAACCCGTTGGCGAAAGCCTCTCGAAAAACAGTGAACTGCGCGTAGATACTGAGGCTGCCGAATGGCACGTCCTGAGTGCGGACGAGAGTGGCAAGATCTTTGTGAATGTCAGCTGCCGAAATCTCAACTCGGTGCGAATCGATGCGATACGTTCGTTCGGCAATCGCGACATAAGGAGCCTCGCTGCCCGATGGATCCTCGCTAATGAAACTCACGGTGCCAAACCCAGGGCTTGCCGGAATCATCGTGGAGGCGACAGCAACTATGGCCGTGGAGTCAAGCCCGCCAGATAAGCACGAACCTACACGGACATCGCTCCGCATGTGGAGTGAAATGCTTTTGAGGAGCGCGTCTCGCACAATCCTCGCGGCCTCCGTCGCGTTGCCCACAGAATTTGTTCTTTGCGGAAGCGACCAGTACCTAACGGGTGCTACAGAAGCAGTGTCGTTCAGCGGAATGCGCAAGATATGCCCCGCCGGAAGTTGCCGGATGTCAGAAAACATCGTCCGGTCACCATTGTCGCTAAGCCCAAAACGAATGAACTGAAAGAGCGCGTCCGCTTGGGGTTCGGGTGAAACACTACGGAGAGACACCAAGGCCTTCATTTCAGACGCGAACGCAAGGCCACCGCCGGCAACGCGGGAATAGTAAAGCGGCTTAATCCCAAATGGATCGCGCACAAGGAGAACTTCGCGACGCAGACGGTCTACCACTGCAAAGGCGAACATGCCTCTGAATCGCCTCACGGCTTGATCACCCCATTCGTGCAAAGCGGCCAGAAGTACCTCTGTATCGCTCCTCGTTTTGAAGTGGTGCCCAAGACCGCCGAGCTCGCGCTTTAGTTCAACGTAGTTGTAGATCTCACCATTCAGCACAACCCAGAAACGCCCACTCTCGTCGGACATCGGCTGGTGTCCAGCAGTCGAAAGATCCAGAATGGACAGTCGTCGATGCGCGAGCACTACACGGACATGCATACTCGGATTAAGGCGCGGCAGTCCCAGCGTCGGATCTGTATCTCGGCCGGCCCAGAGCTGGGTCGACCCATCTGCATGAAGCGTCAGGTAGCCCTCATCATCCGGTCCTCGATGCCGCAGAGAATCCGCGAGTATTTGTGCGTCCGCGCACGACACATCGTCGTGACCCGCGATTAACCCGGCTATGCCGCACATTGCACGGAGGGAGTGCGTTTAAAGCAATTGACGGCCGCAAATTGGATAACGCCGGTTGTAAACGTGCTTTGTCTGCTAGAGCGTCTCGGCAATCTGGTCGTCTCAATGGCCATCACAGCAATCATGTTCCCCTTATGTTATTTCAAGTTGACAGATCGGTCAGGAGCGCATGCACAGCGAACTGGTGCGCCACGCGAGTTACCGACGGGGACCGATCTCTCTAGAAAGAATGTCAGCAATCTGCCTCGCCGCATGGCCAGAGCCGTACGGTTGACCAGGTTTACCGACGGTACCGATTGCGCCTTGGATTGCTTGCACCACGCTCCTGACGTCGCTCGGAGGCGCGAGACGATTCCACCCCATGGCTACAAGCTCAAGCCATTCGGTTTCGAATCTGACCGTGACGCATGGAACACGATGAAAAAAAGCCTCCTTCTGCACGCCCCCGGAGTCCGTCACAATTAACGCAGCGCCGGCTTCAAGGGATGCCATTTGAAGGTACCCGACGGGAGCAATTACTCTGAGCTGCGTTTCGGAACCCGTCTTGATCCCGAGCTCAGCCAACCGATGTTTTGTTCTAGGATGAATGGGCCAGATTACGGGAATTATCTTTCCTGCTTCTAGCAGCGCCTCGATAATTACACGAAGGCGCTCAGGATTGTCTGTGTTTTCCGCCCTGTGAATCGTTGCGAGCAAGTAGTTCCCGTCGTTGAGGCCGAACTCAGATAGGGTGGCCCTTCGCCTGACGGCGTCGGACCCATGCTCGAGTGCGACGTCAAACATTACATCTCCTACGACATGGACTTTTTCGCCTCGGATGCCTTCAGCTTCAAGGTTTGCGCGCGCCACCTCCGTTGGTGCAAACAAGGTGTCAGCAAGGACATCAGCGACAATGCGATTGACCTCCTCGGGCATGCTGCGATTAAAAGATCGCAAACCAGCTTCGACGTGAGCGGACGGAATTCTTACTTTGGCGGCGACCAATGACCCGGCCAACGTGGAATTAGTGTCGCCGTAGACCAAGACCAGATCCGGCTGCTCACTCAGCACAACTCGCTCGACCTCCGCGAGCATCTTGCCAGTCTGAACCCCATGCGAACCGCTTCCAATACCTAAGTGATAGTCTGGCGGTTTCATCCGGAGTTCCCGAAAGAAGATTTCAGACATATCCGAGTCGTAGTGCTGGCCCGTGTGGATTACGACCTCTGCGATGCCGAGCTCACGAAGAGCCCTGCTCACAGGAGCTGCTTTGATAAACTGCGGTCTTGCTCCGATTATCGTCCCAATCTTCATCGACAAACAGAAAAGACGTTCCAGGTTTCGATTGGCTGGGCTCGCCTAGATGGGGTGCGGTTTAGTTGGATCACCTGTGATTGTGCGATCGAGCGGTTGCCGCGGTATAGTCAGCCAGACGCCGCCTCGCAATTGCATCCCAAGAGAACAAAGCGCTCATTCTTGCCGCTCCAATTCGACCAAGGCGTTGGCGAATGGAAGGATTTGCCAAAGTGAGGAGGACTCGGCTCAAATCATCGATATCATTCAAATGGTACGTGAGTCCATTCCCGTCGATGCGTTCAGTTGCCTTAAGCGATGAATTCACGACTATCGGTAGTCCGCTCGCAGCCGCGTCGAGCATCGAAGTGGATTCTTGGGTGGGCCATACTCCGATGTCGGAGGCGCGATACCATCCCGGAAGTTCTTTGTACGGGACAAAAGGATGCACTAACGCTCCGCTACACTGACGTATCAATTCGGCTTGAGGGCCGTCGCCCAAGAAGAGCGACACAAAACGATCATCCCGCCGTCTCACCTCAGCAACAGCTCGGGCTAGGGCGTAGGGATTCTTGTCTTCCGTAAAGCGTCCCGTATAGATGCAGACGATAGAATCGGGACGAACGCCAAGAGATCGCCTCCGCTCCTGTCTGTCGGCCTCATCGCCTTCGCTCGAGACGGGATGAAACATCTCGATCTCAACGCCGAGCGGGCACACATCAATCTTGGAAGCCTGTACACCGAAGAAACGCACTGCAACTTCGGCGCAATCTCCGGTGGCCCCATAACACTTCTCTGTCGCAAGACTCACCAGGCGGCCTGGGATGACGCGTGTGACAAAGTTCTTGATCATGCGCGGATCCCAGAAAGGTCGCTTCTCTGAGTACAGCGGGAATACTGAGGCGGTCGTATGGCTACCCGTAAATAGCGCGTACCCAAACCGCTGGCGGTTAATTAAAGCTTGGACAGGAATCCAGCCTATCGCAGGGAGGGACTGCACAACATGAGGGCGGATCTCGTTTAACGCGTCTTTCAGACCAACGTACCGCATGTGTCCCAAAACGCGCTTGTGGCCCAAGACATGGAGAGTATAACCGTCGTACTGTTCGCGCGTTCCGGCAGATAGGACGTCTTGCCCGGTAAATCCTGAATAGATCGAACTGAAATTCGGCAAACGGTAATAGGGAGGCAGATCCATCGTAATGAGATGAACCTCAACACCGAGCCTTGCCAAAGCGCGAGGGAGCGCATTGGCCATGTATCCAGTCTGCTTCGAGAAGTTGTCGGTAAGAAGTGCAAGCCGCATGTTCTGAAGGTGGTGTGAACCGAATCGACGCGTTTGCTGCCAATCACGGCCTTCCCAGAAAGCAGCGTCAAAGTGCTTGCCATGTCGCTGTTCAGCAGAATAGAGAAGTCGGACAATCTAACAATAATTGCCTTCGGGAAACCGGGATGACCATTTAGCGTTCTTGTTTCATCGCTTCAGTCGTGCCAGCGACCGGTTTTCTCAACACAACAAATAGGTTTGCGCGAAAGTTGGCGAATGCACTGTGTGCATTCACGACACGCTCGTAAACCATCATCGCGAGAAAGGCAACGCGGGAGAACCTTCCATAGGATGGCTCTTTTTCCACGAGCCTGATGGACTCCACCTCAAGCCGAGCCGCCGCAGCTGCCTTTCTGATTGCGGCCTTGGTGTTCATCGCGTACGCCGTCGGATAAGGGTCATGAGCCCCGGCCGGCAATCGTCGAGCCCTATTCGCTACAAGTTTGTGAAATCGATGCGGCGTCACCGATGCGAGTAACCCCACATAGTGCATCCTGTTGACGGTTCGGAATACGTAAACGCCGCCCGGAACCAGAACGCGCTCCACATTTCTGAGGTGATC
>Ga0207707_10002510_pt1 | contig 16512 bp, 12 predicted proteins | sample KBSC83BmetaG_FD_184336 | JGI IMG/M metagenome (GOLD analysis project Ga0207707, IMG submission 184336) | Corn rhizosphere microbial communities from Kellogg Biological Station, Michigan, USA - KBS C8-3B metaG (SPAdes) (version 2) | ecosystem: Host-associated > Plants > Roots > Rhizosphere ...
TTCATTGTCTCTCGCTCCACTCGAATGTCGCGAATACCTGGTGGCATTCGCACGGGACCCACGTCGGCACGACGACGATGGCGACGCCAAAAACGGCGCGCATGCATATGTCCTGCCGCGGAGAGCCCTGTATTAGGATTTTGCAATCGAATGTCTTTCTGCCTGCCTGCGGCCGCAAGTAGCATCATTATATAGCAGACTCTACAGTAGCGACCTCGGGCGATGCACCAGGCGGTACCCGTAGATTCTCACGACAGGATGCGACTCGCCCACGCCCGCTCGAACGCGCGTACGATCGTGGCACTGGCGGCTCTCGCGACTCTCGCGGCGCTCGCGCCGGGCGCGAGCGGGCTGCGCGCGCAGGGCGCGCCCGCCCCGCTGTTGCGCGGCATCACCGCCCTCGACGCCAAGCGAGTCGCCGAGGTCGAGCGCGGCGAGGCGGTGACGATCACTCTCGACGCTCCCGACAAGACCGAGATCGCCACCTTGGGCGTCGTGAAGCTCGACGTGCCGCGCGCGTTCTACGTCGCGCGCGTACGCGATCTCACGGGCTTTCTACTGAGCGACGTCCGGGCGTCCGCGGGCACGTTCAGCGAGCCCGCGAGCGGCGCAGATGTGGCGGCGCTCTCGCTCGAGCCTTCCGATGTGAAGGCGCTCGCGAAGTGCAGGCTGTTCGCCTGCGACGTGAAGCTCCCCGCCGGGATGATGGAGAAGCTGCGCGCGGCGGTCGAAGGGTCGCGCGACTCCGCGCCCCGTGCCGACTCGCTCGTGCGCGCGTGGCTCGTGGACTACGTGAACGCCTACCGCGCGGACAGCGACGAGCATCTGGTGGTCTACGACGACACCAGGCGGTCGGTTCGCAGCACCGATGTCTTTCGCACGCTGACATCCGAGCCGCTGCCCGCGGGCGTGGACGGCTCGGCATTCGCGCGAATGCTCGCGACGCCGCGCCGTGCACGTCCGCCGGAGATGACCTCTCGCATCTCGTGGGAGATGGACCGGCTCTCCGGACTCAAGCCGGTGCTCGAGGTGAACGAGCGCTCGATGTACTCGTCGCCCGCGCATCCGGAGCAAAGCTGGATGACGACGAAGCTCCTCTACGCCTCGCATTATTTCGAGTCGCAGATCGATCTGATCACGGTCGCCGATGCCGAGCCGGGTTCGGCCGGTCCGGCGAGCTATCTCGTGATCGTTCGCCGGCAGAAGTTCGACGATCTCCCGAGCGGTGGACTGTTCAACATTCGCGGCAAGGCGGTGAAGAAGCTGCGCGACGCGCTCCGCTCCACGCTCGCCAGTACCCGCGCCGAGATGTCCGCGGCGTACGCGGATTCCGCGAGCGCCCCTGGCCGTTCGCCCTGAGCCGCGACGTGCAGCCGCCGCTATCTTCGGCTGCGTGAGGATGCCCAGCAGAATTTCGAGATGGCCGCGCGGCGCGTTGCTCGTGGTCACGATGCTCCTTCCCTGCGCGGCGCGCGCGCAACACGCCGACCATCCGCGCGCCGACACCACCGCGTCCATGCAAGGGATGTCGGACATGTCGTCGCACATGGCCGGCGTGCTCGGCATCCCGCACACGCGGCTCGGCTCCGGTACGAGCTGGCAGCCCGAGGCAGCGCCGCACTATGGATGGCACTTCCTGCGCGGCGGCTGGAGCCTGATGGTGCACGGAGTCGCCTACGCGGAATACGACCGACAGCTCGGGCCACGCGGCGACGATCAAATCGGGTCGATCAACTGGGGAATGCTCATGGCGATGCATTCTCTCTGGGGAGGGATGCTTCACCTGCACGGCATGCTGAGCGCCGAGCCCGCGACGATCGGATCGGAGGGATACCCGCTGCTGCTGCAATCGGGAGAGAGCTACCACGGCGCGCTGCTGCACGACCGGCAGCACCCGCACGATCTGTTCATGGAGACCGCGGCCATTTACGAGCACGCGGTCGCGCGCAATCTCGCCCTCTCGATTTACGTGGCGCCCGTGGGCGATCCGGCCATCGGTCCGGTGGCGTTCCCGCACCGAAGCTCCGCGGCCAGCGACCCATTCGCGCCGCTCGGGCACCACTGGCAGGATGCCACGCACATCTCGTACGGCGTGCTCACCTTCGGCGTCTTCAGCCGAACCTGGCGCGCCGAAGCCTCCATCTTCAACGGCCGCGAGCCCGACGAGCATCGCACGAACTTCGAGATGCGGCGGCTCGACTCCTACGCGGGCCGGATCTTCTTCAATCCTGGGGCCAATTGGAGTTACAGCGCCTCGGCGGCGTACCTCGCCAGTCCCGAGCTGCTGCACCCGGATGAGTCCGTGCATCGCTACTCGGCGTCGATCATGAACACGCGTCTGCTCGGCGCGCGCGGAGAGTGGAGCAGCTCGCTCGTGTATGGCGCGAACGCCGTGCGCGGCGCTCCGCTCGCGAGCAGCGCGCTGGCCGAGACGAACGTCGACTTCGATGGAGTGAACACGGTGTTCACGCGCGTGGAATTCGTGCAGAAGAGCGCGCAGGATCTCGCGCTCACGGGCGGATCGGAAAGCGACCACTTCGACGTGGGTGAGCTCACGCTCGGATTCAGCCGTGAGGTCATGCGCGCTCGCGGTCTCACGCTCGGGGTGTCCGTGCTCGGCACCCTGAACGTCGTGCCGGCCACGCTCGAGAACGCATATGGGAGCCGCTTCCCCAAGGGCTACGCGGTATTCCTGCGGCTGCGCCCCGAGCGGATGCGCACCGCCAAGGAAGTGCCGGGGATGTAGCGCGAGATGTTCGGAAACCGCGCGCGTGAGGGCGCCGTAGGGTGGAAACTCCCCCCACCCGGCATTCGCAGATTCTCACACTCGTCTCCATTCTCTTCGCGTTGCAGGCCACTGCGCCCGCGGCCGTTCCCGATACGGGGCAGCGTGGGCGCGACTCCGCCGCGGCCAGGGCCCCCGATCAGGATTCGGTACGCATGGCGCGCTGGCGCGAGAAGCGGCGCATCCCGCTCACTCCCGCGCTCGAGGCGAGCGCGTATCGCGACTCCGCCGCGCGTGACGTGATTCTTCGTGCGCGGCGCGCGAGGCTCGTGCAGGACTCCTCGCTGCTCGCCTACGACGCGACGTCGCACGAGCGTCTCACGGTCGGACTCGGTCTCGGCGGCCATGCGGGGCTCGAAAAGCTGTTCCTGCGCAACGAGACAGCGGCGCACGTCCGCTGGCAACGCGGCCGCGGAGCCGTGGTGGACGTCGTGGGAGCGCGCTCCGCCTTTCCCATGCTCAAGCAGGGCGTGGGCGTGATGGCGGACATGCTGCAGATCGACGCCATACCATACTACCCGGGGCGCGAGAGCCTGCTGCGGATCGTCGGCGTCAACAACGTGAAAGGATCGAACGACGACGTCCTGATCAATCCGCTCACCGCGGGAGCCGAGGCGTACTACCGGTTCCAGAGCGGCGACTCCGTGTCGTTTCTCCTCCCCGACGGCACACGGGGGCGTCTGCGCGAGGTGCGGGTGGAGGCGCGGCAGCCGCGCTTCGACCTCATCGTGGGCTCGCTCTGGTTCGACGTGAAAACGGCGCAGCTCGTGCGCGCCGTGTACCGCCCTTCGATGCCGCTCGACATCGTCCCGTTCGTCCAGGCCATCGACGACGAGTCGTTCGACGACGTCCCCAGGGCGGTGAAGCCGATGATCTTTCCGATGATTCTCGACGTCACCGCGCTCACGGTGGAGTACGATCTGCACGAGCAACGGTGGTGGCTGCCGCGTCTCGAAACGATCGAGGGGCGCATGCGCATGGGCATCATGCGCGCGCCGTTCTCGGTTGAGCAGAGCTATCGCTACGCGAGCGTCAACGGCACGGAGGCGCTTCCCACGATCTTCCCGACGATGAAAGACTCGCTCATCGCCGCCGGGCTCGACACCGCGTCGCGCACGGACTCGGCGAAGCAGGCGAGGCGAGACAGCATGGAGGCTCGCCACAAGCGCCGGGCGGGGAAGGAGGACCAGGGCGACGAGGATTTCGCGTCGCTCGACTGCACGCCCGGCGACACGATCACGCGGCGGTCGATGCGCTACGGCGGCGCGCTGCCGATCATGGTGCGAATCCCGTGCGACACAGCGGCACTCACACATTCGCCGGAATTTTCCACCTCCATCTACGATCCCGGCGAAGAGCTGTTCGGAATGAAGGATCGCGAGCAGCTCGTGAAATCGCTCGGACTCGGACTCCAGCCCGGATGGGGTCCACAGCCCGCGACGATCCACTACGGCTTCGATCGCGGCATGCTGCGCTACAATCGAGTAGAAGCGCTCTCCGCGGGTGTGCTCGTGGAGAGCACTCTCGGCAAGGGCTACACCGCGAACGCGTCCGCGCGCATCGGCATCGCGGACTGGCAGCCGAACGTCGAAGGTCATCTCTTCCGGAGCAACGGCGATCGCACCTATACGCTCGGCGCATACCGGCGGCTCAACTCGGCGAACGATTGGGGCGACCCGTTGAGCGTCGGGAGCTCGATCTCCTCGCTGCTGTGGGCGCACGACGAGGGATTCTACTTCCGCAGCGCGGGGGTGGACCTCACGTCCACGACGCCGCGAGAGGGAGCGATCACCTGGAGGTTGTTCGGCGAACGGCAGGACGACGCGGAGAAGCACACGAATGCGTCGCTCTGGCATCTGCTCGGCGGCGCGGGCTTCGATCCGAACATCCGCGCGGAGAGCGCCAACGAGTTCGGCGCGGGCGCAAGTTATCACGACAGCTATGGGCTGGATCCGGAGAAGCTCCGCGCGACGATCGACGTGCGGGCGGAAGGCGCCACCGGCACGTTCGACTACGGCCGCGGATCCGCCGAGGCGACGGTGACGCGCGGGCTGTTCACCGAATTGGATGGCGCGCTCACGGCGAGCGTGGGGAGCTCCGCGGGCACGGTGCCGGTGCAGCGATTCTGGTTTCTGGGCGGCGTCGCGACCGTGCGCGGGCAGGAGCCCGGCACGCTTGCCGGCGACTCGTACTGGCTCGGCCGCGCCGAGCTGGGTCGCACGTTCAACGCGGTTCGCCCCACGATCTTCTACGATCTGGGGTGGGCCGGCGCGCGTGGCGCGTTCGCGCGCGGGCCGCGGCCCATCAGCGGCGCGGGCGTGGGCGCGTCGGTCCTGGACGGTCTGATTCGTTTCGACATGGCGCACGGAATCAATCCGAACCACGCGTGGCGCGCGGACCTCTACACGCAGGCGCGCTTCTAGACACTGGTCGCCTCGCGCGTGGAGCGCCATTTTGCCGGATGTCCGCGACCATGCGCGCCGTCGTGATCTCCGCACCAGGCGGAGCCGAGGTTCTGGAAGTCCGCACGGTCGCCCGCCCATCGCCGTCGCACGCGCAAGTGCTCGTTCGCGTGCACGCCACCGCCCTCAATCGCGCCGACATCGCGCAGCGGGAGGGTCGCTACCCACCTCCCGCCGATGCGCCGGCGGACATCCCCGGCCTCGAGCTCGCGGGCGAGATCGCCGAGGTGGGGCCGGGCGTGTCGCGATGGAAGGTTGGACAGCGGGTGTTCGGCATCGTGGGCGGCGGCGGGTACGCGGAGTACGCGGTCACGCACGAGCGGCTGCTCGCCGGGATTCCGGCGGCGATGGACTACGTCCACGCCGCGGCGATTCCCGAGGCCTTCATCACGGCGCACGATGCGCTCGTGACACAGGCATCGATGCGCGCGTCAGAGCTCGTGCTCGTGCACGCGGCCGCGAGCGGGGTGGGGCTCGCCGCAATTCAGTTGACGCGCGCGCTCGGCGGCATCCCGTTCGGCACGGCGCGCGGCGCGGGAAAGCTCGATCGCGCGCGCGAGTACGGCTTGGAGGATGGATGGAACGCGAGCGGCGATCTGGCGCAGCTCGCGACACACGCGAAACGATGGGGTGATGGGAAGGGGATGAACGTGGTGCTCGATCTCGTCGGCGGCGCGTACGTGCCGGCGAGCATTTCCGCGATGGCGCAACGCGGGCGTCTCATTCTCATCGGCCTGATCGCCGGCAGGGAGGCGACCGTGTCGCTGGGGCAAATCTGGGCAAAGCGGCTCACCATTCGCGGCACCTTTCTCCGCGCGCGGCCACTCGAGGAAAAAATTCTCGCCACGCGCGCGTTCGAGGCGCAGGTGGTGCCGCTGTTCGAGCGCGGCCTCTTGCGCGCCACGATCGATCGCGAGCTTCCGCTCGACCGGGTGAGGGCGGCGCACGAGCTGCTGGAGTCCAATCAGACGGTGGGCAAGATCGTGCTGCGAGTTTCGTGAGGGGGCGGGGGACACTGCTCGCGATGGCACTGGGCGCGCTGGCGGCGTGTGCCGCAGCGACCCTGCCCAACTATCGCGGTCCGCGCACCGATCACTTCGACGGGCGGCACTTCTTCAACGAGGAGCCGTTCGAGGAGCAGTCCCCGTCCGAGCTGGCGAGGTGGCAGCTGTCGCGGCATCGCGGCGCGTGGCCGGACAGCGGGGCCGTCGCGGCTCCGGCTCCCCCGGCGCGTGTCGGCGGCGGCATGCTGCGCGTCACCATGGTGAATCACGCCACGGTGCTGTTGCAGCTCGACAGCCTCAACATCCTCACCGATCCGGTGTGGTCGGATCGCGTGGGGCTGGAGGGGGAGGTGGGTGTGCGGCGGCATCGCGCGCCCGGCATCGCGTTCGACTCGCTGCCGCCAATCGACATCGTACTGTTGAGCCACGATCATTACGACCACATGGATCTCCCGACGCTCATGCGACTGCAGCGCCGCTTTCATCCGCGAATCGTGACCGGCTTGGGGAATCCCGGATATCTGGCCACGCAGGGCGTGCGCGGCGCGGAGCAGCTCGACTGGTGGCAGTCGGCGTCGCTGGGACGCGGGGTGAGCGTCATGGCGGTTCCGGCGCGCCACTGGTCCGGGCGCACGCTGTCGGACCGGTACCAGCGGCTGTGGGAAGGCTTCGTGATCCAGGGGCGTCGCGACACCGTGTACTTCGCCGGCGACACGGGGTGGGGACGCATGTACCGCGAGCTGCACGCACGCTGGAGCCGCTTCACGCTGTCGCTGCTGCCCATCGCCCCCTTTCGCCCGCGATGGTACATGGCGCGCAAGCATCTGAGCCCCGACGACGCCGTGCGCGTCGCGCAGCTCACACGCAGCGGGACGACGATCCCGATCCACTGGGGCACCTTCGAGCTGGGCGACGACGGCGAGAGCGAGGCCGCCGACACGCTCGCGGCGGCGGTGGCGAAAACTCCACGGCAGTGCCGGCCACACGTCGTGCTCCTCCGGAACGGCGAGACGGCGCAGATCGAGCCGCTCGCGGCGAGAGAGCCCGAGCTGCCGTCGGCTCGCTGCGCGCGCCGGCCGTGACCGACGCGACGCGGGCGAGGCCCGATCAGGAGCGCCGATGGCCGGACTGGCTCCGTCATCTGCGCCGGCGCACGACCTCCGGTCGCTTCATCGCCGAGGTGGACGGGCTGCGATTCATCGCGATCGCGCTCGTGGTGTTCTTTCACGTGCACGACTACCTGGTCACGAAGTACCGCCTCCCCGCGGGCGCGGTGGGGCACGAGGACCTGCTCGACCGCATCGCCGCCACCGGACACTACGGCGTGCACCTCTTCTTCATCATCAGCGGCTTCGTGCTCGCGCTCCCTTTCGCGGCGCACGAGCTGGCGGGACGGCCGCCGGTGCGACTGCGGGCGTACTTTCTTCGACGCCTCACGCGCCTCGAGCCGCCGTACATCATCGCCCTGCTCGGGCTCTCGGGCGCGATCGTGCTCACCCGCGCCACCCACCCGGCCATCGTGCCGCACTTGCTCGCGAGCATCGCGTACGTGCACAACATCGTGTACGGCGTGGGGAGCACGATCGACGTGGTCGCGTGGTCGCTCGAGATCGAGGTGCAGTTCTACATCCTCGCGCCGGCGCTCGCGGCCGTGTTCGTGATTCGGGACAAGTGGATCCGCCGCGCCGTGATCGTCGCGGCGATTGCGGTGGCGCTCGCGGTGGAGGCATGGCTCGCGCCGGCGCCATGGGTGCCGCTGTCGGTCGTCGGCTTCTTGCAGTTCTTCCTCTGCGGATTCCTCATCGCCGACCTGTACGTCGCCGACTGGCAGAGCAAGCCCTCGCGCACCCTCGCGTGGGACGCGGTATCGCTCGTGGGCTGGCCCCTTCTCGTCGCGCTCTGGCTCCAGGATGCGCCGAATCCCACGCTCTTCATCCTGCTCGCCTTCCTGCTGTTCTGCGCCGGTTTCCGCGGGCGGGTCACATCCCGGGCGCTCGGCACACCGGCGATCGCCACCATCGGCGGCATGTGCTACTCGATCTACCTGCTCCACTTTCCGCTGATCTCGATGATCGGCCGGCACACGCTGCCTGCTGGCGCGGCGCTTCGCCCGTGGATGCATCTCCTCATCCAGACGGCGATCATCGCGCCGCCCGTGCTGCTCATCTGCGGCGTGTATTTCGCTCTGATCGAGCGGCCGTGCATGGAGCGGGACTGGCCGCAGAAGCTGGCCGCGTGGGTGAGGGCGCGGCTCCGCGGCGCTTGAGTGGCACGCGCGCCGTGCTAACTTCGAACGCTCGCTCCGCGCGCTCCGCACACTTCACCTCGCATCATGCACTCGCCCGCTCCACATCTCTCGCTCATCGTGCCCGTCTACAACGGCGCGGACCGGCTGCCGTCGAGCCTCGACCAGCTGCGCGAGTTTCTCCGCGCGCAGCCCTACGCGTCGGAGCTCATCCTCGTGGACGACTGCAGCGACGCGCCGACGCGCGCGCTGCTCGAGGAGTTCGCGCGCACGAACGAGGGCACGCGGCTCATCCGCAACGACGAGAACAGGGGGAAGGGGCACGCGGTGACGCGCGGCATGCGCGCGGCCGTGGGGAAGTTTCGCGTGTTCACCGATGCGGATCTCGCGTACCCAGCGAGTGAGGTGGCGAAGATCCTCACCGATCTCGAGGGCGGGGCGGACGTGGCGATCGCCTGCCGGGTGCTGGCCGAATCGCGCTACCTCATGAGCCCGACGTTTTTCTCGTACCTCTACACGCGGCACGTGATGAGCCGCGTGTTCAACGCCATGGTGCGCTGGACGCTGATCCCCCGCGTGCTCGACACGCAGGCGGGGCTCAAGGGGTTCACGGCGCACGCCGCGGAGATCGTGTTTCCCCGCGTGACGATTCCCCGGTTCGGCTTCGACGTCGAGGCGCTGTTCATCGCGCGCAAACACGAGCTCTCGCTCGCGCAGACGCCGGTGTTCTTCCGCTACGACGAGGAGCCGACTACCGTGCGCTTCGTGGAGGACGCGCTCCGAATGGTGCGCGACCTCGTGCACATTCGGCGCAACGACTGGCGTGGCCGCTACGCCTGACGCGCCGCGCCTCGTGATCAACGCCGACGACTTCGGGTTCTCCGAGGGCGTCACGCAGGGGATCATGGAGGCGCACGCGGCCGGCACCGTGACGTCCACATCGATCATGGCGAACGGGATCGACTGGCAGAACGCCATCGCCCGCGCGCGGGCGATCCGGACGCTCGGTGTCGGGCTGCACCTCAACCTCGTGCAGGGGCGTCCGTTACTGCGCGTGCCCTCGCTCACCGACCGCGAGACCGGCGAGTTCCATCCGCTCGGCGTGCTGGCGCGGCGGGCGCTGCTCCGTCGCATCGACTCCGGGGAGCTGGAGGCCGAGACGCGCGCGCAGATCGAGCGCGTGCGCGCCACGGGGCTGGCGCTCACGCATCTCGACAGCCACCGGCATGCGCACGTGCTGCCGGGGATCTTCGCCACGGTGGCGCGCGTCACGGCCGAGGCGGGCATTCGCGTGCTGCGCATTCCGCGTGAGCCCCTCCGGCTCAACGTTCTCGACCCGGCGGCCACGGACCGGAAGCTCGTGATCGCGGCGGCGCTCGCGGCGTCGCGCGCCGCCACGCGCACGGGTCCGCTCATCACCGTGGATCACTTTCGCGGCATCTCGCTTCAGGGCGGCAAGCGATTCGCCGTGCGGCTGCGGCGCACGCTCGACACGCTCGGCCCCGGCGTGACGGAGCTCATGGTGCACCCGGGACACGACGACGCTACGCTCGCGGCGCAGGACTCCTACACCTGGCAGCGGCCCATCGAGCTCGAGGTGCTCACCTCAGCCGGGACGAGGGAACGGCTCGCGCGAGGCGACATTCGGCTCGTGAGCTTCCGCGACCTCTGACGGCCGCCAGCGCAGCTGCTCCCATAACATGGTGAGCCAGGCGATCGTGCACGGCACCGTCTTGAGCCGGTAGTGCACGAAGAAATGCTGCTGCCAGCTCTTCGGCGTGATGTCGGTGGAGGAGAGCGATACGACCACGAGCGTGAGCACGAGGATCGCGTCGTGCCACCCGCTGCGCGGAGTGGTCACGAACCAGATCGCGATGCCGGTCACCGCGATCACGAACGACGGCGACTCGGATTGGTGGTTGAAGATCACCATGTAGACGAGCAGCGAACAGAGAAAGCGCAAGCGGAACTCCTCCCACCTCCACTCGCGCCATCGCGCGAGCGGGAGGAGCAGCAGCGTGGTGCCCGCGAGCTGTACCGGCCAGTTGGGCCAGCTCACGCCGAGCCAGATGCGCAGCTGCTGCATCACTCCGCCGTACAGGCCGCCGCCTCCGCCGCCGCCAACCGATAGCGCGTCCACCGATTCCACCAGCCGCCACGAGTGGTATTGCGCCGCGAGCTCCGACGGCGAGACGACGAGCAGCGGCAGCGCGAGCACGGCGGCCATCGCGACGGCCATTACGAGCGCGAATCGGATTCGCCCGCGGTAGAACACGGCCAGCGCCAGCGCGGCCAGCGGAAAGATCTTCACCGCCGCTCCGATCGCGATCGCGGCGGCTGCGCCGAGCTGTCGTCGTCGCTCGAACGCGATGAACGCGAGGATCACGAGCGCGGTGACGAGCGAGTTGCTCTGCGACCGCTGCATCGAGCGCAGCGCCTCCAGATAGATGATCGCGAGCGCGATGATGCCACGCCGGCCCGGCAGCAGCCGGTCGACGGTGAAGAAGAGGAGAAGCGTGTTGAGCGCATCCCAGAGCGCGAGCGACACCGCGAACGGAATGAGCGCGAACGGCGCGAACAGCACCGCGAAGCTCGGGCTGTACTTGTAGAGATCGGCGTGGTGCTGCGGCTGCGCGGCGTACATGTCGTGCCCCGCCGCGAGATTCAGATACGACCAGCGGAAGATCAGGAAGTTGTTGTCCGGCCCGCGATGCGAATACGCCTTCCCGATCGCGACGACCAGAATCGTGACCACGTAGAGCGCCACCATCCACGTGTGCGGCGAGATGCGCGAGAATCGCCAGTTTCGCATGCGGAATTCTCGTCGGTGACCTCGAGCGGCGAAAGGTGCGACGGTTGACGCCTTCTCCCGGAGCCGCCACTCTTCCCCATGCGACGAGAGCACCATCTTCCCGTTTCACGCACTGCCCGCTACTTCACGGTCGGCGAGCCGGGAGATGCGCTGCGCGAGCTCTGGTTCGTGTGTCACGGCTATGGGCAGCTCGCCGGCCGCTTCGTGCGCCACTTCGAGCCGATCGCCGGGCCGGAGCGGATGATCGTCGCTCCAGAGGCGCTCTCACGCTTCTACGTCGAAACACCCGGGAAGACGCACGCCGACACGCACGTCGGCGCCACGTGGATGACGCGCGAGGACCGGTTGAGCGACATCGAGGACAACGTCGAATACCTCGACGCGCTCTACGCGCACATCCGTAACGGCCTGCCCCGCGTGCCGCCGTCGTGCACGGTCTTCGGCTTTTCGCAGGGAGTGGCAACCGTGTGCCGGTGGCTCGAGCGCACGGACGTTCGCGTGGACCGCGCGATTCTCTGGGGCGGGATCATTCCCGCCGATGTCGATCTCGCCGCGTCCCCAGCGCTGCGCGCCGCCCGCCTCATCGTCGCCGCGGGCACGGCCGACGAGCACGCGACTCCCGAGCTGCTCGCCGAGCAGAGCGCGCGACTCGCGTCGCACGGGCTCGCGTGCGAGCGCGCGAGCTTCAACGGCAGCCATCGTATCGATCGCGAAACGCTCGCGCGTATCGCCGCCGGGAGCGTCCCCGCGAGCTAGTGCTCGAGGATGATGTACTTCGCGTCGTCCGCGGACATCTTCCTGAGCCACGCCAGCAGCTCGCTCATCGACGCGGCAGGGAACACTCCCTCGGTTCCCGTGAGCCGTCGGCTCACGTGCAGCTCGTTCCCGGTCTGCGTGTACTCGGACGCGTACGAGCCGAACGCGCTCGTGGCCGTGTCGCTCGCCGGCAGCTTCGCCTTCCACCCGGCGGGCAGCGTGAGGCGAAGGTCCTCGATCTCCGTGTGCGGGCCCCACACCTTGGCCGCATCGATCGGAAGCTTGCGCGGGCCGCGCGCCTCCAGCGACGAGATGAAGCTGGGATACGAGTAACTGCGCAGCGGGATGGTGAGAATCTCCGTCCCGCCCGCATCCGCCGCCGCCTTCCCGTGGCGGATGAGCACCGAGATCTTCGGCTCCGCGGCGAGGTCGCGTCCGTCGAACAGCTGCAGGCTGTCGCCCACCGACCCGTCGAAGATCGCGTTCGCGATCGCGAGCGTCGCGCGCGCACGCTCGGCGGAATCGGGCTTGGTGGACTTCATCATCGAGCCCCGCATCGCGTATTGCTGCGCGCCCGACGCCTGGCGAGTCCACTTGCCGGAGAACATCCCGTCGGGGGTGAGCGAGCCCACCAGATGGATCTCGGCCCTGTTTCCCTTTGCCGAATCGGTGGGGAATGTGATCTCCTCGCTCGTGCCATCCGGGTGCACCACCAGCCCGAACTCGCCCTGCTCGGCCGGCGGGAGCGAGCCGTAGGGGACGATCTCCGCGGTGAGATCCACGTACGTCCGCGCGCCATTGCGGTCGACCGCCGCGATCATGTGGTCGAACTGGTTGCCGCTCGGCAGCGTGCGGTCCACCCCTCCCGCGCTGCTCAGCAGCACCGGATACGCGGTGACGCCCATGCGGCGCGCGAGCGCGATGAAGAACGTCGCCTTGTCCTTGCAGTCTCCGTACTTGTTCGCGAACACCTCGCTCGGATGGTGCGGCTGAAAGCCGGCGATGCCGAGCGAGAGCGAGACGTAGCGGAAGTCCTGCGCGACCCACCGATGGACGGCGCGCAGCGAGTCGGCGAGCGTCTTCGAGCCGGCCAGGGTGCGCGAGAGCGCGGAGTCGATGGAGGGAGTCAGCTCGTAGCGATCCCGCGCGAGGCCGGCGTACCACTTCGCGATGTCGGACCACGCGATGGGTGACGCCACGGCGAGCCCTTCGCCGTAGCTCGAGTCGGGAGCGAGCGGCTCGACGTCGAGCTTCGGAATCTCCGCGCGCGCCCACGTATAGATGCGCCGTCCCTTCGAGACCGTCTCGTTGCGCGCGACGCTCAGGTGGTGCTCCTCGATGCGCGGCTTGAGCGATTCGGGGAGATCCACGATGAGCCGCGAGCGCCGGGTGAGGCGGCCGGTGGTGACGCTCCACGACGTCAGGAAATCTCCGGGGATCACCGGCTTACGCGTCTCCACGGTGTAGCTGTAGTCCACGAGCGTCCCCGGCGCGACGCCGCCGAGCGAGATGCGATGGATCATCTGGTCCGAGTACACCGGGGCCTCCATCGCCACCGGCGCCATCGACTCCTGCTCGTGCACCGGCTTCGCGCTGATCACCGTGCCGTCCGGCTTGAGCACTCGCGCCCAGTTGAGCGTGAGCTTCTCGCGGTCGGGCGAGTAGCCGAACGACTGCTCCCCCCATCGCTCCGCGGCCTCGGGCGTGAGCACCTGTATCACCTGGCGATACGTACGGCTTCCGCTTCCGTCGGCCTCGTATCGCACGATGCCGTCGTCGAGCAGATAGACGTACGGTTGATCCGCATAGTTCGCCGGGTTCACCGCGAGCTTGTAGATCGTGTCGCTCCGAACGGAGGGATCGCCGGCGGGCGTGACACGCGGCGACTGCGCGCTCGATGCTGCCGCACCGAGCAGGATCGCGATAGGAACCATCAGGCGATGCATGCGACTCCTCGAGGGAGGAAAGGGGCCCCGGTACCGAAACGCGCCGCGCGGCTAGTGGGCCGGCAGCAACTGTACGACGACGAAGCGAGAGGAATCGAAATATTTTTTCGCCGCCGCCTGGAGTCCGGCCGAGGTCATGGCCTTCACGGCGTCGTCGTACTTGAGGATGAGCGCGGGATCCCAGCCGTTGAAGTCGTAGCTGGAGAGGAGGCTCAGCCAGATTCGATTCTGGCGCAGGTTCGTCTCGCGCTCGCGCAGGTCGGTCTCGCGAACCTTCTGCAGCTCGCTCTCGGAGGCGCCCTTCGCCTTGATGCTGTCGATCTCCGCGAACACCGCCTTCTGCAGCTCGGCCGCCCGCTCGGGCGCCGAGCCGAAGTCGATGCGCACCGCGTACGTCTCGCGCGGATAGTGGGTGGGGCTGATGCTCACGCCCACGCCGTAGGTACCCCCCAGGTCCTGCCGCAGCCGCTCGCGCAGCTTGATCTGCAGCAGATCCGACAGCTCGTTCAGGTCCTGCACGTTCTGCCACGTGTACTCGAATGGTCCGGTGAAGACGATCGCCGTCTGCGCCTTGGGCTCGATCCCGCGCTTCACCTCGCGCCGGATCACGCCGGTGGGATACGACATCCCCACGTCCTTCCACGTCTCGCCCGCGTGCGTGGCGGGAAGGCTCGCGATGTAGCGCTCGACCAGCGGCTTGAGCACCGTCGTGTCCATCGTCCCGACGAACACGAAGGTGAAGTTGCTCGCGTCCGCGAACCGCTGCCGGTAGATCTCGAGCGCGTGCTTGAGATTCACGTACTCCATGTCCTGAGCGGAGGGCGGCTTCGCCCGAAAGTGGTGCTGCGCGAGCGTGAGGTCGAGCGTGTCGGAGAACGCGGCGGCCGGGCTCACGGCGCGGTTCGCGAGCAGGACCTCGATCTTGTTGCGATACGCCTCGAACGCCGCGCTGTCCTCGCGCGGCGCCGTGAACGCGAGGTAGACGAGCTGCAGCAGCGTTTCGGCATCCTTTGGCGATCCGCCTCCCGCGAGCCCCTGCTGCGTGGAGCCGATGAACTCCGAGAGCGAAGCCGACTTCCCCGCCAGCGCCTTCTGCAGCGACGACGCGTTGAACGTCCCGAGTCCCCCGGCATCCACGGCCGCGGTGGCGAGCGTGGCGTCGAGATACGATGAGTCGCTCACCACCGACGTGCCGCCGGGCGCGTACGCGCGGAACAGCAGCTCATCGTCCTTGAAGTCGGTTGGCTTGAGCAGCACGCGCGCGCCGTTCGACAGCTTCCATTCGGTGACCCCCACCACGGGGAGCTGCTTCGTGGACACGATGGTGCCGGGCGTGGGTGGCGTGGGGACGAGCGGCGCGTTGGACACGGAATCCGTGTACGCGGCGAGCGTCTCGTGCTCCGCGCTGTCGAGCACGGAGCGCAACGTGCCGGCGCTGGGCAGCTTGCCCGCCACCTTCTGCGGCGCGTTGACGACGATCACGCGGCTCCTGTCGCTGAGCCACGTGTGCGCCAGCGCGTTCACCTCGGACAGCGAGATCCCGGGCACGAGCTGGCGATAGAGCGTGTACTGCTGCGCGATGCTCGGGGTGGCCGTCTTCTCGAGGTACGCGCCCATGTACTCCTCCACGAACGACTCGGACGGCGTCTTGTCGCGCTCGGCGTACGCGCGCTCCATGCCGCGCAGCATGTCGGCCTTCGCGCGCTCGAGCTCCGTGGCCGTGAAGCCGTGTTGCGCGACGCGCTCTCCCTCGGTGACCATCGCGCGCAGCCCGCGCTCCACGTCGCTGTCGGCGACGACGGCCGTGAGCGCGTACACGTCCTTCGAGCGCACGATTCGCCCCTGGTTGGAGAACGCGCCGATGAACGGAGCGCCCGGCCGCTGCGCGATCTCCTGCAGCCGCGCGTTGAGCATCTCGTTGTACAGCGCACCCAGGATCTGCTGGCGGAAATCGCCCACCGTGCGCTCGGGGTGCAGCGGCTGCAGATAGTACACGGCCACCGTCGAGCGGGTCGCCTCGCTGTCGGTGGCGATCGTCACGAGCGTGGAATCGTGATCGGGCACGGGATAGATCACGCGCGGCTGCTCCGTCTTTCGCGCGGGCCAGCTCGCGAAATGCTGCTTGATCTGCCGGATCACGCTCGCCTTGTCGAAGTCGCCCACCGCCACGACCGCCATGAGATCGGGGCGGTACCAGGTGTCGTAGAAGCGCTTCACCGTGGCGACGGGCGCCGTCTCGAGCGTGTGCTTGTCGCCGATCGGGATGCGCTTCGCGTAGCGCGAGTTGCTGAAGATCACCGGCAGCTGCTTGTCGCGCATCCGCGCCGACGCCCCGCGCCCGAGCCGCCACTCCTCGATCACGACGTTGCGCTCTCTCGCGAGCTCGGTGGAATCGAAGGTGAGCTCGCGCGACCAGTCGGAGAGGATCTCGAACCCCTTCGCGAAGAGCGCGGCGCTGTCCGTGGGCACGGTGAGCTGGTAGATCGTCTCGTCGAAATTCGT
>Ga0207707_10002512_pt1 | contig 16507 bp, 18 predicted proteins | sample KBSC83BmetaG_FD_184336 | JGI IMG/M metagenome (GOLD analysis project Ga0207707, IMG submission 184336) | Corn rhizosphere microbial communities from Kellogg Biological Station, Michigan, USA - KBS C8-3B metaG (SPAdes) (version 2) | ecosystem: Host-associated > Plants > Roots > Rhizosphere ...
GGCGGGAAGCGGGAAGCGATGCGAAAACTTGATGACGCTTTTGCGGCTCTGTCCCGGTCAGCGTTTCGGCAGAGACAGAGACTCGGTCCGCGCGAGGCCGAGTATTTGAAGTCGAAAGGCCTTCCGACTGTCGTGGAACATGCTCACGACCTGATTGCCAGGAGACTGGCGCCCGCCGCTCCGCTCAATGACGGAAAACAAACCCCGTTCAAGGGCCATCCTGTATTCATCGCACAGCACGCGACGGCCACGTGCTGCAGAGGATGCCTCGAGAAATGGCACCGGATTCCTAAAGGACGGGAGCTCTCCCGCGAGGAACAGGACCACGTCGTCGCCGCGCTCGAGCGCTGGCTGAGAGCGCAGTCCGCCTAGCGTTACTCGTACATGTTTTCGGGATCCGCGCGGGCGAGATCCACCAGAAAGCCGCCAATTCGCTCCGTCACCGCGCGGAAGAATCTCTCGCCCTTCTCGCGTGTGGAAGCCTTCGGGTTTCCCGTGCCCGTGTCGCTCGACACCTTCGTCCATTCCCTCGGCGTCCATGCCCATCCGTCGCGGAGTCCCGCGACTTTGAACCTCTTTGCCTTTCCCGAGCCGGCGTCGGACAGCGGCAGCACCAGATCCGGCTTGAGCGCCATCATGATGCTCGTTTCCATCTCTCCGGCGTGATCTCCGGGCTCGTCGAAATATTCCGAGCCCTTCACGCACGTCCACCAATTGATCGTACATATGAATAGATCAATTCGCGGCTGAAGCTCGCGAATCATCTGCTTGAAATCATTCCCGCCGTGGCCATTGAGGATCAGCAGCTTGCGCACCCCCTGGCCAGCGAGCGCGGCAGCCAGATCCGTGAGCAGCGCGAGCTGCGTGCTCGGATTCATGTTGAGCGCGAGCCTCAGGTCGAGCTGGCCGGTGTTCACGCCGAATGGCACCGTCGGCAGCGCTATCACCTTCGCTCCCTTGTTCCACGCGATTTCCGCAGCGCGCTCGGCGATCGCGCCAGTCTCGTAGTTGTCAGTTGCGTATGGGAGGTGATAGTTGTGAGGCTCCGTCGCGCCCCACGGCAACACGGCCACCTCGAATGCGGTGTCCTTGACGGATTTCCAGTTGGTTTCGGCGAGGACGAACGGGCGTGAAGGCACGCTAGAGCATCCTTCCGATCCACCCGCCGAAGAAGTAGCCGACACCGGCGACACCGACTCCGACGACGAACATGTCGAAGCCGGAACGGAAAAGTCCGCGTCCGGTGAAAACCGATCGCGCCGCGCCGACGAGGAAGTGCGAAAGCATCGAAACCGTGAACGAGATGACGATCGCGGTAGCACCGTGCCAAATGAGAAATGGAAACACCGGGATCGCCGCGCCGAACGCCGTCGCAAGGCCGGTTATCCAACCTTCACGGAAGGGCGACATGCTGAACTCGCCGATTTTGAGCTCCTCCTGCACCTGCTCCTTCAGCATCAGCGCCGGGTCGGCCATGACGCGCGTCGCGAGCGCGTGCGCCGAGTCGCGATCCATCCCCTTCGTCTCGTAGATGATCGCGAGCTCGTCGCGCTCGATCTCTGGCATCAGCTCGACTTCGGCCTTCTCCATCGAGATCTCGTAGTCATAGACCTCGCGCTCGCTCTTGCTGGCGAGATATCCGCTCGATCCCATCGACAGGGCATCCGCGATGAGTCCCGCGACGCCCGCCACGACCACGGCCTGGTGCTGGTTGACCGTTGCTGCGCCGATCACGCCGGCGACGAGACCAAAATTCGCGGTCAGGCCATCGTTGAATCCGTACACGACGTTCCGGAGGAATCCTCCCGATGCCGTCTTGTGCCAGGGCTCACCGCCCTTCCCGGAGATCTCGCCTAGCGTCGTCGCGTGCTCGGCCGATTCGCGCGCGAGAGTGAGGGCTTCGAGTCCACCCGGGGCGCCGATCGGTGTTTCGCGGTGCATGTCAAGGTATGCCTTGACCTCGCGCCCCTCCTCTTCGAGCAACATCGGAAGGAGAAATCCGGGGCCGAACCACCGTCCAAGCGCCGCGAGAAGTTTGGCGCGTCTGCTCGGCCGGAACTTAGCGGGGCGGTGCCCATGCTTCTCGAGTAGATCCGACCACACCACGACGTGTCGGTCCTCTACATCCGCCAGCCGGGAATAAATGTCCCGCTTTTTTGCGTCGGGCTCGGCGGCCGCGAGCAGGCGGTAGAGATAGGCGGCGTCAGCCTCGTCCTGCCAGTGGTGCTCGAACGAGTGGACGTCGATTTCCTGGCTCTCCGACGGCTTGGTGCTGGGCTCGAGGGTCGCGGACATGATGGAATATCGCCGGGGCACGGTTCTTTTGCACCCGGCAACCCTTCAATGCGGTTCGATGTCCCATAGCACAGAACCTCATGGAGACCAAATGAAGGCGTTACTTCTACTTTCAACTGTTGGCGCACTAACCGCGGCCGCGACGCTCAATGCACAGGCCGTCGCGGGCAAGCCCGACTCGACCTGTACGAAGTTCTCGAATGGACGCATGGAATGTCGTGTGTATCGGGGCTGGATCGGGCCGGATTCCGCGTTCGGGAAGGTCATGTTCATGCGCATGGACTCGGCGATGGCGAAGCGCGCGGCGCTGGGGATCGAGCTTCGCTCGACCGGCACCCCCCGCGACACGCTCGGCGTGTTCGTCGAGGGCGTGACTGCCAAAGGTCCCGCTGAGGTCGCCGGAATAGTGGAAGGGGATCGCATTGCGGCGATCAATGGCGTCGATCTTCGTACTCCCGCTGCCGATATCGACGATTCCTACTCCAACGGGCTGGCCTCGCATCGACTGACGCGTGAGGTCCAGAAGCTGACGCCGGGAAGCCGCGTTACTCTGCGCGTTTACTCAGGCGGTCGCTTTCGCGATGTGCAGGTCGTCGCCGGCAAAGCAACCGATGTGATGCGGCTCGGCGATCACTTCAGGATGGGGATGCGGGGTGGCGAAGGAATGATGCCCTTCGGTGGGCCGGAAGGAATGATGCTGTATGCACCCGACGCGCGGATGATGCGCGAGCGGATCGCGCCGATGATCAGGCGGTTGCCTCGGACGTGATCAGGGCGCTTGCTTCAAGCGCAGCTCGCTGTGGAGAGCCCGCTCCAGAGCAGCTTGCTGCGGCCGGAGTCGCTTGACGAGATCGCCACTGCTCTCCTCCCAGCGACTGCTCGCTGACTGAGTCGCGTATTGAACGCGCTGTTCCAGCATCGTCGTCGCTGGCGGCGCGTTCGTTGGTTCGGCGCACCATATCAGGGGTGGATGGCGCGGGTCGGTCGCCGCATAGCCGATTCGCGGCAGGACTTCGACCGCTATCAATGCGAGTCCCGCGAGAACGATGAGCAAGGAAAGCACGTGAAGCTTTGCCAGCCGGGCCCGCCACGTCGTGATCGCCACCCATAGACCGCCGGCGATTATTACGCCTTCAACTCCGACGTAGCCGAACCATCCAGAGCCGCACGCTCGCGAATATGGCCACATCACCAATGCCGCACCGAGGGCGAGGACGAGGATCAGGCGCGCGGTCGAGCCGATGATAGCGGCGCGCGTCATCGTGCGCTCTTTCGCGCGACGCTCTTCTTCGCTCTGCAGCTTTTGAAATGCAGGCGATGGCTCGGGCGGGAGTCCGTCGAACTCCCGCTCTATTTTCTTGAGCTGCGATTTCCAGTTGTCTTCGACCATGGACGCACCCCGCTGGCCAGGATCTCACTTATCTTGATGACTCCGAACCATTGGCAAGGGCAACGAAGGGAATGACTACCGACGACGTAACCAAAGTAAGGCTGGACAAATGGTTGTGGGCGGCGCGGTTCTTCAAGACCCGCGCGCTTGCGGCAATCGCAATCGAAAGCGGCAAGGTCGAGGTAAATGGAGACCGCGCGAAACGCGCCAAGCAACTACAAATCGGTGATTCAGTCCGCATCCGGCTCGGCCCTTATCAACATGTAGTGATGGTCCGCGCCGTCTCCGAGGTGCGCGGCCCGGCGCCCGTTGCCGCCAGGCTTTATGAGGAAACGGAAGAAGGACGAAAGCTGCGCGAAGCGATGCAGCTGCAGGTCAAGGCAGCACACCTGGCCGGAGGCTACGATGCTGGCCGCCCCTCGAAGAAGGATCGGCGGGAGATCGCAAAGCTGAGGCGGAAAGACTAGCCTCGGGCGCCGGCCGAGAGCGCCCCGTCAGAATTCGATCTGTGCTCCGAGCTCGACGACGCGATTCGGCGGAATTCCGTAGAACGCGGTGGCGGAACGCGAATTTCGCGACATGAAGACGAACAGTTTCTTCCGCCAGCTCCAGAGCGGCGTGGGGCCCGTCGGAATCAGCTGTTCGCGGCCGAGATAGAAAGTGGTGTCGAGGGGCTTGTTGTCGATTCCGGCTTCCTTCGCGCGTGCCAGAATCGCCGGCACATTGGTGCTCTCCATGAATCCATACCGCGCCGTGATGCGATAGAAGCCCTGCGGCAGCTTCTTGATCGTGATGCGATCGGTGTCGGGGATCTCGGGCACTTCCTCGGAAAGGATCGAGAGCAAGACCACCTGTTCGTGCAGAACCTTGTTGTGCTTGAGGTGGTGAAGAAGCACCACTGGGGCGCCCTCCGGCTCACGCGTCATGAACACAGCCATGCCAGGAACGCGAACGGTCTTCCTGTTCTCCAGATCCGCCAACAGCAGATCGATCGGCAGCATGCCGCGCCGCAGGAGGTCCTGTACGATATCCCGCCCGCGGTTCCAGGTCGTCATCAGGATGAAGATGAAAAACGCGATCGTGAGTGGTACCCAACCGCCCTGATGAATCTTGATGAAATTCGCGGCGAAGAACGCGCCGTCGATGATGAGAAATGGAGCGACGAGCGACCACGTGCGCAGTCTGCTCCAGCCCCACCACGTCCGCGCGACGACGTATAGCAGACAAGTCGTCATCAGAAAGGTGCCCGTCACTGCAATGCCGTATGCGGCACCAAGCGCCGTCGAGGACTTGAAGTAGAACACGACCAGCAGGCACCCGATCATCAGCGCGTTGTTTACCTCGGGGATGTAGATCTGTCCGACTTCCCGCTTGGATGTGTGGATGATCGTGACACGAGGGCTGTAGCCCAGCTGGACGCACTGCTGTGTAAGAGAGAACGCGCCGGAGATCAGCGCCTGCGAAGCGATGACAGCGGCGATCGTGGCGAGGGCAATCAGTGGATAAAGCAGGGAGCGCGGAGCCATTAGATAGAAGGGATTGGCTGCGGCCTCCGCCGAGTGGAGAATGAGTCCACCCTGGCCGAAATAATTCAGGACGAGGCACGGTAAGACGAGGCCGAACCACGCTATCCGGATCGAGCGTTTGCCAAAGTGCCCCATGTCCGCGTAGAGAGCCTCAGCTCCCGTCACCGCCAGCACGACCGCCCCGAGGACCACAAATGAGTGAAGTCCGTGAAGTCCGAAAAAGCTCAGTGCATACCACGGATTCACGGCGAGGAGGATGCGTGGCTCGGCGGCTACCTGGCGAGCACCGAGAATCGCGATGGTCAGGAACCAGATAAGCATGATCGGCCCGAAGATTCGGCCGACCTTGGCGGTGCCCTTCTTTTGATACAGAAAGAGGGCAACGATGATTATGACGGTCAGCGGTATTGCGACCTTGCCTAGCACTGGTTCGACAACGGCCAGACCTTCCGTGGCGCTGAGGACCGAGATCGCAGGGGTGATCACTCCGTCGCCGTACAATAGCGCGGCACCTATGAGCCCGATGACCGTGACCACCGCCTTGGTGCGGAGATCGGCTTCGCGATGCAGCCGTTGAAGTACGAGGGCAACGAGTGCGAGGATACCCCCCTCGCCCCGGTTGTCGGCGCGCATCACGAACACGATGTACTTGATGCTGACGATGCTGATCAGGGACCAGAGGATCAGCGAGAGAACGCCGTATACGTTGCTCTCTGTCGCGGCTAGCCCGTACTCCGGCTTGAAGCATTCGCGCAAAGCGTACAACGGGCTTGTCCCGATGTCGCCGTACACGACGCCGAGCGCGAGAATTGTGAGTTTTGCGAGACGGCGGCCGCTCGGGTGATCTTCTACGTAAGTACTGATTGGGGCGACCTATTGAGGTTGTACTGGCCTACCGCTAGCGGTGGCTTTTGACCTCGCAATTTCCGCTAGCGGGCGGGGCTTTGCAAGGTGGATACCGGGCGTCCGCGCCCTGCGTAAAAGAGGTACCGACCGTCCGGAAACATACGTTGTGGGGAAGGCATACGCCTTGCTTTATAAGCCTCCGAAACCGGAAAGACACTCGATACCCAGAGGGAGGGTTAAATGAAGGATCTCAACGAGCGCGGTGTAGAGAATCAGGTCAAAGGCACCGCCAAGGAAATGAAAGGCAAGGTTCGCGGCGATCTCGGGGATGCCACTGACAACACCAGTGAACACATCAAGGGACGTGCGGAACAGCTCAAGGGCAAAGTTCAGAAGAACTTTGGCAAGGGCGAGCAGGACGCCGATCCCGATAACATCTAGCTCTCGGAAACGAAGACGAAAAAGCGCCGGTGCATTGCACCGGCGCTTTTTTCTTGCCCTACTCGGTATTGATGAGCTAGTACGGGGGCGGTGCCGGCGGCGCATCGCTTCGCGCGGTGGTGTCCCCTCCGCGCCGCTCCGCCAGGTCGCGGCGGGCCTCCGCCCGCATCTTGTCGAGCTTGACCTGCTGATCCGGGTCGAGCAGACGCTTGATCTGTGCATGGGTGCTGTCGCTGACAACTCGCGCAAGCACGGCGATCGAGTCGAGCTGGGGCTTCACGGGCTTGTAGAGTGCCACGATCTGACGGTGCTTCTGCTCGATGAGCGAATCCACCGACGCCTGCTGCGACGAATTGAGCTTGAGCTCGTCGATCATTCGCTGACGGTAGGCGCTTCGACCACGAACGTCCCGGCCGTGCCCCGCACGAATCACGCGGTCCGCGGAAAATCCGAGTGCGCCGCCGGCCAGAAATGCGCCGAGCAGAAACATCATTGCGTAACCCTTGGTGCGTTCCATCGGGATCCTCAATGCGACATGACGTATCGGAACGTCGCTTCACGCTGCGACGCCCCATCGCGCGGAGCAGTGACCACCTGTACTGCGCCGGGCAGAACATCGGCAGCCAGCGATTCGGTGACGGCATCGTAGCTGGTGCGAAGCTCTTCATCGTTGTTCTGACGCGACCAGAGTGCTCCAGCCACCGCAAAAAGCAGAGCGGCAGCAGCCAGTCCCGGCGCGGCCCAGCTCGCAAGATCGGACCACCAGTTGACGGGAATGCTGCGAACCATCGTCAGTCGATGTTCGGCGATGTAGGCCATTACGCGCCCCTCGAGGGCGTCCCAATACGCGCCTTCGGCGGGTGGTGCATAGACGTCACGGAGCATCTCCGTGAGTCTCGCATCGCCTTCGTCAATTGGTCGCAAATCGGTACGGTCTTCCATCGTTCGCCTCTATCCCTTCAGGTTGCTCAAAAGTCCACGGAGCTTCTGTCTCGCGTGGTGCAAATCCGAGCGAGCAGTTCCGCCCGGTATTCCCAGCATCTCGCCGATCTCGGCGTGAGTAAAGCCCTCGATATCATGAAGCACAATCACTGACCGCGCCCGCGGCTGCAACTCCGCCAACGCCTTTTCCAATCTCTCCTTCAGCTCCCCGCTCTCCGCGGGATCGCGGAACGTGTCCGGAATCGAGTCCGTGAGCTCGTCGGCTGCGCGCACTTTCTTGCGTCGAGCCAGATCGAGGGCCGCGTTCGCGACGATTCTATTTAGCCAGGCACCGAATGTCTGTCCCGGATCGAACCGCTCGAGGGCCTGGTACGCCCGCAGGAAACCCTCCTGCACTGCGTCCTCGGCGTCCTCATGCGTCAGGACGATCGACCTCGCCACCGTATACGCCCTGCGCTGATGCAGGCGTACAAGCCCGGCGAAGCCCCGCTCGTCCCCCTTTCTGGCAAGACTTACGAGCTCGCGTTCTTCATCAGAAATACGTAGCGGGGCGGTCAAGCGTTGAAGGCCTGGGTTACCGGGAAGCTGCTCAGGGAGGGCGGAAAGGGTGGTATACAAAGATATGCTGGGCCCCTCCCACCGAGATGTTTTAGTGCACGGGTCCCATCGACCCGCGCGCGCGACCCGTTCGGAACAGGAGCAGCAGAGGCAGACCACACAAAAGTACGAGACCACTGTACAGGTAGATCCTGGAAAAAGCGAGCATGCTCGACTGCACGGTCACCTGGCGGTCAAGGATCGCCAGCGCCTGCTGTTGCGCGATCATCGGATTTATCCCCCGGGACACGAGCCCGCGCGCTATCAGCGAGAGACGGCTCAATGTCTCGGGGTCGTTGGCCCCGACGTGCTCCACGAGCACCGACTTTTCGACCGCAATGAAGCGCGCGAGAAGCGTAGCCATCACCGCGATGCCGAGGGACCCTCCCAACTGGCGCATGAGATTGAACATCCCCGTGCCCTGGGCGAGGTCTTTCACCTTCAGGTCCGCCATCGTCGCGTTAGTCAGGGGAACGAAGATCAAGCCAAGCCCGACGCCGCGAAGTATCAGCGGCCAGAAGAGATCTCCCGATCCGCTCGCGGATGTGAGGTGCGACATCTTGAGCATCGACCAGAAAAACAGAAACGCGCCGACGATCACCGTATACCGGGCGTCCAGGCGCATCGCGTTTCTACCGACCACTGCCATCGTCACCGCCGACGCGATAGCGCCCGGCAAGATGATCTTTCCGGTCTGCCACGCAGTCATCTGCAACAGCTGCTGGAGAAACACGGGCAGAATGAATACTGATCCATAGAGCGCGAATCCGAGCAGCAACCCTATGCTCACGCCGGCGGAGAGCTGCCGGCTCTTGAGAATACGGAAGTTGATCACCGGCTCGTCGGTGGTGAGCTCGTGCCAGATGAGTGCGATTCCTGAGATCAGGGCGGTGACGCCGAGCATCGTCACGAAGCGCGAGTCCCACCAGTCGTAACGCTCGCCGCGCTCGAGCATCCACTGCAGCGATCCGACGCACAGCGTGAGCAACAGGATGCCCAGGTAGTCGATCGTCTCGGCGCGCTCCTGATGCTCAGCGTCGTTCACATAGGTGACCGTAAGAATCGCGGCGATGATCCCGAGCGGCACGTTGATGTAGAAGATCCACGGCCAGTTGTAGTTGTCGGTGATCCAGCCGCCGAGCGTCGGGCCGAGTGTCGGGCCGACCATGACGCCGACGCCGAAAATCGCCATTCCGGTTCCGGCCTCTTCGGGTGGAAACGATTCGTACAGCGTGGCCTGGGCAGTCGAGAGCAGTGCGCCGCCGCCGATTCCCTGAATCACCCGCCAGAAAATGAGCCCGAGCAGCGAGTGCGACGCCCCGCAGAAGAAGGACGCCGTCACGAACAGCATGATGGAGCCCGTGAAATAGCGCTTCCTGCCGAAATAAGCGGACAGCCAGCCCGACATCGGTATGACGATGACGTTGGCGATGATGTAGGACGTGGAGACCCATGCGATCTCGTCGAGCGTCGCGCCGAGATTTCCCATCATGTGCGGGATCGCGACGTTGACGATCGATGTGTCGATCAGCTCGAGCATCGCCGCCATCGTGACCGTGGCGGCGATGATGTACTTGTGGGCGTAACGGTCCTCCGAAGGCGCCATTGCCCTCGAAGGACGTAGTACGGCCGTGCTCATTTGTTCGCAGTGTTTACGTGAACGTTGGCCGAAAGACCTGGTCGCAGGGTATGTCCGGCGCAGGATTTCGTGACTTCAATGCGCACTGGCACACGCTGCACGACTTTCGTGAAGTTGCCGGTCGCGTTGTCGGGGGGAAGGAGCGCGAACTTCGCTCCCGTCGCGCCGCTGACGCTCGCAACCTTGCCTTCGCCGACGCATCCGCCGTACGCATCAACCTCGAACTCCACCGGCTGACCCGGACGGATCTTGTCGAGCTGCGTCTCCTTGAAGTTGGCAGTCAGAAAGACGCCTGTGTCGGCGACGATGCTCATCAAAGGCTGACCGGGCGCGACCAGCTGCCCAACCTCTACCTGCTTTCTCGAGACCTCGCCCGACGCCGGCGCGGTGATGCGGGTGTAATCGAGCTGTAGCTGCGCATTTTCGGCGGCAGCGCGCGATGCGGAAGTGCGCGCGTTGGCGACTCGCACACCAGCTTCAGCGGTGTTGACGGTCCCACTGGCCGCCGAGGCCTGGCGCTCCGCCGCGAGGAGATTGGCGTGCGCTACCGCCGCGGTTGCCTGAGCCGCGTCAAGTTGCTGCTTCGAGATGATCTGCTTGTCCGCCAGTTCGCGCGCTCGCGCCAGGTCGGCGTCTGCTTTGCTTGCGTTGGCGCGCGCGGCTCCGATTTGTGCATCCATCACCGCCCGCTGACCGGTCGCGCTCTGAACCTGGGCTTCGGCCTGCCCGGAGAAGCCAGCGCCGCCACCAGTGGCCTGTGCGGCGGCAAGGTCCGCCTGCGCCTGCTGCAGCCGAACCCGATAATCGGCGTCGTCAAGCTGCACCAGAAGCTGGCCCGCGTTGACGTGATCGTTCTCGTTGACGCTCACCGTCTTCACGTATCCGCCGACCTTCGCCAGCACCGGAACGATGTGCCCGTCGACCTGCGCGTTGTCGGTGGATTGGTGCGACCGTCCGTAATTCCACTTCTGGAAAGCCCAGACGAGGATGACGATGCCGATCAACACCGCAATCGGCAGAATGAACTTCTTCTTCGTCGACGGTTTGTTCGGCTCGGCCTCGGCGGTTCTGCCGTTGCGGGAGCTGGTCTGAGACGTGGATTCGAGTGCGGTTGCCATAGTCTTTTCCGTGTTCCAACTGGTCTGAATGGAAGTGTAGCTGAAGGGGTTTTAATGGTCTATCTGAGGGTCGTCACGCTGCCGACTGCACGGGCGAGCGACACCCGGGCGAGCTGGTAACCGGTCTCTGCGTCGTTGACCAGTGTTCTCGATGCAGTCAGCGCGAGGGATGCGTTGACGACATCAGCATTGCCGGCGACGCCCGCGTTGAAGCGGTCGCGCGCCTGCGTCAATTCCTGCTCGGCGAGCCTGAGTCTCTCGCTGGCGGCATCGAGCTGCTCGCGCGCGGCGGCGAGATCGAGTACAGCGCCACGCACATCGGACTCTGCCTGTTGTTCGACATCGTGCTCGCGGAGCTGCGCCTCCTTGACCATCGATTGCTGCTCCTGGACTCTCGCCTCTCTCTTGAAGCCGTCGAACATTGGAATGGTGACCTGGAGTCCCCACGTGTATGTGTTGAGAAGCTTGGCGCCGTTCTTTCCGATGACTCCATCGTCAGCGACGAGGCCGAGTGTCGGCAGTCGCTCCGCCTTGATAGCGGAGAGTCCCTGCTGGGCCGCGCGAACCCGCGCCTGCTGGGCGAGGATGTCCGGACGGCTCTTGAGCGCTTGAGACAAGAGCACTGCTTCGTCAGGGATGGGCTCGGTGGCGGCGGCGACGGTGGAGAGCGAATCGGTTAGCACGATCCCGGTTCCCACTGGAAGCGACAGGGCGCGCAACAGATCGAGGTGCGCGTGATCGCGCCCGTTTCGTGACGCGATGAGACTCGAGCGCGTTGCGGCAAGCTGTGCACGTGCGCGTGTCACGTCGAGACCGACACCGGTTCCCGCCTTGAGCTGCGCCTGGGCGATGCCGAGGAGATCGGTGGCGAGGAGCGTGTCCGCCTGACGGGCATGGAGGTCGGCGTCGGCGCGCATTGCTCTCACGTAAGCCATGGTGGCAGTTGTGGCGGCCTGCTCAGCGGTTGACTGCGCGTCGGCGCTGGACGCGCGCGCGTCGGCCTGCGCCGAATGCACGCGACCGAGCGCTCCGAAATCGAGAAGGTTCTGCTGAACGCGGCCGCGAATATCGATCGTGTTGATCGGACCGAGGACCTGACCCTGTGGATCGAACAGCGGCGGATTTCCCGGAGTTGCCGGAAAATCGATGCCCAGCGTAGACGTGTTGAACGTCCGACCTGCTTCCTGCACGTAGCTGCTCACATTCGGAAGGAGGTCCGCTCGACGCTCGCGTACTCTTGCTTGCGCTTCGTCGGCCCGGAGGCGGCCGCCCTGCGCGAGCGCGCTCTGCTGCGCCGCGAGACGCCCGGCGTCGCCGAGGCTGAGTGAGATCACGGTCGTATCCTGCGCGGAGAGGCGCGGGGAAAAGAGTGCGATCATTCCTGCCGCAGTGAGAAAGAGAGGGCGGCGTGCGAAGGAGAAATCAGTCATTGATGAATGGGATGAACGAAACGGCTTCCGATGCGGCGCCGTCTGCCTGTGCGAACGCTCCCTCGGCGGGAGCGATTGAATGGAGATAGAAATCAGCCAGCTCATTGAAGACTTCTTCGTCGGTCTTGTGCGCGAGTAGCGGGACACCGGTCCGCTCGTCGCGCCAGATGCCGTTCATGACGGTGAGCGCAACGAGCATGCGTGCGGCGACCATCGGGTCGATCTGGCGGAACTCGCCGGCGTCTACTCCGCGGCGAATGAACCCACTAATGAGCCGCTGGCCTCGTGCGACCACTTCATCGGCGTAGAACTTTGCGAGGTCGGGGAACTGGTGGAGCTCGGCGAGAACGAGGCGATAGATGGTGACGAAGACCGGCGTGCGAACGAACAGCCAGTAAGCCCGCATAAAAGCGACAAGCTGACTGGTGGGCGACCCGTGGGTCTCGGCTTTCTCTGCTCTCTCGATGGCGGCGACGGCTGTCTGCCGAATCATCTCGCGAAAGAGCTCTTCCTTATTGGGGAAGTAGAGGTAGATGGTGCCTTTTGAGACTCCGGCGCGCTCAGCGATGTCCTGGAGTCGGGCGTTGGCGAGGCCGCATTCGCCAAAAACCTCGAGGGCGGCCTTGATGATCTGTTCGGGCCTGTCCTCGGGGCATCTACGCCATTTTGGTGCTGCGGATTTGGTTCGGGGCATTCGTAAACAGATAGTAACTGACTGGTCAGTAAGATACTCTGACGCAGCCTATCCGTCAAGCGCGGCGTGCCCCCTCCGCTGCTACTTCGGTGCCTCCACCGCTTCCTTATCGCGATAGTGCGCGTTGGTCATCATCACTATCGAAGTGAGGATCAGAAACAGTGTCACGCTGCCCAACACGAGCCCGGTGAGCGCGGCACTCAAGTCCGTCTTCTTTTTCGCCGCCATGGCTATTTCGCCCCCGCGTCACTCGTAACCTTCACCTTCGTCACCGTGTCGTTCTGATTGATCTTCGGAACCACGTCGAGCCCCTCGATGACCTTTCCGAAGACCGTGTGCACTCCGTTCAGGTGCCTCGTGTTCTGTTCGCTCAACACGATGAAGAACTGGCTGCCGCCCGTGTTCTTGCCCGCGTGCGCCATCGACAGCGCGCCCACCTGGTGCTTGTTCGGATTTCCCTGTGTCTCGCAATCGATCTTGTACCCCGGTCCACCGGTGCCGACGGGTCCCTTCGCGTGCTCACCGCCCCTGGAGTACGGATCGCCACCCTGGACCATGAAGTCCTTGATAACGCGATGAAATTTCGTTCCGTCGTAAAAGCCGGAATTCGCGAGCTTCTCGAAATTTGCCACGGTCTTCGGGGCGTCTTTCTCGTAAAGCTCGGCGCGCATCGTCCCGCGGTTGGTCTCTATCGTTGCGAACTTTGTCATTGGTTGGCTGAGGGTGATGGTCTTGTGGTGCGGAATTTAATTGGACCGAAGCACAGAAGCGAAGCGAGCGATGACGGCGGCCGTTGATTACGACGCCGTCGTGTGCGCCGAGCCATTTTCAGAACTACTCACTGTTCGACGCGGAGCTGGAGAAGCCGAAGCGTCGGCGTTCGCCATGAACTGAGGCTTGCGCTCCTTGCTGGCCTCCGCCAAACCGCGAACCACGCCCGCGGCATCGAAATCAGTTCCGTATACCGGGGTCCCAGGCTGCTGACGCCACGAATCGTCCAGACTGCCCGCGTCGACACCGTCGAATCCCAGCGCATCCAATAACGCGATCACGACGGCTTTCGCGCTTTTGTCGTCTCCTGCGACGGGGAGCGCAATCCGCCCGGGAGTTCCCCGAGGCAGACCTTTTTCGAGCAGGTGCTGGGCGTAGATGTTGTTGAACGCTTTGACCACCGGGCGGCCCAGCTGCTGCGACGTCCATCTGCTCTCGGTCATGCCCTGCTCGATCGCCTCGATGCGGCCATCGCGCTGCGGATAGTAGTTGCCGGTGTCCACGACGACCAGGTTCGCGGAGGCATTCGCGAAGAGATCGCGCGGCAGATTCGGAATGCTTTTCAAGGGGACGGTCACCACCAGCACGTCTGCTCCGTCAACGGCTTCCTGCGGCAAAACCGCGCGGGCGCCGGTCTCCGCCGCCAGATCCTTCAAGCTATCCGGTCCTCTCGAGTTGGCGACGGAGACGTCGTGTCCGAGTGCGCTCAAGCGACGCGTGAGATTGCCGCCGATGTGGCCCGCGCCGATGATTCCGATTTTCATGATCTCCTCCGTGGAAAGACTGTGTTCTATACGGTGCTCGATGGGCAGATGTTGTTCAGCGTGCATATCTCGCACTTGGGTGACCGGGCCTCGCAGATGCGACGTCCGTGAAAGATGAGCAGGTGGGAGAGCAGCGCCCAGTCTTCGCGCGGAAAGAGCGGCATTAGATCCTGCTCGATCCGGACGGGGTCGGTCTCCTTTGTGAGGCCGAGGCGCCGGCTGACGCGCGCAACGTGCGTGTCGACGACGATCCCTTCGTTCTTGTTGAAGGCATTACCGAGTACGACGTTCGCCGTCTTGCGACCGACGCCGGGGAGTTTGACGAGGTCATCCATGGTGTCGGGCACTTCACCGTTGTGCCGCTCGACGAGCGCTTTGCCGAGTCCGATGAGGCTCTTCGTCTTGTTGCGGAAGAACCCGGTGCTCCGAATGATCTCCTCCAGCTGCGCCGGCGGCGCGTCCGACATCGCCTGTGCCGTCGGGTACGTCCTGAACAGGAGCGGCGTCACCATGTTTACGCGCTTGTCGGTGCACTGGGCGCTCAGGATCGTCGCGCTCAACAGCTGGAGCGGCGTCTCGTGGTCGAGCTCGCAATGCGCATCGGGATGAGCCTTTTTGAGTCGCGAGAACACTTCGAGCGCGTAGGCGCGAATGTTGGCCTTCGTGATCTTGCGCTTCATCCTGTCCGTCGCTTGCGCGCGAAGGCGAGGACGTCGTCGGCGCTTCCGGTGTTGAGGATCTCACTCGCTTCGAGCCACGCCTTTCGTGCCAGCCCGATTCCGAAGTGGACGTTCTCGAGTCCGGGCGTCGAATGCGCATCGGGCCCGATCTCGATCGTGACTCCCAGCTCTTTCGCCTCGCGACAGTATCTCCAGTCGAGATCGAGTCGGTGCGGGTCGGCGTTCAGCTCGACCGCCACTCCTACCTGCGCCGCTTTCTGAAGCACCGCCGGAATATCGATCGGATAGGGCTCGCGCGAGAGAAGCAGCCTGCCCGTTGGGTGGGCGAGGATCGTAAGGTGGGGATCATCCATCGCGGCCAGCACGCGCTTCGTCATCGTCTCTTCATCCATGCTGAAGCGCGAGTGGATCGATCCGATCACGTAGTCGAACCTGTCCAGGAAATCAGAGTCATAGTCGAGCCGTCCGTCGGCAAGGATGTCCGCCTCGATGCCCTTGAGGATTCTGAAGTCCACCATCCTGGCGTTGAGGCGATCGATCTCGTCGTGCTGGCGGGCGACTTTGTCGCGCTTTAGACCGCCAGCGTAGAACGCCGATTCCGAGTGATCGGAGATTCCGATGTAGCTCCAGCCGAGCTCCTTCGCGGCGTTCGCCATTTCCTCGAGCGTCGCGGCGCCGTCTGAATAATCGGTGTGGCAGTGCAGCGCTCCCCGCAGATCGTCGAACACGACCAGCTCCGGCAGCTCGTGCCGCGCGGAGGCTTCGATCTCGCCCATTCCTTCGCGCATTTCCGGCGGAATCGGCTGCAGATCGAGCGCTGCGAAGAGAGCGTCCTCATTCGCGATAGGGACTCGCTTTCCTCCTCGCTTTACCAGAAGGTTGCCCTTGATGTCGAAGCCCTTCTTCGTGGCCAGCGCCTCCATCTCTTGGACGTGGGCATTGTTGCCGGTGGCGCGCCAGAGGGCAACGCCGTAGTCGGCCTCGGTGACGCAGTGCATGTCCACCTGCGTTCCATCGACGAACTGGAGTCTGACCGAGCCAGGCTCTTCTCCTTTCCTCGCCTGGCTGACACCTGGCGAGCGGCCGAAGGAGTCCGCCACCGCTTGGGGATTGCCCGAGCACGCGGAGACGATGTCGATATCGGCCACCAGTTCGTTGTGGCGTCGGATCGATCCGGCGACGTCCGCCTGTGTTACGTCTGGGTGCTTCTCGACGTTAGCGAGAATCAGGTGCGCCTCGAGCACCGCACGCGGGAACCGCTCGAGATGCGCATTCCGCCGGGAGATCTCGATTCCCTTGAGGATCTTCTCCGCCGTCTTCTTGCCAAACCTGGGTAGGTCGGCGAGCTGGCCATTCTGGGCGACGCGCTCCAGA
>Ga0207707_10002513_pt1 | contig 16501 bp, 19 predicted proteins | sample KBSC83BmetaG_FD_184336 | JGI IMG/M metagenome (GOLD analysis project Ga0207707, IMG submission 184336) | Corn rhizosphere microbial communities from Kellogg Biological Station, Michigan, USA - KBS C8-3B metaG (SPAdes) (version 2) | ecosystem: Host-associated > Plants > Roots > Rhizosphere ...
GGCCGAATATGGAAAAGTGATTTATCCGTGCAAGGCATGCGTCTCGACAGCGCAACCGCTTTGCCATTGGCCATGCAGCTGTTATCCGAACCATGCTCTCGGCCAAGCCGGCGACTGGATGGCGGAAATCTATCCGAAATGGGTCGCCGCACACGGCGTCATGATCGTGTGTCCGGTCAACTGGTACCAGGCGCCCTCCTCACTCAAGCTGATGATCGATCGTCTAGTCTGCGCGGATGGCGGTAACCCGGACCTCACCTCGACGGGAGGCAAGGATCCGATGAAAGCCAAAAGGCTAGAGCTGGCCGGCTGGCCTTATCCGCGTCATCTCGCCGGACGAGTCTTTTCGGTGGTCGTGCACGGCGACGCGGCCGGGACAGAGAACCTTCGGCGTATTCTCGCCGACTGGATGAGCGACATCGGCATGATTCCCTCAGGCCACCTCGCGCTCATTGACCGCTATGTCGGCTACCTCACGCCCTACGCGACCAGTCACGACGATCTGGACCAGGATACCGACTTTCAGGATGACGTGCGCAATGCCGCGTTGACCTTGATACAGGCGGTCAAAGACCGTCGTTCCGGAAGGCTGCAGCCAGCGGATCGCGGCCTACACGAGGCGCGACCAAAATAGCTGCGTCGAGCATCGCTGCAGCATCAAACGTGAAGTCGAGGAGCCGCCTTTGTCGCGGCCGCATCGATCGCGGGCTGCGGCTTGGCTTCCGACGTTTCGGCGCGGTGCGCATAGCTGCGTTCGAATATGCACAACCCGGTCGCAATGGCGGCAAAGAGCAACTGATAGGTATGCTCGCGCATCAAATCGGCGCTGTTCGCCCATGACGCTGGACCGACCGACGCGATGCTGATCAGCACGACCAGGATGAGCCCGGCTTCCAGAATGTCCGAATTGGGCTGCCCACGCACAAAGCAGCGCGCACGATCAGCGATATGGAATGCGCAGATGCAGGCGACAGCGAGCTTGAGCGTTGCAAAAAATGCCGCAAGTTTGATCAACCCGACCGGGCTCAGATCGAACAGCCGGCCGATGCCGAACAGAAATTGCGAGCGCCACACATCCTCAAAGCCGTAGCTCGGCGAGGTTAATACCCAGAGCGCCTCGTATCCCCAGGACAATGTGAAATAGAGAGCGACAAGAACGATAATCGACGCGGTGACCGTGGAAATTTTTTGCACGGATCCCTCCCTGACCAGGGACCACTGCTAATCGCTTCAAATCCGAAATTCAAAATAAACCGAAATTTTACCTTACCGGCCGCCCGCTCAATGCTCGCGCGTTAACCACGCAGCGCCGAGTTCCTGCGCGAAAATCGCAGAAAGCGGGTCTATCCGCCGCGACCGTCGCGAAACGCTTGCGGCGTCATGCCGGTCTGCTTGCGAAAAAAGCGGGTGAAATGCGACGGGTCGGAAAAGGCGAGATCATACGCGATTTCATGGATCGCCTGGTTGGTGAATACAAGCTGCCGTTTGGCTTCGGTAAGAACACGCTGCCGGATGAGATGACCCGCAGTGACGCCGGTAGCCCGTTTAACGTGGTCATTAAGACGGTCGGATGTCATCGCCAGTTTTTCGGCATAAAAGCTGATCAGCCGTTCCTTGCGGAAATGTTCGTCGACGAGGCGGCGCAACTCATCGACGCGTGCGTCGTATCGCGACAGCGTCACTGCGCCGCTCCGTGCCCGACTTACTGCCAGACGCACGACTTCAATCGCGATCAGCGCAAGCAACCCTCGCATCGCAAGCCGGTGACCTTCACGCGCGAGCGAATCCTCCTCGTGCAGATCGGCGCACAATGCCGAAAGGCGCTTGGCCTCCGCTACACCGGCGAGCGGCAGAATCGGCTCGACGGCTACTGCTTTCAGCCGTGCAAGCGCTTCACCTGACTGATCGCCGAGAGCGTCGGCAACGTCTTCGGTAAAACTCACCACCCAGCCATTCGTGACTTGAGGCGTGAAGCGGAATCCGTGCGCCGTCGTTGCAGGTACAAGAATAACGGCGGGCGCCACGAAACGAGCCGTCGCGGTTTCGAAACTCATTTCGCCCCCGCCCTTTTCGATCAACAGGATCTGGAAAAGATTGCGGTGGCGGTGCGCGCGGATCGTCCAATCATGAATGGATGAGCGCGAGGCGATCGTTTCGATGTGAATGAAGTCAAACGCGGAGTCGTCAGGCGGATCGCCGTACAAGTGAAACAACGGCAGTGCCGAGACGTTGCCCATGTCCAAGCATATGCGAGCCAGGCATCGATAGCTATGGCGGTGGAAAAGGCGAAGCCCCGCACTTTCGTGCGGGGCTTCTGAACTTGCTTCAGCGAATTAGCGGTTCTGCTGGTTCTGCTGTCCGCCCTGCTGTCCGCCTTGCTGCTGCTGGCCGGGCTTCTGGCCACCTTGCTGCTGCTGACCGGGCTTCTCCTGGCCGCCCTGTTGGCCACCCTGCTGCTGTTGGCCGGGCTTCTGGTTTGGATTCTGGTTCATCGTTCTTTCCTCTCCAATATTGGTTCGCCACTTCGATCGCTGGTTTTCCATGGCGAGAGTCAATCCGCGGCCAATGCATTCGTTCCACGATCCATTCACGATTCACTGAAGCAATGTGTCTGGAACTTGCGCTCACGTGTCGAGTTCCCTTTTGCAACAAGGAGAACCGACGATGGGACGCTATATGCTTCTTTGGCTGGTTGGAGTGCCGATCCCGATTCTCGTGCTGATCTGGCTTTTTGGTGGCCTTCACTAGACACACGATCGGGGCAGGATCGCTGCCCCGATCGCAAGCGCGGCGGTTGCGTCGGGCATTTGACCGGCCTGGCTGCCAGTTCGGAGCCCATTCACTCAACGCAAAACAATTTCAACTAACAGCGGCATCCCGTGGCGTTGCCGCTCGCGTTTTGCCCTGTTAAGCCTTCTACGTGGGGCCTGTTGGTCGTCAGCCGGATGACCTCGGGAAATGGGGACGGCATGGAATATTTCCTTCAGCAATTGATCAACGGGGTTACGCTCGGTTCGATCTACGGGCTGATCGCCATCGGATACACGATGGTCTACGGCATCATCGGCATGATCAATTTCGCGCACGGCGATATTTTCATGGTCGGCGCGTTTATCGCGCTGATCGCGTTCCTTGCGCTGGTCGCCATGGGCGTTACCGCCGTGCCACTGGCGCTGTTCCTGGTATTGCTGATCGCGATGGCGCTTACCTCGCTCTATGGCTGGACCGTCGAGCGTGTTGCTTACCGGCCGCTGCGGCATTCCTTTCGACTCGCGCCGTTGATCTCCGCCATCGGTATGTCGATCGTGCTGCAGAATTACGTGCAGATCGCGCAGGGCGCTCGCGTGAAGCCGTTGCCGCCTCTGATCACGGACGGCTATACGCTGATCGACAGCCCGATTTTCGTCGTGCAGCTCTCCAACGTGCAGATCATTGTCGTCGTCACAACAGTCGTGCTGATGGCGGTGTTTTCCTGGATCGTCGCGAAAACACGGCTGGGGCGGGACATGCGCGCCTGCGAGCAAGATCTGAAAATGGCGTCGCTGCTTGGCGTCAACGTCGACCGCACGATTTCGTACACGTTCGTCATCGGCGCCGCGCTCGCCGCCGTCGCCGGTATCATGCATCTGCTCTATTACGGCGTGGTCGATTTCTATATCGGCTTCGTTGCCGGGGTGAAGGCGTTCACGGCTGCAGTGCTGGGCGGCATTGGCTCGCTGCCGGGCGCAATGATTGGCGGGCTGCTGATCGGCCTGATCGAGACATTCTGGTCGGCGTATTTTTCCATCGAATACAAGGACGTTGCCGCATTCTCGATCCTGGTGATCGTCCTGATCTTCCTACCGACCGGAATTCTCGGCCGTCCCGAAATTGAGAAGGTCTAACGCAAACAGGAATCCGTGTGACGCAGGAGGGGAGCAGCTCGCGACACCGTGATTTTGCCGGCGCGCTGAAACGCGCCGCCCTGGCCGCGCTGGTTGCGTTCGGTTTGTTCTCGCTGCTCGTCGGCATCCGCACCGATACCGGTCCGGGCGGCGCGCTCGAGCTAACCGCACGCTTCGAGACGCTGGCCGTGCTCGTGGCAATCGCCTTTGTCGGCGTGTTTCTGCGCGAAACCCTGTTTTCCGGTGCGACTTTAGACGGGTCGAGCTATGTGCCGGAATCCGTCCGCCGCTTCACAGCTCATATCGCGCAATTCCTCGGTCCCGCATTGCTCGTCTTCGCGGCCGTGGCGCCAATCATATTTTACAATAACCGTTACTTGCTCGATTTGAGCATTCAAATCCTCACTTACGTCATGCTCGGCTGGGGTCTGAATATCGTGGTTGGCCTCGCCGGCCTGCTCGACCTTGGCTATGTCGCATTCTACGCGGTCGGCGCCTATTCCTATGCATTGCTCGCGCAGAGTTTCGGCCTGTCATTCTGGATTTGCCTGCCGCTTGCCGGGATCCTCGCGGCGTTCTGGGGCGTTCTGCTCGGATTTCCAGTGCTCCGCCTGCGCGGTGATTATCTCGCCATCGTCACGCTTGCCTTCGGTGAGATCATCCGGCTCGTCCTGATCAACTGGCAAAGTCTTACCGGCGGGCCGAACGGCATATCAAGCATTCCGCGTCCGAGCTTTTTCGGCCTGCCATTCAACTCGGAAGAAGGCGGATTCGCGCACACCTTCGGCCTCGAATTTTCTCCGACGCACCGCGTGGTCTTTCTCTACTACGTGATCTTGGCGCTGGCGCTACTCACTAATGCGGTCACCATCCGGCTGCGGCGGCTTCCGATCGGCCGAGCGTGGGAGGCCCTGCGTGAGGACGAAGTCGCCTGCCGCTCGCTCGGCATCAACACCACCAACACCAAGCTCACGGCATTTGCGATGGGCGCCATGTTCGGAGGCTTTGCCGGTTCGTTCTTCGCCACGCGACAGGGATTCATCAGCCCTGAATCTTTCGTATTTCAGGAATCGGCAATGGTCCTCGCGATCGTCGTCCTGGGTGGCATGGGCTCGCAGATCGGCGTCGCCATTGCCGCCACCGTGATGCTCGGCGGCTTCGAATTCTTTCGCGAGTTTCAACAATACCGCATGGTCGTATTCGGTCTCGCCATGGTCGCTATCATGATCTGGCGACCGCGTGGCTTGATCTCGACACGCACGCCTTCGGTATTTCTGAAGAAAGAGAAGCCGGTTGATATTGCGCTGGCACGCGAGGAAGGTCGCGGATGAGCGAACCGATTCTTAACGTCGAGCACCTCACCATGCGCTTCGGCGGCCTGCTGGCGGTGGATGATCTGTCGTTCAGTGCGCAGCGAGGCGACATCACCGCAATCATCGGGCCGAACGGTGCCGGCAAGACCACGGTGTTCAACTGCATCACCGGCTTCTACAAACCGACCGTCGGGATGATTAGACTCACGCATCCGGACGGGCGCGATTATCTTCTCGAACGCTTGATCGACTTCCGCATCGCCAAGCATGCGCGCGTGGCGCGCACCTTTCAGAATATCCGCCTGTTTCCCGGCATGACCGGGCTGGAAAATCTGCTGGTCGCGCAGCACAATTCGCTGATGCTGGCATCCGGCTATACCGTCATCGGCATGCTGGGCTTGCGGGCTTTCAGCAATGCGGAACGGGCAGCGATCGATAAGGCAAAATATTGGCTCGATCGCATCGGACTTTCGCAGCGCGCCGATGATCCCGCCGGCGAACTACCTTACGGCGCTCAGCGGCGGCTGGAGGTCGCGCGCGCCATGTGCACCGATCCGGCACTGCTTTGCCTTGATGAACCGGCCGCAGGCCTTAATGCGCGCGAAAGCGCCGAACTGAACGATCTTCTTCTTTATATTCGCGAAAAACACGCCACCTCGATCTTGCTGATCGAGCATGACATGTCGGTGGTGATGCAGATTTCCGATCACATCGTGGTGCTCGACTACGGCGTGAAGATTTCCGACGGCAAGCCCGCCGAAGTACGCAATGATCCGAAGGTCATCGCGGCTTATCTTGGCGTTGCCGACGAAGAGGTCGAGCATGTCGAAGCGGAGGCGCGCGAATAAGCATGGCCGCGCCGATGCAAGACACGCATGGACATCCGATGCTCACGGTGCGAGGGGTGAAAACCTATTACGGCAACATCCCTGCGCTCAGAGGAGTCGATCTCGAAGTCAATCAGGGCGAGATCGTTGCACTGATCGGCGCCAACGGCGCCGGGAAGTCGACGCTGATGATGACCATTTTCGGAACGCCGCGCGCCCGCGAAGGCCATATCCTGTTCGAAGGCCGCGACATCACACGCCTGCCGACGCACGAAATCGCCAAGCTGCAAATCGCGCAGGCACCGGAAGGCCGCCGCATCTTTTCGCGTATGACGGTGATGGAGAATCTGCAGATGGGCGCTTCGGTCGCCGACCCTGCGCATTTTGGCGAGGACTTGGCGCGCGTATTCCAGCTGTTCCCACGCTTGCGAGAGCGTTTGCACCAGCGCGGCGGCACGCTGTCGGGTGGCGAGCAGCAAATGCTGGCGATCGGCCGCGCGTTGATGAGTCGCCCACGCCTGTTACTTCTCGACGAGCCGTCGCTCGGGCTCGCACCCCTCCTGGTTCACCAGATTTTCTCTGCCATTCGGGAATTGAACGGGCGCGACAACCTGACCGTATTCTTGGTCGAGCAAAATGCATTCCATGCGCTCAAGCTCGCGCATCGCGGATATGTCATGATCAATGGCCAGATCACGCTCAGCGGAATTGGCCGCGAATTGCTCAAGCGTCCGGAAATCCGCGCGGCGTACCTTGAAGGCAGTCGCATCGATCAGGCGCAAGGCAAGACGTGACGTAATGTGGGAACTCTACGCCACCGAGACCTTCCTGCAGGTCCTCCTGGTGACCGGCGCCATCGGCGGCGCGGCAGCCTGGCTTACCGGGCAGGCCATTGCACAGACTTGGCGACCTTTCTGGCATCTGGTCGTTTACATCGCGCTGCTCGGCGCAGCCGTCCGCTTTGTACATTTTGCGCTATTCGAAGCAGATTTGCTCGCACTGCTCTCCTATATCGTTGATACGCTGTTCTTGCTCGCGGTCGCTTCCCTCTCGTTCCGGGTCTCCCGCACCTCCCAAATGGTTACACAATATCCATGGCTGTATGAACGCACCGGGCTGCTGAGCTGGCGCGCCCGTGCGGCGAAATAGTCTCCCTGCCCGCTTTCCCAATTTTCCAGACGCGATATGATCGATCGAACTTCGCGGGACCGGCCGGACAGCGGCACCCCGCAGGCAGCGCACTCGGGAGGTCGACGATGAAAAAGTTGCGGCTTATTGGATTTGCGCTCGGCGCCAGCCTGGCATTCGCAGGCTCCGCGTTCGGGCAAGACATCGCCATTGGCGTGGCAGGCCCGATGACGGGCGGTGAGGCAACCTTCGGAAAGCAGATGAAGGATGGCGCCGAGCTCGCGGTTGCCGACATTAACGCCGCCGGCGGCGTGCTGGGGAAAAAGCTCAAGCTCGAGGTCGGTGACGATGCCTGCGATCCAAAGCAGGCGCGCTCCGTTGCCGAGAAAATGGCTGGCATGAAGGTGCCATTCGTCGCCGGACACTATTGCTCGTCATCGTCGATCCCGGCGTCCGAAGCCTATGCCGAAGGCGGCGTGCTGCAGATCACGCCGGCCTCCACCAACCCGACCTTCACTGAACGCAAGCTGTGGAACACGTTCCGTGTCTGCGGCCGCGACGACCAGCAAGGCGGCGTCGCCGGCGCCTTCATCGCGAAGACCTACAAGGGCAAGAACATCGCGATCCTGCACGACAAGACCACCTATGGAAAAGGTCTCGCCGACGAAACCAAGAAGGCGCTCAATAAAGCGGGCGGAAAAGAAAAGCTTTTTGAGGCGTATACGAAGGGCGACAAAGACTTCAACGCGTTGGTTTCCAAGCTGAAAGCTGCAGCGATCGATGTTGTGTATGTCGGTGGCTACCATCAGGAAGCGGGGCTAATCCTGCGGCAGATGCGTGCGCAGGGCCTGAAAGCGCAGATGATCTCCGGCGACGCCATCGCCACCAATGAGTTCTGGTCGATCACCGGCCCCGACGGCGAAGGCATGATGTTCACCTTCGGCGCCGATCCGCGAAAGCGCGCTACCGCAAAAGCCGTGGTCGATAAATTCAAGGCCAAGAACATCGACCCGGAGGGCTATGTTCTCTACACCTATGCCGCGGTGCAGGTGTGGGCGCAGGCTGCAGCACAAGCCAAGACGACCGACCCCAAGAAGGTCGCCGAGACGATCCACAAGGGCAAATGGAATACCGTCCTTGGCCCGATTTCCTATGATGCGAAGGGCGACATCACCGTCATCGACTACGTGTTCTACGTCTGGAAGAACGGAAAATACTCTGAGCTCCAGGGCGGAAGCTGACGAGAACAACTCCGCCAACGCAGAAAAAGGGCCCGCCATTCGGCGGGCCTTCTTTTTTCAGCCGATCTTCCCCAGCACCGGAAAAGTCTCCAGCAGCCACACGCTCATCTGGTTGATGCTGCCAGTCAGGAACGCGATCCCGGTCAAGACCAGCAACGCGCCCATGGCCTGCTCGACACGATGTAGATAATTGCGGAAGCGCGAGAGAAAGGCCGCGAAGGGCTCGATTGCGAAAGCGGCAATAACGAAAGGAATACCGAGCCCCAGCGAGTAGACCGCGAGCAGGCTCGCACCCTTGGTCACCGTCTGCTCCGACGCCGCTACCGCCAGGATGGCGGCGAGAATGGGCCCGATGCACGGCGTCCAACCGAAGGCAAAAGCAAGCCCGATGACGTAGGCGCCCCACAGGCCGACGGGCTTGGCGACGTCCAATCGCTTCTGGCGGTGCAGGAGCGCGATCGGCGTGACGCCGAGGAAATGCAGACCCATGATGATGATGATGATTCCGGCGACGGTGGCGAGCGGACCTGAGTAGGCGCGAATGAGCGAACCGATCACGCTGGCGCTGGCGCCCAGCGCGATAAAGACGGTGGAAAAACCCAGAACGAACAGCACCGCGGCGGTGACTGTTTCGCGTTTGACGCGCTGCTCGACTTCCCTGTCGGCAAATCGCTCAAGCGATGTGCCCGCCAGGAACACAAGATAAGGCGGCACCAGCGGCAGCACGCAGGGAGAGAGAAAGCTGACAAGGCCGGCGATCAATGCCGCCAGGTACGTGACATCGGCATGCATGCGCCCTAGATGCGCCAGCAGGTACGGCAGTGGCAAGTGGCCGCGGCCGGTCTGACTTCGAAGTGATCGAACCGTGAACGGAACGATTGACGGGCCGCTGCAAATCGTCTCCGCTTTCCTTGCAGGAGGCATCTTTGCGAAATTTGATCACCGATATTCCGGGCGTGAGGGTTGGCCATGCGGGCGACGCCAAGCTCGGCTCCGGCGTAACGGCGATCATTTTCGATTCAGCAGTGGTCGCGAGCGTCGACATTCGCGGCGGCGGGCCGGGCACACGCGAGACCGCCCTACTCGACCCGGCGCAGACCGTTGAAGGCATCGATGCCATTGTGCTGTCCGGCGGATCCGCCTTTGGGCTCGATTCCGCGTCCGGTGTGCAAGCGTGGCTGCGCGAGAAGGGCCGCGGGTTTCAAGTTCGCGAGGCGCGTGTTCCGATCGTGCCTGGTGCAATTCTGTTTGATCTGCTGTCGGGCGGCGACAAGAATTGGGGCCGTTTTCCGCCCTATCGGGACCTCGGCTACGAAGCCGCAAAAATTGCAGCTGAGGATTTCGCATTGGGGAGCGTCGGTGCGGGGTTAGGCGCGACAACCGTTAACCTCAAGGGCGGGATCGGATCGGCCAGCGCAAAAACGCGCGGCGGACTGACCGTCGGCGCAATCGCGGCAGCCAACGCAGCCGGCAGCATGACGATCGGAGACGGACCGCATTTTTGGGCTGCGCCTTTCGAACAAGACAAGGAATTCGGCGGCCGCGGCTGGCCGGCGACGTTTCCTCCCGACGCGCTGAAATTCCGCAGCAAGGGCGACCCGGGTGAGAATACGACACTCGTGGTGGTCGCTACGGATGCAAAGCTTACCAAGGCACAGGCAAAACGCCTTGCCGTGATGGCACAAAGCGGCTTGTCGCGCGCAATCTACCCCGTCCACACCCCGCTCGATGGCGATGTGGTATTCGCGACGAGCATGGGTGCAAAACCCTTGCCCGATCCGGTGTTTTCTCTCAGTGAACTCGGGATGCTTGCAGCCAATGTGCTCGCACGCGCAATCGCTCGCGGCATCTACGAAGCCACAACGTTACCATTCAATAGTACAGTGCAATGCTGGCGTGATCGCTTTGCATGACTCTGAACTTCGCGATGGTTTATGCGTTGTCGGATCATGCCATCGAGTGCGGTTCCGATATCAGATATGACCATGCCGCGAGAGCGGCTCGCCGTCAGGTTCGTGACTGGCCGCGTCTATGAATATGTCGATGTTCCGGTCGAGGTCGCGGCGTCTTTTCAGTCCGCGTTTTCTAAGGGCACTTTCTTCAATTCCTATATCCGCGACCGCTACGATTTCCGCGAGATCACGCCGGCGCGCGCTAGTTGAAGCGCTCGGCACGGTACGGCGCCGGATCACAAAACGGTGTTTCGCCGGCTATCATTTCCGCGATGAGCCGGCCAGTCGCGGGGCCGAGCGTCAGGCCCCAATGCGCATGTCCGACGGCCAGCCATAGCCCGGACAGTTTCGGCACGCGGCCAATCACCGGACGGGAGTCGGGCAAGCACGGCCGGCTGCCCATCCAGGTTTTGTCGTCGACCCGTTCGCCGAGCGGAAAAAGCTCGCGCGCCCGAGGCATGATACGGTCAAACTGCACGGGCGAGGGCTGAGCGTCACGCGCGGCGAATTCGGCACCGGTCGTTATGCGGATACCCTGCTCCATCGGTGTGACCAGGTAACCGACGTCGGCGTCGAGCACGGGACGCGCAAGCCCCGCATTACCCTGCGAGCGGAAATGGCGGTGATAACCCCGTTTGACCGCGAGCGGCAGCGTAATGCCTAGCTGCCTGAACAGATCGGACGCCCAGGGACCGAGGGCGATGACGCACTGGCTTGCATCGAGCGCACCTTGGTCTGTCTCTACCCGCCAATTGCTGCCGGAACGGTGCAGCGTCCGCGCATCACCGGTCAGGAAGACGCCGCCGAGCCCGGCAAAACGCGCCGCATAAGCCCGTGTGACGCCAAGTGGGTTGCTGATGCTCGCAGCCTGCGGCCAGAACACCCCGTGCGCGAAGACCGGATTGAGAGACGGTTCGAGCGCCAGGGCCGCGGCCGTATCGAGGGATTGCAGCGGCAACCCGAACTTGGCGGCCAGGTCGAACTCGGGCGCGAGCGACTTGAAGCTCGTTTCGGCGCGGTAAACCTTGAGCCATCCGGTCTTACGCAGATATTTCGTTGCGCCCGCCTCGGCCAGCAGCACCTCATGCTCGGCGACCGCGCGAGAGAATAGCGGGCGGATCAGACGAGCCGTCTCCGCCAGCTTTTCCGGCCGGGAGGCCGCGCGGAATGCCAGCAGCCAGGGGGCGATCTTCGGCAGAAAGGAAACGTGATAGTTGGCTTCGCTCGCGCGTTTGAATGCGATGCGCAACAACGCGCTGACGCTGGACGGAAATGCCGGCGGAAATATCGTATTGCCTTCGATGATCCCCGCATTGCCATAGGACGTCTGTTCGCCGATGCCGGCGCGGTCGACCAGCGCGACGCTAAGCCCGCGCCTCGCGAGATGAAGTGCGATTGAGGTGCCGACGATGCCGGCACCGAGGACCATTGCATCAGTACGTGCCATATCACCTATCCGTGGGGCGCCGAGCTGCGCCGCTACCCTTTATATGGATCGTCGGACCCGAAGGCGCTATCAAGGCAGCCCATCCGCCGGAGTTTTCCGCAATGAACTGGTTGAGGCTGCCCGCGGCAGCGCTGGCTTTGGCCGGCCGTCACGGCACGCTGGTGGCGGCAGCATCGATCTTCATCGGCCTATCCGTGCCGCTGCTCTAAAGGCCCTTCAAACCATATCTCGGCGAAGCGATCGTCGTGATGCTGACGCTCGCATTCCTCAGGGTGAACCCGAAGGAGCTCCGCGCCCATTGGACCAGGCCCGGGCTGATTGCCGCAGCGACCATTTGGGTGATGCTGGTTGTGCCTCTGATGCTCGGCGCCGTGTTCGTCCTGTTCGGCATGGACCATCTCGCACCCGGTCTCTACTTCATGCTCGTGCTGCAAATTTCGGCGCCGGGCCTGACGTCATCGCCGGCGCTCGCTGCCGTGCTGGGGCTCGATGTTGCGCTGACCCTTGCCAGCCTGATCGTGTCGACTGCAATCACACCGCTGACCGCGAGCCTGTTCACCTACATCTACCTCGGCACCGCACTCGCCTCACCTGTCGCCTTCGGATTGAAGCTATTGGCGATCATCGCCGGGTGCGCTCTTGGCGCGACTGTTATCCGTCGCATTACCGGCGATGCCTTTATCGAGGCCCAGCGTGAACGCATCGACGGCTTGAGCATGATTGCCATGTCGACATTTGCGATCGCCGCGATGGACGGCGTCGTCGACCACTTTCGCGCCGATCCGCTGCTTGTCGTGGAATTGACCGCTTTGGCTTTTGCTCTCGCGCTCGCCATGATCGCGCTCACCGCTCTTGTCTTCCTGCGCGCGGGCCGGGCCCGCGCGTTCGCCATCGGTCTGATCGCCGGCAACCGCAACATCGGCCTGATGCTGGCAGCCACGGGTTTCGTTGTCCCCGACCTTGCCTGGCTCTATTTCGCGCTGGTCCAGTTTCCGATCTACCTCCTGCCGCATTTGCTGAAACCGTTGGCACGGCGCGTTTCCGCAAAGCGTTAAACAAGCCGGTGCATGGGTGGCGTGCGGCGTTGCCCGTTTGTCCGGCGCGTGTTACCCGAACCTTTCCGGAGGCCGTTATGCGCCCGCTCATCGTCGCGCCGTCCATTCTTTCGGCCGATTTCGCCAGACTCGGCGAGGAAATCCGCACGGTCGAATCCGCCGGCGCGGACTGGATCCACGTCGACGTCATGGACGGGCATTTTGTGCCCAACATCTCAATCGGTCCGGCCGTCGTTCAGGCGATCCGTCCACTCACAAAGAGGACGCTCGACGTCCATCTGATGATCGCGCCTTGCGATCCTTATCTCGATGCTTTCGCGAAAGCGGGCTCCGACATCATAACGGTGCACGTCGAGGCCGGACCTCACGTGCACCGCTCGCTGCAGGCGATCCGTGCGCTCGGCAAGAAAGCGGGTGTCACGATGAACCCCGCGACGCCGGTATCGAGCATTGAACACGTCATCGACCTGGTCGATCTCATTCTCATCATGTCGGTCAACCCCGGGTTTGGGGGCCAGGCTTTCATCCCGGCCGCACTCGACAAGCTGCGCGATGTGCGCACACTCATCGGCGCCCGCCCGATCGACATCGAAGTCGACGGCGGCGTGACGGCGCAGAACGCCGCCGAGGTCGTGCGCGCCGGCGCCAACGTGCTCGTCGCCGGTTCAGCCGTATTCAAGGGTGGTAACTACAAGGCCAATATCGCGGCTATCCGTCACGCCGCAGCGCTCGCGCGCGGGGAAGCGGCGTGAACAAGATCATGTTCATCGTGGCCTTAGGGGCCATGCTATTCATCGGCTGGCTCTATCTCGGCGAAATGAGCGACGTCAGATCGATCAAGGCCGCGGTCACTGCCGCGGCCGACAGCACCGCTGTTGCACTCTCCCAATCAGCCAATCCGGAACGCAACACCGACGCTGATGCCGATGGAATTTTCATAAAGCACATCCAGACCTCGTCCACACTGGAGGACGTCAGCGTCAAACAAAGCGTGGAGCCCATTTCAGCGGGGCGCCTTCGCCAATCGGTTAAAGTCACGGCGCGCGCGCGCACCACGCTGAGCGAATTCTTCAACATGCAAGGAGCGGAGATCGACATCACCGCAACGCATGATTTCGACCGGAAAAAGTAGCATGGCGCCGGCTGCGGGACGGTTTGCCGAAGACCCGCATCGTGCTAGTCCCTACCCGGAGGCCCCGATCGCACGATGATTCCGCGCTATTCCCGCCCTGAGATGACCGCGATCTGGTCTCCGGAAACCAAATTCCGCATCTGGTTTGAAATCGAGGCCCACGCCGCCGACGCGATGGCGGAGCTTGGCACCATTCCCAAAGAGGCCGCCAAAAAGATCTGGGAAAAGGGGAAGCCGGCCAAATTCGACGTTGCGCGGATCGATGCCATCGAGGCCGAGGTCAAACACGACGTCATCGCGTTCCTCACCCACCTTTCCGAAATCGTCGGCCCGGAAGCGCGTTTTGTGCATTCGGGCATGACGTCGTCCGACGTGCTCGACACCTGCCTGAACGTGCAGTTGGTGCGCGCCGCGGACATCCTGATCGCCGATATCGAAGCGCTGCTCGCAGCGCTCAAGCGCCGCGCGTTCGAACACAAGCTCACACCGACGGTCGGGCGCTCGCACGGCATCCACGCAGAGCCCACCACCTTCGGCCTCAAACTGGCTTATGCCTATGCCGAGTTTGCGCGCGCGCGCGATCGGCTGACAGCGGCACGCAAGGAAGTCGCCACTTGCGCGATTTCCGGCGCGGTTGGCACCTTCGCGCAGGTAGACCCGCGCGTCGAAGCGCATGTCGCCAAGGCCATGGGCCTTTCGGTCGAACCGGTGTCCACGCAGATCATCCCGCGCGATCGGCACGCCATGTATTTTGCCACGCTCGGTGTTGTCGCCTCTTCAATCGAGCGACTGGCGACCGAAATCCGCCACCTGCAACGAACCGAGGTTCTCGAGGCCGAGGAATATTTTTCCGAGAAACAAAAAGGCTCCTCGGCGATGCCGCACAAACGCAACCCAGTCCTGTCCGAAAATGTGACCGGACTCGCGCGGATGGTGCGCGCCTATGCACTCCCGGCCATGGAAAACGTGGCGCTCTGGCACGAGCGAGATATTTCGCACTCCTCGGTCGAGCGCATGATCGGTCCGGATGCCACCATAACGTTGGACTTCGCGCTCGCGCGGCTTGCCTCGATCGTCGACAAGCTCATTGTCTACCCGGCCGCAATGCAGAAAAACCTCGACAAACTTGGCGGGTTGATCCACTCGCAGCGCGTGCTGATCGCGCTCACCCAAAAGGGCGTGGCGCGTGAAGACGCCTATCGCCTCGTACAACGCAACGCCATGAAAGTGTGGGCCGGCGAAGGCGATTTCCTGTCGTTTCTCAAGGCGGACAAGGACGTGCGCGCAAGGCTCACGGACAAGGAGCTCGAGGCCAACTTCAACCTCGACCACCATTTCAAGCACGTCGACACCATCTTCAAGCGGGTCTTCGGATCCGGGTGATTTCGTCCGAGATGCCCAAAGCACCCACGATATTGCTGTTCGATTCCGGTCTCGGCGGCCTGACGGTTTTCCAGGAGGTGCGGTCGGCGCGGCCTGATGCAAATTTCATCTATGTCGCCGATGACGCGGGCTTTCCATACGGAAATTTCGACGAGGACCGGTTGATCGAGCGCGTCATCGACATCGCCGGGCGCGCCATTTCGGACAGCAGTCCCGATCTTGTGGTGGTGGCCTGCAACACCGCGTCCACGCTTGCGCTTGGCGAATTACGCGCGCACTTTCGCGTGCCTTTCGTCGGCACGGTCCCCGCGATCAAGCCGGCTTGCTCACAATCGACGACAAAACGGGTTGCCGTGCTCGGCACGCAGGCAACCGTCGGGCGCGAATATACCCATGCACTAATCCGCGAATTCGGTTCCGGGTGCGACGTGCACCTGGTCGGCTCGACACGGCTCGCTGCATGTGCTGAAGCCGAACTCGCCGGCGCCCCCGTTGCCGACGCGGCAATTGCAGGCGAAATAGCGCGCTGCTTCATCGACAAGGACGGCAGGCGCACGGACACGATTGTGCTTGCTTGCACGCACTATCCGCTTCTGCTCGAGCGGTTCCGTGCAAACGCACGCTGGCCGGTCACCTGGCTCGACCCCGCACCGGCCATTGCGCGCCGGGTGATGGACCTGATGCGCACGCGCCCGAACGGGGAATTGCCGGCGTCACCGCGTATCGTTTTCACGTCCGGACGTACGCCCTCGCCCACGCTCGCCGCCTCGCTTGCGCGCTACGGGTTCTAGCCGAAAACATGCGGTTCGATTTCCCAAAATCCACGCCAGATCATTTCGAGCGAGACATAGAGAATGATCGCGAGACCCACATAGGCGATCCATCGGTGCCTGTTCAATAACCGGGCGATAAAGGTCGCGGCAACACCCATCAGGACAATCGACAGGCCAAGCCCGAATATCAACGCATAGGGATGGTCCCGCGCCGCGCCCGCCACTGCGAGCACGTTGTCGAGTGACATCGACACATCGGCAACCACGATCTGCCAGGCGGCCCGCGCAAAGGTCTTTTGCGGAACATGCGCCTCCCCCTTCGTGAGAGCGGCCTCTGTGTCTTCCGGGCCGGGGCCTCGCAAGTCC
>Ga0207707_10002515_pt1 | contig 16485 bp, 12 predicted proteins | sample KBSC83BmetaG_FD_184336 | JGI IMG/M metagenome (GOLD analysis project Ga0207707, IMG submission 184336) | Corn rhizosphere microbial communities from Kellogg Biological Station, Michigan, USA - KBS C8-3B metaG (SPAdes) (version 2) | ecosystem: Host-associated > Plants > Roots > Rhizosphere ...
CGCGATCGCCGGGTTTGCCAGCAGAGCTACCAATGCAGCCCATGCTTTCTTCCAGAATGGAGCCGTCTGTTTCTCAACCTCTATCGAGTCATTTATCTTCGACCACAGCCGCTGCGTCGGTACGAGCGTATCCATCTCACGCTCAAGCACCGAGAAAACGAATGAAGATTCCTCTTCAGCCGCGGCGAGTTGCCCGGCACAGCCATCGCACATCGCGATGTGCGCCGATACACCGTTGGCCGCGGCCGGCGCTAATTCACCGTCCAAAAAGGCCTGTATCGTTCCTGTGTCCAAACAATTGCTCATCTCAAAGTTTCCTTACCGATCTTACCGTAAAATCTTGCAAATTCTGCTCTCGCCCGCGCGACGTATGTCCCAACGCTGCTTTCGTTCAATTCAAGGCTACTCGCGATCTCCTTATACGACATACCTTGCTGTTTCAACACCAGGCAGCTTCTTAGCGGCTCTTTCACTTTATTCAATGCCCTATATATCTCGCTAATGCCCGCCGCTTCCTCATAATCGACCTCGACCGACCTTTCAAAGAATTCGCCTGATTCTTTGACGTAATTCTCTTCCCGCGTGTTTGCCCTGATGTTTCCGCGGATCGTATTCCTTGCAACATTTAGAGCAACCCGGATCAGCCATGGCCGAAGCATTTCGTTGTCAGAGATCGAGTCCATGTGCTTATGGAGCCGCAGGAATACCTCCTGCGTGACGTCCTCAGCCAGACCTCCATCCTGAACGACCGACCGCGCCGTGCGGAAAACCGTACGATGATACAGCGTGAAAGCCTCATCGAAACTGATCTTTTCCGTAGCTCGCGAAGTCGCCGTAGTTTCGGACATTATGTCCACAAAATTTGCAGCATTCTCGCTCATTCTCAGCATCGACTAAATGCCTTCAACGTGAATACACCGTGTCACGCCGAAATATGACAAGAATTTACCCTAAAACCTAATGAATTCCAATTTTTGAGACGGTTCGAACGGCCTTTCCGTAATGCCTTCAGCACTTATGACAAAACGATAGACGCCGTCCGGTTCATTGAGGATACGCTCATTTGCGGGAGTTGGTTCGGTTTCGGCCGAATATTGAGGTTCGGCAACCGCAAGACGCTGCAGGCATTTGTAGAGGTGACGGCTTCCTACGCCGAATTCACCGGCGTCCGAGCCAATGATGAGGCAGATCTCGGCCTGCTCATCCGTAAAATGGGTCAAAACGGACGCTGTGACGCTTACGCCGCGCTCAAATCGTGTTGACACCGCGACAGGACGACCCGAGGTTTCGGCCTCGATCTTTTCGCGAAGGCTTGGCCGAGTACCATCATCCGGGATCCGTTCGTCGAAAAATACGATCACGCGTTTATCGTCGTCGGCCGAGTATTCGCGGACCGTCAGGTTTTGGGAGCGGGCCGTGGCCTTCCAATCAACGTGCCGCAGATCGTCGTTTGGCAGGTAGTCTCTGAGGGCGAGCAGGTCTTGTCCGAGGCCACGCTTGCCGGCCGAGAGCTTTCCGACATCAAGACCGAGCGTGTCGAGCGTCTGATCGATCGGCTCGATCTTGGGGAAAACATAGAGCTCCGCCTCCCGCGCGGGCAAGCGCCGCCTGTGGCGAAAAAAGCCGAACGGGAATCGGCTCGATATCTCGAAGTCGCGGATAATAAAGCGTCCGCGCCGGTCGAAGACATGCACAGCGCGACGCTCGACGATGGCGTTTCTCGGCACAAAAACGAAATGGTCCAATGTCCGGCGGACGATCGCCGGCTGCGACAGCTTCTCCGCAAGAAATCGCGGCAATGCCGCATGAAGTTCTTGGCTCGCGACCGATCGCTCACGCTGGCTGCCGCGAACATCGACAACAACGGAATAGCTGGCGAAAAGCCGCTTTCGATTTTGTAGCGAAACAAGTATTGGCGTTTCCTGCCCGACAAATATTGTCTCGGGAAATCGCATTTTCACGTCAAGCTTTTTGAGCGAAATGCTGCCGGCAATGAAACCGACGACCATCGCCGCCGTGAGGAAAGACAGCACCAAAAAGAGCAGATTGTTTCCGGTGTTCCAGGCTGAAAAACCGACGATGATCAAGAGCCCGAGCATCACGGCCCCGGCTCCGGTAAACTCGAACGGAAGATTCATCTGCGACGCCTCGCGGCCGGCGCTTCTGGCCAGCGGCGGGACGACGAAGACCAGTATCAAGAGTACGAATATGAGCGAGACAGCGGCCAGAACACGGGCCAGACGCGGGCTCGTCTGGCTCGCGTAAAATGTCATTATCGCAAGCGCAATACCGCCAAAAACGACGACCGAACCAAAGATCGCGTTTCGAATATCGCGGAGACTAAATAACTGGCTGAGGCGGTTGAGATTCATGGCCGCGTCTTAGATCGGCACGGCCGTTTTTTCGAGGATATCGATCAGGACCTGTTCGGCCTCGCGCGTCCGTTGTCTTAGGGCCGAGGTTCGTGAGTTGACCATCATGCGGTGGGCAAAACACGGGATGACGAGGCGTTTGATATCGTCTGCGATGCAAAAATCGCGGCCCTCGATGAAGGCTAAGCCTTGGGCCGAGCGGAAGAGAGCCAGCGTGCCTCGCGGGCTGATGCCGAGCTCGACCGCGTCGGTCTTACGAGTTGCATCGACGATCTGAAGCAGGTAATCGACCAGCGCGTCGTCAAATCTAACGCGGGTAACAAGCTCTTGCAGGCTGAGCACATCGTCCTGCGACATGACGGCCGCAAGGCGTTCGAGCGGATTGGCGGTCTCACGGTCGCGGAGGATGATCCGCTCGTCATCGAGGCTCGGGTAACCGATATGCAGGCGAAGCATAAAGCGATCGAGCTGCGATTCGGGCAGCGGATATGTTCCGTGATGTTCAGCCGGATTTTGCGTCGCGATGACGATGAAGGGCAGTGGCAAATGTCGCGAAACGCCTTCGACAGTGACTTGCTCTTCGGCCATTGCCTCGAGTAGAGCTGACTGCGTTTTTGGCGTGGCCCGATTGATCTCATCCGCAAGCACGATATTTGAGAAGATCGGTCCGGGCTTCCATTCAAAATCGCCGCTTTTTTGGTTATAGACCGACAGTCCAATGACGTCAGACGGCAGAAGGTCGGAAGTAAACTGAACCCGCTGGAACGATAGATCGAGCGCACGTGCGATCGCATTTGCAAGCGTAGTCTTTCCGATACCGGGTACGTCCTCGATCAACAGGTGACCGCGACCTAAAAGCGCGATGAGAGCAAACTTTACGGTGTCGGACTTGCCTCGGATCACGCCTTCGATCGCCCGCTGGAGATCGGCGATCTGACGTGCAGCATCGGGACGCTGATGAACGGTCGCCCCGGCAGTTCCGGTTTCCTTTAAGATCCAGTCTCTCATCATCTTGTTCGGATGCGGCGAACCAAAGGCGAGTTCGCACATCTATATTACAGGAAATCGCTATTGCACGGCATTAGACCATCGCTTTGCGCCTTCCTTTGCGTCCTTTGCGAGCTTCGCGTGAGATCAAGGTCGCGGATAAATGTGTTTGCACGAGAGACACAAAACAGACTAAACTTTTGAAACTTATGCCGGTAAAATGCGTGCATTTAGCCGGAGATGGTGTGTAGCAACATGAACAACTTACGAAAACGCCTCAGAGACCAGCAAGGCTTTAACCTTATCGAATTGATGATCGTCATCGCGATCATCGGTCTCCTCATCGCCGTCGGAAGCATCGGCTGGCAGGTGATGATAAGATCGGGAAACGAGACCGCTGCCCAGGTGTCGCTTGACCGGATCCGTATGTTCCAGGCCCAGTACGCGGGCAAAAACAAGGGCAAATTTGCCAAGTTTGACGAGCTTGTAAAAATGGCTGGGCTTGATGAAGGCTTTAACGCCGAGAAACCGGTCGTGAACGGCTATGTTTTCACAATGACGGTCGAGGATCCGTCACCAAGCAAACCGGCTTTTTACTCGATCAACGCCGACCCGCAGGTTCCCGACGGGCTCGGAGCGACCGGAACCAACCATTTTTATACTGATTCGACGATCGGCACTACCAAACGCAATGATAAGGACGTCGCTAAGCCGACCGATCCGTCGACATAAAAGACCCGTCGCCGACTTAGCTCAGCGGTAGAGCATTCGCTTCACACGCGAGGGGTCAGAAGTTCGAATCTTCTAGTCGGCACCACTAATTACAGAGTGAAAAGGAACAAGAGACTGACGCGGAAAGATAGCGTTGGCCTCTTGTTTGGTTTCATCCTCTACCGCAATGATAGCCGAAAAAAGGATTGTCTATCGCCGATGCGATGAAGACCTGGGGCCATTCCCAAATGAAGAGGTTCCTGAGACACGGTAGTCAATCCGAAAATGCGGGTTATATGATCACGCGAAACTTCTCGATTGTGCCGTGTGATGTCTTAAAGAATCAAAAGATGGCCATCGGGGTCGGAGCAAGGTGGTTCAACAAAATGGTTAAAAACACGAAATGCATCCTAATTATTGTTGGCTTGATTATAGTTTTCAATTTCACGGTTTGGGCAAAACCGAAACATCAGTATGTCTTCAAGTTGATAAAGCCGGTCGACGCAACAGAAAACGGTTTCACAGATAATTTCATCAGGATCGGCTTTGTGTTTCTTTTGGATGGAGTAAATTTCACCCTTTGCAACAAGAGCGAGCAGCCGATCAAAATCCATTGGAATGATGTTTCTTATATAGACGCGGCTGGCAACTCGCATCGCGTGATGCATTCAGGAATCAAATTCGACGAACGGAACCAAGACATGCCCGCTATTTCGATTCCACCAACTAGTAAAATTGCTGACTTAATTGTGCCGTCGGATTATGTCTATCTGGATAAGGGAGGTATCGGGGCAGCTTACTACGGCCTGCCTGCTAAATGGACAGTTACCCCTTTCTTCCCGCCACCAGACAAAAAAGAGGCCCTGGAGTTCGTCGGGCGAACGGTTGAAGTCTTCATGCCAATTGAAACGAGCGATGGTCTTAAGAATTACCGGTTTACCTTTCAGATTGGCCTTGAAGAGATGGGTAAAAAGTAACTCTGAAACTTGGATTCGCGACCCACTTTGGAACCGACATCTTTCTTGCAGCCTTGAGCGTAGGCCGAAAGCGTCACGAACTTGAAGGCGGGCGTCGACACCGGGTTTTAGCTCGCACACGGCGGGAAGATGTGGCCTCTTGTTTGGTCTCTTAAAGTACGCGTCAAGCCTGATTCAACCGCATTGAGACCAAACGTCGATGAACCCCGACATTCATGAACCCCTGATTTTACGGGCGCCGCACGCCGAAATGCATTCGACGAAAACCCGTCCTCTCCGATTCACACGCAAGGGGTCTGGAGTTCGAATCTTCTAGTCGGCATCAATTTCCGCCCAAAAAGGGAAGGGTTTCCTCTGGGATATTTGTGGGCCGTCTGCGGCCTCTGCGTTAAAATTTCGATATAACAGAGCGAGCGACGAGATAACGCCAAGTCCGCGGAATCAACTCTTTTTCCACGTTTCGATCATTCAGTCCTGTTGAAACAATCGCCTTCGCTGTTCATACGCTTCGCGAACGATACGGACATCCTCGAGAAAATATGGCAATTCCTCGAGTCGCAGCGCTTGCGGCCCATCGACAAGGGCTGCTTTGTGATCTGGATGGAAATCAACCAAGACCATATTTGCACCGGCGATCACGCCTTGCGCGGTCACGTGCATTACGTCGAGGATCGTATCGCTGCTGCGATGCCGCGAACCGACCGAATGCGATGGGTCGATGCACACTGGCATTCTCGTGAGGCGTTTGACCACAGGAACGTGCGCAAAATCGACCATATTACGATGCGGGTCGCCGATGTTTGTTTTCATACCGCGCAGGGCAAAAACAACTCTCTGATTTCCCTCGCTAGCGAGATATTCGGCGGCGTGCAGCGATTCGTCCAGCGTTATCCCGAAACCGCGTTTGAGCAGGACGGGAAATTCCTGCTGTCGACCGACGATCTTAAGTAGCTCAAAGTTTTGCGTGTTCCGCGTACCGATCTGGAGCATGACGCCGGTCGGATCCCCAGTCTTTTCCAACGCCTCGCGGATCTCATCTAGGTGCGATTCGTGTGTTATCTCCATCGCGATGACCTTGATCCCGTATTTGCCTGCAAGCTCAAAAACGTAAGGTAAACATTCCTTGCCGTGACCCTGAAATGAATATGGACTCGTGCGTGGTTTATACGCGCCCATTCGCGTGCAGACCTGGCCGTTTTCCTGCAACGCCTTCATCATTGCCTCGACGCTTTGAGGCGAATCGACAGCGCAGAGCCCGGCGAAAATGTTCAATGTGTCCTGGCTGAAGAGCACGCCCTGATACTCAAACTGGCTGGGCCGCATGTCGCCCTTGTGCCGTCCCAAAATGCGATATTCTTCCGAAACGCGGATGACCTGCCCGACGCCCGGCAGCACGCGCATTTCGTCGACGGACAACGCGGCGGTGTGCCCGATCAGGTGCATCTCGGTCAAATGTTGTTCGGCACCCTGCACCTTATGAATGCGAATTTCAATGCCGCGTAAGGTCCTGAGATAGGCCTCGAGCCGTTTATACTCTTGCGAATCGGGATCGATATTTGGTTTTAGTATCAAGATCATAATTTGCTTATTTCATTAAATTCAAAACAGAATAGCGGCCCAGATGCCGCACGGTATCTGATAGCTCGCCGATCTCGTCGAGAGCGCCCGCGAGCTCGTTTTCACTCGCCGGCACTTCGATATCAAAGTAAAAACTAAATTGCGACGGATCGCCCTTGATCGGCCGGCTTTCGATCTTGAGCAGATTGATCCCGCGTCGAACGAATGGCCGCAGCGCGCTGTGCAGAGCTCCCGCTTTGTGCTTCAGCGTGACCAGCAGCGAAAGCTTTGCCCCATGTCTCGAAACATCGCCGTTTTCCGAGAGCAGCAGGAACCGCGTGTAATTCTCCGTGTGGTCTTCGACGTGTTCTCGGAGTATTTTCCCGCCGTAGATCTCAGCCGCGCGGATGCTTCCGATCGCGGCACGCGTCGGGTCGCCGCTCGCGACCGCGCGATGAACGCTGCCGGCCGTGTCATCCGCCTCGACACGCGTCAGATGATGGTTCTCGTTCAGAAACATGTCGCATTGGCCGAGCGCGACCGGATGCGACTCGACGGCGCGGACCGATTCGAATGTTGCTTCCTTAGGCCCGATCAAATATAGCGATATCGGCAGCACAACTTCGCCAGCGATATGCAGAGGACTGCCCAAGAGCAAGTCAAAGCATCGATGTACTGAACCAACCAGGCTGTTTTCCAACGGCGCGAGGATGTATTCGGCCTGCCCGCGGTGTATCGCCTGAAAAAGCTCCTCAAACGTCGGGCACGAGACCGCATTGCATTCCTTGCCCATCAGCGCGAATACAGCTTCTTCGCTAAAGGTTCCCGGCTCACCTAGGAAAGCTACGCGTGACCGGGTCGGCAGGTCCTTTTTTGCCTTGGCCGCGGCCTGCGCTTTCTTTTGATAGGTCCGCTGCTGCAGGTATAGCGATTCGTCTATTACGCGTTGGAAAATATTCCTGATCCCCTGATCGTCAAGTGGTCCTTTGTTTTGCGAAGACAAACGCTCGAGCACCTGTTGTTCGCGGTTGTGATCGCACAAGGCAATGTCGTCGAATGTCTTGATCGCGCCAAGCCACAGCGCGATCTCCGCCCGACGGTTCAGCAATTCGAGCAGCTCCGTGTCGATCGAATTGATCTCGCCGCGCCGCCTTTGTACGATGTCTTCCTTTTTTTTCATCTTCGGTTGTCGCACGTGCCAAAAAACAAAATGGCCGTCGATCCTTTCGGATGACGGCCAGGTTTTCTTTAATAGATATTTTATCTACACAGCCATCATCCGTTCCGCGCCGGTCGCGAACGTAAAATAATAGTAGGCTGCGTAAAAGTTCGGTCTCATTACTTTCGTTTATGAACCAACGGACACTATAAACGATTCTTTCTGCAAAATCCAGCCCTTAAGCTTCCCACTGCTCATTCAGTAGCCGACCGGATCAGGATCACATTGTTCAGCGCCGTCCCGCGCTCATAAACAAACGCGCTGCTCGGCGACCACGCAAATTTGAAGATACGCTCATTCGGCAGATCGAGAACCGGCCTTGGCTCGGGGTCGCTGATCCCCTGCCTCGTCAGATGCGACGCTGAGCCGTCATATGTCGCGTAATTGAAATGCTGAGCGTCCGACCAGACGATGGGCGAAAGATTGCCGCTTAGTCCGGCGTCCCACTGCTTGACGACCTTACCCGTGTCGGCCGCAAAAATAGTGAGCGCCAAGCGATTTGATCCTTGAGCATCGGGCCCGGTCGGGCTGTAACAGGCTATCCATTTCCCATCGGGCGACACCTGCGGGAGCAGCGTCAAAGACGAAGTGAGTGGTGTCGGCGTGCTGCCGTCGACCGTGGTTTTATAAAGGGTCATGGTCTGCGTCGCCTCGTCGATCGCCGAAAAATAAATATCGCGGCCGGCGGCGCTTGGCGAGCCCGCGCCACTCACATTCGTCAACTGCTTTTGCTCTGTCCCGTCGAGATTCATTCCCCAGATCTCGGGCCGACCGCTACGATTGGAGACAAATGCGATCGCGCGACCGTCTTCGATGGCGACCGGCATTGAGTCGGCTGCATCGCCTGTGGTGATCTGCCTGGCACTTCCTCCGCTGGCGTCCATCATCCAGATATCGACGTTGCCGTTCAACGATGATCCATAAAGTATGTTGCCGTCGGGCGCAAAGATCATTCCGGTCGGGTCGATATTCAGCTCAGGCAAATTTTGTTTTATCTGAGCCGCATCTTTGACGGCGCCCGTCGGGCTAAGCCATATGCTCGACACCAGCCTTGATTCGACAGCCGTTATCGAGTGCGAGTCCGCCGTCAGGCTCAGGCCAAGTACACCGGTTGTCCCGCCGGCGATCTTTCGCGTCGAGCCGTCAGCCGCCGATATTTCCCAGATCTCGTCGCTGCGGTCGCCCGACGAATCGCGGTAGGCGGAGACCACTAGTCCGCTGTTGTCCGCGAGCCAATTCGGATTACCGGCCCATCGCAATTTTGCGTTTGTCAGCTCTCGCTGCTGCCCGCCGGCGACGTCTATTCCGAGAATGGCCGCTTCGCCGGTCGCGGTTTTTGCCGTCACCGCAATGATCTTCCCGTCCGGCGACCAGGCCGGGCCGGACGGAGCAAAATATTGAGCTATCGGACGTGAAGCGAGCTTGGTCTCGCCTGCGTCTTTCAGGTCGGCGAGCATAATGTCCGATTCCTTCTCGGCCGGATAATTCCTAACGAAAGCGTAACGGTGACCGTCGGGCGCGAACGCAATAGGGCTGTCGATGTCGTTCGTCAGTTCCTCGATCTGGCCGCTCATCGCCGGCACGCGATAAAGCTTGCCGATACGACCCGCGGTGTCGGGAGTGCCCGCGTCGTAGGCGACAAAGTATATCTGCCGCTCATCCGGCGAGAAGGTGATGCCCACAAACTGCCGCTTTTTTGGCGCCACGACATCGATCGTCGATGAACTATCGATCTGTCGCACCTCAAGCGCTGAGAGATCTCCGCGACGAACGGCCATCGCAACAAAATTGCCGCTTGGCGAGACCCTTACAAGCTGAATGTTGCCGTCGGAAGTGAGCTTGGTGACCTGCGTATGAAGAAAGCTTGATTCGGCCAGCGATCTCGAGCGCAAATATGGCCTGACGGCAAACCATCCGCCAATGGCCACAATGACCGCAACCATGGCAAGCGGCACGACGAGAGTCAGGTTTCGCCGAAACCAGTTTCTCTTAGCCTGCGTCTCGACATCCGTCGCCGGTTTGGTCTCCGGGCCGCTAAATGTCGTCTGTTCTGCAGCGATCATTGTCGAACGGTGCCGCTGCACGACGATTGTCTCTTCATCAGAGGCAGATTCGCTAACCTCGCGAAGAAAGCGATAGCCGCGCTTGGGCACGGTCTCGATAAACTGTGACCCATCGGGAAGCGTGCCGAGGGCCTTGCGGATCGTGGAAACGTTTTGCGCGAGCGTCGCTTCTTCGACGAACGTGTTTTTCCAGACCTCTTCGAGCAGAACGTCCTTGTCGACGATCCTGCCCTTGTTCTCAAGTAGCACAAGCAGCGTGTCAAACGCCTTGGGCGTCAGTGAGACGAGCTCGTCGTCGTGCCATAGGCGCCTTTCCAGAACGTCCATCCTGAAAGTATCAAAGCTATAAATAATGCTTTTTGTGGGTCTCATACCGCGATACCACCGCTTTAAAGGAAATTTGAAGCAGATTTTAACCCAATTTCAAGACTTTCGTCTTGCGTAGGGTTATCGTCAGCCCCGGATGAGACGGGCCGGTGTGCACTTACGTGTGAATTGAGGAAACGTCACACTCTGGTCGAATGGTTCGTCTCATCTTAACCGTCCTAAGTAAAAAGTTACAAGGGCCGCAATGCCAAGCGAGGCCGCAATTTGGAAACTATCCGCACAACAATAACCGTCGAAGAAACCGAAACGTGGCTCATAACGAGGAGGCGTCACTATTCGCGTCGTCCATGTCCACAATGTTCCCGAGACGTTTCCGTGATGCCGGCGGAAGAAGCCGCGATGCTGATGTGCCGCGACCTCTGGTCGGTCGAGGCCCTGATAGCGAGCGGCGATCTGCATATCGTGTTCGATGAACGAGGAATTCCGCTCGTCTGCCTGAATTCGCTCTGTTCCATATAGGAAATAGGTTATGAAGGTCAAGACACATTTTCCGCTCGCCGTTTTAAGCTGCATCTTTGTTGGCTCTGTGGTCTTTGGCCAGGCGCCGCTTTCGCCTCAGATGAAAACCGCGAACGAGCTCCTTAACTCGCAAAAATTTGCCGAAGCCGCCGACACCTACGAGGCGATCGTGAAAAGCGATCCGGCGGACGGCGCGGCGTGGTATCAGCTCGGGTCCGCGCGATATTCACTAAAGCAGTACGACAAGGCCGCCGCCGCGTTCGAAAAAAATGTGACCATCAGCGACAGCGGCTTCGCGATGTTCAATCTCGCTTGCGTTTACTCGCTTATGGGCCAAAAGGACAAGGCTGTTGAATGGCTCACAAAAACGGTCGACAACCCGAAAACCATTCTGCCCAGCGTAAATTTTGCCGATCCCGACCTCACCTCGATCAAGGACGACGCGCGCGTCAACAGCTTATGGGAAAAGGTTGACCATAAGATCCATCCCTGTAAATATTCAGCGGAGAATGTGCAGTTCAATTTTTGGGTCGGCGAATGGGACGTCTTCAACCCTCAGGGACGTAAGGTCGGAACCAGTTTGATCCAAAACATCGCATCAGGCTGCGGAGTGCTCGAAAACTGGACCGACGCGTTTGGCGGCACCGGAAAGAGCATAAACTTTTACGACGCGAACGATAAGAAGTGGCACCAGTACTGGATCGGCCAGAACGGCTCGCCAAGCCGCTATTCAGGGAACTACAGCGACGGCGCCCTGCGTTATATCGGCGAGCCGTATGAGCTTAACGGGAAACATATCACGCCGCGGCTGACATTTTTCAATGTCGATGCGAATACCGTCCGCCAATTCGCCGAAAAGTCGGAAGACGACGGCAAGACCTGGACAACCGTTTACGATTTCAAGTATGTTAGGCGGCCGCAAGCTAATTGATCTTTCGCCAAAATTTTTTCGGAGGTGATCTTGCAATGATAAAAGCGCTTACGATCATTACAGTGATGCTGGTGGCCCTGGCCACGATCGCCAGGTGTCAGAAAACCGATTTTGATAATCCGACCGACGCGGCGGCCATCCGCGCCGAGATCGAAGGCATCACTCAGGCGTTTGTCGACGGCGACATCGAGAAGATCTACGCTACCCATTCCGCCGACTGGCGCGGTTTTCTCGAAGGAACGCAAAAGCCGATCGTCGGCGTCGACGATTATATGAAGGCCAACGGCATTACATGGCCGCTGCCCGCGAGCTACAAGAAGCCCGCCGGCAACCCGTCCAACACCTTTGGTTTCACGATCCCGGATTTTGACGTACATCTGATCACGCCCGATGTCGGCGTAGCTAATTTCATCCTCGATTTCGGCAACAAGACCAGCGGTGGCTTTACGACGACGAACCGCCTTCGGATCATGGACGTTTTCGCAAAACGCAGCGGCAAATGGATACAGGTCGCCTCGAACACGGTCGTCGACCCCGAATGGCGCGCGTCGCGTTCGAGTGTGAGTGCAAACGTGAGTCCGCGTCTCCGGCAGGTGATACTTGACGCTCGCGAACAGGTCTGGCGGGCGTGGTTTGCTAACGACCGGGCAAAACTCGATAAGTTGATACCCGATGAGGCCATCGCGTTGGAATCGGGAAACGCCTGGCAGAACAAAGAGGCAATTCTCACTGGTGCGAAAGCATTTGCCGACAGCGGGGCCAAGCTTACCAAACTCGAATTTCCGCGGACCGAGATCCAGATGTATGGCAACACTGTCATCATCTTTACGAGCTACGCGCTCGAGACGGAAAAGGACGGCAAGAAAACGGCCAGCGCCGGCAACGCCATCGAAACTTTCGTCCGCCGTGAGAATGGACTTGTTAACACGGGCTGGATACTTTCTGAAAACAGTGCAAAATAAAAGCCGCTGATGAAGATTCTGATCGGCCTTGTATCAAGCTGCCGAAATGGATCTGTCGCTTACGTTGTGTATTCACTCGAGAGCGACCCTCAATGGAGGGTTCTTGCCACACGAAATCCCATGATCACGTTTCGATAGTCGGCGGGATTCCTTTCGCGAGTGGCCGAGCGCAGCAACCACGCCGGGAACATCCACGAGCCGCCGCGGTCAACTCGAAGGCAATTGCCCTGGCTGTCACTAGCTTTGGGATCGAGCGACGGGGCCTCGTTCGCGCGGCCATCGGCCGGAACACGCGCATAATCGTTGTCATAACAATCCGCGGTCCACTGCCAGACGTTCCCCGCCGCGTCGTAAAGGCCGAATGCGTTTGCCGGCTTGGCGCCGACCGGCTGCGTCTGGCCGCCCTCGCAAAACAGACCCTTGATGTTTTGGCAACCGGAGTTGGAATTGAACCAGGCGTTCATAGGAGCAGCGGCGGCGTCATTGCCCCACCAGAACTTCGTAGTGGTTCCGGCGCGCGCTCCGTACTCCCATTCCGATTCGCTCGGCAGTTGGTATGCGCCCGCATGGCCGGTTTTTTTGTTCAGCCACGCAACATAGGCTCGCGCGTCATTCCAACTAACGCACACCACCGGGTCGCGGTCGGTCTGCGTAAAGCCGGGATCTTTCCAGCTCAAGTTCGGATCCTTCTCCCATTTGAAAATGGCCGGACCGTGCCCGCAACCATCACCGGCCGGGTAACCCGTCTCCCGCGCAAATGCCGCGTACTCACTTCGTGTCACGTCATATCTGCCGAGCGCGAACGCCGGGATAGCGACCTCGTGCCCCGGTGCTTCGTCAGAGACGGCCTGCGCGCTCCCGCCGTTTGCGGCGGCCCATAACTTCTCGGCGTCAGACGAGCCCATGACGAAATGGCCTGCGGGAATCGCGACCATCTCGGGACACTCCGCACACTCGCGAAAGCCTGCACCCGAACGCGTCGCTGAAGGCTTTGTCATCGGCGAGCGTGCCTGGTCGTACACTTCGCGGATTGCGTTGACCAAGGTTTCGGGCTCATCAAACTGAATATATTCCGAGCTATTGCGTGCGAATATCTGTTTAGAGTTCGACGACAGTGCAAGCAGGCGCGCTTGGGCAACCGTGGTCTCTTGCTCGTATTTAAGATGCTCCGGTGTATCGGGTGGCTTGCGTTCCAGATGTCCGACGCCGTGGTTTCCGGAAGTGAGTACGCGTATCGGCCGCGAACCGAAAGAACGAATATGTTGCTGGAGATAAAGTTCGTCCGCCGGTACCTGTTCCATTTCCGAGATGTAGGCGTCGTACATCGCGACCCTGGTCTGCGCGATCTCGAGCAGCTTGGCATTCAACTCCGGCGACCATTCCGCCTCCGGCAAACCGCGGAAGAACTGCTGCGCGCACGTCCGCGGCGGCTGACCGGGGCGCGTCGCAAGCGGCGGAAGCGGTTTGTTCTCGGCTACCGCATTGCGGCAGTCCCGCAGCCGGGAAATTATTCCGACTTCACTGCGGTGAGCGTCGTCCTGCATTGCTTTCGGTTCCAGGTCGCCCGGGTCGGCGTCATCGAGAACGATGCCTGCAACCTCGTTCATAAAAAGATCTGCAAACGTGCGCACGTTGTCGCCGCCGAATGCGCTTCCCACCAAAATGTAGGGTCCGACGATGCCGGCACGATGCAGCGCGGTCCTGAGTTCCCTGGCAATCCGAACGCTAGTCCGCGGCATTGGCCCCGGCTCGCTAAAACCGGCTCCGGCACGGTCGTAACTGCATACACGCGTAAATTTGGCGACTTCGGGCTGCACGGTTGACCACGCCGGCGCCCAGTCCTCCCAACCCGAATCGAAGACTACCGTAGGCGAGCCGCTCCCCATGCAGTAAAGATTCAGCCGAAATCCGCCCGCGTCAATAAGCCGGCCGGGTCGCGTGTAGATTACATCCGCGCTCCCTTTGCTGATTTTGTTCTGACAGTAGACCGCCGTGTGCATTACCATTACTAAGGACGCCGCAGCCATAAAAACTAATGATCGCCTCATGTGTTTCGCTCCTCGTTTTGACGCAACGTTCTCGATTTACTGTCAGATGCCGCGGCGAAATCAAGACAAAGCAGTCTTTCCCATCCAGAAATGCGACCGCCCGTGCATTTAATGCGACGAAGCGTTTTTGCCGGCGTGATCGTCTACTGGTCGGCTGTGATAAATTACCGGTTGATGAGTTCGATCACAGGACGCGGCCAGATGTTTTGGTTACTGCAGATATTTGGTTGGGCTGCGTATACGATTGTTGTCATTCTTTACACTATCCCGGTTGCTGACGACCCGGGCGCAGTCGCGTATCGTGCAGTTCTGACAGCCACTTGTTTTGCGGGAACGTTCATCCTTTGGTTGGTCTGCCGGCGGCAATGGCGTCAAGGATTTCGATTTCCACGGTCCCTGGTGATCGTATTGTTTTGGTGTTCCGCCCTCACGTACCTGTGCTCGGCTCTTTCGATAAAGGCGGAATATGTATGGGGTACCGACCTTCGTCCTTTTAATCTGTTGCTTAGTTTGACGACGGTAACAAATGCGGGTTTTGTTTTTCTATCCTGGACAGCACTTTATTTTGGAATTAAGTACTATCAAGCCGTCGAGGCCGAGCGTCGTCGCGGGCTCGCCGCCGAGCGTTCGGCTCGCGAGGCTGAGCTACGGGCATTACGATATCAGATCCATCCCCATTTTCTTTTCAATACGCTCAATGCGATATCGACTCTGGTTTTCGAAGGTCACAACGAACTGGCAGTGTCGATGATATCGCGGCTGGCCGATTTTTTTCGAATTACTCTCGACGGTCCCTCTGCTGATGAAGTAACCCTCGAGGATGAGCTTCGCTTGACCGTGCAGTATCTGGAGATCGAAAAACTCCGTCTCGGCGATCGCGTGAACGTCCAGATCAACGTCGATCCGCAATTACATTCCGCGCTCGTTCCACATCTGGTTCTTCAACCGCTGGTTGAGAACGCTGTCCGCCACGGAATAGCTCCGCAGGTCGGGGCCAAAACTCTGTCGATAACAGCCGCCGCCGATGAGCATGATCTGATGATCAGGGTAGCGGATGATGGCTTAGGGCCACAGGTTCGTCCAGTTGTAACAAATGGAAACAGCCCCGGCATCGGGTTGAAAAATATTACAAAGCGATTGGCCGACCTTTACGGCGAAACCGCATCACTTCAACTGATCTGGCCCGAACGGGGCGGCTGTCAGGCGGTGCTCAAAATACCGCTCGATCGACATCGAACATTCGGAAGCGACGGCCTGTGACATACAGTGTTCTCATCATCGACGACGAGCCTCTGGCGCGACGCGGCATCCGTGCCCGTCTGAAAGGTCTCAACGACTTTTCGGTCATCGCGGATTGCGAAGACGGTTTGAGCGGAGCAAGGGCGATCAGACATCATCGCCCCGATCTCGTTTTCCTCGATATCGAGATGCCCGGACTTAACGGTTTTGAGATGCTGTCGCACCTTCCGGAACAGGATCGGCCGTTGGTCATTTTCCTTACGGCGTACGATCAATATGCTTTGCCTGCCTTCGAGGTGCATGCTTTCGATTATCTATTAAAGCCTATCGACAGTGAGCGGTTTGCCGACGCGATCGAACGCGTCCGCGGTCAGTTGAAATTAAACGCTGCGGGCATCTTTGGCGAACAGTTCAAACGCTTGTATTCCGAACCGAGCGGGCGCGACCGGCAATATGTTCGCCGCTTTATGGTCCGAACGGGTAGCCGCATTACCTTCGTGCTTGCCGATGAGATCGACTGGATAGAGGCCGTCGGCGACTACGCCTCGCTTCATGTCGGCAATAAAGCGTCGT
>Ga0207707_10002517_pt1 | contig 16482 bp, 20 predicted proteins | sample KBSC83BmetaG_FD_184336 | JGI IMG/M metagenome (GOLD analysis project Ga0207707, IMG submission 184336) | Corn rhizosphere microbial communities from Kellogg Biological Station, Michigan, USA - KBS C8-3B metaG (SPAdes) (version 2) | ecosystem: Host-associated > Plants > Roots > Rhizosphere ...
AGCAGGCAGAAGGTGCGCTTGACGAGCGCGGGCGCCGCCTCGAGCTTGGCGACGTTCTTCGCGTAGTGGTACTCGCGCTGCCGCATCCATGTATGCTCATACAGTAGCGGCGCGGCGGCAAGCCACGGGCGCGAAACTACGCCGCGGCCGCGAGCACCATTTTCAGCTCCTCGATCATCGCGTGCACGCCGTCCGGGTCGACGACATCGGCCGCGTTCTCCACCCGCGCCGCGGCGGCCGCGAGGCGGTTCGCGCCGAGATTGAGCGCGGTTCCCTTGATGCGATGCGCGGCAGCGCGGATCGCATCGCCGTCCTTCGCATCCATGGCCGACTGCAGGCCCTCGATGTCGCGCCGCGCGCTCCGCGCCACCGTCTCGAGGACGGTGGCGAGGCCGGCCGGCCCGCCGACCAGCTGCTCGATGTGCTGGCGGTCGATCGCGTTGTCGGCCGGCACGCGGCGCACGCCGGCTTCGGCGGCGAGCCAGCGCGAGAGCTTGTCGCGCAGCGTAGCCAGCTCGGTCGGCTTGGTCAGGTAGTCGTCCATGCCCGCTGCCGTGCACTGCTCGAGCGCCTCGCGGTGCGTGTTCGCCGTGAATGCCACCACCGTCGGCTTGGCGCTCCCCTGCTCGGCACGAATGGCGCGCGCCACGGCGTAGCCATCCATCCCGGGCATCTGAACGTCGGTGATGACGAGGGCGTGGCGCTCGCGGCGCCATTTGGCGAGCGCCTCGGCGCCGTTCGTCGCGGTGTCGGCCTCGAGGCCGAGCACCTTGAGCTGGCGCTGCAGCATCGCAAGGTTGACCGGGTGGTCGTCGACGACGAGGAGCTTCACGCCCGCGGGTGCCTGCAGCGCCGCCGGCGGCAATTCGCTCTGGGCATTCTCGACCCGCGCCGCGCTCGCCTCGGCGGCGGCGAGCGCGACCGTGACGCGGGTACCGACGCCGACGGCGCTCGCCACCTCGATGCGGCCACCCATCAGCTCGACGAGCTGCCGCGAGATCGAGAGGCCGAGGCCGGTGCCGCCGAAGCGGCGGCTGGTGTTCGATTCGCCCTGCTGGAAGGGCTCGAAGATGCGCTGCTGGGTCTGCGCGCTCATGCCGATGCCGGAATCCTGCACGGTGAAGCGCAGCGTCTGGCGGCGGTCGAGCGTCTCGACCACCTTCACCTCCAGCGTCACGCTGCCCGATTCGGTGAACTTGATGGCGTTGCTCACCAGGTTGCTCAGCACCTGCCGCAGCCGCGAAGGGTCGATGAGGTGCGCGGCGCAGAGCGTCTGGTCGATGCGCTGGGTGAAGAGCAGCCCCTTGCCGCTCGCCACGTGCTTGAAGGTGCTGCTCACCGCCTCGACCACCTGGCGCACCGACGACGGCTCGGGGTGGAGCTCGAGCTTGCCCACCTCGATCTTCGAGAAGTCGAGGACGTCGTCGATCAGGTTGAGGAGCGAGCGGCTCGATTCGCGCGCCGCGTCGAGCATGTCGCGCTGGTCGCCGGACAGGCGGCTGTAGGAGAGGAGCTCCAGCATGCCGATGATGGCGTTCATCGGCGTGCGGATCTCATGGCTCATGGTGGCGACGAACGCGCTCTTCGCCTCGGAGCCCGCGCGCGCCGCGTCGTGCGACTCGCGCAGCGCGGCTTCGGCCCGCTTGCGCTCGGTGATGTCGCGCACGTGCGCGGTGAAGACGCGTTCGTCGGCGGCCTGCGTGACGGTGATGGCGACCTCGACCGGGAACTCCTCGCCGCTGCGCCGCACGGCGAGCGCCTCGATGCGCTTGCCGATGAGCCGCGCTTCGCCCGTGCGCAGGTAGCGCGCCAGGTTCGCCCGGAAGAGCTCGCGCTGGTTCTGCGGCAGCATGAGATCGGCGAGGTCGCGGCCGAGCGCCTCGGCGCGCGAGTAGCCGAAGGTGCGCTCGGCGGCCGGATTCCACTCGGCGACGGCGCCGCTTTCGTTCATGGAGATGATGCAGTCGAGCGCCGTGCGCAGGATCGCGTCCTTGCGCGCTTCCTCGCGCGCGAGCGTCCGGGTGCGCTCGCGCACGCGCGCCTCCAGCTGCTCGTTCGCCAGGCGCAGCTGCTCCGCGCCGCTCGCGATGACGCCCGAGACGCGCGAGTCGTACGCCGAAAGCAGCATCGTGGCGGTCAGGATGACGAAGGTGAAGCCGCCGATGGTGTACGCCATCCACGCCTCGTCGAGCCGCGGCCCCGAGGCGAGGCAGATCGAATCCGGCGCGAAGCGCGCCGCCGCCACGGCGGTGAAATGCATGCCGACGACGGCCGCGCCCATGACCAGCGCGGCGCCGAAGTTGGTGAAGACCGCCCGCTGCTTGGCGAGATGGAAGGCGATCCAGAGCGCCGCCGTTGCGGCACCGATGGCGATCAGCACCGAGGCGACGAAGAGCAGCGGGTCGTAGCGGATGCCCGGGGAAAGGCGCATCGATGCGTCGCCCGTGTAGTGCATGGCCGCGATGCCGATGCCGATCAGCGCACCGGGCAGGAGGAATTCGTGGTGCCGGCCGCTCGTGCGCCTGAGCACGATGAAGGCGGCGCCGCACGCCCCGATGGCGAAGATCCAGGAAAGCGCGGTGAGCGAGAGGTCGTACATGACCTGGATCGGCAGCCGCAGCGCGAGCGTGGCGACGAAGTGCATCGACCAGATGCCGATGCCCATGGCGAAGCCGCCGCACAGCACCCACAGTTTCCAGCTGGTCGAATGCGGGTCGCGCACGCGCGCGGCGAGGACCAGCGTCACGTGCGACGCCGTCACGGCCACGAGATACGACAGCAACACGAGCCCTAGGTTGAAATCCTTCGGCATTCCGCCCCTCCGACGCTGGCGCAAGAGCATAGCGGCGCGGCCATGCCAGCCCTCGTAAAGGGCTGTCAGGGCGCGGATTTGCCGTGTCGGATTCCACGCCGGCCGGCGCCCGGCTCAGCGCAGCGGCGAGGCGGACCGGCGGTCGAATCCCGAGCGGCGCTCGATGAAGGAGTGTTCCTGCATGCGGTGCAGGACCACGCCCAGGAGCACGAAGCCGACGCCGCTGCCGAAGAGCAGCCAGTCGCGGCTGATGTCGTGGCGCACGAGCGCCTCGATGACGTTGAAGACGCCCCAGCCGATCGCATAGCCGCCGACGAAGCTGCGCCCGGAGGGCAGCGGACCCGGGCCGCGCATGGCCGACCAGAGGAGCGCGACCCCGGCGACGCAGATCGCCCACGCCGCCAGGTAGAAGAAGCCGCTCACGCCGTGCAGCAGGACGCCCTCGAAGAAGGCGCCAAGGCCGAAGCCGAGCAGCAGCGCGGCCTGGATTGCTCTCGTGGTTCGCATACGGCTTACGACCACGGTGCCGGTAGTGCGTTCCATGATTCGCGCGGCGGCGCGGGGTTTGCTTGATGGAAAGGCGCGGATGTCTCTAAGTCCAAACACCACCGTTTCCCCGGGGACCTCGAGCAGGGCAAGCGCGCATGGAAGATCGCCGTCACGTCGGTCAGCATCTCGCGCATCATGATCTCGCTGCTCGCCGTGGTCGCCCTGATACCGGATCCGCGCGCGGCGCTCTATACCCTGCTCGTCGCGCAGGTGTTCATCACCGTGTTCGGCTCGATCGCCGGCTGCTCGGTCAACGCCTGGATGCGCCAGCTCCTCGGCGGAAAGGGCCTCGGCGGGCTCTTTTCACGCCGGCTTCCCGACATCACGCTTGCGAAGGCCTCGCGCGTACGATCGACTACTTGGCAGCGCTGCTTGGCAAGCCCCTAGCAGCCGCCCAGCCCTCGCCGCGGTAATTCGTGCGCGGCGCCCTTGCGGTCGATCTCGCGCAGCGCGACGTCGTACAGGCTGTCCTGGTATCGGACGCCGAGCTCGTAGCGGTAGCCCTCGCGGGGCGTGAAAGCGGTGCCGACCGTCGTGCCGCGCTGGCCGCCGAGGAACGACGAGGTGTCGAAGCCGACCACCAGGAAGCTGGGGCGCCCGGCCGGCACGCCGACATCCACGGTGGGCGGGTCGAGCTTCACCGTTCCTTCGTAGCGTGTCGCGCACGGGCCGGTTACCTCGTGCACATGCAGCATGGCGCGCGCGCCCTCGAGCTGGCTCGCGACGCGCAGGTTCTTCGGCGCATCGTTCGAATACGTCTTCAGGCCCGAGCAGCCGGCGAGGGCTACAGCTCCCAATACAGCGACGAGCCTCATTTGGTCATGTCCGGGCAGCCGACGTTCTCACCGGTAGCCCAGTTCCTGATGGCGCGCACCAGCGTGTCCGCGCCCATGCTCGGACCGTAGACGTCGATGCGGGTCCGGCTCCGGTCGATGGGCGTAGCATCGGCGACGATGTAGTACAGGCCGCCTTCGGGCACCTTGCCCGGCACGATGACGTTGCCGCTCCAGGTCTGCTGGATGTGGAGCTCGGTCTTGTTCTCGCTGGCGAGCACGGTCGGCTTCAGGGTCCGCGTGCTGCTGCCGCCACGCTCGACCGTACGCACGGCCACGTTCAAGCATTCCGGCGCCTTCGCCTGGAAGGTCTTCGTCACCTCGCGGAACGAGCGCTTCGCCTCGAAAGTCTGCACCTTGCCGAAGGCGGCGGTCGGGATCTGCTGGCGGAATTCCTCCGCGGTCTGCGGGTTGTGACCGCAGGCGGCGACGAGCGCGGCGAGCGGCAGGACGATTGTTCGCTTCATTTTTTGCCCCCTGGCCGCCACTTTAGGGCGCGGGCCGGAGGCAGGCAAACCACTAGGTCACGTCTGGAAGAACTCGACCTGCCCGGTCTCCAGCGAGTACTCGGCGCCGACGATCGACAGGCTGCCCTTGCGGATCAGCGTCTCGAGGAGCGCGGAGCCGTGCCGCAGGTGGTCTACGGAGGCGCGCACATTGGCGCGCACGGCGTGGTGGACCAGCTCGTCTTCGCTCGCGCGCGGCCGCAGCTCGAGCAGCGTCTGCACCGACGGCCGGATACGCTCGACGATGGTGAGCACGTTCTCCGGATGGTCCGCCTGGTGCCGCACCGCCTCCAGCGTCGCCAGGATCGCGCCGCATTGCGTGTGGCCGAGAACCACGACCAGCTGCGTGCCGAAGCGCTGCGCCGCGAATTCGACCGAGCCGACCTGCGACGGCGAGACGATGTTGCCGGCGACGCGGATCACGAAGAGGTCGCCGAGCCCCTGGTCGAATACGACTTCCGCCGGCACGCGGGCATCGGAGCAGCCGAGGACGATGGCGAAGGGCGCCGGGTTGCGCGCCGCGGCGGCGCGCTCCGCGTGCGACTGGCCGGTGTCGAGGCGCCGCTCGCCGACGACGAAGCGGCGGTTTCCTTCCTTCAGGCGGGCGAGTGCTTCCTGGGCCGGGATCATCGGCCCTTATTAGAAGTGGCCGCGGTAAACGGCGCAACCCTTGCGGCCGGCTTCATATGAAGACGCTGCGAAACTTGAGCGCCCCGACCAGCCGCCAGAACACGGAGCGGCGGGATGAGGATCGACGTCACTACCATCTTGGCGATGTGCGCCGGCGACTTCGATGTGCCGCGCAGCCGGTGGGCGCAGAAGCGGGCCGTCAGGAATGCCCGGAGGAGCAGCGAGGCGACCACCCGGTAATAGTCCCAGCGCGGCGCGCGGCGGATGCGGCTGCGGTAGAGCGCCGGGTGCTTGCGGAAGAGGAGCGCGTCGAACATCACCTTCTTCTGCTGCTTGACGCTCACGCCCCACGGCGCCGGCCGCACCGGGTGCACGACGATCGCGTCGTCGGCGCGCGCGATCGTGCAGCCGGCGGAAGCTTTCGTCGAAGCCGCCGATGCGCTGGAGCACTCGCTTCAGCACCAGGCAATTGGCGGTGACGCACTCCGCACGCTCCAGGCCGCTCTCGTTGCGCTCGTAGTCGGTCGGCGTCGGCGGGATCGGCATCACGACGCGGCCGCAGACGGCGTCCACAGGAGGATGGAAAGCGGCGAGGCCGCGCTCGAGCCAGCGCCGGTCCGGCACCGTGTCGTCATCGGTGAAGGCGACGAGGTCGCTCTTTGCGCGACGCCAGCCCCGGTTGCGCGCGCTCGCCGGGGCCGTGCCGGCCGTGCGTGTCGTCGACGACGATGATTTCAACCGTGTCCGCCCGCAGGTGGGAACGACGACGCCTACCGCCGGCTTCATCTTTCATGGAGGGCAAGTTCCGTTCCGGGCATGCCGGTTGCGGCGGGGCTTGCGTTTCCTTCGAAAGGTGGGACCCATGGAACGGATCGAGAAGAGCATCGAGGTGCGCTGCCCGGTGCGCACCGTGTACAACCAGTGGACGCAGTTCGAGGAGTTTCCGAAGTTCATGACCGGCGTGAAGGAGGTGCGGCAGCTCGACGACACGCACCAGCGCTGGCGCGCCGAGATCTGGGGCAAGGACAAGGAATGGGACGCGGAGATCGTCGAGCAGGTGCCCGACCAGCGCATCGCGTGGCGCAGCACGACGCCCGACGCGCCGAACGCCGGCACCGTGCGCTTCGAGTCGCTCGGCCCGGACAGCACCCGCGTCAACCTCACCATGGAGTACGAGCCGCAGGGCGCGATCGAGAAGGCGGGCGACGCGATCGGCGTGATGAGCGGCCGCGTCGAGAAGACGGTGAAGCAGTTCAAGGAGTACATCGAGAGCCGCGGCGCGGAAAGCGGCGCCTGGCGCGGCGAAGTGCGCGGCGGACAGAAGACTTCGTGAGGTGATCGACGGGCTGAAAACCCGCTGGCGGGAGCTGCGGCACGGCGAGCCCGGCCGCCGCTTCCGCGACCGCTACGAGCGCCGGCACGCCCGCGCCCGCCACGCCGGCGGCCGCAAGTGGTCGGTGATCGTGGCCGGCCTGCTCATCGTCCTCGCCGGCATCCTGCTCCTGCCCCTGCCCGGCCCGGGCCTGCTGGTGATCGCGCTCGGCGCGCTCCTCGTCGCCGAGCAATCGCTCACCGCAGCGCGGATCCTCGACGGCCTGGAGAGACGAGGGCGCGCGCTTATCGCGCGCTGGCGGCCTTTGCAGCGGTCCGGCAGCCGTCGAGATAACGGCCGCGATCGTCGCCTTCGAGCCGCCGCTTGTCGGCGCGGCTCGCGCAGTCCTTCATTCGCTCGCTCTCGGCCACCGTCTGCTTGACGGGCGGCTTCTCGCATTCGCTCATGAAGCCGCGCCGCTCGGCGCCCTCCAGCTTGCGGGCGCGCGCCTGCTGGCTGCACGCCTGGCTGCGCTGCTGGTGCGGCGTGAGCGCCTTGCCGTTCCCCTTTGCGCCCTTGAGGCACGCCCGAATGAAGTGATTGCGCTCGCCCGCCGTGAGCCCCTTCTCGTCCGCGCGGGTGTTGCACGAGCGCATCCGTTGCTGCTGCGGCTTGAGATCGTCCGCGCCCCAGGCGCTCGCATGGACGACGAGCGCGAGCAGCGCGAGCGCGAATTTCATTTCTTCGCGCCGCCGCCGGCCGCGGCGGAATCGCCCTTTACGCAATCGCGGATGAATTCGTGGCGCTTTGCCGCAGGGAGCTTCGCCTCGCGAGCCTGGCGGTCGCAGGCGATCATGCGCTGCCGCTCCGCGATGCCCTTCGCCTGGCGCTCGCTCAACTGGGGCGCGGCCTTCTGCTCGGGCGGTTGCGGTTGCGCGTGGGCCGCACCGGCCATCGCGGCCAGCAGGAGCAACCTAGTGGCGGCCATGTTCCTCATTGCTGTAGCCGCGCGCGGGCGCGCCGCCGCCCGCGACGTGCTCGCCCGCATCGGCGATCTTCGGGGCCTGCTCGCGCCCTTCCTCGTACCACTTGTTGAGGAGCCTGCCGGCGAGGTCGCGGCCGCCGAGGCCGAAGGCGAGGCCGAGCGCGATCGTGACGAGCGCCACCGCGCCCATGAAGAGCGTGTTGACGAGCGTCTGGGCGATGCCGATCTGGTTGACGGCCACGATGATGGCGAAGATCCACACCGAGACGCGGCCGACGTTCGCGATCAGCTCGGGATGCCTGAAGCCGGCGCTCGCCGTGGCGCCGCGCAGGATGCCGAACGCGGCGTTGGCGAGCAGCCCGCCGATGATCAGCACCACGATGCCGACCGCCAGGTTCGGCAGCCAGAGGAGGAGCTGGCGCAGCACATCGGATACGGCGGGCAGGCCGAGCGCGTCGAAGGCAACGACCAGCACGATGAGCCGGATGAACCATTTCGACACCGAGGCGAGGAAGCCCGCCGAGTCGGTGTTCACCCCCACGTTCTGCACGAAGCCGCCGAAGCCGGACTTCGTGGCGAGCTCGTTGAAGCGGATGCGGCGCAGCACCGCCGCGACGAAGCGCGCGATCAGGCCGGCGATGAACCAGCCGACCACCAGGATCACGCCGAAGGCAATGACCTTGGGAATCGCCGCGAAGAACATGGCCATCGCCCCGGCGAGGGAGGTGAGGATGGCTTCCGACCAGTCGGTTACGGCGGTGAACATGGCTGCTCCTTTCGGCGCGTGGGTTCCCGCCGCAGAGCAAGATGAGGGCCCGAGGGGACCTGAGGGGGCTTACCCGACGCTGAAGCAATCGCGGCCGGCGGCCTTCGCCTCGTAGAGCGCCTTGTCGGCGCGCTTCACCAGGGTCTCCGGCTCGGCGCCGGCCTGGGCGTAAGCGAGGCCGATGCTGGTGGTCACCGATACCTCGAAGCCCTCGAGGTTGAGGGGCCGGCGCATCTCGTCGATGATCTTCTCGACCACGGCGACGGCGTGCTCGCGGTCGCGCAGGTCCTCGAGCAGCACGACGAACTCGTCGCCGCCGAATCGCGCCACCGTGTCGCTCTGGCGCACGCAGCCGCGCAGGCGCAGCGCCACGTGGCGCAGCAGCCGGTCGCCGGCGGCGTGGCCGAACTTGTCGTTCACCTGCTTGAAGCGGTCGAGGTCGAGGTACAGCACCGCGATGTCGTTGCCGCTGCGGCGGCTGCGCGCGAGCGCCATGCGCAGGCTGTCGTGGAACGCGCGCCGGTTGGCGAGCCCGGTGAGCGGGTCGGACTGCGCGGCGGACTGCGCCGCCTCCTCGATGCGCTTGCGGTCGGTGATGTCGACGTTGGTGCCGATCATGCGCAGCGCGCGCCCGCTCTGCGGGTCGCGTTCGGTCACGCGGCCGCGCGAGATGAGCCAGCGCCATTCGCCGTGCTTCGTCCGCACGCGGTGCTCGACGCCGTAGGTCGGCCGCGCGCCCTTCAGCACCTCGATCGACGTGCGCCGCACCGCTTCCCGTTCTTCCGGATGCACGAGCTCGAGAAGCCGGCTCACGCTGGTCACCGTGTCGGCCTCGTCGTCGCCGACGATGCGCGACCAGGCGTCGCTCAGGTAAACGCGGCCGGTGCGCAGGTCCGTGTCCCACAGCACCACGTTCGAGCCGTCGAGCGCCATCTCGAGGCGCTCCTTGGCGACTCTCGCCTGCTCCTCGCTCAGGAGGAGCGCCGCTTCGTACTTGCGCCGCGCGACGAGCTCGGCTTCCGCGTTAGCGAGGCGCACGAGGCGCGGCCGCACGAAGAGCGCGCCGGCGCAGAGCAGGCTGACGGCAACGACCCACGAGCCGGTGCTCGCCGGCTGGGAGAAGAAGTCCGCAAAGCGGCCGGGCTGGACCAGGTTGAAGAGGTAGTAGGCGACCAGCGTCACGGCGCCGCCGACGAGGGCGCTTACGCCGCCCATAGCCGACGCGAGGATCGCACCCAGGCTCGGCCAACCGATGGGGGTCAGCGGCGCGGCGCCCAAATAGCTGAGTGCCTCGACGACGACGATGCCGGCGAAGACGAGGGCCGAGCCAAAGAGCGCCCGCCGCACCCTTTCTCCGGCGCGCGGCGAACGGACGTCCGTCGCGTTGGTCGACTCCATCGCCCTCCCTTGCGGCACCCTGAGGCCGCGTCTTATCGCATTGTCGCCGCTCCGGGAAAAAGGAGCGCCGGAATTTTTCCGAAAACCGCTGTCAGAATTTGCGGACGGCTCACAGCCAGCGACGAACGGCCGCGCGATAGCGCGAGTAGCTCTCGCCGAAGGCGCGGTCGAGCATCGCCTCCTCCGGCGCGATGAAGCGCTCCGCGATGATGGCCATGAAGGCCGGCAGCACGAGCCAGGGCGTCACCGACCCCAGCCAAATGGCCGTACCGACCAGAATGCCCGCCATGGCGAGGTACATCGGATTGCGCGTGAAGCGATACGGGCCGCTCGTGACGAGCGTGGTCGCGTCGCTGAAAGGCACCACGCCGGTGCGCGCGCGCCGGAAAAGCGCCACGGCCCAGAAACCGAGCGCGACGGCGAGCGCGATCAGTACCGCCCCGGCGTAGCGATACGGCTCGCGGATGGGCTGGGCGATCGGAAAGCCAAAGTGCAGCACCGCCATCGCGAGCATCGAGAGCACGAGATAGACCGGCGGCAGGTCGAGCGGGTTCTTACGAATGATCTATCGTCGTTCCCGCGAAGGCGGGAACCCCCTTTGCGGAATCATGAACTGGGCCCCCGCCTTCGCGGGGGCGACGGACTCGCCCGTCCCTAGTAAGACTTGGGAAGCCCAAGCACGCGCTCGGCGATGTAGCAGAGGATGAGCTGCGGCGTGATCGGCGCGATGCGGCCGACCAGCGATTCCCGCAGGTAGCGCTCGACGTGGTACTCCGCGGCGTAGCCGAAGCCGCCGTGCGTCATCACCGCCTGCTGGCAGGCGTCGAAGCAGGCCTCGCCGCCGAGATACTTGCCCGCATTGGCCTCGGCGCCGCAGGGCTTGCCCTGGTCGTAGAGCCAGGCCGCCTTCTGCACCATGAGCCCCGCCGCCTCGAGCGCGAGCCAGTTCCTCGCGAGCGGATGCTGGATGCCCTGGTTCTGCCCGATCGGGCGGTCGAAGACGACGCGTTCCTTCGCGTACTTCGCCGCGCGCTTCACCGCGCAGCGGCCGAGGCCGACGAGCTCGGCGCCGATCAGGATGCGCTCGGGATTCATGCCGTGCAGGATGTACTCGAAGCCCTTGCCTTCCTCGCCGATGCGGTCGGCCTCGGGCACCGGCAGGGCGTCGAAGAACACCTGGTTCGAGTCGACGGCGTGGCGGCCCATCTTGTCGATCTCGCGCACCTCGATGTGGCGGCGGTCGAAGTCGGTATAGAACAGCGTCAGCCCCTTCTCCGCCCGCGCGAGCAGCAGCACCTTCTCCGCCACCTGCGCCGTCGAGATCCAGACTTTCTGGCCGGAGACGATGTACTGCGCGCCCTGCTTCTCGGCCCTGGTCTTCAGCTTGCGCGTGTTCAAGCCGGTGTTCGGCTCGGTGACGGCGAAGCAGGCGCGATGCTTTCCGTCGATGAGCGGCGGCAGCATGCGCTTCTTCTGCTCCTCGGTGCCGAACACCACCACCGGATTCAGGCCGAAGATGTTCATGTGCACCGCCGAGGCGCCGGAGAATCCCGCGCCCGATTCGGCGATCGCCTGCATCATCACCGCCGCCTCGCTGATGCCGAGGCCGGCGCCGCCATACGCTTCCGGCATGGCGATGCCGAGCCACCCGTCACGCGCGCACGCCTGGTGGAACTCCTTCGGAAACTCGCCGTTCTTGTCGCGCGCGAGCCAATACTCGTCGCCGAAGCGCTCGCACAGCTTCTCGATCGCCTCGCGGATCCTGGCTTGTTCCGGGGTAGGGGAAAAATCCATCGAATTAATAGGGACGGACCCTAATTATTTTAAAAATAGGGTCTGTCCCTAATTAATTTTGGGCGGATCGATCCAGTTGTGGAGCGAGAGGCCGCCGTCGACGACGATCGATGAGCCGGTGACGTAGCAGCCGAAGCGCTCGGAGAGCACGGCCACCGCCATCGCGGCGACGTCGACCGGGGTGCCGAAGCGCTGCAGCGGAATCTTCTCGACCATGCCCGGCGGGGCGTTGAAGCCGCCGCCGGGGATGGCGCCCGGCACGATGGCGTTCACGCGGATGCCGTGCGGGCCGAGGGCCTTGGCGAGCTCGCGCATCAGCATCTGCTCGCCGCCCTTCGAAGCGCTGTAGTGCGGAAGATTGCGCGGCGACTCGGTGTGGAGCGAAGTGGTGAGAAGCATGCGCCCCTTCACCTTCGCGCCGATCATGTGCTTCGCCAGCGCCTGGCAGAGGATGAACGCGGCGTCGAGGTTCACCGCGAGCATCTCGCGCCACTGCGCTTCGGTCAACGCGAGCACGTGCTGGCTCTCCTGCCGGCGCGGGCTCGCGCAGTGCACGAAGAGCGACACGCTGCCGAGGCTGCGGATCGCTTCCTCCGCGAGGCGCCGCGCGCCCTCGCCGGTCGAGAGATCACATCTCAGGTCGGACGCCTCGATGTCGGCGCCGAGCACTTGAGCGCCTTCCGCGCGCAGCGCGGCCACCATGCCGCGGCCGATGCCGCGCGCGGCGCCGGTGACGAGCGCCCGCTCGCCTTCCAGCAGCGTCACAGGCCCGCCTTGGCGCGCTTCGCCGCGATGCGCTCCGCGCTCTTCGCCTTGTCGACCACGAAGCGCACGTGCTTGCCGCGCCCGCACTGCTCGAGCGGGTCGTGCACCGTGAACTCGAATGTCACGCGGCGCCGGTCGACCTCGACGATCTTCGCCTCGACCACTACCTTGAGGCCCATCGGCGTGGCGGCGAGGTGGTCGATGGAGACGTGCGCGCCGACGGAATCCTCGCCGTCGTCGAGATGCTGGAGCAGGTAGTCGCGGCAGGTGTATTCCACGTCGCTCACCATGCGGGGCGTCGCATAGACGGCGCCCTCCTTCCCCATGAAGCCGATGCAGCGTTCCTGATCGATCGTGACTTCGCGCTTCGCCGTGAGGCCGGGTTTGAGGGAAGGTTTCATGCGGCGATATTAACGCCGCGCGCTAGAAGCGGACGTTCAGTCCGGCGGCGAACGCGTACTTGGCGACGAGCTGAACGCCGTTCACGTCCTGGTAGATCGGCAGCTGCACGAAGCCGTATGCCTGCAGCTTCGGCGTGAACGCGTAGCTCAGGCCCGGACTGACGAAGACGAACTTGCCGCCGGTGTCCTCGGGTTCGGCGTTGGCGCCCTGGTCGCGCGCCTTGAAGAGCGCGTTCACCTGCAGGAGCAGGCCGAGGCGCTCGCCCGCGTCGTAGCGGCTGCCGACGTCGAAGTTGAAGCGGTGGCCGGGACGGTATTCGTCCCTCTCGTTCATCGGTAGCTGCGCGAGGCCCTGCACGAACCACGAAAGATTGCGCAGCGGCGCGGCGACCGAGTAGGAGCCGCCGATGACGAAATCGGTGGTGCCGCTGCCGGGCTGGAGGCTGCGCTCCGCTTCCTCGCCTTCGGCGTTCTTCACATCGGTCTTGCCGGTCGGCAGCTTGACGCCCAGGTTGATCGCCGAGGTGGACACGGTGTGCGCGTTCAGGTCCTCCGTCGACGACAGGCGCCGCCGCCCCATCACGCGCACGTCGCCGAGCTCGGTGAAGTTCCACGACTCCGGGACCTGTCCACCCATGTGGTTGTGGATGTGCTCGTGGTAGCGATCGACGAGCGGCACGAGCAGGTTGACGCCCCAGTCCTGGTTCAGCGTGTAGTCGAGCGACGCGAGCAGGTTGCGGTTCACCGTCAGCACTTCGTCGTGGTGGCGCGGAACCTCGCCGACCGCGATGTCCTTGCGGCCGCTGCGCGGCTGGTCCTGCCGGATCGACTCGTAGCGCAGGTCGAGGCGCGCGCCCGGCTCGAGCCACGCCCCGTGGGCATCCCAGCTGGTATTGATGGTGCAGAACGCCGATCCGCACGACGCGGACGCGGCAAGCGGCAGCCACAGCATGGCTGCCATCAACGTCTTCATGGCTTCTCCTAATCGGTTATGAGGACTGCAGGCCGAATCAGGAGCGGACGGGAGGACCTCTTGGCGGGTAGCGGACGGCCGCGACCGCGCGCGGCGCTTCGTTTGCAGGGTGGAAAGCCTTTTGAGTCCGCGCCGGCGCGGCGCCGATCATTGCCGGCTGCGCGTCGATTGCTACCGGCTGGAAAGGAGTGCAGGCCGCGTCGTGGCAGCAGCAGCTCTCTTCGCCGCCCGGGCAGCGCGAAGGCGCCGCGACGATCGCGCGGACCGTGCCGTTTGCCTCCGCGGCGACCGGCGCGGGCGTTCCAGCCGTCGCGGAATGATGTCCGCCGTGCGCGCTGGCGAGGAGCGGCGCAACGGCGAGGACGACGAAGGCGAGCAGGCGAAGCATGCGGTCGGCAGTGTAGCCTGCCAATGGATGCCCCGAGGGAGCGATCCGTTCCGCCGGCCGCTCAGCTCAGGACAGGACGTCCTTGGTGCTGGTGATGAGGACGCAGGTGCAGCCGGTCTCGCTCCACACGAGCTTGTCTGCGCTGCCGGGCTCGCCGCGGTTGTAGTCGCCGGGATAGAGCTTGCGCTCTTCGATCCACAGCTCGCCCTCGAGCAGGTGCAGCTCCTCCACGCCGCTGTGGGTGTGAGGAGGATAGTGGGCGCCCGGGGCGAGCCGCACCAGCATGCTGACCATGTCGCGTTGCGTGTCGGTAGCCAGCAGCTTGCAGGAGATGCCGGCCGCGACTTCCTTCCACTCGGGCTCGCGCCATTGCGCCGCCGGCGGGGCGATCGCCTGGTCATCGGCCCCGGCGGCGATGCGGCGCGCGAGGCGCTGCTGCAGGCTTGCTCTCGGCCGCAGAACGTCGGTCGGCCACGCGAAGAATGAATCCACCACCGGCCGCAGCCGTGCCAGCTCGCGCGCGCAAGCGGGGCAGGAGCGCACGTGGTCCTCGGCGGCCTTGACTTCGGCCGCCGGCAGCACCTCGGCCGCGAGCGCCGCGACCAGCTCGGCCTGCGCGCAATCGTTGCGGTCGGAATCAGCGCTCATTCAGGCCCTCGTGGAGGCATCGCGCGTCGCAGCTTTTGCAACGCGGAGCGGATGCGCGTCTTGATGGTACCCAGCGGCTGATTGAGCCGCGACGCCGCTTCGGCGTACGTGACGCCGGCAAAAAAGGTCGCTTCGATCGCCTCGCGCTCCGCGTCGTTCAGCAGGCTCAAGGCGCCGCGCAGGACCCGGCTGGCATCCTCGAGCTCTAGCGCGTCCGCAGATTCCGGCGCGGCTAGCTCGACGAGCAGGTCGCCGGATTCGGTCGCGGCGCGCTTCTTGCGCGTTTCGAAGCGCACACGATCGATGGCGCGCGAGCGCGCCTGGTTCATGATCCAGCCGAGCACCGTGCCGTTGGCCGGGTCGTACGTCGATGCGCGCCGCCATAAGTCGTGGAACACGTCGAGGGTCACTTCCTCGGCCGTTTCCCGGCCGCGCGTGATGCGCATGCAAAGGGTGAACACCATACGATGCGCGCGCTCGTAGAGCGCATGCAGCGCGAGCTGGTCGCGCTTGGCCACGGCATGTACCAGCGCCACCCATTCCTCTTCCAAGGCGAGCGGTAGCGAGCGATCCGCGTACAGCACGTCGCCAAGTGTGCCGGCCCGCTGCTCGTCGCCGTGACAGCCGTCGAGTTCTTCGGTTGCCTCCACGGGCGCGATTTTGCGTCGTGGCGACCGGCCGAGGCAAGTCGGCGATGACAGGCTTATGGCGCATCAGGGTTTGGCGCATCGGGCGGCCTGGCGTCGGTTGCCAGCGGCACGAGGCGCGCCTGGCGGTCGGCGATAATGAGATCCACCGCGCGCAGCAGCAGACGATCCGGAAGCGCGCGCCGGTCGGTCAGGTACACGTCGAGCAGTGCGTCCTCGATGCCAAGATGGCGGGCAAGGGCCTGCTTTCCACCGGCAATCTCGAGCGCCACGTGCAGTAGCTTCGCCGTGGTGGCACTCACGAACCGTGGGTTCCCGGTAGCGATAACGACGACCAGGCCTGCACCGAGAAGTCGAGCCCCAGCGATCGCGCTAGCGCAGACGCGCTGCCGGCCCGCTCCGCCGCGCGCAGGAAAAGCCGGCGAACGATCGCTTTCTCCTCCACCCCCGGTGCCCAGAAAGGTGCCCACAGGCCGGGTGCAGACTTGTCATGGCCTTCTTCGCCGCTCATCACCCCCTAAAACGACAAATGCCGTCGCTTGGATTGGCGAGCGGCCAACAATTTCGGCCTCAGGGCGAGACGATCACCTTGCCCACCATGCCGGCCTCGAAATGGCCGGGAAAGAGGCAGGCGTAATAGAACTCGCCCGGCTTCGTGAACTGCCACGCGAAGCTGCCCGACTTGCCGGCCGCAACCTCGGCGCCGTGCTCTTCGTCATGGTGCTCCATCTGCGGCTGGCTGCGCATCTTCTCGGCATGCTTCTGGAGCTCGTCCATCGTGCCGAGCACGATCTCGTGCGCCACCTTGCCCTTGTTCGTCGCCACGAAGCGCACGATCTCGCCGCGCTTCACGCGGATCTCGGCCGGGGTGAAGCGCATGTCGTCGGTCATGTCGACGCGGACCGTCCGCGTCGGCTTGGCCGACCCTGCGGGCCGGCCGAACGCGGTCTCGTGCGAGTGCGCGCCATGGGAATGCTGGGCGAGAGCGGGCAGGCTGAAGAGCAAGGCGGCGAGGGGCGCGAGTCGAATCACAGGCGCACCTTCCGCAGGCGCAGCGCGTTGCTCACCACGGAAA
>Ga0207707_10002518_pt1 | contig 16477 bp, 16 predicted proteins | sample KBSC83BmetaG_FD_184336 | JGI IMG/M metagenome (GOLD analysis project Ga0207707, IMG submission 184336) | Corn rhizosphere microbial communities from Kellogg Biological Station, Michigan, USA - KBS C8-3B metaG (SPAdes) (version 2) | ecosystem: Host-associated > Plants > Roots > Rhizosphere ...
AGCGCGTTGGCGCGCTGCACCTGGGGAGCGCGCAACCTGGTACGCATCCGCCATCCGCTGTCGCGCGCGTTGCCGCTCATGGCCTCGTTCCTCGACATGCGGCCGGTCGAGCTGCCGGGCGACCACGACATGCCGCGCGTGCAGGACGGCGCCTTCGGCGCCTCCGAGCGCTTTGCCGTCTCGCCCGGACACGAAGCCGAGGGCTACCTCGTCATCCCCGGAGGCCAGAGCGGACATCCGCTCTCGCCCTACTACCGGGCGGGGTTCCAGCAGTGGGTGCACGGCGAGCCGCTGCCGTTCCTGCCCGGAGCGACCGAACACACACTGACGCTGACGCCGAACTGAGGCGTTTGTTACGCCTTCTTCACGTTGCGGGCAGATTCCGCTCCCCGCGGTTAGACTGTCGCCATGGGTACGCAGCGCTTCACCGGCACCGATCGCTACGTTGCCACCGACGATCTCATGATGGCGGTCAATGCCGCGGTCACGCTGGCACGGCCGCTGCTGATAAAGGGGGAACCGGGCACCGGCAAGACCCAGCTGGCTGAGGAGATCGCGCGCGCGCTCGGGCGGCCGCTGTTCGAGTGGCACATCAAGTCGACGAGCAAGGCGCAGCAGGGCCTGTACGAATACGACGCCGTATCCAGGCTGCGGGACTCGCAGCTCGGCGAGGCGCGCGTGCACGACATCCGCAACTACATCGTCAGGGGACGGCTGTGGGAGGCGTTCGAGTCGGAGCAGCAGCCGGTGCTGCTGATCGACGAAGTCGACAAGGCGGATATCGAGTTCCCCAATGATCTGCTGCGCGAGCTCGACCGCATGGAGTTCTACGTGTACGAGACGCGCGAGCTGGTGCGTGCCCGGCACCGCCCGATCATCGTCATCACCAGCAATAACGAAAAGGAGCTGCCGGACGCGTTCCTGCGCCGCTGTTTCTTCCATTACATCCGCTTCCCCGACGAGGCCACCATGCGTGCCATCGTCGCGGTGCACTTTCCGGACCTGAAGAAGGAGCTGCTGGCGGAAGCGCTGGCGGCGTTCTTCGACGTGCGCGCCACGCCCGGCCTGAAGAAGAAGCCTTCCACCTCGGAGCTGCTCGACTGGATCAAACTGCTGGTCGCGGAGGACATCCCGCCCGAGGCGCTGCGCAGCGCCGACTCGAACAAGGTGATTCCGATCCTGCACGGCGCGCTGCTGAAGAACGAGCAGGACGTGCACCTGTTCGAGCAGCTGGTGTTCATGCACCGCCGGGTGCGCTGATAGGGCGGCGGCCGGTGTTGGTGCGTTTCTTCTTTGCGCTGCGCGCCGTCGGTGTGCCGGTCTCGATCACGGAGTTCCTGGTGCTGCTCGAGGCGCTGCGCGCGCGCGTGGCGCAGGCCTCGGCGCTGGATTTCTATCACCTGGGGCGCGCCTGCCTGGTGAAGGACGAGCGCCACTACGACCGCTACGACCGCGTCTTCGCACGCGTGTTCCAGGGCGTGGAGGGCTCCTTCGCGCAGCTGCTGGCCACGGTGCCGGCGCACTGGCTGCAGCAGCTGGCGAGGCACGGCTTGTCCGAGGACGAGAAGCGCCGCATCGCGGCGCTCGGCGGCTGGGAGAAGCTGATGCAGACTCTGCGTGAGCGGCTCGCCGAGCAGCAGGAGCGGCATCAGGGCGGCGGCAAATGGATCGGCAGCGGCGGCACCTCGCCCTTCGGTGCGGGCGGTTTCAACCCGGAAGGCATTCGCATCGGCCGCCACGCGGGCGGCGCGCGGCGCGCGGTGAAGGTCTGGGAGCTGCGCGAGTACCGCAACTTCGATGACGGCGTCGAGCTCGGCACGCGCAACCTCAAGCTGGCGCTGCGCCGCCTGCGCAAGTTCGCGCGCGAGGGGGCGGCCGAGGAGCTCGATCTCGACGGCACCATCGACGCCACCGCCCGTAACGGCGGCCTGCTGGACCTGAAGCTGGTGCCGGAGCGGCACAATGCCGTCAAGGTACTGCTGTTCCTCGACGTCGGCGGCTCCATGGACGAGCACGTGCGGGTGTGCGAGGAGCTGTTTTCCGCCGCGCGCGGCGAGTTCAAGCACCTCGAGCATTTCTACTTCCACAACTTTCTTTACGAGCACGTGTGGAAGGACAACAACCGCCGCGCTGCGACACAGACGCCCACCGAGCGCGTGCTGCGCACCTACGGCCGTGACTACCGGGTGATCCTGGTGGGGGACGCCACCATGAGCCCGTACGAGATCGCGCAGCCGGGCGGCAGCATCGAGCACTGGAACGCGGAGCCGGGCGCGGTTTGGATGCAGCGCCTGTGTGCGGCTTTCCCGCACCTGGTATGGCTGAATCCCGAGAGCCCGGCGCGCTGGGACTACACCCCGTCCCTGCGCATGACGCGCGAGCTGGTCGGCGAGCGCATGTTTCCCCTCACGATTGCGGGGCTCGACCGGGCTATCGGCGAATTGCGCCGCCCCTTGAGTGCTGTTGGTTCGGCGCCGCCCGGTGCGGCCGCGACGCCCGTCACACAGGAGCCGCCACCGCAGGTTTCATAATAGCCGGCGATGTACGCAACTATGGATGGGCTCGCCGAAACAGCTACCCGCATAGGTCCACGCCCGATGGTCGGGCTGGTGCTGACGGGCGGCGGCGCGCGCTCGGCCTACCAGGTTGGCGTGCTGCTGGCACTGGCCGAGCTGCTGCCGCGCTCGCGCAACCCCTTCCCGATCATCGTCGGCACCTCGGCCGGCGCCGTGGCGGCGAGCGTGCTGGCCGCCGAGGCCCACCACTGGCGGCGCGCGGTCGCGGGGCTGGAGCGCGTGTGGGCCAACTTCCGCTCCGAGCAGGTGTTTCACGTCAGCGCGCGCCACATGATGCGTGCCGGGGCGCACTGGGTGCTGGCGCTGGTGTCGGGCGGGCTGGTGCTGTCGCCGCCCAAGTCGATGCTCGACAACAGCCCGCTGCGCGAGCTGCTGTCCGTGCACGTCGACTGCAGCGGCATCCGCCGCAGCATCGCGCGCCGGCACCTGCACGCCTTCGCGCTCTGCGCCACCAGCTACAGCAGCGGCCACTCGGTGGCGTTTTTCGACGGCGTCGACTCGATCCGCGACTGGTCGCGCGTGCAGCGCCTCGGCCGCCGCACGCAGCTCAGCATCGATCACCTGATGGCGAGCGCCGCCATCCCGCTGCTGTTCGCGCCGATGCCCATCGGCGATGATTTTTTCGGCGACGGCGCCATGCGCCAGCTGCACCCGCTCAGCCCGGCGATTCACCTGGGCGCGGACCGGCTGCTGATCATCGGCGTGCGTCAGCGCCGGGCCGCCGGTGTCTCGGTCAGCCGCCTGCATACCACCATGCCGAGCCCCGGCGAGATCTTCGGCTACATGCTCGACACCCTGTTCACCGACCAGATCTACGGCGACCTGGAGCAGCTCGAGCGCATCAACGAGCTGGTGCACAGCGCGCCGGAGGCGACGCGCGGCGAGCGGCCGATCGAGACGCTCATGCTCGCCCCCAGCGTCGATCCGCGCGAGATCGCGGCGCGCCACGTGGGCGAGATGCCGCCCGGCCTGCGCGCGCTGCTGCGCGTCATCGGCGGTCGCGACGCCTCCGGCAGCCAGCTGGCCAGCTACCTCATGTTCGAGTCCGGCTATACGCGCGCGCTCATCGAGCTCGGCTACCGCGACGCCATGGAGGCGCGGACCCCGCTGCTCGCCTTCATGGGCGGGGAGAAGCTGCCGCAGGTGATGACCGCCCCGGGTGTTGCGCAGGTGACCTGAGCCACCGGCACGGCGGCTAGCTCTTGGCGCCCCCGGCTGCGCGCGGCCGCGGCTGGAACAGGGTCGCCCCGGGCAGACCGCTGTGCCGCGCCGTCACCTGGTCGAAATCGGCCGCGAAGATCTCCGCCAGCCGGTCGACGATGTACACCGAGCGGTGCTGGCCGCCGGTGCAGCCGACCGCCACCGTGAGGTAGCCGCGGTTACTGGCCTGGTACTCGGGCACGCGGCCGCGCACGAAGGTGGCGATGTCCGCCACCAGCGTCTTGACGTTGGTCTGGGTCTCGAGGAAGCGGATGACGTCGGGGTCGCGGCCGGTGAGGTTGCGCAGGCCCGGCTCCCAGTAGGGGTTGGGCAGGGCGCGGGCGTCGAAGACGAAATCGGCATCCCCGGGGATGCCGCGCTTGAAGCCGAACGACTCAAAGGTGATGGACAGCTTGCCGGCGGTGCGCTGCTCGACGCGCTTGTGGATGATGTCGCGCAGCGCGTGCACCGACAGGCGCGAGGTGTCGATCAGCAGGTCGGCGACCGAGGCGATCGGCTCGAGCAGCGCGCGTTCCATGGCCATCGCCTCGCGCAGCCCGACGTCGCTGCGCGCCATGGGATGCTTGCGGTGCGTCTCGCCGAAGCGCTGCAACAGTGCGTCCTCCGAGGCCACCAGGAACAGCACCTCGCACTGCAGGCCGCTGCGCTTCAGCTCGTCGATCAGCTGCGGCACGCTCGCCACCTCGGCGGTGGTATTGCGCGCGTCCAGGCCGATGGCAGTGCGCTCGTAGGTCGACTCGCGGCTGCGCACCGTGTGCGACACGAACGGCTTCAGCAGCGCCGCGGGGATATTGTCGATGCAATAGAACCCCAGATCCTCGAGCATGTGCAGTGCCACGCTCTTGCCGGACCCTGACAGCCCGCTGAGGATGATGATGCGCACGCGCCCATGGTCATCCAGCCGCGCCGCCGCCGCAAGTCCCCGGGGCGCGGCGCCGTGACCTGCGTCAGAGACGCAGGGCGCGGACGGCGGCGGCGTGGTGGTCGCTGCGCTTTTCCTTGTGTTTCTTGATGCAGCGGTCGAGTTTGTCCGCCAGCAGGTCGATGGCGGCGTACATGTCTTCCTCGGTGGCGTCAGCATGGATGGCGTTGCCGCTGACGTGCAGCGTGGCCTCGGCCTTCTGGCGCAGTTTCTCCACCGTCAGCACACAATGCACGTCGATCACCTGGTCGAAATGCCTGCCGATGCGATCGAGCTTCTTCTCCACATAGCTCCGCAGCGCGGGGGTGACCTCGACGTGGTGACCGGTGACGGTGAGCTGCATACGCCTCTCCTTTGTTCACGTTTACATCTGCTTGGATCCTGTACGCCGGCGCTCGTTCGAGGCGGCGATGCCCATGGCTTCGCGGTACTTGGCGACCGTACGGCGCGCCACCGGGATGCCCGCGCCCGAGAGCAGCTCGGCGATGCGGCCGTCGCTCAAGGGGGCCTCGGGGTCTTCGTCCTTGACCAGCTTGCGGATCTTGGCGCGGATCGCGGTCGAGGACGTGCCCGAGCCGTCCGCGCCTTCCACCTGGCTGGAAAAGAAATAGCGCAGCTCGAACACGCCGCGCGGGGTGTGCATGTACTTGCCGGAGGTGACGCGCGAGATGGTCGACTCGTGCATCGCCACCGCCTCGGCGATGTCCTTGAGGATCATCGGGCGCATGTGCTCGTCGCCGTGCTCGAGGAATGCCGTCTGGCGCTCGACGATCGAGCGCGCCACCTTCATGAGCGTCTCGTGACGGATTTCCAGGCTCTTCAGCAGCCAGCGCGCCTCCTGCAGCTGCGCACGCATGGTGGCATGGCTGGCGTTGCGGCCGATGAGGCTGGCGTAGCTCTGGTTCAGCCGCACGCGCGGCAGCGTCGCGGGGTTGATCTCGACCCCCCAGCCGTGCTCGGTGCGGCGCACGAACACGTCCGGCACCACGTACTCGGCGCTGCCGGCGCTGACGGTGGAGCCGGGGCGCGGGTGGCAGGAGCGCACCAGGGCGAGCGCCGAGGCGATCTCCTCCTCGCTGGCGCGCAGCTCGCGGCGCAGCAGCGACAGCTCGCGCTCGGCGACCAGCTCCAGGTGATGACGCGCGATCTCCAGCGCGGTGGCGAAGCCGGGCGTGGCCGGATCGAGCTGCCGCAGCTGCAGCTCGATGCATTCGCCGACCGAGCGTGCCCCGACGCCCGGCGGGTCGAGCGCCTGCACGCCCTCGAGCACCTGGGCGATCTCCTCGGCGGAGGCCTCGATCTCGGGCTTGAGCGTCTGGGCGACTTCATCCAGCGACTCGGTGACGTAGCCGTCGTCGCTTATGGCATCGACGATGGCGCGCGCGATGGCCAGGTCGCGCGGTGCGAGGCTGGCGAGCTCGAGCTGCCACAGCAGGTGCTCCTGCAGCGACTGGCCGCTCGCGTCGGCGTACTCCTGCTGGCGTTCCTCGTCGTCGCCGCCGCTCCAGGGGGTCTCGGCCGGGCCGACGCTGTGCTCGCCCCAGCCCTCGTCGAGAACCTCGACGCCGTTCTCGGCGCTGCGTTCGGGGCTCTTGGGCTGCTCGGCCGCGGTCACGACCGCCTCGAAGGTGCCGGTGCCCTCGGCTTCCTCCATGGGCTCGAGCATCACGTTCGATTCGAGGAGTTCACGGATGTGAGCCTGCAGCTCGAGGGCGGGCAGCTGCAGCAGCCGGATTGCCTGCTGCAGCTGCGGGGTCATGGTCAGTTGCTGACCCAGCTTCAGCTGCAGAGAAGGTTTCAGCATGGCTTATCAGGCGTGGAGGCCCCAGGCCGGCCCCCGTGGATTCACTTCGTAACTAGTTGAAAAACAATGTTTTTAGCTTCCCGATCCCCGGGAGCTTCAAAGCCGGAACGACTCGCCCAAGTACACCTCACGGACTTGGGGGTTGGCAAGGACTTCTTCCGCAGTCCCGGCCGCGATCACCGTGCCCTGATTGACGATGTACGCGCGCGCGCACACGCCGAGTGTCTCGCGGACATTATGGTCAGTGATGAGCACGCCGATGCCGCGATGCGTGAGCTCGCGGATGATGCGCTGGATATCGAGCACCGAGAGCGGATCGACGCCGGCGAACGGCTCATCGAGCAGCATGAAGCGTGGCTCGGCCGCGAGCGCGCGCGCGATTTCGACGCGGCGCCGCTCGCCGCCCGACAGCGCCATGCCGAGCGTCTTGCGCACGTGGCCGATGCGCAGCTCCTCGAGCAGCGCCTCGAGGCGCTCCTGGCGCGCCGCCCGCTCGAGGTTCTCGCGCGTCTCGAGGATCGCCATGACGTTGTCCTCGACCGACAGCTTGCGGAACACCGAGGCTTCCTGCGGCAGATAGCCGAGCCCGAGCTGCGCGCGGCGGTGCATGGGCAGCAGCGTCAGGTCGGTGTCGCCGAGGTGAATGCGCCCGGCATCGCAGGGCACCAGCCCCACGATCATGTAGAAGGCGGTGGTCTTGCCGGCGCCGTTCGGCCCGAGCAGCCCCACCACCTCGCCGCTCTCGAGCTCGACCGACAGGTCCCGCACGACCTGGCGGGACTTGTAGCTCTTGGCCAGGCCGGTGGCTTTCAGTGCGGTCACTGCGGGGTTTCCGGCTTCGGCGTCGTCGGACTGCCGTCGGGCTTCGCGGGCTCGCCCTTGCCGGGGTTCTGGACCGCGCCAGTCGGGATCTTGATGTGCACGCGCGTATCGGTGCCGGGAGCGGCTCCGGCCTGCAGGCTCTGACCGCGGATGTTGTAGACCAGCAGCGACCCGGACACCTCGGTCTGGCCGTTGGTGAGCCAGGCATCGTTCGACAGGCGCACCGTGCCGTTGCTGACGTCGTACACGATCTCGTCGGCGTGGCCGCGCGCCGGCTGGCCGGAATCCGCGCGCTTCTGCTCGAACTCGGCCGGCTTGCCGGTGATGGTGGCGCGCGCGATGCGGTTGTCCTTGAACTCGACCACCGCCTCATCGGAGCGCAGGCTGCCGCGCTGCTCGGCGTCGATGTGCACGTTGCCGTCGAAGGTCCAGCGGCTATTGGCGAAGTTGAGGCCGGTGGCGTGGGCGTGGTCGGCCTGCACGCGCGTGCTGCACTGGGAGATCACCACCTGCCTGAAATCGATGGCGTTGTTCTTGTAGTCCATCTGCGAGGATTCCGCGTCGAGCGTGATCGGCTGGTGGCAGGAGCCCAGGCCCGTGGGCAGCGGCGCGGCCAGCGTGGGCGCAGCCGGCGCCGTGGCCGCCGCCGCGGCCCCGCGCGCTGCCGCCACGCCGGCAAGCACGGCCCCGAGCACGAACGACAGGGACTTAGGGCACGAAGGAGCCATGCACGGCCGATTCTAGCTGCACGTGACGCTCCTTCAAGCTCGCCACCAGCCCCTGCGCGTTCAGCTGCCGTCCGGACATGACGACCGTGACCGGGTCCTGGGTCGCGACCACCTGCGCCTTGGTGTCGAAGGCGAGGTGTGCGGTGGCGATCTCGGCCACCTCGCCGGTGCCCGGCAGCACGCCGCTGACGTGCACGTTGCCGCTGAGGCTGACGATGCCGCTGTTCTGCGCCAGCTGGCCGCGGTCGCCGCGCGCGTTCCACTCATCGCCGCTGGCGTCGCGGAAGCCGAGCCGCACCTGCTGCATTTCGACGGTGCCGGCGTCCGGCTGCTGCTGGATCTCGGCCGCATTGAGCGTGTAGACCGGGAGGCCGTCGGCGCCGGTTTGCACCAGGCGCGCCTGGCGGGCGGAGTAGCCCGGATCGTGCGGCGGCCCGACGCTGGTGGTGGCGACGGTCTCGCGCTGCGTGCCCGACAGCACCACCACGCCGACCACCAGGGCCGCCAGCGCCAGCAGCGCGAACAGGCGGCTCATCGCGGCCGCCGCCGCCGCCGCCGCGGCCGGCGCAGCGCCAGAAGATGATCGCACACCTCGCGCACCGCGCCGCGCCCGCCCGCAGCCTGCGTCACGATATCGGCGGCGCGCCGCACCTCGCGGTGCGCGTCGGCGACGGCGAACGACAGTGCCGCGGCGCGAATCAGCGGCAGGTCCTGCACGTCGTCGCCCACGCAGGCGCAGGCCGCCGGTGTCAGTTTGAGGCGCACGCACAGCCGCGCGAAGACCCCGAGCTTGTCCGCCACCCCCTGGTGCAGGTGGCGGATGCCGAGCTCGCGGCAGCGCACCGCCATCATGGGCGAGCGGCGTCCCGAGATCACCGCCACGTGCACCCCGGCGCGCTGCAGCTGCATGAGCCCGTAGCCGTCGCGCACGTCGAATACCTTCAGCACCTCGCCGCGCGGGCCGATGTAGACCCGGCCGTCGGTGAGCACCCCGTCGGCATCGAGCACCAGCAGGCGGATGGAGTTGGGCATGCGTGGAGGTGCGGCGTTACACCACGCCGGCGCGCATCAGATCGTGGACGTTGAGCGCGCCCACGAGGCGCCCCTGGGCATCGGCCACCGGCAGCGCCGTGATGCGATGCACCTCCATGAGGTGCACGGCCTCGGCCGCCAGCTCGCGCGGCCCGATGCTGCGCCCCGGCGCGGTCATGACCGCACGCATGGTGGTGGCATGCACGTCGATCTGCTTGTCCAGCGCGCGGCGCAGGTCGCCGTCGGTGAACACGCCGAGGATGTGGTCCGCGGCATCCGTCACCACGGTCATGCCGAGTCCCTTGCGCGACATCTCCAGCAGCCCCGCGCTCAGCGGCGCATCGGGCGCCACGCGCGGCACGGCCTCCCCGGTGCGCATCAGGTCCTCGACGTGCAGCAGCAGGCGGCGTCCGAGCGCGCCGCCCGGATGCGAGCGCGCAAAGTCATGGCGCGTGAAGCCGCGCGCCTCGAGCAACGCCACCGCCAGGGCATCGCCCATGGCGAGCATGGCGGTGGTGCTGGCGGTGGGGGCGAGATTGAGCGGGCAGGCCTCCTCGTCCACCCCCACGTCGAGCGTGACGCTGGCGGCACGGCCCAGGGTCGAGTCGCTCTTGCCGGTCATGACGATGAGCGGCACGGCGAGGCGCTTCAGGTGCGGCAGCAGCAGCACCAGCTCCGGGGTCTCGCCGGAGTTGGACAGCGCCAGCACCGTATCGGCGCGCGTGATCATGCCGAGATCGCCGTGGCCGGCCTCGGCCGGGTGCAGGAAGAAGGCCGGGGTGCCGGTACTGGCGAGCGTCGCGGCGATCTTGCCGCCGACGTGCCCCGACTTGCCCATGCCGGTGACTACCACGCGGCCGTGACAGTCGAGGCAGATGCGGCAGGCGGCGGCGAAGGCGGCCGTCAGGCGTGAGCTGAGCGCCTCCACGGCACGCGCCTCGATGCCGAGCGCGCGGCGCGCGGAGGCCAGAAGCGAGGCATCGTCGGGCGGGGCGCCGGGGGTGGCCGGGGCGGCCGGGTGCAACTCCATGGGGCATTATAGGCGCGTGCGCAATGGCCCCATGTAATATCCAAGCCATGAACCCCGAAGATGTTGCGCGGCTGATCCGCGCCGGCCTGCCCGGAGCCGAGGTGCGCGTCGAGTCCGACGACAACACCCATTTCGCCGCGCGCATCGTGGCGTGCGAGTTCGCCGGCAAGCGCAGCCTGGCGCGCCATCAGCTGGTGTACCGGGCGCTCGGCGAGCGCATGGGACGCGAGATCCACGCGCTGTCGATCGAGGCGCTGACGCCGGAAGAGTCGGGGCCGGGCTGAGCATGGACAAGCTGCAGATCCAGGGCGGCGTACCTCTCGAGGGGGAGGTGCGCATCTCCGGGGCCAAGAACGCCACGCTGCCGATCCTGGCCGCGGCACTGCTGGCCGAGGACCCGGTGGTGGTGGCCAACGTTCCGCACCTGAAGGACGTGACCACGACGGTGGAGCTGCTCGGGCGCATGGGCGCGACCGTCACCATCGACGAGCGCATGCGCATCGAGGTCGATGCGTCCACGGTCAAGGAGTGCTTCGCGCCCTACGAGCTGGTGAAGACGATGCGCGCCTCGATCCTGGTGCTCGGACCGCTGGTGGCGCGCTACGGGCGCGCCGACGTGTCGCTGCCCGGCGGCTGTGCCATCGGCGCGCGCCCGGTCAATATCCACGTCGCGGGGCTGCAGGCCATGGGCGCCGACATTACCATCGAGGGCGGCTACATCCGCGCCCGCGCCACGCGCCTGAAGGGCGCGCGCCTGGTGCTCGATACGGTGACCGTGACCGGCACGGAGAACCTCATGATGGCGGCCACGCTCGCCGACGGCGAGACCGTCATTGAGAACGCGGCGCGCGAGCCGGAGGTGGTGGACCTCGCCAACTTCCTGATCGCCATGGGCGCGAAGATCCAGGGCGCCGGCACCGACAAGATCGTGGTCACCGGCGTGGCGCGCCTGCGCGGCACCTCCTATGAGGTATTGCCGGACCGGATCGAGAGCGGCACCTATCTGGTGGCCGGGGCCATCACCGGTGGCCGCGTGCGCATCAAGAACACGCGCCCGGATCATCTGGATGCGGTGCTCGCCAAGCTGCAGGAGGCGGGCGCGCGGGTCGAGGCCGGCGACAGCTGGATCGAGGTGGACATGCGCGGCCGCCGGCTCAAGGCGGTGGACGTGCGCACCGCGCCGTACCCGGGCTTCCCGACCGACATGCAGGCGCAGTTTGCCGCGCTCAACACCGTGGCCGACGGCGTCGGCACCATCACCGAGACCATTTTCGAGAACCGCTTCATGCACATGCTGGAGATGCGGCGCCTGGGCGCGGAGATCCGCCTCGAGGGCAACACCGCCATCATCCACGGCGTGGAGAAGCTCACCGCCGCGCCGGTCATGGCCACCGACCTGCGCGCTTCGGCGAGCCTGGTGCTCGCCGGGCTGGTGGCGGAAGGGCGCACCGACGTGGAGCGTATCTACCACATCGACCGCGGCTACGAGGCGATCGAGGAGAAGCTGGCACAGCTGGGAGCCCAGATCCGGCGCGTGCCCAACTAGGACGAAAGGCGGCGACGATGCGCATAGGCATGATCGGACTCGGGCGCATGGGCGCCAACATGGTGCGACGCCTGCAGCAGGGCGGGCACGAGTGCATGGCTTACGACCGCTCGGCGGAGGCGGTCAAGGCGGTCGCGGCGCACGGCGCGCGCGGCGCGGCCTCGGTCGAGGAGCTGGTGCGGCAGCTGCCCGCGCCGCGCGTGGTGTGGATCATGGTGCCGGCGGCGATCGTCGACACCGTCATCGGCCAGCTGCGCCCGCTGCTTGAGCGCGGCGACGTGCTCATCGACGGCGGCAACTCCCACTACCACGATGACATCCGCCGCGCCGAGCAGCTCAAGGCCGCCGGCGTGCACTACCTCGACGTGGGCACGAGCGGCGGTGTGCTCGGCTTCGAGCAGGGCTACTGCCTGATGATCGGCGGGGAGCCCGAGGCAGTGGCGCTGGCGGAGCCGGCGCTGGCGACGCTGGCGCCCGGCGCCCGCATGCCGCAGGGCAAGGCGGGCGGCGCCGCCGGTGCGGCGGCCGCGGCGCTCGGTTACCTGCACTGCGGGCCGTCCGGCGCCGGGCACTTCGTCAAGATGGTGCACAACGGCATCGAGTACGGGCTGATGGCCGCCTACGCCGAGGGACTCAACGTGCTCGCGCACGCCGATGCCGGACTCGCCAGCCAGAGCGCGGACGCCGAGACCGCGCCGCTGTCCGACCCGCGCTACTTCCAGTACCGGCTCGACGTCGCCGCCATCACCGAGGTGTGGCGCCACGCCAGCATCATCGCCTCGCGCCTGCTCGATCTGACCGCGGCCGCACTCGCCAAGGACGGCCGCCTCGATTCCTTCGAAGGCCACGTGGCGGATTCGGGCGAGGGGCGCTGGACGGTGCAGGCGGCGATCGAGGTCGGCGTGCCGGCGCACGTGCTGTCGGCAGCGCTGTACGGTCGCTTCGAGTCGCGCGGCCGCGCCGAGTTTGCCAACAAGGTGCTGTCGGCCATGCGCCTGGGGTTCGGCGGCCACACCGAGCAGAAGCCGTGAGGCGCGCACGGCGTGCCCGGGACTGAAGTCCGAGGAGGTTCACATGGAACGTCGTGACTGCGATGCCATCGTGCTGTTCGGCGCGACCGGCGACCTGTGCTTCAAGAAGATCTACCCGGCCCTCTATCACCTGGTGCGCCGCGGCCTGCTCACCATCCCCGTCATCGGCGTCGCGCGACAGGGGTGCGACGTCAGGTGGCTGGCCACGCGGGTCCGCGACAGCGTCAAGGCGTCCGTCAAGGACCCGGACGAGGCGGTGACCACGCGCCTGACCGGCCTGCTGCGCTACGTCGACGGCGACTACAACGACCGCAGCACCTTCGAGGGGCTGAAGCAGGCGCTCGGCGATGCGCAGCGGCCGCTGTTTTACCTGGCGATCCCGCCGAGCATGTTCGAGCTGGTGGTCGAGCACCTGAGCGCCACCGGCGGGGCGCAGGCCGGGCGCGTCGTGATCGAGAAGCCCTTCGGCCACGACCTGGCCTCGGCGCGCGAGCTCAACCAGACGCTGCACGCGCACTTCCCCGAGTCGAGCATCTTTCGCATCGATCATTACCTCGGCAAGGAGGCGGTGCAGAACCTGCTGTTCTTCCGCTTCGCCAACTCGTTCCTCGAGCCGGTGTGGAACCGCAACTTCGTCGCCAGCGTGCAGGTCACCATGGCCGAGAGCATCGGCATCGCCGGCCGCGGCAGGTTCTACGAGGAGACCGGCGCGATCCGCGACGTCATCCAGAACCACCTGCTGCAGATCGTGGCGCTGCTCACCATGGAGCCGCCGGTCAACGCCGACGGCGAGTCGCTGCGCGACGAGAAGGTGAAGCTGCTGAAGGCGGTGCGCGCGGTGGCGCCGCAGGAGCTGGTACGCGGCCAGTTCCAGGGCTACCGCGAGGAGCCGGGCGTGGCGGCCGGCTCGCAGGTCGAGACCTACGCGGCGCTGGTGCTCGCCATCGACTCGTGGCGCTGGAGCGGGGTGCCGTTCTACCTGCGCGCCGGCAAGCGCCTGCCGGTGAGCGCCACCGAGGTGGTGGTGGAGCTGCGGCCCCCGCCGGCCAACGTGTTCGGCGATCTCGCCCCCGAGCAGCCCAATCACGTGCGCTTCCGCGTCGGCCCCGACGTCGCCATCGCGCTCGGGGCGCACACCAAGAAGCCGGGCCCGGTGATGACCGGGCGCGACGTCGAGCTGTACGTCGCCCAGCAGCAAGGCGACGACATGGACGCCTACGAAGTGCTCATCAGCTCCGCCCTGATCGGCGATACTTCGCACTTTGCCCGCGAGGACGAGGTCGAGGTCGCATGGAAAATCGTCGATCCGGTTCTGAACGCCGCCGCACCACCGCTGCAGTACCTGCCGGGCAGCTGGGGCCCGCCGCAGGCGGAAGCGCTCCTCAAGGGACCGTGCGGCTGGCACAACCCCGGCGCCAAGCCGCAGGACTGGACCCGCTCCTGCGGGCGCTGAGCGCCGCCGCCGCCCTCATCGGGCTGCTGCTGGCCGCGCCGCTCGCGGCGGCGCCGGCGGATGCCGCGCGCGTCGCGCGCGTACTGGCGCAGACCCCGCTCATCGACGGTCACAACGACCTGCCGTGGGAGATCCGCACCCGCTTCCACAGCGACCTGACCGCGATCGACCTGGCCGCTTCCACGGCCACGCTGCCGGTGGCCGCGGGCCCGCATGCCGCCTTCAACAGTTCCGACACGCCGCTCCCGCCGCTCATGACCGACATCCCTCGGCTGCGGCGCGGCGGGGTCGGCGGGCAGTTCTGGTCGGTGTTCGTCGATACCGGCATGAAGGGACCGGAAGCGGTGCAGGCGACCCTCGAGCAGATCGACATCGTCAAGGGCATGTGCGCGCGCTACCCGGCGGATTTCGGCATGGCCTACACGGCCGCGGACGTCATGCGGCTGCACAAGTCGCACCGCATCGCCTGCCTGATCGGGGTCGAGGGCGGCCACCAGATCAACGACTCGCTGGCGGTGCTGCGCGCCTATTACGACGACGGCGCCCGCTACATGACGCTCACGCACGCCATCAACACGGCGTGGGCGGACTCCGCCACCGACAACCCGGCACATCACGGGCTCACCGCCTTCGGGCGCGAGGTGGTGCGCGAGATGAACCGGCTCGGCATGCTGGTCGACCTGTCGCACGTGTCCGAGGACACCATGCGCGCCGCCCTCGAGGTGTCGGCAGCGCCGGTCATGTTCTCGCATTCCTCGGCGCGCGCGCTGGTGGATCACCCGCGTGACGTGCCCGACGAGGTGCTGCGCCTGGTGGCCAAGAACGGCGGTGTGGTGATGGTCAATTTTGCGACCATGTACGTCTCGGACGCGCGGCGGCGCTGGAGCGCCGAGCACGCCGCCGAGCAGGCGCGCAACAACACTCCGCCGTTCGGCGGCCTGTACATCGGCCAGCCCGAGCGTGCCGCCGCGGCCATGAAGGCCTGGGAGGCGGCCCATCCGCAACCCCCGGTGACCCTCAAGGACGTGGCCGACCATATCGACCATATCCGCCAGGTGGCCGGTGTCGATCACGTCGGCCTCGGCTCGGACTTTGACGGCATCCCCGACACGCCCGCCGGGCTCGATGGCGTCGACAAGTACCCGGCGCTGCTTGAGGAGCTGGCGCGCCGCGGCTGGAGCGATGCGGACCTCGCCAGGCTCGCCGGTGGCAACATCCTGCGCGTTCTCGGCCAGGCCGAGGCCGTGAGTGCGCGGCTGCGCGCGGCGCGGCCGCCCTCGGCGGCGACGCTCGCCAAGCTCGACGGCGCGGCGGCTCCGGCCGCACAGACCGACCACTAGCGCCAGCGGGTCGTGACCTCGGGCGCTGCGGCCGCGGCCGCCGCCTTCACTGCGCCGCGCCGGCCGGCGGCGCCGCCAGATCCCCCAGGGCCTCCTTGAGAGGGCCGAGCCACGGCTCGAAGTTGCGCCATTGATCGACCGCATCGGCGTAGAGGGGCTTGCGCACCTGGTCGGAACTCACCGTCTGAACCGCGCGCTCGGTCTGGTAGAAGCGCAGGCATTGATCCTCGAACGGCAGACCGCAGTAAGCGAGCAGTCGGCGTACCTCGCCCTCGAGATCGCCCACCAGAGCCTCGTATTGCACGCGATGGACGCGCCCCGGCAGCACGCTGTCGAAGTGCCGCATCAGCTGGACGTAGTCACGGTAGTAGTGGCCGAGATCCTCGAGGTTGTAGGTAAACCAGACGCCGGACTGAAAATGCTGCTTGAAGTTGGCGAAGCAGCAGGCGAGCGGCGCCCGGCGCACATCGATGATCTTTGCATTGGGCAGGAGCAGGTGAATCAGCCCGACGTGATTGAAGTTGGCCGGCATCTTGTCGACGAAGCGCAGCCTGCCGAGTACCCGGTGCGGACGGGTCTGCGCCAGGTAGCGGTCGCCGAGGGCGGTCAGCTGCGCTCGCTCGAGGCGCGCGACCGACGCCGGGTAGGCCGGCGGCTTGTCGGGGCGCTCCAGCGCGCCGAGCTCGAGGGCGAAGCCCGGGATGTCCGGAAGCTCGCGCGTACCTTCCACCTGCGAATGGCTGGCGAGGATCTGCTCGATGAGTGTCGAGCCGGAGCGCGGCAGTCCGACGACGAAGATCGGGTCCGGCGCGGGGTTGCCGCTGCCGGCGCGCGTTGCAAAGAACTCCGGCGTATACAGGGCGCACGAGCGCTGCACGAAACGCGTGAAGCCCTCGGCCTGGTACTGCACCATCGCGCGCCGCAGAGCGTTGCCGCGCGCATAGTGCTCGAAGGAGGTGGCAACGATCCGCT
>Ga0207707_10002520_pt1 | contig 16465 bp, 14 predicted proteins | sample KBSC83BmetaG_FD_184336 | JGI IMG/M metagenome (GOLD analysis project Ga0207707, IMG submission 184336) | Corn rhizosphere microbial communities from Kellogg Biological Station, Michigan, USA - KBS C8-3B metaG (SPAdes) (version 2) | ecosystem: Host-associated > Plants > Roots > Rhizosphere ...
CTCGACGGCCACGGCGATGCGTCCGGCGCGCTCGTCATCGCGTGCGTCGCGAAGGGCGCGCGTTGCGGTTCCGCAGGCGGAATTGGGAGACATGTCCAAAGACGATCCTGACGCCCGAGCGACGCGATCGCTCGTTACGCGGCGATCGAATTCCATCATCGAGCGGGCCGCGCGTCCCGATGCAACATTTCGATACACCCGGTAGTTGCGAGGGCGATCGCGTTCTCGTCGTTCCCCGAGTCCCCGCTCATCGTGCCCCGCCGCGATGCGTGCCCGATTCCCGCTCCCCTTATCGCGATGCGCGCGACCTCGATCATCTACACGACCGCACTCATCGTGATCGCGGCGGCCTGCGCCGCGGCGCGACCGACGACCGCGCCGCCTCCCGACGACGGGGGAGACGGAGGAGATGGCGGCGGCGACGCCACCCTCGTGATCTCGAAAGTGAGCGGCGATGCGCAGCAGGCCACGCTGGGTGCCGCGCTCGCGTCGCCGCTCGTGGTCGCGGTCACGAATTCGCGCGGCGCAGCGATGCAAGGCGTGACCGTCACCTGGACCGCCGCCCCGGGCAACGGCACGTTGAGCGCCGGCACGAGCGTCACCGACGGGAGCGGCCACGCGAGCGCGCGCTGGACGCTCGATCCCACCTTCCTCGGCACGTCGGCAAAGGCCGCAGTGAGCGGCGTTTCGGTCACCTTCACCGCGCTCGGTAACGGAAGTGGCGACCTGGGAGGGCGCGCGTTCTTCCCCGCCGACAATCCGTGGCGCGCCGACATCTCGAGCGCGCCGCTCGATCCGAACTCGGCGAACCTCATCAATTCCTGCGGCCCATCGACCGCACTGCATCCGGATTTCGGCACGGTGTATCGTGGCGCGCCGAACGGCATTCCGTACGTGGTGGTGCACGGCAATCAGGCGCGCGTGCCCGTGAGCTTCACCTACGCCGACGAGAGCGATCCCGGCCCCTATCCGATACCGACGTACGCGCCGATCGAAGGCGGTCCGTCATCCACCGGCGACCGCCACGTGATCGTGCTCGACGCGGACAACTGGAAGCTGTACGAGCTCTACGCCGCGTATTCGCAGCAGAGCGGCGCGAGCTGGACCGCTGGCTCGGGGGCGATCTTCGATCTCACGAGCGACGCACTGCGCCCCGAGGGATGGACGTCCGCGGATGCGGCCGGGCTGCCGATTCTTCCGGGACTCGTGCGCTACGACGAGGTCGCGATCCATCACGCGATCGATCACGCGATCCGCTTCACCTGCGTGCACACGCGCAAGGCGTATCTCCCGCCCGCGCGGCACTGGGCCAGCTCGCTCACCGGCGCGGACTACGCGCCCATGGGCATGCGCGTACGGCTCAAGGCCAGCGTCGACATCTCGCACTTCTCGCCGAGCAACCAGGTGATCCTCGCGGCGCTCAAGAAGTACGGGATGATTCTCGCCGACAATGGCGCCGACATGATGATCGGTGGCGCCCCCGACCCGCGCTGGAGCGACGACGACCTCCACCTCCTCACGACGATTCACGGCAGCGACTTCGAGGTCGTGCAGATGAATGGCATGGTAGTCGGGCACTAGGCCTCGCCAGAGCGGACTTCTTTCGACGCAGAGACGCTGAGGATGCGCAGAGACGCTGAGCGGCAGATGAGAAAAACACGGCTCACTACCCACTGTCGTTGCGTGCAAGTATTCGACGGATGATGGATGTGCCTGTGCAGCCTTTGCGGGTCCCCTCCGCGTCTCCGCGCATCCTCCGCGTCTCTGCGTCGAAAGAGGCCTACCTGCCACCCCGATCCAGCCCAGCCCGCCAAAAACTGCTTGTCGATTTCTCCTGATCCCGTTCGACGTGTCTGTAGAGCGCTGGTTCGACCACCGGCCAGCCGGAAGCCTCGCTCACGACACTCGACCCAGGAGATACGACAATGTCCTCGACCGCCCGCACCAGCTCCCGCCGCCTCGGCGTCACGCTCTGGACCGTCCAGACGCTCCTCGCTCTGCTCTTCCTGTTCGCCGGCTCGATGAAGTTCATCATGCCCGTCGCGGAGATGACCAAGCAGATCCCCTTCTCCGGCACGTTCCTTCACTTCATCGGGCTGTGCGAGATCGCGGGCGCCCTCGGACTGGTTCTGCCGAGTTTGCTGCGGATTCGCCCCGTGCTCACGCCGATCGCTGCCGCGGGACTCGTGATCATCATGACCGGCGCGACCGTCGTCACGCTGTCGCTCGGACCCGCGGCACCCGCGACGATGCCGTTCGTGATTGGTCTCCTGGCCGCCTTCGTGGCCTACGGCCGTGGGCGTCTCGCGCCGATCAGCGCGCGCGTCCACGCGAGCTCGTATTCCCGCCCGGTTGGCATCGCGGCGCCGTCAGCCGCGCGTCGTACCGCGTAGCGTGTCGCCCATGCGCGCACCGTGCTCCACACCGCGCCACGCGAGCAATGCGGCGAGGATGAGGAGCACGGCCGACGCGGCGCTCGCGGAGTGAAGGCCGAAGACGATTCGAGTCCTGCCGCCGGCCACGAGCGCTCCGAATATCGCAACGCCGATCGCACCACCCGCCTGCCGCGCCGTGTTGAGCAGCGCCGACGCGGTTCCCGCCCACTTCTTGTGCACCGCCGCGAGTGTGGCCGTGGTCATCGAAGGCACGGCGAGCCCCATTCCCGCGGGAATGAGCAGAAACGCGGGAACCATGCTCGAGTAGGGCGTGTGCGCATCCAGCCGCAGCAGGAGAGCGAAACCGATCGCTCCCATGATCGAACCCACCAGCATCGGAATTCGCGCGCCCATCCGTCCAGTCAACCAGCCGCTTGCAAGGTTCGACACGATGAACGTCGCGGTGAGCGGCAGATACGCGACGCCTGCGCGTACCGCCGAATAGCCGAGCAGCTGCTGCAGATAGAGGCTGAGAACGAAGATGATGCCGTAGTACGTGAGGTTCACGAAGGTGCCGAACGCGATCAGCGGGCCGAGCTTCGCCTCGCGAAAGAGATCCGGCGGCACCATCGGGAATGGCGAACGGCGCTCGACAGCGAGAAAGGCGGCGCCACACACGATCGCGAGCGCGGCACCCACGATCACGATCGGATGGGCGAGCCCGAGCGGACGCGCCTCGATCACCGCGCCGATGAGCCCCGACAGCGACACGATCGCCAGGAGCTGTCCCGCTGCGTCGAGGCGACGCGCATCGGCGCGCCGATCGGTGTCGGGAACGCGCACGGTCATCGCGATGCCCGCAGCGCAGATGGGCACGTTGACGAGGAAGATGCTGCGCCAGCTGAAGGCGCCCACGAGCAATCCACCGATGAGCGGCCCCGCGGCGATCGACACGCCTCCGGCGGCGGTCCAGAGCCCCACAGCTCGCGCGCGAAGTGCATCGTCGTGCGCGCAGGCGTGATTCAGGAGCGCGAGCGACGTCGGCACGAGCAGCGCGGCGCCGATTCCCTGCACAGCGCGCCCGGCGATCAGCGCAGCGCCGCTGGGCGCGACACCGCAGGCGACCGATGCGGCGGCGAACAACGCGAAGCCGAGCATGAACAATCGCCTGGAGCCGAATCGGTCGCCCACACTCCCCGCGGAGAGCAGCAACACCGCAAAGGTGACCGAGTACGCATCGACCACCCACTGCAGCACCGACACGCTGGCGCCGAGCCCCGTCGAGATCTTCGGCAGCGCGACGTTCACCACCGTCACGTCCAGCTGCACGACGACGAAGCCGAGGCTCGTCGCGACGATCACCCACCAGACGGGCGGGCTGCGGCGGGACCCCGTCACCCGGCCGTGTGCAGGGCGCGAGCCTGGACGGTACGAATCGCGGCCGCGAGCTCGCGCATCGCCACGCGCATCTGCGCCGGGGAATACGGAGCGTAGCCGAACAACAATCCCGAGCCGTCCTGGCTCCCACCGTGGTAGCCGGACATCGGCACGACGACGACTCCGCGGGTACGCGCCTCGTCCACAACGTCGAGATCGACGACGCCGCGCGGTAGCCAGCCAACGAGCCACAGCCCCGCCGCGGCTCCGTCGACGCGCACGAGCCCCTCGAGCTCGCGCGCCGCGAGCGTGGTGAATGCGCGTTGTCGCTGGAGGTACAGCGCCCGGGTGCGCCGAATGTGTCGCGCGAAGTGCCCCGACGAGATGAAGTCCGCCAGGATCGCCTGCTCGGGCACGGGAGAGTGACGGTCGAGGATCAGCCGCGCGCGCGCGAACTCGGGCGCCATCTCCGGCGGAAGGATGAGGTAGCCGAGTCGAATGGCGGGCGAGAGCGTCTTGCTGAAAGTGCCGATGTAGAGCACGCGTCCGCTCGTATCCATTCCCTGCATCGCGGGAATCGGCGCCGTGTCGTAGCGGTACTCGCCGTTGTAATCATCCTCCACGATCCACGCGTTCGACGTGCGCGCCCACTCGAGCAGCGCGAGCCGGCGCTCGAGCGACATCGTGACGCCGAGCGGCGACTGGAAGGATGGCGTCACGAGCGCCAACCGTGCCGCGGGCGCGAGCTCGCGTCCGCGCGCGACGTCGAGGCCGTCCCGATCCACCGGGACATCCACGAGCCGGGCGCCCGCCGCGGCGAATACACCGCGCGCCGGCGAGTAACCCGGGTATTCCATCCACACATCGTCGCCCGGCCCAACGAGGAGTCGCGCGCACAGATCGAGGGCGTGCTGCGCGCCGTTCACGATCACGATCTGCTCCGCCGTGCACCGCACGCCGCGCGCGGTGACGGCGTATCGCGCGATGGCCTCGCGCAGCGGCGCATAGCCCTGCGAGTCGTCGGGGAGAAGCAGCTCGCGACCCGAGAGACGCCAGCGCCGCGCCGCGAGACGGGTCCATGTCGTCACAGGAAAGAGCTCGAGCGCCGGAATCCCCGATGCGAACGGAATCGCCTTCGTGGGGATGCGGCGCCACCGCCCCTCGGCGAACATCACCCGCGCGGCGTCCGAGAGCCACGGCGGATCGCCGGCAGCGGGCGACAGCGGGCGCAGCGCGTTCCGCGTTCCGGCGTGCTCCGCCCCGCGCGGTGCACGGGTGGCCGTCGCGGCAACGCCATTCGCGGGAATCATCGCGACGCGCGTTCCCGCCCCCGTGTTGCCCGTCACCAGCCCCTCGGCGAGCAGCCGCGTGAACGCGCCGAGCACCGTCGTGCGCGAAACGCCGAGGTCGTTCGCGAGCACGCGCGACGACGGGAGGCGCTCGCCGCGGCGCAGCGTGCCGTTCAGGATGGCCGTGCGGAGCGCGTCATAGATCTGCTGGTGCCGCGGCGCACCGCGCGGATCCAGAGACATCTGCATCGGAACCGTATCCGGCCCGCGCCCCCGCGTGGTTCGCTTCCCCGCGCGCGCGCTTCGTGCAACTGACATGATCCATCCGGCAAGGGATGCCGTCGTGACGACGGCGCTGCGCAGCAAAGTTACCACGCCGCGTGTCGTGGGACATGCGCCTCAGAGCACCGGCGTCGCGCGCGAACGGCCAGCGGTAGCGAGCTTGTCCACGTCGCGCATCCACACCTCGAGCCCCTGGTCGGGCAGCGTGCGCTCGTAGCCGGCCACGAGCTGCTGGCTGTAACGCGACAGGTCGAATCTGAACACGTCGGCGGGATCGAGATCCACGATCTGCATCTCCGCGTCGAGCATGAGCAGCTTGCCGAATCGCAGCGTTCCCCCCTTGTAGTACATGTAATTGGGCGCGAGCGTGTCCGGTGGAACGAGCGTGCGCCGCGCGCTCGTCCCGCTGTCGCCGAACAGCTGCACCACCTCGTCCCCCTGCACGCGAACGGCGGAGAGTTTGCCCTCGATGGTGGGAGGCGGAAGGATCCGCGCGGGATCGAGGAAGAGGTCGTTGCCGTGCACCGAGGCGCCCGTGGCGCCCTTCAGGTCGATCAGCTTCTCGAGCGAGAGCCCGAAGGCGTGCATCAGCTTGTCGCCGTTCACGCCGAGGATTTTCGTTTTCGTCGGGTGGATGCGGATGAGTCCCTCTGGCGTCACATCCATGGTCGCCGTCATCTGGAACGGCAGATCGATCCCCTTGTGCAGGCGCCCGGACTGCACGATCTGGCTGCCCTCCGTTTTCACCTTCAGGTGCGACAGCGGAGATCCCTTGTAGCCGAACACGTACTTGTTCAGCAGCGCGGTGAGGTCGGCGCCCGTGAGCCCGACCTCCGCGCGGTCGAGAGTGATGATGAACGAGCTCCTGTCGTCGAACACCACGGGGCCGCCATTCTTCGCGCGCATCGTTCCGTCGAGACGGCGAATGTGCAGCACCACTTCGGGGTCGACGTAGAAGTCGACGTTTCGCATCGAGACGCGCGTCTGCGCGCGACCGGAATCCGGCGCTCGATTCGCGCGAATCGTATCGCCGATTTCGCGAGCCGGCCGCGGCGCCCGCTTCGACGTCCGCGCCCCGGGCGACGACGCGAGCGCAAGCAGGGCCAGCGCGGACGCGAGTGCACGAATGTGGACCGTCATCCTCGAGAATCGCTTGCCATCCCCGTGCCGTCGCCGCGAAATGGAAGCGAAAGCGCCGAATTGCGCCGTGGGCGCATCGAATCCCGACGCGAGAGATGGTCCGGCGATCGGCGACCGTTGCGGCGCGTCCGCGACAGCGGGAGATTGACTCCACCGTTCGCCCCGCGATCTCCACCCCGCACCTCTCGCGATGCCGCATTTCGAGCCCGTCGTCTTCGCGATCGTCATCGCCGTGCTCGTGGTCGCGCTCTCCGCGCTCGCGAGGCGGCTGCCGATCCCCACGCCGATTCTCCAGCTCCTCGCGGGGAGCGTGGTGGGATTCATCCCGGGCTTCACGATTCCCCGGATCGATCCGGACCTGATCTTTTTCGTCTTCCTGCCACCGGTGCTCTGGTCGGCAGCGATGTTCACGTCGCCGCGCGAGTTCAAGCGCAACTTCGACAAGATCGGGACGCTCGCCATCGGACTCGTGGTCGTCACGACCGTGGTGGTCGCGATCGTTGCCCGCATGCTCTTCCCCGACATGCCCTGGGCGGTGGCCGTGGCGCTCGGTGCGATCGTGTCGCCTCCCGATGCGGTGGCCGCCACTGCGATCGTGTCGCGCCTCCCCGTGCCCCGGCGCGTGATCACGGTGCTCGAAGGGGAGAGCCTGGTGAACGACGCGTCCGCGCTCGTGCTCTACCGCACGGCCGTCGCCGCCGCGGTGACGGGGATGTTCAGTTGGGGCGAATCGATCGTCCGCTTCTTCATCGATGCCGGCATCGGCACCCTCATCGGCTTGCTCGTCGCGTGGCTGATCATCCGGGCGCTGAGCCTCACGAAGGACTCGCTCGCCGAGGCGCTGCTCACGCTCGCCGGCCCGTACGTGGCGTGGTCGGTGGCGGAATCGATGCACGTGTCGGCCGTGCTCGCGTGCGTGGCGGGCGGCGTGTATCTGCAGCAGGGGCTGTCCACCGCCGTCGGCCCCGCGTCGCGGCTCCAGACGCGCACGACCTGGGAGCTCGTCGTCTTCCTGCTCAACGCGCTCATCTTCCTCTTGCTCGGCGCGCAGTTCGGGAGCCTGATCAAGCTGGTGCCGCACGGCTCACTGGGAGTCATCTTCATCGATGGCATCGTGATCACGCTCGTGGCCGTGGGGGTGCGCCTGCTCTGGGTTCCGCTCGTGACGGCCTCGCGCGGAGTCACCGCGAACGGCCGGCGGGGAGCCAAGCCGCGATGGAGGGCGGTGTTTCTCGTCTCGTGGACGAGCATGCGCGGGGTCGTGTCGCTCGCGACGGCGCTCGCGCTCCCCTTCTATCTCGCCGACGGGTCGCCCTTTCCCTACCGCACGCAGCTCGTGCTCATCACGATGTGCGTGATCGTGCTCACGCTCCTCGTGCAGGGGCTCTCTCTCACACCCATCGTGCGCGCGCTGCACTTCGAGCCGGAGGACACGCATCGCACCGAGGAAGCGCTCGCGCGCCGCGAGGCGACCCGGCGCGCCGCCGAGGCGCTCGAGGATCTCTCGCACGAACCGTGGGTGGATCACCGCGACGTCGTCGCGCTCCGCGCCGAGCTGCGCGAGCGGCTGCGGGCGAACGACGAGGAGGGCGGACATTACGAGGGGCGCCGCCGGCTCCGGCTCGCGATGATCGACGCCGAGCGCCGCATGCTGGTCCGCCTGCGCGACGAGGACGCGATCTCCGATGAGGTGTTGCGCGAGCTCGAGCAGGAGCTCGATCTCGAGTCGCTCCGCGCGGGCGGCAGGGGTTCCGGCTAGCGCCTCGGCTGGACGCCGCGCTCCTGCGGCGCGGGCGTGCGCGTGGCGCCCTCCTCGAGTCGCTCGGTGCGGCTCAGCCGTTCGACGTCGATCGCGATCACGCCGTCCGGCCCGTTCGCGAAAATGCTCGCGAACTTCACGTCCCACCGCAGCTCGTCCCACAGGTAGGATGCGCGCTGCGACACGCGCGTGGAGAACGTCTCCTCGAGCGCGTTCACGAAGATCAGGAACTCCGCCTGCGAGTCCGCGAGGCTCTCCGGCGTGACGCCGGCCAGCGGGCTGTCGGCCGTGATCGGATGGACGACGGTCCAGTGCAGCGTGAAGAACTCCACCGAGTTTCGCTCGAGCGCGAGCGCGTGGAAGTTCCGCTGCCGCCGTCCGCCGAAGTCCTCGAAGCGCACGAGGTTCACGCGTACCTGCACATCGCTCAGCTCGCCCGGCTGCAGGTTCACGATGCGAAACATCACCGCGCGCCCGCCCTCGTACGGCGCGACGATCGCCGAGTCGCTGAAGCCGATGCGCATGCGCGGGCGCGTGAGCCGCGCGATGAGCAGCCCGAACGCGACCACCAGCGTTACCGGACCCACGAACGATTCCAGATTCACCAACCAGTTCGCGGTGGGCCCGAAGGCATGGACCGCACCGGTGCCGGTGGTGGTAAACACGCCGACGCTGAACGTGAACGCCTGGAGGAATGGATCGGTGAGCCCCAGCTCCTCCGTGCCGCGCAGTGAACCGGATCCGAGCGCGAGATAGGCGAGCGCGAAGCATCCGTTCATGAGGAGCAGCACGCCCATCATCCACGAGATGAACTTGGTCCAGCCCGCGTCGAGCGACGCGAGATAGAAGCGCGCGGCGCGCTGCGCCCCGAGGCCGTACTTCTTGCTGTTCGGCCGCCCGTCGCGGCCGAGAAAGCGTCCGTGCACGGCCTGCGCGACGACGCTTCCGAAGCCCAGATCGGTGGGCTCGGTGAGCGGTGCCGGTCCGTCGTCGACCGTCGGCGGGGGCGCGGTCATGCGACCCCTGGAAGCGGGTATCGTCCCGGTGTCATGTGCAAAGCATCGGCCGGTTCGGCGCAAGATGCAACGGGGCCACCCGCCCGGGCCGCGCCGACCGCGCTACTCCATGATCGCGTGCGCCCTGCCGGCGCTTCGCGTCTTACCCACGAGCACGAGCATGGGGATGAGCAGCAGCGTGCTGACCATGCAGATGATGTAGATGTGCGAGTACGCGATCACGCTCGCCTGCGCGTAGAGCTGATGATCGAGGATGCTGAGCGCCTGCTGGTGCGCCGTCCATTGGTCGGCGCCCTTCGCCATCATGCCGCGCGTGAGCATTGTGATGCGCTGGAGGGCGAGCGGGTTGTTGGTCGTGACGTGCTCGCCGAGAATCGCGCGGAACTGGGTGGTGTATCGCGTCACGAGCGTGGCGATCACCGCGATGCCGAACGATCCGCCCAGCTGGCGGAAGAAGTTGTACAGCCCAGCGCCCTGCGACAGCTCGTGCGTCGACAGTCCGGAGAGCGTGAGCGTGGTGAGGGGGACGAACATCATCCCCAGGCCGACGCCGCGAAGGATGAGCGGCCAGAAGAAATCCCCCGCTCCACTCTGGCTCGTGATGAGCGAGAGCATGTACGCCGCGGCGGCGAAGATGAGCGCGCCGCCGGAGACGAGCAATCGCGAGTCGTACCGGTCGGTGAGACGTCCCACGATCGCCATCGCCACGGCCGTCGCCAGCGCTCCCGGGAGCAGCACGATCCCCGTCTGCTCCGCGGTCATGCGCAGGTCTCCCTGCATGAACACCGGCAGGGTGAACGACATCGCGTACAACCCGACGCCCATCACGATGCCGAGCAGCGTGCCAACCCACACCTGGCGATGCTTGAGCACCCGGAAGTCGATCGCGGGATGATCGGTGGTGAGCTCGCGCCAGATGAGCGCGATGCCGCTCGCCGCGCCGAGCGCCGTGAGGGCGATGATCTGCCGCGACTCGAACCAGTCCTCGCGCTGCCCGTGCTCGAGCACGTACTGGATGGCGAACACGCTGATGGCGAGCAGGGTGATTCCCTGGTAGTCGATCGCGGTGGGCTTCTTCACGTGCTCGGGGTCGTGCACGTAGGCGGCGATCATCATCGATGCGACGATGCCGACGGGGATGTTGATGTAGAAGATCCACGGCCATCCGGCGTTGTCGACGAGATAGCCGCCGAGGGTGGGACCGATGGTGGGCCCGACCATCACGCCGAGGCCGAAGAGCGCCATCGCCGTCCCCGCCTCCTCGGGCGGGAAGGATTCGAAGAGCACCGCCTGCGAGACGGTCATGAGTGCGCCGCCGCCCACGCCCTGGATGAGGCGCCAGGTGACGAGCGTGCCGAGCGAGTGCGACGCGCCACAGAAGAAGCTCGCCATGGTGAAGGTGATGATCGAGCCCACGAAGTACCGCTTGCGGCCGAGGAGGTCGCCGAGGAAGCCGGTGAGGGGCATGACGATGACGCTGGCGATGATGTAGCCGGTGGAAACCCAGGCGATCTCGTCGAGGTTGGCGCCGAGGTTCCCCATCATGTCGGGGAGGGCGACGTTGACGATGGAGGAGTCGATCACCTGCATCAGCGCGGCGAGCACGACGGCGAGCGCGATGAGGTACTTGTGCTGGGCGCCGCGGGCGGGCGAGGCGGGGACCGCGAGTGGGGCGGGAATGTCGACTGCGGTCGCGGCGCTCATGAGGGGAGACGACCGGGAGTGGCGGTCCGGTTCGGGACGCGGCGGGGGGCCGAGTGCATCGCTTGACGAGAGGTGAGAAGTGGGCGTAATATACTCACCAGTATGATTCACTACAAGGCGTTCCCTCGCCCCCTCGGAGCCGCGCGATGAGCCCCGCCAAGGTGCTGCGCTGGGAGCGCCGCCCCGAGGAGCGGCCGCGCGAGCTGCTCGAGGCGGCGCTCCAGGTGTTCGCGCGCAACGGCTACCGCAACACCACGCTCGACGAGGTCGCGGAAACCGCCGGCGTCACCAAGGGGGCCATCTATCACTACTTCGACACGAAGGAAGCCCTCCTCCTCGGCGTCATCGAGCACTATCAGACGCTGGCGTTCGGGCGCGCCGAGCAGGCGATTCGCGACGAGCGGCTCCCCGCGTCCACGAGAATCCGGCTCCTCATTCGCAAGATGTTCGACGACAGCGAGGGGCGGCGCGATCTGCTCGCGCTGCTCGTGCGCGGTGTGACGCACGAGCTGCCGCGGGTGCACGAGCGGTGGCTGCTCGGACCGGCGCGGCTGTGGATGCTGGTCGCGCGCCTCGTCGAGGACGGAAAGTCGCGCGGCGAGTTTCGCGCGGACGCCGACGGCGAGGTCGGTGCGCGCGTGCTCGTGTCGGGGCTCATGCTCCAGCTCATGTGGCAGATCCACGCCGGAACGGTGCCGGCACTGGCGATGGATGCCGACCGGCTCATCGATTCGAGCGTCGAGCTCTTTCTCGAAGGGTTGCGACGCGCACCGGCGCTCAGAGCGGCGAAACGGTGAGCATCCCCGGGCGGAGCCCGGGATCCGGTTGCTGCATACCTTCGAGTATGTCGGCCGTCTCGCCAGCCGCGGCCCCCTACGTCGCGGCCGAGGGGCGATCCGGCGATTCGCCGACGATCTCCCTCCAGAGCTCCGCCTCCCACTGCCGCTCGAGCGCGCGCCCGCCCGGGCGGCGAGGATCGCGCGTGCCCGGCAGGCGCGCCTCCCCGTGCTCGATCGGGCCGCCGAGCGGCTCGCTCGCGGTGCTGCGCGCCGCACCCCCCTCGCCGGGATGCGCGAGCGCCTCCGCGTAGCGCTTCGCCTTGGTGTGCATCTCGTCGAGAAAGCGCTCGAACGCCTCATCCCCGATGTCGTCCACGAGGCTCGGAAGCAGCCCCTTGATCAACACCATCCGCTCGCCGGCAGAGAGCTCCAGCGCGCCGCGGACGAGATCTCGAATCGTTCCGTGATCGAGCCACGCATAGAAGGGGCTCGCCTTCGCATCGACCCTCACGTGGCACCCGACCGGTGTGGGGTTGGCGTACTCGTTCTTCGTACGTTACGCCGCCGCGGCCGAAACAGATAGCCGTGCTCCCGGACTCATCCGCACCACGGATATCTCCGGCACGATTCGCCCCGCGCGTTTGCGCGTCACCACTCCGGTGGATTGCACTCGGGACATTGAATGTTGACGAACGTCAGCCACTGCAACACGTCATCCGCCGTTCCCGGCCAATCGGCCTGTCCCGGATGCGTTGCGATGTAGATCTCCCGGTATCGATCCGTGACGAAGAGCGACGCCCTCGGCTCACCCGCAGCGCGCCCGTGCCGCCAGGGCTATTGCTCGGGTTCCGCATACGGCGATCCCGAAAGAGTGTATCGCAAGCTAACCGCGTTTGACGTTCGGCACCCTGCGAACGGCGTGGGGTGGGTTACGGCGCGTCAGCGCTCGCGCTCCCGCGTTCTGATCGTCAGCACCGCCGCGAAGAGAAAGACGATGGCGCCGGGGTACAACATGAGTGCGCCCGCCAGCCCCTGATCGGCGAGCGCCGACGCCGCGGTGGCACCAGGAACGTGCAGATAATGTGGGTACCACGGCTCGTCGGCGAACGCGAGCAACGCCGCCAGCAGCCCGGATTGAAGCGACCCCGCGATGAGATATCCGGCGCGCGCCGCGTTGCTCCGCAATCCACCGATCACCGATGGCGCGGCGATCAATGGCCACCAGTAGATGAAATAGGCAACGAGGTAGCAGAGATGCTCGACGGCGTGTGCCGCGTCGTTCGTGAGCGCGAGACCGTACGCCGACGGCGCATGCCACGCCCACACGAACACCGTCGCGATCGTCACGGCCGTCGCGGGACGAGTCACGAGGATGACCGATCGGCGCGCGAGGGCGGGCATCCAATCCGCTTTCGCGAGCAGAGGCATCACTCCCAACACCATCAAGGGCGCGGCGACCCACATCAGGAGGTCGTGCTCCAGCATGTGCATGGACAGCAATCGTTCATCGTTCGCGCCGATTGGCGACACGACGGCGAAGGCGACGACGAGGATCCCCGCCGTGAAGTACGCGAGCGCGGACCGCGATCGATCGCGCTCGCGCCCACGTCGCGCACTCCACGCCCGCACCGCGAAATAGCCGCCCTCCACGGCGAGGAGCGCGATGAGGAGCGGCAGCTCCCACTCCCATTCCCAGACGAAACCATGGAGCTCGACCGCGGCGCCTCCGTCCGCGATCACGACTCGCCGCTGGGCAGTTGCGTGGCGCGCCACGCCGAGCGCATGCGCGTTCCGAGGTCCCAGCTGATCCACGCGAGACTGAGCGCGATCAACACGACGAATGCCACCGCGATGCGCGCGTACGGCTGCCACTGCGGGAGGTGAACGGCAAACCGGCGCGGGATGCTGTTCGCCCCGGAAATGAAGAACACGAGAACGAATCCGGCCCCACCCACGCCGTACAACCACGCCGCGGCGTCGCTTCCCCGCCTGGCGGCCAGAGGGCTGAGCATCTCCACCACGTAGGTGAGGTACGCCAACGCGAAGGCGAGGGCACCGAGCACGAAGTACGTGTGGAAGTGCGCCGCCACCCACAGCGTGTTGTGCATCACCTGATTGACCGGAATCGTGGAATCGAGAAGCGCGCCCATGCCACCGAAGACCCATCCCCAGAGCCCGAGCGCGAAAAAGATCGACGCGGATCCCCAACGCATGCCCGATCGATACATCAGCGCCAGCGCTCCAATGATCGTGACGATGAACGACGGGAGCGCAACGGCGTACGATCCAATCTCCCCGAGGAGCTGCAGGGTGAGCGGCTGCGCAAAATCCGCGTACAGATGATGCGAGTAGTTGAGCAGCATGAGTGGAATGATGAGGTTCCACGCCGCAGCAACGGGCCACGTCATCGGCCAGGCGCGCTTCGTGTACGCGGGCAGCGCCGCGTACACCAACCCCGCCGTCACGTAGATGCTCAGGTTCCCCATCGTGTGGCCGAACAGCAGCACGAAATTCTTCGCGAACAGCGCATCCACCGACGTGACGAGATGGGTTGCCTGCGCGAAGAGAGGAACGAGATAGATGGCGCCCGCCGTGGCGGCCGCAATCCCATCGATCGCGATGACCGCCGCGATGAGCTCGACCGGACGTGGAAGCGCATCACGCGTGTCGCGGCCGAACGAGAACAGGTAGCGCCAGGCCAGCGCCTTGGTCAGTCCGCCGTGTGACCGCGCGAGCGCGATGAGCAGGTGAACGCAAAACAGGAGCAGGCCCAGTGCGACGAACAGGTAGCCCGCGTACATGGCGAGCGCCGAGCCCAGCGACCAGATGAGGCCATGCTCGGGGAGCGGATAGAGTACCGTCCATCCGCCGGCAAATCCTCCGACGAGCGTCGCCAGAACGACGAAGCCGTTCCCCATGAGGTAGATCACGAGCGCGATCCAGAGTGCGCGCGCGCTCAATCGCGTCGTGGAGCTCACGGCCGCGGCGATGCCGCCAATCGCCGCGAGAAGCACCGACGCGATCATCCCGCTGCCGTGCAGCGTCATGACGCGGTAGAACCACACGGGAGAAATGACCAGCATCCCGGCCTGATCGACACGCATGAGGAGTCCGAGCAGCCCCATGAGCAGCACGCTCAGCAACCCCGCGACCATGTACGCGAGTGACGCGCGCAACACCTCGCCGTTGCCGCCATCGGGTGTCATCAGCCTGGCCGACGCAGGCACGTCGTCTTCCCTCACCGGTCGCTCACGATGATGCGGACGGACATCGTGTGATGACCGAGCCCGCAGTATTCCAGGCATCGCACGGTGTACTCGCCAGCCCGCGGAAACACGTAGACGAGATGGTTGGTGTAGCCGGGCATCGCCTGTACCTGCGCGAGGAGGCGGCCGCCCGGGTCGTAGATCGCGAAGTCATGGTTCACATCGCGCGAGCCGACCGCGAAGGCGATCGGAATGCCGGCTGGAAGCTCGCGCCGCGAGATCTCCCAGCTCCACTGCATGCCGACCGCACGCACGACGATCTGCGGTGCCCCCACCCGGGCGATTCTCGTATTCGGAAATGGCAGCCATCGAATCGTCACCGCGAACAACACGATCGAGACGATCGCGAGGCCGCCGAGCAGCACGAGACGGATCGTCGTCTCGGAGCGTTCGAGCTGCTCGAACGGGAGCGGATACCGGCTCCGCACGAGTACGAACGCCCAGCACGCGGTCCATACGGCGCCGAGGACGATCAGTGTGACAAAAACGACGTGAGGGCTCATCCCGCTTTTCCGGAGGTACCTCGCCGAACGACGCGATCGATCCTGCCCGGCACATCCCCGGCCGCGCGCCGGATGCGATCGAAGCACGAAGGCTCGGCTAACGTACTCCATTGGTGTCGGGTTTGCACGCCACGCACGCCGCGGAGCGCGTGGGCACGCGGCAGTTCAGCTCGCTGCCGAACTCGATGGAGCACGATCCCCGGTTGCAACTCCCGTGGCGAACTCCTTGCCGTGTGTCGACGTTCGCCACGGCATCGTGAATGCGACGCCCCCATGTGACGACCCGAGCTCGCGATCAGGAGAGAGTCCGATGCGATTTCCTTCCCACTCCTCACTCCCCGTTCGACTGGCGCTGATGGTTGTCCTCGCGGCCGTCTCCGCGCTGCCGCGATCAGCCGCGGCGCAAACCCCGCAGGCGCGCGCGGCGACCAAGGCGGAATACGAAGGATGGCGCCAGTACATGACCAACTGCGCTCGGTGCCACGGCGACGATGGCGTGGGCGGCGTCATGGCGCCCGACCTGCGGAAGGCGGTGGCGAGCGACACGCTCAAGGAGACGACCTTTCGTACGACAGTGAGCGAGGGGCGCGTGGCCAAGGGAATGCCATCGTTCAAGCACACGCTGCACACCGAGCAGATCGACGCGATCTACGCCTACTTGCGGGCGCGGGCCTCTGGTGAGCTTCCGGCAGGACGGCCGAAATCGCAGTAGCCCCGCTCGCGTCGGACCCTCTGTTGAAGGCCGGAGTCGCGCGATAGCTTCGCGCATGCAAAAATCCATCATCGCGCTGGTGATCGCCTGCGTCGTCGCCGGCTGCACGCACGGCCGCCGCACGCCGCCCGCGCCCGAGTACGTCGCCGCCGCCGGCCCGGCGAAGCGTCCCTTCTCCGACGTCGTTCGCGTCGGCCGGATGTTGTACCTCTCCGGGCAGCTCGGCACCGACAGCTCGGGGCATCTCGCGCCCGGCGGAATTC
>Ga0207707_10002523_pt1 | contig 16449 bp, 11 predicted proteins | sample KBSC83BmetaG_FD_184336 | JGI IMG/M metagenome (GOLD analysis project Ga0207707, IMG submission 184336) | Corn rhizosphere microbial communities from Kellogg Biological Station, Michigan, USA - KBS C8-3B metaG (SPAdes) (version 2) | ecosystem: Host-associated > Plants > Roots > Rhizosphere ...
TCGCCTGCGTATCCTCGCCCGACGGCGCCACCGCGACATGGGCGACGCAGGCCGTCCAACTCGCGCTCGCGCGTTCCTGCGACGATACGCAGGCGACGCCCATGCCCTCACCTTTCGGCAATTGCTTGGTGCCGTAGCCAGCCAAGCCCATCGCCGCCAGCAGCGTGTTGCGCAGACGCTGCGCGCCGCCGGCATTGGCGCCCTTGCCGTCCAGCAGGTCGATGCGGTATTGCGCCGGGTCCTTGCCGACTGCATGCGCAAGCTCATCGATCATGCTTTCGACCGCCCAGAAGGTCCAGCCCGGTGCAACCGAGCGGAGCTGGCCGGACGGCGTGGCGTTGTGCGCCATCTCGTTCTTGATCGCGCGGACATTGTGGTTGGGCACGGTGTAGAAGAAGTCCGCGCCGTTGACGGTGAAGCCGTCGAGCGCGCTCTTCTTGTCGACCGAGGGCGTCAGGAAATCGGGGATGCCCCAACGGGCGGTCGGCCAGGCCGAGACCACGTCATGGTTCAGCACGATCAGGCGGCCGTCGGCGTCGAGGCCCGCCTTCACTTTCTGATAGGTGAGCGGCCGCGAGAAATCCATGGTCATGTCGTTCTCGCGGGAATAGATCACCTTGACCGGCCGGCCGATGGCTTTCGCCGCCTGCACCGCCGGCACCATCATGTCGGCATCGAGCCGCCGGCCGAAGCCGCCGCCCAGCCACATCTGGTGCATCACCACGAACTTCGGATCGATCCCGGCCGCGCCCGCCGCGATCGCACCGGAGCGCGTCGCGAACTGGTTGCCGGAATAGATGTGCAGGATGTCGCCCTTGAACTCCGCGGTGGCGTTCATCGGCTCCATCGGGGCGTGGATGTTGATGCTGGTGGTGTATTCCGCCTCCATCGTCTTCGCCGCCGTGCCGAACGCCGCCTGGGTGTCGCCGTCCTTGACAAAGAACTGCCCGGAATCGTCGAGCCCCTGCAGGCGCTTCGCTTCGGTGAACAGCGACTCGCTCGACAGCTTGGCGTTCGGACCGCCGTCGCGGGCTGCCTGTCGATGCCCGGCAGTTCACACCCGTGAAGGGATCGCGCTAGAATGATCCCAGGCACAGGAAGAACGTGCGGGAGGCGTGATGCCAAAGATCGATCGCGACGGAGTGAAAATCCATTACGAAGTCCATGGCGACGGCCCCCCGCTGATTCTCACCCACGGCTATTCCTCGACGTCTGCGATGTGGCAGGGCCAGGTCGCGGCGCTGTCGAAACACCACCGGCTGATCCTCTGGGACATGCGCGGCCACGGCCAGTCGGACTATCCCGAGGATCCCGGGGCCTATAGCGAGGCGCTGACGGTTGGCGATATCGCGGCGCTGCTCGATGCGGTCGGCGCAAAGAAAGCCATCGTCGGCGGGCTCTCCCTTGGCGGCTACATGTCGCTGGCGTTTTATCGGGCGCACCCGGAACGGGTTTCGGCGCTCCTCATCATCGACACCGGGCCCGGCTTCAAGAAGGACGACGCCCGCGAGGTCTGGAACAAGCGCGCGCTCGATACCGCCGACCGTTTTGAGCGTGAGGGACTCGAGGTGTTGAAGTCGGCGAGCCGCGAGCGCTCGACCGTCAGCCATCGCGATGCCAAGGGGCTTGCGCTCGCGGCACGCGGGATGCTGACCCAGCGCGACGCGCGGGTGATCGAGGTGCTGCCCGAGATCAAGGTGCCCTCGCTGGTCGTGGTCGGCGCCGACGACACGCCGTTCCTGGCCGCGTCGGATTACATGGCGGCGAAGATTCCCGGCGCGAAGAAAGTGGTGGTGCCCGCCGCCGGCCATGCCGTGAACATCGACCAGCCGCAGGCCTTTATCGAGGCGGTGCTGCCGTTCCTCCACGGCGTCGCGGCCCGAAAGGTCGCCTAGAGACGCAAACCTCTCCGCCCCGTCATTCCGGGCCCGCCGCTGCGCGACGTCCCGGAATGACGTGTGGAGAGAGCTTGCTTAAAACCAGCGTTCGCCGACGAGGACGGTGTCGCCCGGTCCGAGCGAGGTGCCGAGCGGCACCACATAGCGTTCCGCGCCATTCGCGTCGGTATGCGTGACCGTGACGAGGTCGCGCTTGGCGCGCGGCGAGAAACCGCCGGCGATCGCGATCGCGCTCTCGACCGTCATGTTGGGTACGTAGGGATATTGGCCGGGCGCCTGCACCTCGCCGAGGATGAAGAACGGCCGGTAGGATTCGATCTCCACGGCGACCGAAGGCTCCCGGATATAGCCTTTGCGGAGTCTTGCCGAGATCTCACCGGCAAGCGACGCGGGCGAACGTCCACGCGCCGGCACCTGGCCGATCAGCGGCATGGTGATCGAGCCGGCGGCATCGATGGTATAGGTGTTGGTGAGGCCTTCCTGCCCGTAGACGACGACCCTGAGCTTGTCGCCGGCATCGAGCCGATAGCCCGCATCATGGCGGACCGGCACGGGTGCCGCGGCATAAGCAGCCGGCGCCGGAGCAACCATCGGCGCGGGCGCGGGTGCAGCCGCGTAAACGGGGCGGGCCGAGTTGGCCATGGCGTTGCGGAGCGCGGAGATCGCGCCACCACCGCTGTTGTCGGCGACGGAAGCAGGTGCACTCATGGGTTGGCCATTGGGCTGGCCATAGGCCATCGCGTCCAGATCGCCGCGCGGTGCGACCGCGACCGGCGAGGCCGTGTGCATGCAGCCCGACAGAGCGAGCGCAGCAAGGATCGGCAGGAAAAACGCGCGCGCAACCGGCACTGGAGCCATCCCTCGAAAGCGAGATCGCTCCAGTCTTGCACCTGTTATGGTTAATAATGCGTTTGCGGGGACGCGAGGCCTTCCTCGCGCCCTTGCTGCAACAAGATGTCAGGCCGAAACGCCGGCTCCGATCGGGCAGGACACGCCGGTGCCGCCGAGCCCGCAATAGCCGGCCGGATTCTTGGCCAGATATTGCTGATGGTAGTCCTCGGCGAAATAGAACTCGCCGGCCGGCAGGATCTCGGTGGTGATGACGCCGAGCCCCTTCGCCGACAGCGCCTTCTGATAGGCCGCCTTCGACGCGTCCGCGGCTTTGCGTTGCGCGTCGCTCTGCGTGTAGATCGCGCTGCGATACTGCGTGCCGACATCATTGCCCTGGCGCATGCCCTGCGTCGGGTTGTGGCTTTCCCAGAACGTCTTCAGCAGGCGATCGTAGGAAATCTTCTTCGGATCGAACGCGACCAGCACCACTTCGGTGTGGCCGGTCCGGCCCGAGCAGACTTCTTCATAGGTCGGGTTCGGCGTATGGCCGCCGGCATAGCCGACCGCGGTGGCATAAACGCCGTCACCGAGCTCCCAGAACTTGCGCTCGGCGCCCCAGAAACAGCCGAGCCCGAACACGGCCTGCTCAAGGCCTTCCGGAAAGGGCGGCTTCAGCCGGTGCCCGTTGACGAAGTGGGTCGACGCGGTCGGGATCGGTTGCGCACGGCCCGGCAGCGCGTCGGCTGCGCTTGGCAGTGCGGTGGTCTTGCGCATGAACAGCATGAGATTTCTCCGGACGGGCGTCGCCGGAAACGGGGTCGCTCCAGCGAGAGCTCTTTATATAGGTGTTTACGTTGCCCGGAGCAGCCCCGTTACATCGCTGCACCCCTTCGGGGACCGCGGGTCAGTCACGGGAATAGCCGATCAGGGGTTTCCGGGGCCGGAACAGGATCATCAGAATGATGCCGACTACGCCGAGCACGGCAAAGACCGGCTGCTCCAGCACGACCTTGACCACGCTGGTCCAGAGCCATGGCGCCCTGCCTTCCACCCAGGCCCGGAACACCGCCTGGCTCGACTGGTTCATGTCGTTCCAGAACTGGCCGAACTGGGTAAAGTGCAGGCTCTGGTCGGCGACCCAGCGGGCGCCGTCATAGACCATGAAGATGAAGCCGCCGGCGAGCAGCAACAGGCCCACCAGGCGGAAAAAACCGCGGATCATGTGTCACCCACTCCTCATCGCGCCCCAACGGATCGCTTGGCCATACCGGGCCGGTCGTGGAAATTCAACCTCGTCAGTAGCTTACGGGTCCCTTGCGCCGGGGTTTCGGCCCCGCATGCGGCCCTTAAAGCGTTGACGCTGCAAAACCCTCCCTCTATAAGGGCGCCAATGGCGGCGGGCGCAATCCCGCCGCCGCGTTTCTTTGAGCATTGCCGGCCTGATGCGCAGATTGCTTCCTGCCACCGCAGTTCAAGGACGTTCCGAACAACAGCAGCGTCGATCACGTGCGAGAGCACGATTGCTTAACTCAAGGCAGCGGCCGGCGCGCTTATCCGCGATTGAAAAGCGAGCCCACCGCTAAAGGAATTTTGAGACGATGGCCAATACGACTTCCGCCAAGAAAGCGACGCGCAAGATCGCCCGCCGCACCGTGATCAACAAGTCGCGCCGCACCGAGATGCGCGGCGCGGTCCGTACCGTCGAGGAAGCCATCAAGCGCGGCGACCGCGACGCAGCATTGAAGGCGATGACGCGCGCCGAGCCGGAGCTGATGCGCGCAGCGCAGCGCAACATCATTCACAAGAACAATGCGAGCCGCAAAGTATCGCGCCTCTCGCACCAGATCGCGAAGCTCGGCAAGTAATCCGTCCAGGAAAGCGATCCGACCGAAGACGCAGCCCTGATAAAAATCGAAATGCGTCACAAGCCCGGCTTCGCCGGGCTTTTCTTTTTCCTGTCATGGAGCGCACTGTCATATTGCGATCGGCAATAACGCGCGTATGATTTGGCGTGCCCGTAGTTTTGCGGTGGGGGTTGCACGCGGCTATTGCTTCGCTCGGTGGCAATTTTGTCGCACCGGAAACACAACGACTGTCGCAAGAAGCCGTAGCTCCTGAATCCAAAATGGAATTGCACGCAGCGTCGCCGCTGATCGGCGCCGTGGGAGTTACCCTGTTTCGACGCGCAAGAAAATGCGCGCTCTCTTAGTGACTTATCGGCAAAGCGCGATGCAGCAGTTGGAAAACCGCGCGACGATGCCGGCAACCTTTAAGGAAATGTGACTTTTCTTTCTTGTTTCGACGAAAATGTCACAGTCGCGGCATGCATCGAATCTGCAATCAGAATCAGCGACATGCTTTCGAACCTGGAGAGAGCGTCATTGCCGCCAAGCCCCCGAGCAGGTTTTGTGCGCACGCGTCGCGAATCAAATTCGTTGGCGAGCCGCGCTGCATCGTGTACATCTTAAATTGCTCGCGGCGCCCACGATCTTGAGACCAGCGCGGTTTTAGAAACGGGGGCGGACGTGCAAATCGGCGGCGGTGTGCGCGTTGGCGGTGCTTTCCAAGCGATTGTCGGACCGTGACTTACAGCGATGTGGGTAACGGAAAACTGTGTCCAAATTTCTCAAAGCGCGGCTTTCGGGTCTCGCTCGCCTCAATAAGAGAGATAGACACCGTTCACTCCAGCGGTCGCGGGGAAGTAGAGCCCAGCGAATTGGTAACGGTAGTAAGGGTTGAACATGCGGCGTTGCGGCTGAGCATTGGGGTTCAGACGTCGCCGGCCTTGGGCAGATTTTGAGAGGACGGCTCGCCGGGAGAAATCCTTGGCGAGGACGGGGAGGTGTGCACATGTTTTACGGAAACGTCACATTAGTTGATCGCCTGGCAATCATTGGCCACACCAATTCCGGCGCCATTGGCCCGCGCCCGCCAACCCGAAACCCCGATAATCCACCGAGTAGCCGCTGACCTCGCGGTAAGGTTTTCGATCCAGCCATCATCGGCCTGACGCGGCGTTTCCGCCGAACGGGAGAGGCATGTCTGGCGACGGGAGCCCGCTTGAGGTCGCGCCGCGGCAGGAATTCCTGCGCGGCGATTTTGGGGAACGGACATGGCTACTTCTTTGGAAAAGTTTCAGACAATGACAAATTCGGAACAGGATCGCTGGTCGCGGGTCAAAGGTCGTTTGCGGTCGAGCGTGGGCGACGACGTCTATTCAAGCTGGTTTGCCAGGATGGATCTCGAGAACGTGCAGCGCGAAAGCGTGCGCCTTTCGGTGCCGACGACGTTTCTCAGGAGCTGGATCCAGGCGCATTATGCCGAACGCGTGCTCACCTGCTGCCAGGCCGAAATGCCGGAAGTGCACCGGATCGAGCTCACCGTGCGCTCCGCGATGCGGCCCATGGCGCCGGTCAAGGAAGCCCCCGTTGCGCTCGACACGCGCCGCATGGAGCCGGCCAACGGCCGTCCCATTCTGGAATTGCGCTCGACCGCATCCGCGCCGGTATCGGCGAACCATGATGCGCTCGGAGGCTCGCCGCTCGATCCACGCCTGACCTTTGCGAGCTTCGTCGTCGGCCGTTCCAACACGCTGGCTCAGGCCGCCGCGCGACAAGTCGCCGAAGGACGCCGCGGCGACCCCGTGATGTTCAACCCTCTCTATATCCATGCAGGCGTGGGGCTCGGCAAAACCCACCTGCTGCAGGCCGTGACCTGGGCCGGCAACGCGGCGGGCGAGCGCAAGGTGCTCTATCTCACCGCAGAAAAGTTCATGTACGGCTTTGTCGCGGCGCTGAAGACGCAGACCGCGCTTGCCTTCAAGGAGGCGCTGCGTGGCATCGACGTGCTTGTCATCGACGACCTGCAATTCCTCCAGGGCAAGTCGACCCAGGCCGAGTTCTGCCACACGCTGAACGCGCTGATCGATGCCGGCCGACAGGTGGTGATCGCCGCCGACCGTCCGCCGTCCGATCTCGAAAGCCTCGACGACCGCGTGCGTTCGCGGCTCGCCGGCGGCCTCGTGGTCGAGATGGGCTCGCTCGGCGAGGAGTTGCGGCTCGGCATTCTGAAGTCGCGCGTCGCCGCGGCCCGCGCCCATCATGCAAGCTTCGACGTGCCGGAGCCCGTGCTCGACTATCTCGCCCGCACCATCACCCATAACGGCCGCGACCTCGAAGGCGCGATCAATCGCCTGCTGGCGCATTCGAAGCTGAACAACCAGCCGGTGACGCTGGAGATGGCCGAACGCGAGGTGCGCGATCTGATCCGCCCGCAGGAACCGAAGCGGATCAAGATCGAGGACATCCAGCGCGTGGTGGCGCGGCAATATAATGTCAGCCGCTCCGACCTGTTGTCCTCGCGCCGGACCGCCAATGTGGTGCGGCCGCGGCAGGTCGCGATGTATCTGGCGAAGACGCTGACGCTTCGCTCCTTGCCCGAGATCGGCCGCCGCTTCGGCGGGCGCGACCACACGACGGTGTTGCATGCGGTGCGCAAGATCGAGGCACTGGTGGCCAAGGATAATGCGCTCTCCGAAGAGGTGGAATCGCTGAAGCGCCAGCTGCAGGAGTAGGAACCCGGAGGGAGTCATTCCGGGGCGCGCGAAAGCGCGAACGATAGTGCGCCCTTGTGCACCTGAGAATCTCAAGATTCCGGGTCCGGCCCCTTCGGGCCCGTCCCGGAATGACATTCCAAAGCCCGCAAAACGTGGGAATTGGCCTTCCGATCCCTTGAATTAGGGCCTTATCCGCGCCACCTTACGCCCCCCGAACGCCCGCCTGCCGGGCTACCGGGTGCCATCGGCCGCGGCCCACCCGCCCGGCATTCCCACGACATGCTCTGTTGGATCGGGCGGAAATAGCTATGAAGGTCACCGTCGAACGCGCGCAACTCCTGAAGTCGCTGGGCCACGTCCATCGCGTGGTCGAGCGCCGCAACACCATCCCGATCCTCGGCAACGTGCTGTTGCGCGCCGAGAACGCGCAATTGTCGCTGAAGGCGACCGACCTCGACCTCGAGGTGACGGAAACGCTCGCCGCCGAGACTGCCAGCGGCGGATCGACCACGGTTCCCGCGCACATGTTCTACGACATCGTGCGCAAGCTGCCCGACGGCTCGCAGATCATTCTCGAGAGCGACGGTGACAGAGCCGTGATGGCGATCCGCGCCGGGCGCTCGCGCTTCACGCTGCAGACGCTGCCCGAGAACGATTTTCCGGATCTCGCCGCCGGCGACATGACGCATTCCTTTACGCTGCCCGCCGCCGACGTGAAGCGCCTGATCGACCGCACGCAATTTGCGATCTCGACCGAAGAGACCCGCTATTACCTCAACGGCATCTATCTGCACTCGGCCGGCAGCGCCAAGGCCGCGACCTTGCGCGGCGTCGCCACCGACGGCCATCGCCTGGCGCAGGTCGACCTCGTGCAGCCGAAGGGGGCGGCGGGCATGCCCGGCGTGATCGTGCCGCGCAAGACGGTCGGCGAGGTGCAGCGCCTGATCGAGGACAATGAGGCCGAAGTCGCGATCGAATTGTCGCAGGGAAAAATCCGCTTCACGCTCGGCAATGTGGTGCTGACCTCGAAGCTGATCGACGGCACCTTCCCCGATTACGGTCGCGTCATCCCGCAGAACAACGACAAGGAACTGATCGTCGACAAGGCCGATTTCGCCGCCGCCGTCGACCGCGTCTCCACCATCTCCAGCGAGCGCGGCCGCGCCGTGAAGCTCGCGCTGTCCGCGGGCAAGCTCGTGCTCAGCGTGACCAATCCCGATTCCGGCAGCGCCACCGAAGAGCTCGAAGTCGAATACGCATCCGACCCGCTCGATATCGGTTTCAACTCGCGCTACTTGCTCGACATCGCCAGCCAGATCGAGGGCGAGGTCGCGGTGTTGAAGCTCGCCGATCCCGGCTCGCCGACCCTCGTGCAGGACAAGGACAACAAGACCGCGCTCTACGTCCTGATGCCGATGCGGGTGTGAGCCCAGCTCGTCCTGGCCGGGCTTGACCCGGCCATCCATCGAGCAACCCTCATTGGCGCGACCTATATGATGAAATTGTCCGCCAGCGCGGACGGTGGATCGCCGGGTCAAGCCCGGCGATGACGAGTGTAGATGACCCCTTCCCGCATCCATCGCCTGACGCTGACGCATTTCCGCAATTATCGCGGCGCGAGCCTTGAGACCGGCCGCGACATGATCGCGCTGGTCGGGCCGAACGGCGCGGGCAAGACCAATTGCCTGGAGGCGATCTCATTCCTGTCGCCGGGCCGCGGGCTTCGCCGCGCCACGCTGGAAGACGTCGCCGACAATCAGGGCGACGGTTCCTGGGCGGTATCCGCTGAGGTCGAGGGCGCGCTGGGCCTGGCAACGCTCGGGACCGGCATCGAGGCGCCGCTCGGCGACGCTTCGGCGAGCCGCCGCTGCCGCATCGACCGCGAGCCGGTCGCCTCCGCCACTGCCTTCGGCGATCATTTGCGCATGGTGTGGCTGACGCCGGCGATGGACGGGTTGTTCATGGGCGCGGCCTCCGAGCGGCGCCGCTTCTTCGACCGCCTGGTGCTCGCCATCGACAGCGAGCATTCGAGCCGCGTCTCGGCGCTCGATCGATCCTTGCGCTCGCGCAACCGCCTGCTGGAAGTGCGCAATTTCGACGACCATTGGTGCGATGCGATCGAGCGCGAGACCGCGGAGCTTGCCGTCGCGGTCGCGGCAACGCGCGGCCAGACCGCGGTGAAACTCGCCGCGATGCTGCGCGCGCGGGGCGAGGCCTCCGCCTTTCCCGCCGCGCAGATCGCGCTCGACGGCTGGATGGAGAATGCGCTGCTGACCGAGCCCGCGCTCGCGGTGGAAGACCGCTACCGCAAACTCCTGCGTGAGAACCGTGCGCGCGACGCGGCGGCCGGCCGCACGCTCGACGGCCCGCATCTTACGGATCTCAACGTCGTCTATGCGCCGAAGAACATACCCGCCAAAGACGCTTCCACCGGCGAGCAGAAGGCGCTGCTGATCGGGCTGGTGCTGGCGCATGCAACGCTGGTGGCGGAGACCACCGGCATCATCCCGCTGCTCCTGCTCGACGAGGTGGTCGCGCATCTCGATCCCGGCCGCCGCAACGCGCTGTTCCACGAGCTCGCAAGGCTCGGCGCGCAGGTCTGGCTCACGGGCGCGGATCCCGCGGCGTTCGCCGAACTCGGCGGCACCGGCGAGATTTTTGACGTCGAGAACGGCCGCGTGGCGCGGCGCGGCTGACGCCAGTCATTCGCGGCGCGGCGGGTGCGGCGGCAAGATCCTGTCGATGATCGATTGGATCAGGAATTCCGATCCCGTTTCGGTCAGGTGTACCCGGTCGCTCACGACGATGTCGCCGGCCTTGTCGCCGACACGCGCAAGGCAACCATCTGCGTTGCAGAGTGCGGCGTCTGCGGAAATAAATTCCGCGCCGAGCGGCTCGAGTTTTCGGCGCATCGTTTCGTCGAACGAAAGGTTTGGAACGGCGCCCGTCGAACGCGCCGGAATCAGACTGTGAAACAGCATGAAGTGGCGGAGCACCTCGTTGGGCAGGCCGCGTCGCCAGGACGGCACCGCCCCGAGAACCACGATGCGAGCGCTGGTTTCACCCTTCAGCGCAACGACCGTCTCGCCGACATGATCGAGATATTTTTCCCAGGTTCCATGCAGCAGCACGATTTCGGGCTTGAGCTGCCGCGCCAGCGCCAGCACGCGATCATTGTTGGCGCGGCAGCCCGGCGTGGCCGGGATGTCGACGTTGAGAGCTGGAATGCATGAACTCGCGGTGAGCTGCGCGATGCCGAAATCGCGATTTGCCTGCGCTTTCCGCAGGCCCGGCATCAGCGCGCCCGCGGTGGAATCGCCCCAGAGCAACAACAGCGGACGCCGGTCGCGATCGACGCATTCGTCCGCAAACGAAGTCTCGTGGCCGAGATCGAGCAGGCATTGATGGATGCGCCATTGCGCCGTCTGCTCCGGCACGTCGGCCATGGCGCGGATTTCCGGCGGCAGGCGGAAATCAAAACCCCTTCCTGCGACGACGACAACGCCCGCGATCGCCACCACCGCCATCGCGCCGGCAAGCGAGGCCGCCTTGAAGGGAACGGGACGGCCGAAGCGGAAAGGCTTTTCGATGAACCAATAGGTGCCCCAGGCGAGCAACACGCTCAAAAGCAGGATCAGCTCGGTGTCGACCAGGGTCAGCGGCTCGAACTTGATGATGGCGAACATCACCAGAAGCGGCCAGTGCCAGAGATAGAGCGGGTAGCTGATCAGCCCGATCCACACCAGCGGCGGCCAGCCGAGGCACACGCGGTTGATCCACGAGGCCGGCGTCGACAACAGCAGCGCGCCGCCCGCCACCGGCAGCAGCGCCCACCAGCCCGGAAAGGCGCGATGCACATTGAGGACGGCGGCAGCGACCGCGATCGTCACGACACCCGCGACCGCGCGGCGGTTGCTCGCGGCCTCGCTCTGGTCGAACCGGTCCCACGCGCAGGCGAGCACGGCGCCAGCCAGCAGTTCCCAGGCGCGTGTGAACGGCAAATAGAAGGTCGCGACGGGGTCGGAGCCGATCAGCGCGACATTGAGAACGAACGAGGCAAGCGCGATCGCGGCGGCCACGGCCAGCAGGCTCCAGCGCAGCCGCGCCGCCAGCATCAGGATCAGCGGCCAGAACAGGTAGAACTGCTCCTCGATGCCGAGCGACCACAGATGCAGCAGCGGTTTTCTGGCGGATTCGATGTCGAAATAGCCGGACTGCAGCAACAGCGCGATATTGGCGGAAAAGGCCGCGCTCGCGGCGACGTCGCGCGAGAGCGCCGCATAGGGCGCCGGCAGCATCCAGAGCCAGCCCAGCACCAGCACGGCGCACAGCACGACGATCAGCGCCGGAAAGATCCGCCGGATGCGGCGGTTGTAGAAGCCGACGAGGCTGAAGTGCTGCGCATCGAGCTCGCGTGCGATGATGCCGGTGATCAGGAAGCCCGAGATGACGAAGAAGATATCGACGCCGATGAAGCCGCCCGGCATCGCGAGCGGAAAGCCATGGAAATTCACCACCAGCATCACGGCGACGGCGCGGAGACCATCGACGTCGCTCCGATAGCGATTGGAAGGCAAGGACGACATCAACCGGTCCAGAAAGGCAGGGCAGCTTTCCCCCCTTTAGCAGGTCTGGCCTTGGGCCGAGAAGACCGCTCCGGAATCGGAAAAATACGGGGCGCGTTCCGGGCCAAAATGGAGGCTCGAATCGCACTTTTTGAGACGTTCCGAATCGGCCTTTCGAGGCCTTGAAAAAACGTTAAAAATACCCACTTCTTCAGTAGCTTATGGGTTGCGACTTTGCGCTAGGCGCGCCCCTGTTTTCATGGCAGAAATAGGCTTGATCAGCCCTCGTTCTGCGCAGCTGATTCGGGACATCCTCAAAGGCTTCACATGACTGAACCAGCCCGGCAAACCATCGCCGACAACGAGCCTCCTGTCGTGAGTGAATACGGCGCGGAATCGATCCGGGTGCTGAAGGGCCTCGATGCGGTCCGCAAGCGGCCCGGCATGTATATCGGCGACACCGATGACGGCTCCGGCCTGCATCACATGGTCTACGAGGTCGTCGACAACGCGATCGACGAGGCGCTGGCGGGGCACGCGACGCAGGTCAACGTCATCCTCAACGCCGACAACTCGGTGACCGTGCGCGACGACGGCCGCGGCATTCCCGTCGGCATCCACAAGGGCGAGGGCATCTCGGCAGCCGAGGTCATCATGACCCAGCTCCATGCCGGCGGCAAATTCGACCAGAACTCCTACAAGGTTTCCGGCGGCTTGCACGGCGTCGGCGTGTCCGTCGTGAACGCGCTCTCCAGCAAGCTGCAGCTCAAGGTCTGGCGCGACGGCAAGGAGCATTACATCGAGTTCGCCCATGGCGATGCCGTTGCGCCGCTGAAGGTGGTGGGCGAGGCCCATGGCAAGCGCGGCACCGAGGTGACGTTCCTCGCGTCCACCGAAACCTTCACCAACGTCGAATATGATTTCGCGACGCTGGAGCATCGCCTGCGCGAGCTCGCGTTCCTCAATTCCGGCGTCAATATCGTGCTGTCCGACATGCGCCACGCAGTCGAGAAGCGCGAGGCGATGCGATACGACGGCGGCGTCGAGGAATTCGTCAAATATCTCGACCGCAACAAGAAGGCGATCGTGCCTGCGCCCATCATGGTGCGCTCCGAGAGCAACGGCATCGGCGTCGAGGCGGCGCTGTGGTGGAACGACAGCTACCACGAGAACGTGCTGTGCTTTACCAACAACATCCCGCAACGCGACGGCGGCACCCATCTCGCTGGCTTCCGCGGCGCGCTGACCCGCCAGGTCAACGGCTATGCCGAGGCCAACGCGAAGAAGGAAAAGATCGCGCTCACCGGCGACGACTGCCGCGAAGGCCTCACCGCCGTGCTTTCGGTGAAGGTGCCGGATCCGAAGTTCTCGTCGCAAACGAAAGACAAGCTGGTCTCCTCCGAAGTCCGCCCCGTGGTCGAGAACGTCATCAACGAGGCGCTGCAGGCCTGGTTCGAGGAGCATCCGTCGGAAGCCAAGGTGATCGTCGGCAAGGTGATCCAGGCCGCCGCCGCCCGCGAGGCTGCGCGAAAGGCGCGCGAGCTGACGCGCAAGAATCCGCTCAGCGTCTCCTCGCTGCCCGGCAAGCTCGCCGACTGCCAGGAGAAAGACCCCGCCAAATCCGAGCTCTTCATCGTCGAGGGCGACTCGGCCGGCGGCAGCGCCAAACAGGGCCGCAACCGCGAGTTCCAGGCAGTCTTGCCGCTCCGCGGCAAGATCCTGAACGTCGAGCGCGTGCGCACCGACAAGATGCTCTCGAGCGAGCAGATCGGCACGCTGATCACGGCGCTCGGCACCGGCATCAGCGACGATTTCTCCGTCGACAAGCTGCGTTATCACAAGATCATCGTGATGACGGACGCCGACGTCGACGGCGCCCATATCCGCACGCTGCTGCTTACCTTCTTCTACCGGCAGATGCGCGACATCATCGATCGCGGCTACCTCTATATCGCGCAGCCGCCGCTTTACAAGGTTTCGCGCGGCAAGTCCGAGCAATACCTGAAGGACGAACGCGCGCTGGAAGATTACCTGATCGAGGCCGGCCTCGACGAATGCGTGTTCAAGCCGGCTTCCGGCGCGGACCGCGCCGGGCGCGACCTGCTGACGCTGGTCGAAGAAGCCCGCACCATCCGCGCGGTGCTGCGCAGCCTCCATAGCCGCTATAACCGCACGGTGGTCGAACAGGCCGCGATCGCGGGCGTGCTGCGGCAGGAGATTTTCGGCGATCCGGAAAAGGCCAAGGGGGCGGCTGGGTATATTGCGAAGCGCCTCGATGCGCTCGCCGACGAAGTCGAACGCGGCTGGGTCGGCCACTTCGCGGAGGGTGAGGGTTTCCAGTTCGAGCGCACCGTGCGCGGTGTCAAGGATGTCGCGATCCTCGATCACGCGCTGCTCGGCTCGGTCGATGCGCGCAAGCTCGACGAATACGCACCGCGGCTGCAGGAAGCCTACGCGCGACCGGGAGTGCTCCGCCGCAAGGAGTCGGAGACGCCGATCCACGGACCCGTCGACCTCTTCGAGGCGGTGACTGAAACCGGCCGCAAGGGCCTCACGCTGCAGCGCTACAAAGGCCTCGGCGAGATGAACCCGGAGCAGCTCTGGCAGACCACGCTCGACGTCGATGCGCGCTCGCTGTTGCAGGTGAAGATCAAGGAGGTCGACGAGGCCGACGACATCTTCACCAAGCTGATGGGCGACGTCGTCGAGCCGCGGCGCGAATTCATCCAGGACAACTCGCTCAGCGCCAACGTCGACGTGTAAGCTTCAAGGGGAAGCTCATGCCGCCCATTCAGTATCTCGTGGAGGGCGGCCATCGGCTCAGTGGCGCCATCGAGCCCTCCGGCAACAAGAATTCGGCGCTGCCGATCATCGCGGCCGCGCTGCTCACCGAACATCCCGTCACCCTCGACAACGTGCCGCGGATCCGCGACACCGAAACCCTGGTGGAGCTGATCCGCTCGGTCGGCGCCTCGGCCGAATGGCGCGGGCGCAACCGGCTCGCCATCCACGCCAAGGATATCCGCGCCGCCGATCTCGATCCGGATTTATGCGCGCGCATTCGTGCCTCGATCCTGCTGGCGGGCCCTCTGCTCGCGCGCTGCGGCGAGGTGGCGCTGCCGCCGCCCGGCGGCGACGTGATCGGACGCCGCCGGCTGGACACCCATTTCCTCGCCTTCGAGCAGCTCGGCGCCACCGTCACCTTCACCAACAAGCTCGTATTCCGCAGCAAGGAGTTGCACGGCGCCGACGTGTTCCTCGACGAGCCCAGCGTCACCGCGACCGAGAACGCGCTGGTCGCGGCCGTCGCCGCCAGGGGCACCACCTATCTGCGCAACGCCGCCTCCGAGCCGCATGTGCAGGACCTCGCGCATTTCCTGGTCGCGCTCGGCGCCGATATCGAGGGCATCGGCACCAATACCATGGTGGTGCACGGCACGACGCGGCTCGGCGAAGCCAGCTATTCGATCCAGCCCGACCATATCGAGGTCGGCTCGCTGATCGGCCTCGCCGCCGTGACGCGCTCTCCCCTGCGCATCATGCGCGCCGGCGTCGAGCACCTGCGCTCGATCCGGATGGGTTTTGAGCGGCTCGGCATTGTCTGCGAGGTCGCTGGCGACGATCTCATCGTGCCATCCGACCAGACATTGAAGATCAAGGACGATTTCGGCGGCCACGTACCGAAGCTGGAGGACCAGCCCTGGCCGGCCTTCCCGGCCGATTTGATGTCGATCGCGATCGTCACCGCGAGCCAATGCGACGGCGTCATCCTGATGTTCGAGAAGATGTTCGAGTCGCGGATGTTCTTCGTCGACAAGCTGATCTCGATGGGCGCGCGCATCGTGCTGTGCGACCCGCACCGCGCGATCGTCGCGGGCCCCAGCCGCCTGCGCGGCGCCTCAATGATCTCACCCGACATCCGCGCCGGCATGGCGATGCTGCTCGCCGCCGTCTGCGCCGAGGGCACGAGCACCATCAACAACGCCGACCAGATCGAGCGCGGCTATGAACGCATCGAGGAGCGGCTGAACGCGCTCGGCGCGAAGATCACCCGCGTGCCTGAACGGGAGCGGTAGGACCCGGCATGCACAATTGAGGCGGGCTCGTCGTCCTGCTGCTTCTCGTGGGCATCACGGGTTTCTTCCTCTGGCGCGGCACAAGTCCGAAACTCTTCACAGATGCAGACATGGCGCCTCACGATCGAAACAACCTATTCGATCACCTCGACCGCAGTCGCCAATAGCGAGGGCGAAATCGTCAGGCCGAGCGCCTTTGCGGTCTTGAGGTTGATGACGAGATCGTACTTCGTCGGCGCTTGCACCGGCAGATCGCCCGGCCTGGCGCCACGCAGGATGCGATCGACGTAACTGGCAGCGCCCCGCCATTGCTCGACCTGATCGAACCCGTACGACATCAGGCCGCCGTCGACCGCAAAATAGCGGAACGGATAGATCGCCGGCAAACGAAGCCGGATGGCTTCCTCGGCGAGGGCGGCACGATGATCGATACTGCGGGGATGCGGCAGGAAGATCACGCCGCCGTTTGGCGTGCCGGCAAACTCGACGATTCCGCGTTCGAGATCGTCTCGCCCCTCAACGCT
>Ga0207707_10002524_pt1 | contig 16446 bp, 7 predicted proteins | sample KBSC83BmetaG_FD_184336 | JGI IMG/M metagenome (GOLD analysis project Ga0207707, IMG submission 184336) | Corn rhizosphere microbial communities from Kellogg Biological Station, Michigan, USA - KBS C8-3B metaG (SPAdes) (version 2) | ecosystem: Host-associated > Plants > Roots > Rhizosphere ...
AGAGTGGCCATTGCCGCTTTATTGATATTCACGCAAGTCTTTTAATAGTAAATTATAGCTACGAAGCCGTTTTTAGTAGAAAATTATCTTCTTTTTGGCCATCTATTCCGATTTTATTAATAAATTAGTAGTAAAATATGTCCGAATATTATCTTTTATTAGTAAAATATTGCAAAACGGGCTTGACTAATTCGATTTGAAACGGAAAAATGGCCAATATCAGACTTCAGGAAATTATTGTCGCTACCAGGGAAAGATCCAAAGAGATCAATAAACTGGAAAGGGAGGGACTGGTAAAAAAGATCGCCCCACGCCTTTATACCTCCCGGATTGAAGAAGCGCCGGAAAAAACGATTCGCCGTAACTGGTACCGGCTCCTCTCTGAATTGTATCCTGAGGCTTTCCTGAGTCATCGTAGTGCTTTGGAAAAAATACCGACACCAGGCGGCCATATCTATCTTACATACAGCTATACTGACAATATAACTTTACCGGGCCTGTCTATCCATTTTCAAAAAGGGCATGCTGCAATAGATCCCGACGATACATTGTTTTTTGGAAACCTGAAATCGTCCGGACTTGCCCGAGCATACCTTGAAAATCTCGAAAGCACCCGTAAATCAGGTGAAGAATCCAAAACACTGACCCGGGAACAACTGGAAGAAAAAATAGAAGCCTTTCTTCGGGTGAAAGGGGAGGCGGCTTTAAACCAGGTACGGGACAGAGCCAGAGACCTTGCGCCCATACTACAAAAGGAAAAAGAATGGATTTCACTAAATCGCCTGATAACAGATATGCTGGGAACAGGTCTCCCGAAAAATCTTAAAAGTGCTGTGGCCAAAGCAAGGGTGCTCGGAGAACCTGTCGATCCGGACAGATTGCAGTTATTTGAGTCCTTTTATGAAGAACTCATCGGAAGAGAATATCCGGACTATCCGGAAAAAAACCTGACGATTCAATCATATCAGAATTTTGCCTTTTTTGAAAGTTATTTTTCCAACTATATAGAAGGAACAGAATTCACTGTTGATGAAGCCAGGCAGATCATTGCTACTTCCACACCGATTCCGGCAAGAGATGAAGACTCGCACGATGTACTCGGGACTTATCAGATTGTATCCAACCGGCAGGAAATGTCTATGCAACCGAAAAACGCCGGGGATTTCTTGAAATTGATAAAAGAAAGACATGCCGTATTACTAAGTGCCCGAAAGTCCAAAAATCCAGGTGAATTTAAGGATCGTAATAACCGGGCAGGGAGCACAGAATTTGTGGATTGGCAACTCGTACCCGGCACGCTAAAAAGGGGATACGAATGGTATAGCCTCTTACAACATCCATATTCAAAGGCGGCCTATATGATGTTTATGATTAGTGAAGTTCATCCGTTTCTGGACGGAAATGGAAGAATCGCACGCGTGATGATGAACGTTGAGATGGGCGCAAAGAGATTTTCCAAGATTATTATTCCCACGGTATACCGGGAAGATTACATGGGAAGCTTAAAAAAGCTGACAAAACAGAGAAACGGGGACGCTTATATACGTATGCTGTTAAAAGCCTGGGAATTCAGTAGTCAGGTATATGGTGAAAATCTGGATGAAATGGAAAACCAGCTTTCAAAGTCAAATGCCTTCCTTGCTTATAGCGAAGGACATTTGAAAATAACACCGCACTAATAACAAACGCATCGAATATCGGGGTTGATTCCCTACAACCCCACCTTCTTCCCCGTCCTCACCGCCTCATAAATTGCATCAATGATCTTCAAATCTTTCACGGCCTCATTCCCATCCACCGCCACAACCGGCTGCGTATTATGAAAGATGATATCCGACATCGCATCCATCTGAACCGTCTGATGTGTTACGACGGGCTGGTTGATCTCACCCCGGTTGGTGCGACCCTGGATAGGTCCGTATCCCGTTGCGGGATTCAGTTCGGCGAAGCCGCTTTTGCCGCTGAGAAAAAAGCGGTCCAGCCAGTTCATATTATAGGTGGACAGGCAGGATGCTACCGCGCCGCCGGGAAAGCCGAGCTGGAACTGGATGGTTTCATCAACGCCCTCTTTGAATTTTACGGGATCGGTTTTGGTTTCCTCAGCTGTAACCCAGACCGGTTCTTCCCCGATCATATACCGGGCGCCGTTGATGGAGTAGATGCCGATATCCATCATGGAACCGCCGCCGGATAATTTTTTATTCAGCCGCCATTGGGTGGGATCGCCGATGGTAAATCCGCTCAATCCCTGGAAGAACATGATCTTTCCAAAATCTCCTGCGTTCCGCATCCGGATAATCTCCAGCGTATGCGGTTCAAAATGCATCCGGTATCCGACGAGTAAATGAACATTTGCTTTTTTGCAGGCGTCCACCATTTCCTGACCCTCCTTCGCATTGACGGCCATGGGTTTTTCACTGATGGCGTGCTTGCCGGCTTTCGCCACGCGGATCACCGCGTCGTGATGGAGCGCATTGGGCGTGATCACGTATACCGCATCGATATCCGGATTGTTTTTGATGTTATCGTAATTCTCGTAATTGTAGCAGTTCTTTTCCGGGATATTATATTTCGACTGCCAGGCTTTTACTTTCGACGGAGTGCCGCTGATCACACCGACTAATTTTGCTTTCTTACAGGTTTGCATTGCTTCCGCCACCCGGGTACCATAACTGCCCAGACCCATAATAGCTACACGCAGTATCGGGCCATCATAAGCGGGCTCAGATAAAAAGGGAATATTCGCCGGAGCAATCCGGGGCAACAGGGAAAGTCCCAATGCCGAAGCAGTTATTTTTTGCAAAAAGTCGCGACGGGTTTTCATCTGATTATTTTTTAGGTTATTGAACGCAGGCCGCTCTCAAATTAAACCTTTCAGATGAAACAGCAATGCGAAACCAGGCTTTCGAAATGGCCCGTTTGAATCCTGCTAAAAAAGTATGCAAACAGTATGATAAAGTATTTGTTTTACTGCTTCGCCCCCTTATAATATTTCATTGCTTCCGGCATCAGCGCCTTGAGTTTTTCAATCCTGTCCTGATCGGCCGGATGGTCGCTTAAGAGAACCGGCGGTTTATCGCCACCCAATGCAGCCATGCGCGTCCAGAAGGGAATTGCTTCCTGGGGATCATAACCTGCCATGGCGGCGAAAATCAGTCCGAAGTGATCGGCTTCTGTTTCCTGCTTACGGGAGAAGGGCAGCAATACGCCCAACTGGGCAGTCGGTGCATACACCTGGTTAAAAATATTCACCGCTTTTGCATTGGTTCCCAGTGCTACATTTCCGGCGGTCTGTACGCCTTCTGCCAGCAGTTGCTGGCTCATTCTTTCCCGGCCATGTCCTGCAACAGCATGCGTGATCTCATGCCCCAGCACAATGGCCAGCGCGGTTTCATTCTGTGTTACCGGAAGCAATCCGGTATAAACAACCACTTTGCCACCGGGCATGCACCAGGCATTCACTTCTTTGCTGTCCACCAGGTTGAATTCCCATTTATACCCTTCCAGTTCACTTCCTGCGCCATGTTCCTGGTAATATTTTGTGATGGCCGCCGCAATACGGTTACCTACCCGTTTAACCATCTCCTGGTTCTGATTGCCGGCAGGAACCACTTTATTCGTACTTAAAAACTCCTTGTATTGCGTCAATGCCATGGCCTGAACCTCACTTTCCGGTACCAGGTCCAGCTGGCTCCGGCCAATAATAGAATTAGTATGACAGGAACTAATAAAAAAGCAGATAAAAAAAGCACCGAGAGAAAAAAGATACTTCATATTGTTGCGTGAATTTTCCCTATCAAAGAAAAAACTATGCCAGCCGTCCGGATCACCGCCGCAAAATGCAACCCCTGCCAATTTAATTTGCAAATGCCTGTCGGTCAATTGGTTTTTGACCAAAATGCATTTGGAATGACTGCAATGGCAAATCATTATCCGGTAATTGTATTAACTTTCGGCCACTGATCAGATCCGTTGAAGGTTGACCGCCAACCGTCGATGGAAATCGACTGCTTATGAATTTCTTTTTCAGAATAATATCCCGGTATTTGCCTGCCCTGCTGGTAAGCTGCCTGCCGTTTGCAAAGCCTTACGCACAAACCGGTTTCCAGTTCTCGCATATCGATTTCACCCAGGGTTTGTCGAACAACCAGGTAAATGCCATTTATAAGGATACCCGCGGGTTCATGTGGCTTGGCACCATGTCCGGCCTCAACCGCTACGACGGCTATCAGTTTAAAATATTCCGGCATAACCTGTCGGATACCGGTTCCCTCAACGATAATTACATTTCCCGTATCTGCGAAGATCCTTTTAAGAAATTATGGATCCAGACCCGCGAAGGCTTTAATATCTATGACCCGGAAACCGAAAGGTTTAACCGGAATCCGGCCAGTTATTTACAATCTCTTTCTCTTCCGGTGACTGGTTTTTCTGATGTAGTTCAGACAAAAAATGATTTCTGGATTCTTTATTCCGGTATAGGCATTTATCATTTCGGATCCGGGAAGAAAATGCGTTTTTTGCAGCCGGCTGCCTGGGATCCGGGTTCCATCGCGAATGACCCGGTGGCAGATATTCAGGAAGATTCGAAGGGATTTATCTGGCTGGTTCATCAGAACGGATTAATTGAAAAACTGGAGAGCCGGAACGACAAAGTCATTTTCAGGACGGAGATCCTGAAGAATAAAACCGGCGGCCATTCCATTCCATATCATCTTTATGTTGACGGACAGAATGATATCTGGTTTTATTCCGTAGGAAATTTGGACGGGGTATATTATTATCAGCCGGAAAAAAACGAACTGAAACATTTATCAAAAACAAATATCCGCGGGGGACTGAATAACAACCTGGTAAACGGAATCGTGGAGGATGACAAAGGGATGATCTGGATTGGCACGGATCACGGCGGGGTGAATGTGCTTGATAAGAAAGATGGTTCCGTACGGTTCATCACCAATGAGCCCGATGATAATAAAAGCCTTTCCCAGAACTGCATTACGACCCTGTATAACGATGGTCAGGGCGGGATCTGGGTTGGAACCTATAAAGGGGGCGTTAGTTATTATCATGAAGGAATGGTGCGCTTTCCCTGGTACCGCCATCAGCCGTCGATCCCAAACAGTTTGCCCTTTGATGATGTGAACCGTTTTGTGGAAGATGAAAAGGGGAATCTCTGGATCGGCACCAATGGCGGCGGGCTGATTTATTTCGACCGGAAGAAAAACAGCTACCGGCAGTTCCTGCATAACGCATCTGATCCAAATAGCCTGAGTAATAATGTAGTGGTGAGCATGTGGCTGGACCACAATAATATATTGTGGATCGGAACTTATTTCGGCGGACTGGACAGTTACGACGGAAAGCATTTCGCACACTATAAACACAGCGATGCCATTCCGGGCAGTCTCTCGGATAATAAGGTCTGGGAGATTTACGAGGATTCAAAAGAGGATCTCTGGGTAGGCACCCTGGGCGGGGGCCTCGATAAATTTGACCGGAACAAAAATATCTTTATCCATCATAGATCGATAAATCCGAACTCCATCCATTCGGATTATATCGCGGCACTGACGGAGGACGGACAAAATAATCTGTGGATCGGCACTTCGTTCGGAATTGACGTAATACAAAACAACCGGCAGATCGTTCATTATTCAACAGAAAATAAATTAAGCAATAACAATATCATTGCGATTTTAAAAGACCATCAGGGCAATATGTGGGTCGGAACCCGGGAAGGATTAAATGTCTTCCATCCGGAAAAACAAAGTTTTCAATCATTCCGGATGGAAGACGGATTGCCGGATAATACAATCCTGACCATCGTGGAAGACGACGAAAATCATTTATGGGTAACCACCCCCAATGGCATTTCCCGTATTTCCGTTCAGGGTGCTGTGGCAAAGGGATTTCAGATCCACTGCCGGAATTACAATGAAATGGATGGACTCCAGGGCCGTGAGTTCAATGAGAACGCCGCTTTGAAAATAAGCTCCGGCGAACTGGTCGTTGGCGGCGCGAACGGAATGAATATTTTTAATCCTGTAAATATCCAGTCCAATATCAACCATACCTCCATTGTTTTAACCGATTTCCAGATTTTCAATAAATCCATTCATACCGGAGAAAAGGTAAACGGAAAAAAGATCCTGAGCAAAGCCATTTCCGAAACGGATCAGGTTTCTTTAAAATATAATCAGAACGTTTTCTCGGTGGAATTTGCCTCGCTTAGTTTCAGCAATACAGCGAAATACCGGTATGCCTACAAACTGGACGGCTTCGATAAGGACTGGCTGGTAACCGATGGCAACGCGCGTAAAGCCACGTACACCAACCTGGATCCGGGGACATACATTTTTAAAGTCAGGGCTTCCAATGAGGACGGCATCTGGAATGAATCGGCAAAAACGCTGACCATCATCATCCTGCCGCCCTTCTGGAAAACGCCCCTGGCTTATTTCTGCTATCTGCTCCTGCTTACCGGGATCCTGGTACTATCCCGGCGCATGATCATACAACGTGCCGGAATGCGGTTTGCGCTGGAAAACGAAAGGAAGGAAGCGCACAGAATGCATGAGCTGGATATGATGAAGATCAAATTCTTCACCAATGTAAGCCACGAATTCAGAACACCCCTTTCCCTGATTCTCACGCCGCTCGACAAGATCATCCGCGACACAAGGGATCACGCACAGAAAAAACAGTTCAACCTGATTCACCGCAATGCCAGGCGCTTGCTGAACCTCGTGAATCAATTAATGGATTTCCGGAAAATGGAAGTGCAGGAATTGAAGCTCAATCCGGCCAAGGGCGATATCGTAAAATTCGTGCGGGAAATTTCCTATTCATTTACCGACCTGGCCGAGCAGAAAAACATTCAGTTCTCTTTTCAAACCAATATCGACCAGCTGTATACGTCGTTCGATCAGGACAAGATCGAACGGATTTTATTCAACCTGCTTTCCAATGCTTTCAAGTTCACCCTGGAAAAGGGAACGGTAGGCGTGGAGCTCACGGCGGCCAGAAAAGAAAAGGAGATGCTGCTCGATATCCGGGTTGAGGATTCAGGCATCGGCATTCCTTCCGAAAAACAGGAGAAGATTTTTGAGCGGTTCTTCCAGCAGGAAGTGCCGGGTTCCCTCGTAAATCAGGGAAGCGGCATCGGGCTCTCTATTACGAAGGAATTTGTTAAACTCCATAATGGCAGCATCCGGGTGGAGAGCGAGCCGGAAAAGGGAAGCTGCTTTATCGTGCAACTGCCCTTCAGCGAATATGAAACCATTCTGACCACGGAACCTCTGCAGATCAGCCGGGATCCGGATAGCCAGCCGCTGAAGGAGGCGGCTGTGGAACAAAAAACCAGGAAAGGAAAGCATCATGCAGAGAAAAACCTGCCCGTTATTTTACTCGTGGAAGACAACGAGGATTTCCGCTTCTACCTGAAAGAAAACCTGCGGGAAGAATTTAAGATCGTGGAAGCTGCCCACGGTAAGGAAGGCTGGCAGAAAGCCCTTGCCATGCAGCCGGACCTGGTGGTGACTGATATCAGCATGCCGCTGATGAACGGAATCGATCTCTGCCGTAAAATAAAAGCGGATTCCCGTACGGAGCAGATACCGGTGATCCTGCTGACGGCCCTCACGGGAGAGGAAGAACAGCTGCGGGGACTTGAAACGGGCGCATCAGACTATATTACCAAGCCATTCAGTTTTGAAGTGATGGTTTCCCGGATAAAAAATATCCTGGCCCAACAGGTTTCCCTGAAAAAAACTTTTGCCCGTAAAGTCGAAGCCATCCCCACCGAAACGGCCATTGAATCCAGCGATCAGCGCTTTGTGCAGCAGGCCCTGGAGATTGTTGAAAAAAATCTCTCTGATCCCGCTTTTTCCGTGGAGGGGCTCAGCCATGCTTTATATATGAGCCGGATATCTGTTTATAAAAGACTGCTTTCCCTGACGGGTAAAACGCCTATTGAATTTATCCGTTCCATCCGGCTCGGCCACGCTGCCCGGCTCATGGAAAAAAGCCAGCTCACGGTGGCGGAAATTGCCTGGGAGGTCGGTTTTAATAATCCCAAATATTTCACTAAATATTTTAAGGCGGCCTATAATATGCTGCCATCTGCTTATATCTCAGCTAAGAAAAAGCAAACAGGGTCAGTTTAGTCCCCATCCCGGTTAACATTTTACTACCTAATCAGAAACAAAGCATACCCCCCGCATTCTGACGACTCCGCTACTTTTATGCCGGTGACCAAACCAGACTAAAGTTGTGAAATCATGATTGCTATTGCTTTGCCAAAACGAAGGACTGCCCGGTTATTTTTTATTTTTCTGCTGACTGCAGGCTGCTATTTTGTTTCCTTTTCCTGTCCGCCAAACAATTTCCTCAAAATGGCGGATGGCATCGTTATATATCCGGATTCCAGCCAGTCAGGCAACACGAAGGCCGTCAAATTACAGGTCATATCAGCGACTATTATCCGGGTGATCGCCAGTCCGGCTCGTGATCCGCAGGAAATTAAAAGCCTGATGACCAGCTATTCCGGCCTGCCCATGCCAAAATGGTCGGTAGAAGAAGGAGACAAACTGGTTGTGCTGAAAACGGATTCCGTTTCTGCCAGCATATCAACCGTAACCGGGGCGGTTTCTTTTAAGGATTTCCGGGGTAATCCGCTGCTGAGCGAGAAAGACCATGAGGGAAGGCTTTTTGTGCCGGCAGTATTTGATGGTGAACTCTTTTATCATATCCGCCAGTCATTTCATACCCGGCCCGGTGAGTCATTATATGGGCTCGGTCAGCATCAGGATGGAATATTAAATAATAATCACCGGCAGGTAAATCTCTTTCAGAACAACAGTGAAATAGCTATCCCCTTCCTCCTGTCCGATAAGCACTACGGGATCCTGCTGGACAACTACTCCCTGACCAGCATGGGAGATACCCGTCCCTTTATGCCGCTTTCCAGGTTAAAACTCTTTTCAAAAGAAGGGGTGGAAGGATTCCTGACCGGATCCTTTGTCAATAGTCAGCAGGGCCTGGAAAAAATCCTGCTCAGCCGGCCTGAATCGTCGGTTAACCTCGTCTACCTGAATGATGACAGGCAGTTTTTTCCGAAAGGATTTAATGCGGCCAAAGGGACCTATATCCTGGAAGGTTCCATCGCTTCCTCCTTTACCGGTATGCATCAGTTTAAATTTATTTATGGTGGCTACATAAAAGTATGGTTCAATGGAAAGGAGTTGCTGGATCGCTGGCGCCAGGCCTGGAATCCCGCGAATGCTGTGCTCGATCTGTCGCTTGAAAAGAATCAGAAATATTCGTTTCGCGTTGAATGGAAACCGGATGGGGATGAATCCTATTTGTCGGCCACCTGGTTGAATCCGGCGTCCTCCGAAATGCAGGACGAGTATACATTTTCCGCTGAAGCGGGCAAGCAACTCGACTATTATCTCGTCTACGGCAACAGCATGGATGCTATTATTAAAGGTTATCGCCTGCTCACCGGCAAGGCAACCATGATCCCCCGCTGGGCCATGGGCCTTTGGCAAAGCAGGGAAAGATACAAGAGTGAAACGGAATTGCTGAATACGGTAACTGAATTCCGGAAACGGAAGATCCCGCTGGATAATATCGTGCTGGACTGGAGCTACTGGAAGATCAATGCATGGGGCAGCCAGGAATTTGATCCGGCTTTTTTCCCGTCGCCGGACAGCATGATCGATCAGATTCACCGCGATCATTGCCATTTTATGATATCCGTATGGCCGAAGTTTTATGAAGGCATACCGGCCTATAAAATGTTCAACGATAAGGGCTGGCTGTATAAACGTAATGTGGCCGACCGGCAGCAGGACTGGAAAGGATATGTATCTACTTTTTATGATGCCTTTAATCCGGCCGCGCGAAAAGGATTCTGGGACCTGATCAACGAAAAATTATACAAAAAGGGAGTGGATGCGTTCTGGATGGATGCCAGCGAGCCCGATATACTCGGCAATGCCAGCCCGGAGAGAAGAAAAGAGCAAATGACCCCGACAGCCCTAGGTCCCGCAGCCGCATATTTAAATGCTTATCCCCTGGAAAATACGAAAGGAATCTATGAAGGACAACGGGCCGCGGATCCGGATAAAAGAGTGTTCATATTAACACGTTCGGCGTATGCCGGTTCACAGCATTATGGCGCCGCCGTATGGAGCGGCGACATTGCCGCGCGCTGGTCGGATATGAAGAACCAGATCACGGCAGGCATTAATTTCTCGCTCTCCGGAATTCCCTTCTGGACCATGGATATTGGCGGCTTCGCCGTTGAGCACCGGTATGAACACGCGCAGGGCGAAGATCTCGAAGAATGGCGCGAGCAAATGACGCGCTGGTATCAGTTTGGGGCATTCTGTCCGCTGTTCAGGGTGCACGGACAGTTCCCTTTCCGCGAAATTTATAATGTGGCGCCGGAAAATCATCCTGCCTATCAGAGCATGCTATATTATGATAAGCTGCGCTACCGCCTGATGCCCTATCTCTATACCCTCAACGGCATGACTTATCATAATGACTATACGATCATGCGCGGACTGGTAATGGACTTCGCCAAGGATTCCGTTGCAGGTCAGATCAGTGACCAGTATATGCTGGGTCCTTCCTTACTCATCAATCCGGTGTACACTTTCAAAGCCCGGAGCCGGGAAGTTTATCTTCCCTCCGGTCAGGGTTGGTATGAATTCTATTCGGGTGCTTATGTTAACGGCGGACAAAATATTACTGCCGATGCGCCTTATGGGCGAATGCCCGTGTACGTGAAAGAAGGTTCCATTATTCCTTTCGGACCGGAACTGCAATACACGGCAGAAAAACCGGCAGACCCCATCAGCTTATTCGTTTACGGAGGCCGCGACGCATCCTTCAGCTTATATGAGGATGAAAACGGGAATTACAATTATGAAAAAGGAGTGTTTGCGAATATTCCGTTCCGATATGACGAATCCGCAAAAACGCTGACGATCGGGAAAAGGGAAGGATCCTTTCCGGGCATGTTAAAATCCAGAACCTTCCGGATCATGCTGATTACAAGGGACAAACCGGCGGGATTAGATTTCGAACCCGCGCGGGCACTAACGGTGCAGTATAGTGGCAATCAGAAAATAATTAAACTGAAATAGACCTGCATTCAATCACCATTCATTCTTTAAACCACTAATTGTTTGTATATGAAAAGAACCAAAACCATCAGGAAGCTGGCTGTTTATTTTGGCGTACTCCTGTCTGGATTTTTGATCAGCAACAACGGGGTTGCACAAAATTCAAACGCGGCTGCACGCAATATAACCGGTAAGATCGTTTCGAAGAACGGCGATGCGGTTTCCGCAGCTTCCATCACGGTAAAAGGAACACAAAATACCGTTACTTCAAACCAGCAGGGAGAATTTTCCATCCTCGCTGCCAGCGGGGAAACCCTGGTTATTTCCTCGGTCGGATTCGCCCAGCGGGAAATCAGGATAACCAGCAGCACGCAGAACCTGGACATATCCCTCACCGAAGATTATGGCAATCTGCAGGATGTGGTAGTTGTGGGATATGGCACCATGAAGAAAACCGACGTTAGCAGTTCCCAGGTTACGGTAACCGCAGAGGATATTTCAAAAACGGTAAACACTACGTTCGATCAGGCATTGCAGGGCCGTGCGGCAAACGTGTATGTTTCTTCACCCAGCGGTCAGCCCGGGGCTGCGCCTTCTGTCGTCATCCGGGGATTAAGTTCATTAACCGGCTCGACCCAGCCATTATATGTGATCGACGGAGTCCAGATCAAGCCGGAAAATCCCGCAGATGATCCCTACAATCATCCGACCGGATTCGCCAATTTGCTCTCGGGTATCAATCCGGACGATATTGAAACAATGAACATTCTGCAGGGACCTTCTGCCACTGCCATCTTTGGTTCTGCCGGTGCCAATGGCGTTATTATGATTACCACCAAGAGAGGAAGAGCGGGAGACAGCAAAATAAATGTCAGCACTTTATGGACGATGCAGGATAAACCCAATTATATACCGGTCATGAACCTGCCGCAATACGCAGCTTACCGTAATGAAGTGCAGAAGGCAGGCGGAACGGGTACGGATTCTTCCTTTGCCGATCCCTCTGTACTCGGCCCCGGAACCAACTGGCAGAATGCTCTGTTCAGCAGAACCTGGCTGCAGAAACACCAGATGTCTTTCAGCGGCGGTACGGATAAAACCACTTTTTATTTTTCCGGCGAATATTTTAATCAGCAGGGAATTGCCCCGGGTTCCGGATTCTCCAGAGGTTCCCTGCGGCTGAACCTGGACAATCAGGCGCGCAGCTGGCTGAAGATCGGGACCAGCTTAAGTGTGAACCAGACACAGGAAAAAGTAAATACAACCAATGCCGGCATCATTCAGCTGGCCATTGCGCAAAATCCATCTGTTCCCGTTACCAATCCGGATGGCAGCTGGGGTGGCCCGTCTACCACCCAGTTTCAGTTTTCCAATCCGATTGCTCTTGCCAATATCAATAATGATTATAATAAATCGACGGCTTTCATCGGTGGGGTAAATGCCGATATCACGTTTATCAAAGGACTGGTATTTCATAATGAAGTGAACGGAAGCTTTCAGTATTATAACAGTTATCTTTTTCATCCGGGATATAATTTCAACGGATATATTGTTCCCAATACCAACGCTACTTCAACCAGAACAGCCAACAATAATTACTGGTGGAATTTTAATACGCGGTTGCAGTATGACACAAAAATCGGGAAGCACGGAATTACGGCAATGATTGCCCATGAATCCCAGGCCTGGCAAAATGAAGGACTTTCCGGGAGCCGGACAGGGTATGTTACTTATGATAACCAGGAATTATCCGGCGGCGACGCGAGCAGTATTTCGAATGTTAAAAATAACAGCTCGAAATCGGACGGAGCAAAAGAATCCTATTTCGGCAGGCTCAACTATTCTTATAATGACCGGTATTTTCTTCAGGGCACTTACCGGTATGATGGTTCTTCCGCTTTCGGTCCGAATAAACGCTGGGGCGGATTTCCTTCCGTATCGGCTGCCTGGAGAATTTCACAGGAAGATTTCATGAGAACGTTAACAGCGGTAAATGAACTGAAATTAAGAGTGGAATATGGATTATCCGGCAATGCGAATGCACAGGGATATTATTCCAAGTTACAAACGGTACCAACGGCATGGGGAACCGGTTTTTTATCCCAAAATTTTGCGAACCTGGATATGCAGTGGGAAACTGATAAAACCATTAACCTGGGTTTTGACCTGAGCATGTTCAATAACCGCCTGCAGGTGGTGGCAGACATATACCAGAAAGATATTGACGAACTGCTGACCACCAATCCTTATGCTTTTTATAACGGCGGCGATATCGCCTATTCTCCCGGCTATATTTCCTGGCCAACGACCAATGTCGGTTCCATGCAAAACAGGGGATTTGGTATCACGGTGAATACGGTAAACATCGCCAATAAAGATTTTACCTGGAAGACGAGTGTGAATTTTTCGCTCGACCGGAATAAAATAACCAAACTGATTACACCGATCAACTATGCTTTTAATGCATCACAGGCGGAATTTGTTTCGGAAGTGGGTCAGCCTGCCAGCATGATTACCGGGTACATTGCGGAAGGCCTCTTTCAGAATAATCAGGATATCACCGATCATGCAGCGCAAACCTCCAACGGTGTTGTAACGGTAAGCCCCCAGGGATCATGGCCCGGCGATATTAAATTCAAAGACATCAGCGGCCCGGATGGTAAAACGGATAATATCATCGATCATAACGACCGGCAGATCATCGGCAATCCCTGGCCTAAATATACTTTCGGTTTCAACAACAGTTTTTCCTATAAAAAATTTGACCTGAATATTTTCATTATCGGATCCGTGGGCAGCGACATCCTGAATTATGCCCGGTATCAGAATGAGCTGGGTTCGGGTACCTATGGAAATTACCTCGCATCGGTAACCAATTTTGCAAGGCCCAGCAGTTATGCGCTGGCAGATGCTTCCACGGTGACGCTCACCAATCCCGGACATCAGATTCCGCGTATTGCGCCCGGCGATCCCAATGGTAATAACCGCATCAGTCAATGGGATATCGAAGACGGTTCCTATATAAGGGTTAAGAATATTTCGCTGGGATACAGTTTGCCAAAACAGCTGGTTTCCAAAATTTCCCTGAAAGGATTGCGGGTTGCCGTGAATGTGCAAAACCTTTTCACGATCACCCATTACAAGGGATATGATCCGGAAATCGGACTTGTCAATTATGCCGGCACCATCATGGCCGGAATTGATACCGGGCGCTATCCCGATACCCGCATGTATTCATTCAATGTGGTCGCCGATTTTTAATCTAACTAAATCATTTTTTATGAAAACAATCATAAAATATTCAACCGTTATCGCAATCCTTGTTTTTTCGCAAAGCTGTAAAAAGGATTTTCTGGACCGGCCGCCCATTGACCAGGTGACATCCGGGAATTTTTATAAAACCGATGATGAAATACTGGCGGGCACTTCGCCGCTGTACAATATCGTGTGGTTCGATTACAACGACAAGGCGCTCCTGGCTTTTGGTGAAGCCCGGGGAGGGAATTTGAATTCAAACGACAGAACCGCCTATATCCAGTTCGCGCCTTCTGCAACCGATCAGAGCACTTTGCTGCCGGGCTACAAATCCTTTTACAAGATTGTTGCCCAGAGCAACCTTACCATGCAGAATATTCAAAACGCCACGGGCAGCACGGCTTCGGAGAAGGTAAAAAAAATGGGTCTGGCCGAATGTCATTTTATGCGGGCAATGGGATATTATTACCTGGTCAGCAACTGGGGAGCTGTGCCAATCATCTATGATAATGCTGCCCAGCTGAGTAATGACAATCCGCGCAATACTATTGAAAGCGTGTGGCAGTTCATTATCATGGATCTGCGCTTTGCCGCCGATAACCTGCCGGTCACGCCTTACCAGCAGGGCCGGTTGACCAGATACTCTGCCGAAGGCATGCTGGCAAAAATGTACCTGACCCGTTCCGGTTTGAACCAGGCGGAAGGTTCCCGTACCCAGTCTGACCTGGACAGTGCGAAATATTATGCAGCCGATGTGATAAACAGCGGAGTGTACAGTCTTGCCCCGGATTACAATCAATTGTTTACCAGCGCAGATAATAATAGTTCAAATAATAATCCCGAAAGCCTTTTTGCACTGCAGTGGATGCCGGCAAGTGTTCCCTGGGGCATCAACAATTCTTTCCAGGCATACCTGGCATTCGATCCGAAAGTTACCCAAACCGGCGATGGCTGGGGCGCAGCGCAGGGAGGTTCCGCCGATCTGGTAAAATATTATATTGATCATCCGGAAGATTCCATCAGGCGGAAAGCGACGCTGATGTTTAACGGCGATTATTATCCGGAACTGGATCAGAAAGACGGCGGAATCAATATTACGACCACCAGCATCGCCAACATCAAGAAATATATTATCGGTTCACCCGCCGATAATGGAAACAAGGGCGGATTCATGACTGCTTATATTAACAGCTATATGCTGAGACTGGCAGAAGTATATTTGATTTATGCTGAAGCCATCATGGGAAATAATTCCTCCACCTCAGATCCGGAAGCGCTGAAATATTTCAATGCTGTCCGGAAAAGGGCCGGCCTGGACGATAAAACATCCATAACCTTTGATGATATTTTCCAGGAAAAAAGAGTGGAAACGGCACTGGAAGGGGGCGCATGGTATGAGATCATGCGTTTATATTATTTCAACCCCGATAAAGCCATTGCCTATACCGCTGCACAGGATAAGGGAAATTACACGATCACTTATGACGCCGGATCGAATCCCCGCACCTGGACGGTGGTAAATACCCCGGAATATTATCCGCTGACGGCGCAATCTGTTTACCTGCCATTGCCTGAATCCGAACTGATATCTGCGCCGGGCCTGGCCGGCGCTCCGGTACCTTTTGATTTCAGCAAACTGCCACAATAAAACCTATCAGTTAATATAAATACATCAACATGTTACCATATAGAATGCAAAAATATTTTGTTCTCCTGCTGGCCACCGCCGGCCTGCTGGTACAGTATGCCTGTAAAAAGGAGAACAGCGGTAAAAGTCCAAGTATTGAAAGGATCCGGGCCATCAGTCCCGCGCCGGACGACAGCGTGCTGACGGCAGCTGTTCCCGGACAGATCGTAGTGGTGCAGGGTGCGAATTTCAAAGGAACATCCCGCGTATTGTTCAACGGATTTCCCGCAGCCATCAACTCCGCCTTATTTTCAGATAACAATTTGGTCGTCACCATTCCGTCCATTGCCTGGGACAGCATCCCGGACGGAAAACTCAATACCGTGGAAGTAATAACGGCAAATGGTTCTGCGAATTACAGCT
>Ga0207707_10002526_pt1 | contig 16435 bp, 14 predicted proteins | sample KBSC83BmetaG_FD_184336 | JGI IMG/M metagenome (GOLD analysis project Ga0207707, IMG submission 184336) | Corn rhizosphere microbial communities from Kellogg Biological Station, Michigan, USA - KBS C8-3B metaG (SPAdes) (version 2) | ecosystem: Host-associated > Plants > Roots > Rhizosphere ...
GTCGAATCTGAAGTCGAATACCAAGCAGCTCACTTTCGGGCTGAACGGGATCACGACGAAGGGCATTCTCCTCAATGCGTCTTACACGTTGACGAGCTCCTTCGACCAGTCGCAGGGCTTTTCGACTGGGACCGCGGCGGGCTTTGGTGGAACAGCCGGATCGACGGCGGGCAATCCGAACATCGCCGAGTGGGGACGCAGCGACAACGGCCGTCGCCACGCGCTGCTTGCGACCGTTACGTATCCGATCAAGCCGGCGTTCGAGCTCACCGCAATCGGCCGCGCGGTGTCGGGCAGCTACTTCTCGCCGCTCGTCGGCGGCGACATCAATGCCGATGGCCGGAGCAACGATCGCGCGTTCGTGTTCTCACCGACCGAAGCGGCACAGAATGGCGATACCGCCGTCGCCAACGGCATGACACGTCTGCTGGCGGCAACCTCCCCGCGCGCCCGGGACTGCTTGCTGACCCAGATGAACAGAGTTGCGGCGCGCAGCAGCTGCTCCAGTCCGTGGTCGCTATCACTCGACATGCAGGCCAATATCAGGCCCACTGCATTCGGGCTCGACCGCCGGCTCACCATTTCGGTCGTCACCCTCAACGCCCTGACGGGACTCGACCAGCTTCTGCACGGCAACGACAAGCTGCATGGTTGGGGGCAGCCCTCGTTCCCCGATCGCACCTTGCTCTATGTGCGCGGGTTTGATCCGGCGAGCAACACCTACCAGTACCAGGTCAACGAGCACTTCGGCGTCGCCAACGGAACACGCAATGCTTTCCGCGTTCCTTTCCAGCTGGCGATCCAGGCGCGATTGACCCTCGGCACCGATCCGGCGCGGCAGCAGTTCAACAACGTGCTTGGACGCGGTGCCGGCGGGAGAATGAATCCCGACGCACTCAAGGCGCGGATGACGCGCCTCGTTCCGAATGCGTTCCTCGACATCATCGCCGTCAACGACTCGGCGAAGCTCGAGCTGACCGCGGACCAGATCACGCGGCTGCAAACCGGCGGCGATGCATTCAAGGTCAAGGCGGATTCTCTCATCGACAAAGTTGCCAACATTCTTGGCGACACGACGGTGAAAAATCCGGATCCCATGACGATCTTCGCCAAGCTCCAGCCTTCGATGACCGAAGGAAGAAAGCTGGCGACCCAGGCTATCAACGATGCAAAGGCGATTCTGACGCCGGACCAGTGGGCGAAGGTACCGGACAGCATCAAGACGCCGGGATTGCGGCGTGGGGATGGCGAAGGCCCGCGGGGCAGGGGTGGTCCGGGCAACTAGCGTGCACGGGATGTGCGGGGGTATTCTCCTCCGTCACTCACCCCTTACGCTTCGACAATGAAAGGATTCTTTCGGCGGCTTGGCTGTCTGATCCTGATCCTGATCATCCTGGCGTGTGCGTGGTACTGGTACGCACGCGTCGATCACCGGTCCGGCACAGCCGTTACGACCGGTACCGCGACATCGGTTACCTCCGGATGGCAGCCGCTAACGGCAGCCGACGCCGAGCGCGGCCGCGTGGCCGTTCAATCGCTGGGCCGGCAATCGGGGCCGGTATTTGCGAATCTCACGCCTGCGGAAGCCGCCTCGTACATCTTCACAGTGGTGGCGAAGCAAATGCCGCCCTCGGCGCAGAACGCGGAGGCATCGATCATCGGAGATCGTTTGTACGTCCGTTCTGATGTCGATCTCAAGGATTTCGGGGGCTCAAAGGCGCTGGGACCGATTGGCCTCCTGCTCGGCGACCGCGACAGCGTGCGGTTTGGCGGCACCATCAACATGCTGCATCCCGGACTTGGCGAGTTTCTGGTGCAGGAGATCAAGCTCGGGCGCGTCGACGTCCCGGACGCGCTGATACCGCGGCTTCTCACCCAGATGAATCGCGGCAAGAAGGTCGAGGGCATCTCCCAGAACGGCCTGCCGATGGTAATGCCCGCTTACATTTCGGATGTGCGCATCTCCAACGGAAAAATCACCCTGTACAAGAGCGTGCGATGAGCCGTCGGATTCTCGTCATCGATGATGAGCAGGGAATCCGCGCCGCGCTGGGACAACTCCTCGAGTACGAGGGCTACGAAGTTCACACCGTCGCCAACGCCAACGAAGGCATCGCCGAATATCAGAAGTGGCGTCCGCATCTGGTCTTCCTCGATGTGAAGATGGCGGGAATCGACGGAATGGAGGCGCTGAAGAAGATCCGCGAGCTCGATCCCAACGCGACGGTGGTAATGATCAGCGGTCACGCGACGATACGTACCGCCGTAGAAGCGACCCAGGCCGGCGCGTACGAGATCCTCGAGAAGCCACTCGACACCGATCGAATCCTGGTGATGCTGCGCAACGCGCTCTCGCACATGGATCTTCAGGAAGAGAACGCGCGACTGAAGCAATCGATCGACGCTCCGTTCGAGATCGTGGGTAAGACGCCCGTAATGCGGGCATTGATGGAGAAGGTCGAGAAAGTGGCTTCCACTCCTGCGCGGGTGCTTATCACGGGAGAGAACGGAACGGGAAAGGAGCTCGTCGCACGGGCGCTGCACCGGATGTCGCCGCGCGCGAACAAGCCGTTCGTCGAGGTCAACTGCGCGGCGATTCCCGGCGAGCTGATCGAGAGCGAGCTGTTCGGGCACATGAAGGGATCGTTCACGGGTGCGATCTCCGACCGCGCCGGAAAGTTCGAGAGCGCCAACAAGGGAACTCTTTTTCTCGACGAGATCGGCGACATGAGTCTGGCGGCCCAGGCAAAGGTGCTGCGGGTGCTGCAGGACAACGTGATCACGCGTATCGGCAGCTCCAAGCCGATCTCGGTGGACGTGCGCGTCATTGCGGCGACCAACAAGAACCTCGAGGCCGAGATCGCGGCCGGGCATTTCCGGGAAGATCTCTACTACCGGCTCAACGTCGTGCCGATCCATGTGCCACCGATTCGCGAGCGCCGTGAGGACATCCCGCTTCTGGCGCAGTACTTCGCGGCGACGCTGTCGGCGCGCGAGGGAATTCCGCCGCGAACCCTCACGACCGACGCGCTGGAGCGGCTGCAATCGCTGGACTGGCCTGGAAACGTCCGGGAGCTCCGCAACACAGTGGAGCGGCTGTTGATCCTCGCCCCCGAGGCGCAGATTTCTGCGCGCGACATCGACCGACTCGCCGGCCAGCGTGCACTGGACGACGCGGGACTTGCGACTCTTACCCAGTGCCGGACCTTCGAGGAATTCAAGGACGCCGCTGAGCGCGCCTTTCTGCTCAATAAATTGCGCGAGAACGACTGGAACGTGTCGGAGACGGCGCGCGCGGTGGAGATGCCGCGCTCCAATCTGTACAAGAAGATCGAGCGGTACTCGTTATCGCGAGAGCACAGCTAGGCTTGAGACGGGAAGAGGAGAGCGGGAGGCGGAGAGCGGGAAGCGTGAAGCGACAGTCAGTGCTCAACTACGAACCAACAAATACTAAATGAAAAAGTTCAGCAACTACATTGGCGGTAAGTGGGTCGCGCCCGAATCGGGCGAGTACTTCGACAACAGGAATCCCGCAGATCGGGGCGATGTAATCGGCAAGTTCCCACTCTCCGATCGCCGCGACGTCGACAAGGCGGTGGAGAGCGCCAGGCGCGGCTTTGCCAGGTGGCGCCGCACTCCCGCGCCCGCGCGTGGTGACGTGTTGCGAGTGGTCGGCGACATCATGACCAAGCGCAAAGAAGAGATCGCCGACGCGATGACCCGGGAGATGGGGAAGCCACTTACCGAGACGCGCGGCGACGTCCAGGAGGGAATCGACACCGCTTACTACGCCGCCAGCGAGGGTCGCAGGCTGTTCGGTAAAACGGTCCCGAGCGAGCTGCGCAACAAGTGGGCGATGAGCTATCGCCGCCCGATCGGCATTGCGGGACTCATCTGCCCGTTCAACTTCCCGATGGCGATCCCGACCTGGAAGATGTTTCCCGCGCTGGTGTGCGGGAACGCGGTGATCTTCAAGCCGGCGGAAGACGTGCCCCACACCGGCACCATGCTGGTCGAGATTCTGCTCGAGGCGGGGCTGCCGGAGGAAGTCATCCAGCTGGTGCACGGGCTTGGTGAGCAGGTTGGATCGGCGATCGTGGAGCATCCGGCCATCCCGCTCATCTCGTTCACTGGGTCGACCGAGACGGGACGCATCGTCGGCGAGACCTGCGGCCGGATGCACAAGCGGTTGTCGCTCGAGATGGGTGGCAAGAACGCCCAGATCGTGATGGATGACGCCGATCTCGATCTCGCGCTGGAAGGAGCGTTGTGGGGAGCGTTCGGCACGACGGGGCAACGTTGCACCGCCACCAGTCGTCTTATACTACAGAAGAAAATTCACGACAAGTTCGTCGGCATGCTCGAGGATCGCGCGAACGATCTGAAGCTCGGCGACGGCAGAAAGAAGGGTACTGACGTCGGGCCGCTGATCAATGAAGATGCCGTCAGAAAAGTGGAGACCTACGTCGACATCGGAGACTCTGAAGGCGCGAAACTGGTGACAGGTGGCGAGCGACCTGGCAAGCTGCCCAAGGGAAACTTTTACTCGCCGACGATCTTCACCAACGTCAAAGCGGGCAGCCGGCTAGAGCAGGAAGAGATCTTTGGACCGGTGCTGTCGGTGATCCGGGTGAAGGACGCCGACGAAGCGTTTGCCGTGAATAACGATGTGAAGTACGGCCTGTCATCTTCGATTTACACGCGTGACGTAAACACTGCGTTCAGGGCGCTGAACGAGCTGGACAACGGGATCACCTACGTCAATGCGCCCACAATCGGCGCCGAGGCGCACCTCCCGTTCGGCGGCGTAAAACAGACGGGGAACGGGCACCGCGAAGGGGGCTGGGAAGTGTACGAGTTTTACTCTGAGACCAAGGTCGGCTATGCCGACTTCTCGGGCACTCTGCAACGGGCGCAGATCGACACCTATCTGGGAACGCCGGACTAATCAGGGCGGTATAGACGGACCATGGACGGATACGAACAAAAACGCGCTCACGCGCTCCAGCTGGCGAATCGGCGGCGGAAGGCAAGCAAGCTCTCCTTCCTGCTCCACTGGGCGAAGATTATCATCGTCTCGCTGGCGCTGTTCGTGGTAATCCGCGCCTTCGGTGTAGAGGCTTTCAAGATCGCGAGCGGAAGCATGGAGCACACCCTGTTCGAGGGCGACTTCCTGCTGATCAACAAGCTCGTTTACGGAGCGGGCATCCCTGGCAGCGGCCGCAAGCTTCCCGCCCTCCACGCTCCGCGGCGGGGCGACGTCATCGTCTTTACCTATCCGGTCGATCCGCGATTGAACTACATCAAGCGCATCGTCGGTATTCCGGGCGACACTCTGTCGATGACCAACGGGGCGCTGGTCAGGAACGGCGAGCGGATCCCGGAGCCGTACATTCAGCGAAGCCCCGAAGAAGCTGACCAGTCGGACGAAGATTTCCGCTGGCAGAAGGCGTATCTCGCGGGCGGAGCGTCGGTCGAAAACTACCATCCATCCCGTAACAACTGGGGGCCTCTGGTCGTCCCTCCTCATGACTACTTCGTCCTCGGAGATAATCGCGACAACTCGTCGGATTCGAGGTACTGGGGCTTCGTCGCCGACTCCCTTGTGCGGGGCCAGCCGATAGTGGTCTATTACAGCTATGCGCCGGACACCGGAGATCGGCTGGATTGGTTGACTCATTTACGGTGGAAGCGCTTCGGGGAGCTCGTTCACTAGAACGACTCTCGATTTCTGAGAGAGGATGACGCTATCGCTATGAAGGCATCGACGAATCGGAAATCGACCGTCGACGAAGGATCGCTCGATCAGTATCTGCGCGACATCAGCGTCTTTCCCCTCATCACTCGCGAGAAGGAAGTGGAGCTCGCGAAGCGCATCCGCCAGAGCGACCAGGAAGCGTTGGACACCCTGGTCAGATCGAATCTCAGATTCGTCGTCTCGGTCGCGAAAAAATATCAGAACCAGGGCGTCTCGCTCTCCGATCTGATCAACGAGGGCAACCTCGGGCTCATTCGTGCCGCACACAAATTCGACGAGACGAAAGGCATCAAGTTCATCTCGTATGCGGTGTGGTGGATTCGCCAGTCGATTCTGCAGGCACTGGCCGAGCAGTCGCGCATCGTTCGCGTGCCGTTGAACCGCGCCGGCACCCTGCATCGCATCGGCAAGCGCGCCAGCACGCTGCTCCAGGAGCTGGGGCGTCAGCCTAGCAACACCGAGATCGCCGAAGGCCTCGACATCAGCGAGGACGAAGTTGCGAAGACGATGATGATCTCGCAGGTGCATCTCTCTCTCGATGCGCCGATGACGCCGGGCGAGGACAACCGGCTGCTGGATTATCTGCCCGACAACATGAATCCCACGCCCGACGAGATCACCTTCGAGAAGGCGTTGTCGGAGGCGATCGAGGAATCATTGTCGTCGCTCAAGGAGCGCGAGTCCAAGATTCTGCGCCTCTATTTCGGGCTCGACGGTGCCGACCCGATGACTCTCGAGGACATCGGCACGTTGCTCCAGATCACGCGCGAGAGAGTGCGTCAGATCAAGGAGAAAGCGCTGCTCAAGCTGCGCCACAACTCCCGCCGCCGGTCGCTGGAGTCGTTCCTCGGCTAGCTGATGCAGCCCACAACATTGCGTGCCCTGAGTACGGCTGTCGCGACGGCCGTAGTGCTGGTCGCGCTGCCAACGAGCGCGACACAGGCGCAAAGCAGCTGGGAGAGATACAAACCGGGTACTCTGGCGGCGGCGATTCGGGACGGCGATTCGACGATACGTAATGCGGTCACCGAGAAGCGAGCTAGTGGGATCATCGATGACCGTCCGAGCCAGCATTTCATGGGCGACTATTACTCGATCCGCGCGAACGTGACCTTCCGAGGTGAGTCCCGTCCCATTGATTCCGTACGACGTGGACTGATCGCGGAATGGGGTCTCACTTATATGCGCGACTCGTCGATCGCTTCGGATTTCCACCGTGAGTACCTCTTTCAGGAGGGCGAGCAACTTCTATGGCTGCCCGTCCAGGATCGTGTGGCGAGCTTTTTCCCAAAGGAGCTGAGGCCGGGCCAACGACTCAGCATTTATGCGATGCTGCTCGGCGGCTACTACGACAAGGGCCGGATCACCTGGGCATTCATCGTCAACGAATTCCGCGCAGGCCCTCCCCCGCTTAATCGTTGACCGGCGCTTTCGCCGGATGAAGGCACCCATCCTGCCGTTCGTTACGCACTGCCTGTCGTCGCGCGAGCTCGACAACGAAGCGCACGAAACGCTGATCGCCTGAATCGGTACACCGGAACGGAGCACAACAATGTCACTACAGATCACGTCGCCCGCCTTCGCGCAAGGCGGCTCGATTCCGAGCAAGTACACATGTGAAGGTCAGGACATCTCGCCGCCGCTCGCCTGGTCGGGCGGTCCGCCGAACGCAAAAAGCTACGCGTTGATCGTCGACGATCCCGATGCGCCGGATCCGGCGAAGCCCCAACGCGTATACGTCCACTGGGTGGTCTACAACATTCCATCGTCGACAGCGTCATTGCCCGAGACCGCGTCGAAGAAAGGAATGCCGAAAGGCGCCATGCAGGGTAAGAACGATTGGGGGAAGCCCGAATACGGCGGACCGTGCCCGCCGATCGGACGGCATCGGTACTTCTTCAAGCTCTACGCGTTGGACACCGAGTTGAGTGGATCTTTGTCGGGCAAGACCGAAGTCGAGCGGGCGATGAAGGGGCACGTAGTCGCTTCCGCTGAGCTGATGGGCACTTACCAGAAAGCACCCACGGTGAAGTAGAAGTTGTAAACGCAAAGAAAAAGCCGGGCCCTTTCGGACCCGGCTTTTTCTTTGACGCGGTATTACAGACCGAGCGCGGCTTTGACGTCAATTCTGCCGCGGCCGTACGCCTTGTCCGTGGCGAAGGCCGACTGCTGTACGATCTGCTTGATGCGCTGCGGTGCCATCTTACCCTTCTCCGCAATCAGCAGCGCCGCGAGACCAGCGACGTGAGGAGAAGCCTGGCTGGTGCCGATATCACCGGTGAGTCGGTTGCCGGCGACGCAGCTCGTTAGGAAGAGATCGCCGTGAATTCCGTCGACATTCTTCTGGATGATGAGGGTCTGCTTCGAGCAAAACGACCAGACCCACGACGCAATGTCGTTGCCGGTGAATGGCCCCGGTGCAGGCGCACTCCACGGCCACCGCGACGGGGCGAAATTGTGGGCCGCGTCGGCGTTTCCACCGGGACCAGCGACGTCGACGTTATTCTTGCCGAAGTTCGTGTAAAAGGCTGGTGTGTTCGGGTCGCCCGTCGCCACAGCTGGTCCGACTGCAGAGACGCAGATCACGTTCGGAGCGTCGCAGTAGGTCGAGAATCCGTTGCCGATGTGCTGGAGGTTGAGGCCAGAATTTCCAGCAGCTACCACCACGACCATTCCCTTGGAATTGGCGTAGTTGAAGACCTGATTGATCAAGCCGAGGCTTCTGCCATTGCCGGCCTTCGAGAAGCCACCGCCGAGGCTCATGTTTGCCACGTCGGCGCCGTGATCGGCGGCCCAAAGGACGCCGTTCAGGATGTCGCTGAACGATCCGTATCCATTCGCGCCAAGGACTTTGACACCGATCAGAGTCGTTTTGGATGTCACGCCCGCCAGCGCGACGGCTTTGCTGCTCACCTGAGTGGCGACGTTCGTGCCGTGACCGTTCAAATCGGTGATCAGGTTTCGGCCCGGGAAAAAGCCGACGATCTGATCATCCGGCGGGACGATCGGGGTGTACTCATCTTCGGGAGTCGTGGGATCGTCCTGCACGCCGACGAAGTGGTTCATGAACGACGTCGAGCGCGAAAGGTCGACGAGGCCGTTAAGATCCGGAGCGTCGTAGTCGATTCCAGTGTCGATAATCGCGACGGTGACGCCGGCGCTCCCGAACTTCTTGGCAGTCCACGCGGCATCCGCGTTGATTAGCCGCATGTTCCACTGCCAGTTGAAGCGACTGGCGCCAGCCGGATTCAGCTGGCTGTTGATCTCGTCGCTAACGACATCGGATGCATCGGCTTGCGCGGTTCCGAAATTCTCGCTGGGCGAGAACGCAAAGTCCGCGACGGCGTCGCCTACTCCGGACGATGACAGCTGTGCAGCCGCTGCATCAGTGAGACCTGACACGACTGCGATTCGAGCGCCGGCATGGAACGAGGAGACGGTGCCACCGAGCGCTTCAACCTTCGAGGCAAAGCCTTCCGCTGTCTGCGCACCGTTCAACGAGACGATGTATCGTCCCGCGTTGGACGCGGTCGAGACTGAGAGTGAGGGCGCCAAAGGCGCTTTGGTGGGTGCGACAACGTCGGTCGAACATGCCGCGACTACTACCGCGGTAACAACGAGTGCAGCGGAAACCCTACGGTGCATTGGCCAGTCCTCAAAAGGGGTACGACGGGTGGCGGGATAAGAAGCTCTGCAGTAACGCGGCCCGCAAGGGGGCCGGCGGCGGGACCCGGAAACATGTGTATCGACACCTGTTCGGTCAATAGAAAGTTTTTCTGCGGCAATATCTGTTGGGTTGAGGACTGGTCAGGATCGGCCGCGCGATGACTGCGGCGCTACGCGGTTACATTTCAACCCCATGGCACAGCAAGCATCTTTCGACGTAACAACCGGCGTCGATCTCCAGGAAGTCGACAACGCCGTCAATCAGGCGCAAAAGGAGATTTCCCAGCGCTACGACTTCAAGGGATCGCCAGCCACCATCGAGCTCAATCGGACAGAGGGAAAAATCGCCCTCACCGCCGAGAATGACTTCAAGATGAACGCCCTCTGGGACGTCCTTCAGTCAAAGTTGATCAAGCGCGGTGTGCCCGTGAAAAACCTCGATCCGGGTGAGATCAAACCTGCCGGGGGCGATACCGTTCGCCGAGACGTCGCGATGAAGATGGCGCTCGACGGCGATACCGCGAAGAAAGTCGCCGCCGCAATCAAGGAAGCCAAGCTCAAGAAAGTCCAGGCCGCAATTCAGGGCGATCAGGTGCGCGTCACCTCGCCATCGCGCGACGATCTGCAGCAGGCGATCGCGCTACTCCGCGGCAAGGATTTCGGCGTCGAGCTCAAGTTCGGCAACTATCGGTGATCGAGACAGTATCGCCCGACGCGACAATCGCGTGAAAGTCGGAATCATCACCCTCGGCTGCGACAAGAACACCGTCGACAGCGAGCGCTACCTCGCGCAGCTGTCCGACTACTCGGCCGAGCACACATCCGAGCTTGGCGAAGCCGACGTCATCATCGTCAACACCTGCGGCTTCATCGATGCGGCGAAGAAAGAGTCGATCGATGCGATGCTCGAGGCGTCGCGCTTCAAGTCGGAGGGCAATTGTCGCGCGGTGGTAGCCGTCGGCTGCATGATCGAGAGACACAAGCAGGAGCTCTTCGAAGCACTGCCTGAGGTCGATGTTTTTCTCGGATCATCGGAGATGCAAAAGCTGGTTGGCGAGCTGAGCGAACGCGGCCTGCTCGGTGATCCGAGCGAATCCCTGCACCCAGGCGTTCGCGTTTACACTGGCTACCTGCCGCATGTGCGCTACCTGAAGATTAGCGAAGGCTGCGATCATGGCTGCGCGTTCTGCGCGATTCCGCTGATGCGCGGCAAGCATCGCTCGTTCTCGCTCGACGAGATCGTGCGCGAAGCGCAGCTCCTGGAGCTACAGGGGGCGCGGGAGCTGAACCTCGTGGCCCAGGATCTCGCGCACTACGGCCGCGACCTGCGCAATGGCAACAAGCTCCCCGAGCTGCTCGAGGCACTCGTCGCCGAAACGTCGATTCCGTGGATCAGAATGCTTTATCTGTATTCGGCCGGAATTACGGATCGTCTGCTCGAGGTCGTCGCGCGCGAGAGCCGCATCCTGCCCTACCTCGACATGCCGATCCAGCACGGCTCGGATCCAGTGCTGGCGCGCATGCGTCGGCCCGAAAGGAAGCGCACCATCCGCGAACGGGTGAGAAAGTTCCGCGACGCCGTTCCCGAGGTCGCCATTCGCACCACGTGCATCGTCGGATTTCCGGGCGAGACGGAAGAGCAGTTCGAGGAGCTGATCGAATTTCTCGAGGAGATCCGATTCGAGCGTGTCGGGGCCTTCACCTATTCCCCGCAGGAAGGCACTCGTGCCGCACGGTACCCGGACGACGTGCACGAAGCGCTGAAGCGCGAGCGCCTCGAGAGGCTCACCGAAGTTCAGCGCCGGATCACTGCCGAGCGCTACGAAGCGCGCACCGGTCGGCGCTCCACGGCGCTCGTCGACAGCGTCGACGTCGAGGCCGGCACTTCACAGGCCCGGCTTCCGTGGCAGGCTGACGATATCGATGGTGTCACCAACATCGATGAGCTACTTGCACCCGGCACCATCGCGGAGGTGGCGGTCGAGGAAGTTGTGGACGACTACGATTTCCGGGCGTCCCTGATACGCGTGGCTTTGCCGCCGGATGCACCCGAGCGCCGGCGGCGTACGCGCGAGCTTCCAATCAGCCAGGTGACGATCGGCAGCTACGGTCGCTAGTGCGGTCCGCAGATGTGATGGCGCGCGCCCGCGAGCTCTTTCCCGGCGGGGTGAACTCGCCGGTAAGAGCGTTCCGCGGTGTCGGCGGTGAGCCGATCGTCGCGGCGCGCGGTGAAGGCGCGCGGATCTGGGATGTCGATGGCAGGGAGTACATCGACTTCGTGCTGTCGTGGGGTCCGCTGGTGCTGGGGCACGCGCCGCCGATCGTTCTCGACGCCCTCGAGGCAGCGATGCGCAACGGCACGAGCTTCGGGATGCCGACCGAGCTCGAGGTGCAGCTGGGTGAGTTGATCAGGCAGCGGATGCCGCATATCGAAATGATGCGGTTCGTGTCGAGTGGCACCGAGGCGACGATGAGCGCGGTCCGTCTGGCGCGAGCGTTCACGAGGCGTGACGCAATCCTCAAGTTCGAGGGCTGCTATCATGGTCACGCGGATTCGTTTCTTGTTCGCGCCGGCTCGGGCGTGGCGACGCTTGGATTGCCGGACTCGCCCGGCGTCCCCGCCGAGCTCGCGGCGCTCACGGTGACGGCGCCGTTCAACGATCTGACCGCGGCAGAGGAGCTCGTTCGTGAGAACGCTCGCGGGATCGCGGCCATCATCGTCGAGCCGGTGGTCGGCAATGCCGGATTCATTGTGCCTGAGCCCGGCTTCCTCCAGGGCCTGCGCACGCTGGCGGATAACTCGGGAGCGCTTCTCATTTTCGACGAAGTCATGACCGGGTTCCGGATCGCCCCGGGCGGTGCGCGCGAGAGATTCGGCGTAACGGCGGATCTCACTACCCTGGGCAAGGTGATCGGCGGTGGGCTTCCGGTTGCGGCGTACGGAGGCCGGCGCGACATCATGCAGCAAGTGGCGCCCTCCGGCCCGGTGTATCAGGCCGGAACGCTGTCGGGCAATCCATTGGCAATGGCATCGGGAGTCGCGACCCTCACGGCATTGACACCGGGACTCCACCGCAGAATCGAGCAGCGAACAACCGCGCTGGTCGAAGGTTTGCAAAAGATCGGCAGCGACTTCGGCGTTCCTCTCGTGGCTGGGTGCGCGGGGTCGATGTGGGGTTTTTTCTTCAGCGACCGGCCGGTGAGAAACCTCACCGACGCAAAAGCCTCGGACGTCAATCTCTTTCGCCTTTTCTTTCACGCTGCTCTCGATCGAGGAGTCTACCTTGCGCCTTCGGCATTCGAGTCGTGCTTCATGTCAGCGGCTCACGGTGATGAAGAGGTTAGTCTTGCGCTGGAAAAAATGGGCAGCGCGCTGGAGCAGGCAATTGGCTGATCTCCGGCTAAAACCGTCGACACAACTGGCCGGGGCGCTGGTTCTGGCCGTCGCAGCTTGCGTTTCATTGTCTCCACCGCGCGGGGGCGCCGCTGGCGCAAACGTTCCGGTGGTGCGCGGAGTTTATAAGCCAGGCAGTGAGCAGCTCGTGCGCATCGCGTTGGAAACTTCGGCTAAAACCGGGATGATTTCGGGCACCCGCAGCTGGGGGTTCGTACAAGGAGATTTGGGACGCACCTTCGATGCGACGCAATCGTTCACGCTGTCCCTCGACAGTGCACGCGCCACCGGCAAGATCGCGGCGCCGTTGGGTGGCCCCGGAGAGACCGTGATCGCCGAGACCGCCGATGATGGACTTCTTGTCTGGAACGGGAAGCAGTATCGCGGGACGATCGAGATCAGCCAAACCGATTCGGGATTTCTGGTAGTCAACAAGCTGCCCATGGATTCGTATCTGCGCGGGGTAGTGCCACTCGAGATCGGCAACCGCACTTCGGCAGAGATGGCGGCGGTGCAAGCGCAGGCCGTCGCCGCGCGCACCTACGCATACAAACATCTCAACGCCGCGCGCGCGTTCGACATGTACGCGACCGTGCAGGACCAGGTTTACGGCGGCGTCGATGCCGAGAAGCCGTTGTCGGACTCGGCGATCGCAACGACTGCGGACATCATCGTGCTCTACAACGGCCAGCCGATCACCACGCCCTACCATTCGACATGTGGTGGATCGACCGCCGGAGTTTCCGAGGTCTGGTATGATCAGCCCGATGAACCTTACCTCCGGCCTGTCAGCGACAAGATTCCGGGAAGTGATCACTACTACTGTGATCCTTCACCTCGATTCGCGTGGTCCCAGAGTTACGATGCGGCTGGTCTCCGCGCGGTGCTGGAGAAATACCTGGCGAATTACACCAACGCGCCCAAGTCGGGGCTCGGGAAGATCACCGATGTTCGGGAGGCAGGCCGGACCGCGTCGGGAAGGATGGCGTCGCTCGCGGTTCAAACCGAGGCCGGCACGTACACCCTGCGCGGCAACGACATCCGGTTCGTTCTCCGTGACCCAAAAGGTGCAATTCTCAATAGCACGCTGATTTCGGTGTCCGAGGAAAAAAGCGGCGGTGAGGTTTCGGGGCTGACCGTTTCCGGACGTGGTTACGGGCATGGCATCGGGATGTGTCAGTGGGGGGCTATCGGACGGGCGCGGGCGGGGCAGAATTTCCGTACGATTCTAGAGACTTATTACCCGGGAACCACGCTTGGCCGAATCGCCAGCTAGCACCAAAGAATCAAAGCCCGCGCGAGATGTGAGGCTGGGCCTCGTTGGCGCCGGCGCCATCGCCCAGCTCGCGCACCTGCCGGTCCTCTCCAAGATCAAAGGCGCGCAGCTGGTCGCGCTCTGCGACAACGATGGGCCGAAGGCGAGTGCGATCGCCGAGCGTCTCAAGGTCCCGGATGTGTTTACCGACATCGAGGATTTGCTCGAGCTCGATGAAGTCGATGCCGTGGTGATCGCGACCCCCAACCATCTCCACGAGCCGCACGTTTTGCGCGCGCTCAAATCGAAGGTCGATGTGCTTTGCGAGCGACCGTTGTCGCTTACCTCGCGCGGTGTCGAGCGAATTCTCGCCGCGGCAAAGCAGGCAGGCCGCAAAGTCGTCGTCGGAAACAACCACCGTTTTCGGAGCGATGTCCAGCAGCTCTATCGCTTTCTCCAGGGCGGAGAGCTGGGTCGGCTGATCGGGGTGCGCGCCGGACAGTATCAGTTCTCGAGCAGCCGGACCGGCTGGCGCTTCCGGCGTCCAGAGGCGGGTGGCGGAGCGTTCTTCGAGCACGGTTACCCGCTGGTCGATCTGGCCCTCTGGGTTGCCGATTTTCCGGAGCCAGTACGCGTGACTGCGCACATGGACCGCGCGCGGGGCGCAAGCACCGTCGAGGACTCGATGATAGTTCACGTCGAGTGCGCCGCCGGAATCAGCTTCAGCTTCGACGTGTCGTGGTCTTACGTCGGTCAGGAAGAGCGGTGGTGGTTCGAGGTTTTGTCGGGGCGGGGCAGCGCTCGTCTCGCACCGCTGCGTGTCGTGAAGATGCTGAATGGCAAGCCGACCGACGTGTCGCCGAGCGGCGCCGCGGCGAGGGAGAGCGTATTCCTACAGTCGTACCGCGCCGAGCTTGCGCACTTCATCGCGGTGGTTAACGAGACGATCCCCTACGAGCCGCCGGAGGATCAGCTCGCCGTGATCAAGCTGATGGAAGCGATTTACAAGGCGGCGGAAGAGGGCAAGGAAGTCCGCCTGTAGGCGGTGAGACGGTACACCGTCCACCACACCGCGAGGTTGATCGGCAGTGCCAGGCCGATGATCTCGCCATTGCGTTGATCGAAGAGCGGCAAGCTCTGAAGCACGCACCCCAGGAGCGAGAGCAGCGCGATGAATCCCGCCAGCTTTCGGGCGCGCGCGACGCCCCGCAAACCATAGATCGCCAGCGGAATCAGAATCACCAGTACAATCGAGAGCGGATCGAAGTGAAGCAGGTTCTCGTTGTGCCCCATGAAGTAGTGCTTCGTGAACAACCACGCGAAGACCAGCGCCAGACCACCCGCTCCGGCAACGAGACTCCAGAGCGTGGCAAGCGCGGTTGCACCAAACAGAGATCCGCGGTGTCCGCCCTCGGCACTCCGTACGAGGATGATCATCACGCCCGCGTAGAGAATCCCGACGGCGACGAACAGCGGCAGATAATGCCACGGTGCCGAAGGCTCCGGCGCGCGACCGGCTGTGAACAGCGCCATTTCCGAGCGCACCAGCGGAATCTGTGCGCCGGTGCTGTCGGTGATCTTGACCGAGCGCAGGTCGTTCGCCATCCGCACGGGCAGAAACATTTCCTGCCATACCGACAGCGGCTTGTCGGCGGGCTGGCCGAGGGCAAGGGTAACACCGGTGTAGAGCGGGAGATCTCCGGACAGGAGCCGCTGAGTGTGCCAGCGGTAAGTACCGGACGTCATCCGGGTCACCGTCGCCGTTTGTAGCTGGCCGCCGAGGGCATGGTCGATCGCATCGCGCAAGCGAGTCGAGCAGTTGTCGCGGTAGTAGTCGTAGCGGTAATACTTGTTCTCGGGAAGCGCGTTGTTGGTCACGAACCGCTGGAGCTCGAGCCGCTGGGCCGGCGTGAGATTCAGCTCCTGCGCGAGAATGGAGCGATTGTTCTCCTTGTAATACTGGACCATTGGCGCCAGTGGAATCGGCTCCATCCAGTACTTGGTGTCGCCCGTTACGAAGCGCCATATGAAGTGGGGCTGCTTGAAATCGAACATCCCCCAGTTGTAAGTCAGGTTCGTTCCGCTGGCGGCGTCCTTGATCCAGATCGCGTTGTGCCCGAAGCGCTCCCAGACCACGTCTCCCCAGCCGAAAGTGAGCAAATAGACCGTGAGGTTGGATCCCGGTTCTGCGCCCGTCGTCTGCGGTGGCGGCGGCATGCCGGGCAGTGTTTGCGCCGGGGTGCTCGAAGAGTCCGCGCGATTCGCAGCCTGCGCGGTCAGTGCGACAGGAATCGAAAACGCGATCAGCGCTGCGGCGAGCGCGCGTGCATTCATCGATCAAAGATGCATAGCGAGAAGCTCC